>Ga0182034_10000744_pt1 | contig 15309 bp, 8 predicted proteins | sample flu12Cox44000172_FD_125972 | JGI IMG/M metagenome (GOLD analysis project Ga0182034, IMG submission 125972) | Lab enrichment of tropical soil microbial communities from Luquillo Experimental Forest, Puerto Rico - flux4day.12C.oxic.44.000.172 | ecosystem: Environmental > Terrestrial > Soil >... | reverse complement strand
GAAACCAGGGCACAGGCAATCCCGCGTTTTGAAACACTTCGCGCATCCGTAGTTTACTTCGGCAAGCCTCAACCGCGGCCGGATGGTTGTAGGGGATTCCGAAAGTGCGCGCAGCATAGGCCGAGGCGGCCGCAGGACGATCTCCGAGCGCCAACACTCCCGAGATCTCCCGGCCGCGCAGTTTTTCTATGACCAGGTGTGCCGCTTTCTCGGGAGACTCGAAGTGAGCGGGAATGGCTTGATCGCCCCAGGGATCTTCGAGTTGGTGGCAGCGATCGGTGACGTAAACGAGTTGGACGCCCAGTTTGCGCGCCGCGTCTTCAAAGCTCCGCGTCTGGTAGCCCAGTTTCGTGGTGAAGAGCAGCACGCATTTGGCTGTATGGCTCGCTGTCGCAGACACAGGCTCTCGGTTCAAACGAACGACTCCGTTCTTGGCAAAGACTCTTTGGCTTGCGCGAACTGGACCAACTGGTCCCGCGTCGGCTCGGCTCAACAGTACCAAGGCTCATTGAGGTACGGGATCGCCGCGCGCGACACAAGAACGGGCCGCGCGGCAAACTCCATCTCGACACCGGCTGCTTGGTGCGCTGCCTTCGCGATGCGCGCGAAGATCGTTCGCCGCGGAAGCTTGTGCTTTTCGCCGCTCGAGACGATTTGTTCCATCTCCGCGCCGAGCGTGTCAACACGCGGATCCGGATTCCTCCACGGGTAAACGAGCGCGGAAGGATCAAACGGACCGACCAGGTGTCGGATCTCATCGAGTTCCAACAATCGCGAGCCTCGAGGGATCAGCAGACGAATGGCCAGCTGAATCGGCGCAACGTTCTCGACCAAATCGTTTTCTCGCAAGACGCGCAGTAATTCGAGGTAGCCGTCGAGCGTCGTCCAAGGCGTGAAGGGCACAAAGGTCGCGTGCAAGACCAAATCCAACTCACGAAACATGCGGGTCGCTTCGAGAAAATCCGCCCGCGTGTGCCCTTTCTCCAGGCGGCGCAACACCTCGTCGTCCACCGACTCGACAGCGCTGGTCACGAAGAGGCATCCCGTGTCGCGCAGGCTCGCGAGGTGCCGCTTGTGTTTCAGCAAGTGCTCGATCTTGATGGTTACGTCGTAGCTGAGCCGGGGAAATTCCCGGTGCAGGGCTTCGACAACGGCCATGGCATGCCCGATGCCATTGAAAAAATCCGGATCGCCGAAGGTAAGGTGCTCGGCTCCGGCTGCCACCTGCTGGCGAACGTCCGCGAGCACAACCTCACGATCCACCACCCGGAATACTCCTTTGTAAACCGACACGATCGGGCAATGGCGGCACAAATGTTTGCATCCCCGGCTCGCTTCGGTATAACCGGCGACGCGATGCTCGCCGGAGGGCAGGACGACGTGCGCGTATCTCGCAAGCGGCGCGAGTCCTTGCCGGTCAGGCGGAATGAATTTCTGCCGGGCCAGCGAAATCAGCGGCTCGGATTGCGGAACGCTTGAAGCGCCGATGCCGTTGCCACTTTCGCCGCCATTCCGTCTCAGGCGATCTGCGAGAAGCGCCAGCCCTTCTTCAAACTCGCCGCCGAGAATCGTAGAGACACCCAGGGTACGCAGAAATTCCGCGTTCGTCGGCGCATACAAACCGTAGCAACACAAATGCGCGCGAGGATTCAGCCGGCCGAGCGTCGGAACGAGCTCGGAGGCGAGCCGCGTCGCCGTATGCATGGGTAAATAAACCGCGACGAGAGCGGCTTCACGAACCGCGGCCTCATCGAGCGGCTGGCGCGACAAGTCGAGCGATGTCACCGTGTGCCCGCCCTTTCGCAGCCACGCCGCCGGCGACGCCAGCCCAAACGGCTGCCGTCCCAGTTCGTACGCGGATAGGAGAACAATATTCACTTCCCCGTTAGTATAGCCGCCCGGCGCCTCGATGCGATTTCGGTTATGATAGAAACCTGCTCTCAGGAGCGAAAGGATCTCGAGGATGGCCATCAACGCGGGAAACTCCTTCCGCACCCGTGACAAGCTCCACGTCGGCGCCCAGACGTTTGAAGTTCACCGCCTCGAACTCCTCGAAGACCAGGGCGTCAGCGAACTCGCAAAGCTTCCCTTCTCTCTGCGCATTCTTCTTGAAAACCTGCTTCGCTTCGAAGATGGCCGCTTCGTGCATGCCGAGGATATTCAGGCTCTGGCGAGCTGGAAGCCCGGCGCTCCCGAGAAAGAGATTGCCTTCATGCCAGCGCGTGTGTTGCTCCAAGACTTCACCGGCGTGCCCGCCATCGTGGATCTTGCCACCATGCGCGAAGCCTTTGTGAACATGGGCGGCGACGCAAAGCGCATCAACCCGCTCTTCCCAGCCGAATTGGTCATCGACCATTCGGTGCAAGTGGATCATTTCGGCAACCTTGACGCCTTTGGTCTGAACGCCGAACTGGAATTTCGGCGCAACGTCGAGCGCTATGCTTTTCTGCGCTGGGGACAAGCCGCGTTTCAGAACTTCAAGGTCGTGCCGCCGGACACGGGAATCTGCCACCAGGTCAACCTCGAATACCTGGCGCGCGTCGTTTGCGCCATGCCCCACGGCAGCCGCTGGGAAGCTTACCCCGATTCTGTCGTGGGCACCGACTCGCACACCACGATGGTGAACTCGCTCGGTGTGTTCGGCTGGGGCGTTGGCGGCATCGAAGCCGAAGCCGCCATGCTCGGCCAGCCTTCCTCGATGCTCATTCCGGAAGTTGTCGGTTTTCGCCTGCACGGGCGCTTGCGCGAGGGCGCAACCGCCACCGATCTCGTGCTGACGGTCACAGAAATGTTGCGCAAAAAAGGCGTGGTCGGCAAGTTCGTCGAATTTTACGGCTCGGGTCTCTCGAGCCTGAGCGTCCCCGATCGGGCAACCATCGCCAACATGGCCCCTGAATATGGCGCGACCATGGGCTTCTTCCCGGTCGATTCCGAGACACTCGCGTACTTGCGATTTACGGGCCGTCAATCGGAACAGATCGCCTTGGTCGAAGCCTACTCGAAAGAGCAAGGGCTTTTCCGCACCGACGAAACGCCCGCTCCGCTCTTTAACGACACCCTTGAGTTGGATCTCGGCAGCGTGGAACCCGCGGTTGCGGGGCCCAAGCGTCCGCAGGACCGCGTCCCCCTGCGACTGGCAAAATCTTCGCTCACGAAAGTGGTCGAAGGGGCGCCGGCGAAAAGCGTTCCGGTTCGCAACAACGGCGACGCGTTCGATCTCTCAAGCGGCGCGGTGGTGATCGCGGCCATCACCAGTTGCACGAATACTTCGAACCCGTCGCTTATGATCGGCGCGGGCCTGCTCGCAAAAAAGGCGGTCGAACGCGGCCTGCACATCAAACCGTGGGTGAAGACCAGCCTCGCTCCCGGCTCCAAGGTGGTGACCGATTATTTGCAAGCCGCGGGCCTCACGCCCTATTTGGACAAATTGAATTTTCATCTCGTCGGCTACGGCTGCACGACCTGCATCGGCAACAGCGGACCGCTTCCGGAACCCATCGGCGCGGCCATCAAGGAAAATAACCTGGTCGCCGTAGCGGTGCTCAGCGGGAATCGCAACTTCGAGGGTCGTATTCATCCATTGGTACGGGCCAATTATCTTGCGTCGCCGCCGCTTGTCGTGGCGTACGCGCTTGCGGGGCGCATGGATCTCGACATCACCACCGAGCCTATCGGCAATGACACGGCCGGCAAGCCCGTTTATTTAAAGGATGTTTGGCCGACACCCCAGGAAGTTGAGACCGCCGTGCGCGCCGCCGTTTCCACCACGCAATTCACCAAGGAATATGGAGAAATCTTCGAAGGCGATGCGCGCTGGAAGTCCATGCCCATCCCGAAGGGCGACACCTACAGATGGGATCCCAAGTCGACCTACATCAAGATGGCGCCGTACTTCGAAAACATGCCCAAAACTCCGCCTGCGCTGTCGGATATTCGCGAAGCGCGCGTGCTGGCAGTTCTCGGCGACAGCGTCACCACCGATCACATTTCTCCTGCCGGCTCGATTCCTGCGGACTCTCCCGCGGGAAAATATCTGATCGGCAGCGGCGTCAAGCCGCACGAGTTCAATTCCTACGGCGCGCGCCGCGGCAATCACGAGGTCATGATGCGCGGCACCTTCGCCAATATTCGCCTGCGTAACCAACTCGCGCCCGGCACCGAGGGCGGATGGACACTGTTCCAACCCGGCGGCGAAAAAATGTCCATCTACGAGGCCGCCGTGAAGTATCACGAGGCGGGCGTGCCGCTGGTGGTGATTGCCGGTAAGGAATACGGCTCCGGCTCTTCGCGCGATTGGGCCGCGAAAGGCGCGCGGCTGCTTGGCGTGCGCGCGGTGATCGCCGAGAGCTACGAGCGCATCCATCGCAGCAACCTCGTGGGCATGGGCGTGCTCCCGCTCGAATTTAAATCAGGCGAGAACCGCGAGTCGCTGGGATTGACAGGGCAAGAGATTTTCTCCGTCGAAGGAGTGGCTTCACTTTCGCCGAAGAAACCCATCGTCGTCCACGCAAAATCAGAGCAGGGAAAGGTAAAGACGTTCACGGCCACCGCGCGCGTGGATACACCCGAGGAGGTTTCCTATTACCGCCACGGCGGCATCCTACAATACGTTTTGCGCCAGATGCTCTGACGCTTTGTTTCGACCCCGATGCTCGGAGCCGATGCTCAAAGTCCTGGTTATCCTGAACCGCATTATAAGTTGAATCTTTTGTCCCGCCGGAGGTATCGTCTACGATTTTTGCGGCGTGCCGTTTCGGGCTCGCGACCCGCCATCCGGGCAATCAAGGTTGCCATCCGACGTGAAGCTCACCCGGCAGTGTTGCCTTCTTGCCAATTGGATTTGATTCGCACTGCCAGGATGATTCCTAGCAGTATCGAAACAAGGCTCGCTGCCTGCGCGTTGGACATCCCCAAAAACGACTTCGGATTGATGCGGATGAACTCGATCAAGAACCGCGCAACACCCGTCAAAATAAGGTAAGCGCAAAATACCTTGCCCGGTGCTTCTCCACCCAGCGTTTTCTTCCCCAACCGCCATAAAATCATCGCGAACAACAGCCAGATGAGAAATTCGTAGATGGGCGTGGGGTGCACGCGCTCGCTGGTTGGGACCACGCCATTTGGGAAGCTCATGCCCCACGGAAGTTTCGTCGGAACACCATAGTCGCCGTCACCGGAAAGCCAGCATCCGATGCGCCCAATCGCGTAACCTACGGCTGCCGCGGGCGAGCACAAATCCATGAACTCCAGCGCCGGAATGCGATAGTACTTTGCCAGGAAAATCAGTGCGACAAAACCGCCAAGAAATCCGCCAAACCACGCAAATCCGAACCGGCTGACGAGCAGCGATGGATCGGCCATCAGCTCCCGCGGGCTCTCCAAGACGTGATACAGACGGGCGCCCACCAGTCCGCTGATACCCGCAATGCCGATGATCAGAAAGCCCTCGTCGTGGTGGCTAGGCTCCTTGCTCTCCTTCAAGTAGCCGCTCGCGAGAAAACGATCCCGCCGCCGGTCAAAATCCGCTTGCAACACATACGCAGAGACCAGCAAGCCTGCGGCGACCATCAGCCCAAATGTCGGAATCGTAAGCGGGCCAAGATGGAGGAATGGAATCATCGTTAGAGAGCTGTTTCGCCTTCGGAAGTATACACGAGCCTGGCGTCAGCCCCGCCCCCAGTGCAGCGCCCCTCCCAGCACGACCCAAATCCCGAATGCCATCCATTCCGCCGGCGAAAAGTGCCCGGGGAAAACCGGCAGCATCTTCATTAGAATCAGTATCAACGAGATGAGAATTCCCAGAGCGGTCACCGTTCTCATCCCGGCGCGCTTCTCCGCCATCCAAAACGAGGCGCACGCCGCGAGCCAGCCTAAAGCCGATGCCATCGAGCCCACTTCCGTCACCGGGACGAGCAACGCATCGCCAAGCAAGAGGCCGGCGAGTGATCCCGCGGTGACGCCCAGGACCGCTACGTACGGCGTCTGGAACCGCTGGTGCACGCCGCCGAAGCTTGAAGAAATCGTTCCACGTCGGCCGAATGCGTACAGCAGGCGTGTTGAAGCCGCAAAATTGCCGTTAAAGCACTGAAAAAGGCCGAGCAAAGCCATGGTGAAAATCAGAGACACGGGCCAATGTGCTTTCAATGCGCTTTCAAAGGCGATGGCCGTGGCAAAACGCTTGGCGAGCAAATCTCGCCAGGGCGCAACGTAGGTTACCGCGGCGATCGACATGGCGTAAAAAAAACTTCCGACACCCAAAGCCAGTGCGATGGCCCACATGTAACTCCCTTGGCGAAATTCGGGGTTTGACTCCTCCGCGTATTTGGGTGCGGATTCAAACCCGGTCATGAAATACGGCACGATCTGTAGCGTAAGCAGGATCGAAACCAGCGGGGTCGAGCTGAATAAGGGACGAAAATTGGCAACCGCGCCGCGAGTTGCGCTGATTCCGAGGACCACCAGAAAACACAGCAGCACGGCGCTGGTCATCAGCTTCTGGAAATTTGCGCTCAAACGAATTCCGCGATAGTTCAACACTCCAAGGAAGATCGTGAGCACCACACCCAGCGCCAGTCGCGGCAGAAACACCGGCTGGCCCCCGATTCGGTATAGTTCGAAACTATTCAACGACGGAAAGACGTAGGCCGCCAGCTTTCCGAGCGCGACCGCTTCCCAGGGGCACACGATGAAATACGCCAGCAGCATCATCCAGCCGGTGAAATAACTGACGATCGAGGGAAACACTGCTGCCGTGTACGCCGCCTCACCGGCGGCATCGGGAAGTCGCCGGACCCACTGGCCATAAACGTAGCCAACCGGCAGAAGCATGATTCCGCCGATCGCGTATCCCAAGATAGCGCCCAGTGGCCCGCCGCGCCCTAGCCAATCGTCCATCAGCACAAGCCAGCCCGTGCCGATCATCGTGCCGAAGGCCAGCGCGAAATAATCGTGCAATCGAAGTTTGCGCGCGAGCGTGGCCATTTAAAGAACGCACAGCAATTCAAAGAGGAGATTGGCAGCCAGCAAGGAAGTGATTTCGCCCGTATCGTAAGGCGGCGAGACTTCCACGAGATCGCATCCGACGATCTGCAATCCACGGAGCGCGCGAACCAGCTCGAGAATTTGCACGCTGGTCAATCCGCCTACTTGCGGGGTTCCGGTTCCGGGAGCGTAGGCCGGATCAACCACATCGATGTCCAGGGTGATGTACACCGCCTTGCCGCGGAAGGCGCCGAGAAGCCTCTTGACCACGGAAATTCCTTGGCTGTGAAACTCCTCCGCCGTCACCATCTTCACCCGGTGTTCGCGCGCGAAATCGAAGTCCTGCTCGCTATAGACCTGCCCGCGCAAGCCAACCTGCAAAACGCTTCCGTCCTCGAGCAGCCCTTCCTCAAAGGCCCGGCGGAACGGCGTGCCGTGAGAATACCTGCTGCCGAAATATTCATCCCAGAGATCGTTGTGTGCATCGAACTGGACGAGCGAAACCGGCCCGTGTTTCCTGCCGACCGCGCGCAACAGGGGCAAGCTGACGGAGTGATCTCCGCCAACGCACACCGAACGCCCTCCCGCATCGAGGAGCGGCTGGATGCCTTTTTCAATGCGCCGGAAAGTATCCTCGATGGAGAGCGGATTCACCGGCAGGTCGCCAAAATCCGCGGTGCGGTGCTTGGCAAACGGGTTCACCTGCAAGACGGGATTCCAGGGACGAATGATCGCCGACTGCTCGCGCACGTGCCGCGGACCGAAGCGAGGCCCCGACCGGTAGGTGGTCCCGCCGTCAAACGGAATCCCAACCAGCGCGACTTCCAGTTCTTCCGGATCCGTGATATGCGGTAGCCGCATAAACGTCGGCACACCCGTAAACCGTGCGTAGGTCAACGCGTCGGTGGGCTCCGGATGTGGCAAGCGGAATTTCCGGCGTGTTCGGGGCATGGCTTGCGCATCTTAGTTTCCTGCCGCGATTAAAGTCAAAGCAGACAACCCGGCGACCGAACCGCTCATCTGTTCCATCGTTCTCCCCGGTTCGAAGGAGATACGCCGGTGCGTTGGTTGAGAATTTCCGCGGAGTTGCTGGTCGTGTCTGTCGCCGGGGCTCCGCTTCTGGCGCAAAACGCGATCCTCGCGCCTGCTTTGGCCCTTGAAAGACCCAAAGAATCCATCGTTGACTCCCTCGAGTTCATTGGCCTGCGATATATCTCTCCCGCGGCGGTTCGCGCGCAGCTTTCGCTGCATCCGGGTGATCGGTTTGACTTGGGCAAGCTTCGCAATGATCTGCGAACTCTCAGCAGGCTCGGCTGGTTTGCCGCCATTCGCGTGGAGGAACTACCGCGAGGCGCCCCCGATTCTGAGACCTCTCCGCCACAGGAACACGCGACGGTGCTCTTTCACTTCGATGAGGAGCCCTTTCTCTCGCGCGTCGAATATGCCGGCTCGCGGCTTCTCTCGCAAAACCAGATCGAAAAATTGCTCGAAGAAAAGAAGCTCGCCCCGGGCCTTGGCAAACCCGCCGATCCCGCAGCACTCCACCGCATGGCCCTGGCCGTTCGCACGACCCTGAACGAGTTAGGCCATCCCGAGGCCTCCGTCCAGATTCATCGACAAATGCAAGCGAACTCGACCCTCAACGTGCGCTTTGAGATCGTCGACGGTCCGCATCTGCCCGTCCGGCAAGTTCGCTTTGAAGGCAACCCGGGCGTTTCAGAAAAGCTCTTGCGCGCACAGATGCAAAACATCGCGCCGTGGAAGCCGCTGGCCTCTCTGCGAAGCAAAAATGCATACACGCAAAGTGCATTCGAAGAAGATCGCCGGCGCATTTTTGACTATTTCCAAAACCACGGGTACCCGGAAGCGCGAGTCGGCGACGCCCACGTGGCGGGAATCCAAGACCGCCCGCGCAACTGGTTTCCATTTCCTCACCACCGAGCGCGTCTAGGGCTCTTAGTCACCATCCCCGTCCAGGCGGGCCCGTTCTACCGTCTCGAATCGATCGAGGCCAACCAAGCTCTCGAGCAGGCCATCGAAAATCACTCTGGCAAGCTTCGGTTCCCAACCGTCGACAGGGAACACGCTTTTTCCCAGGGCGAAGTCGACAAGCTTCGGCGCTTTTGTTCGGCGGGCCTTCGCTCGCGAGATGCAAAATCCGGTTCTTTTCAAACCATAGACGCCCATCCCATCTTCGATCCCGAAAAGCATTCTGTTCGCCTAAAGCTCAATCTTTCTGATTCGCCACCTTATCTTGTCCACCGCATCGAATTCCAGGGTCTGCACAAATTCAACGACCGCTTCGTGCGGCGCCGCATTCCCCTCGGCGAGGGCTACCCGCTCGATGACCACGCGCTCGAAGTCGGCCTCACGAAACTTGCTCGTACCGGCTACTTCAAACCCATTCGCAGAGAGAACATTCAGATCCAACTGGACGACGGCCGCCACACCGCCGACATTTCCATTCGTCTCGAGGAAATTGGTCAGCAGCGGGTTACCTTTGACGGCGGCCGGGCTCAGTTCGGCAGCACTCTCGGCATTGCCTACACGGTGTTCGATCTGCTCGATCACGAAGAATTGCTCACCACAAAACTCGACGGCGGCCCGGAAAGTTTGCAACTGCTCCTGGGCATCGCCAAGGAAGGCATCTTCGGCACGCGCGGCTCGCTGGCGTTTTCCATTTTTGACAATGCTATTCGTCCGCGATTCAGGCACGGCGTGCAAGGCCCGTTCACCACTTCCAGCAGCCAAGGCATCAACGTTCCCTGGACCTATCCGCTTAGCGGCTCCGATTCCATTGGCGTCACTTATTCTTTGACTCGCACCGTCTCCGATCAAACCTTTGGCACAACATCGAGCGCTCCGACCGTGCCGCCCTTAGACCTTCGTACTCATACGTCCAGCAGTTCACTGGGAACCGCCTGGGTACACGACGCCGGCAACGAGCACTTCCTTTTCTCGAATTCCGCCTCCGGTAGCTTTCTCGGCGGCGAGGAAAACATGCTCCGCTCTAGCGGCGAAGCTGCCCGCATTTTTCGCGATCGGCTCTTCTCTCCTGCGAACGCCTGGGCCTTTCGCACGACGTTTAGCGCCGCTGGGAGTTACCGCGGCAACGCTCCGCTTTACTCACGTTTGTTTTTGGGCGATCAATTCGTCCGTGGCTTGCGCGACGGCGAACTCGGCCCCGTAGCCTTGACCGATCGAGCAACGCCTTCCGGTGTATTCGTCCCCTCCCCCTCCTACGCCGGCGCAAACCTCCTTACTGCTGCCAACGCGGAGTATCGAATACCGCTTCGAAACGGCGTCATGGCCGCGGGCTTCTTCGATCTCGGCTCGGGCTGGCTTCTTCCCCGCTGGCTTGGCCCAACCAAGCCCAATCTGCTGAGTGCGACCAACGGGATCCTCCACGGTTCAACGGGCCTCGAGTTCGAGTGGACCATCCCCGGCATTCAGGTTCCGTTTCGCTCTTACTATGCGCGCAATGTGCTTCGCCTCGACCGCGTGATTCCTCTCTCCGACAGATCGCTGTTGCGTCTACACAATCGCCTGGGAGCTTTTGGCTGGGGGCTGGGCTCGCTGTTCTGAGCTGCCGGTTCTTCGCCACTCTTCGGGGTCGCCTGTTCTGGACTCCCTCGCTGTACTACACTCGCCGCATCATGAAACACGACAAATTGCTGAAGGAAGCCTCGCGCATCATCGAACCTTACGGCATCCCGCAGGGCGACAAGTTTCGGCTAAAGGATCACGACCCCGGCGACACCAATGGCCTCAAGGACAAGCACGCTGCCGAGGGCCTGCTCGAAGACAGCATCGCCTGCCTCAGCCACTTCCAGGAGATGCTTTACGCGCAAGACCGCTGGGCTTTGCTGCTCATCTTTCAAGCCATGGACGCCGCTGGCAAGGACGGCGCCATCAAGCACGTCATGTCCGGCGTCAATCCACAGGGCTGCGACGTCCACTCTTTCAAATCGCCTAGCCCTGAGGAGCTGAACCACGACTACCTGTGGCGCATCCACAAATCCGTTCCTGAACGCGGCAAAATCGGTATCTTCAACCGTTCTTACTACGAAGAAGTCCTCGTTGTCCGCGTGCATCCCCCGTTTCTTCGCGCGCAAAAGCTTCCCGACGGCCTCGTCGGGAAGCACATCTGGGAGGAGCGCTACGAAGATATCAACGCCTTTGAGCGCTACCTCACTCGCAACGGCGTCGTCATCCGCAAGTTCTTTCTCCACGTCTCCAAGGAAGAACAAAGAAGGCGCTTCCTCGAGCGCCTCGAAGACTCAAAAAAGAACTGGAAGTTCTCCATGGCTGACGTCGAGGAGCGCGGCTTTTGGAAGGATTATCAGCAGGCTTATGAGGAAATGATTCAGCAAACCGCCACCAAACACGCTCCCTGGTACGTTGTTCCCGCGGACAACAAATGGTTCACTCGCCTCGTCGTTGCGGGCGCCATGCTCGAAGCCCTCAACGATCTGAATCTTGCCTTTCCGGACGTCGACCAATCCAAACGCAAGGAGCTCGCCGCCGTTCGCTCTTCCCTCCTCGCCCAAAAAGACTGACTCTTTTCAGGTTTTACTTTCGCAGAACCCGGGCGTCCTAAGCAGGCAGGGCTTTACCGCGGCGAAGCCGGGTATTGATATCGCAAGCTCGGCGGCATCCGATCCGAGCGCGCGCGCGTGTTGTACTCAAGTTGATAGTTCAAGTGTTCCCCATCGTTCGGATAGCCTTTGCCTGCGGGGTAGGGATAGGGCAGCGGCGAGTGGTGCGGTAGCGGTTCGACGGTAAAGGCATCTGCCGCATAAAAATCCAAATCCTTGGCGAAGCCGTCCGCGTAGAAAAAGTAATCCCGCACCCAACCCGCGGGCAATCGGGGAAGGCTACGCGGGTCGAAATCGAGTTTTACGCCCTCGCCGGAGCCAAACACTACGAAGCGATCATCGGAGGCACCCAGAAGCCGGCGCACATCACCGTAGCGTGTGTAGTTCCCCGCCGCGCGCGCGTATGGTCCGGTCCGGCTGCGTTCCGCGTAGGAATACGTCGTGTCGCTCGCAGGATGCAAACGAATTTCCCGCGGATAGCCGAGAAACACGAGCGCCGCCTTCGCCAGCGGTACTTCCGAAACGCGGATGTCTTCGGCGTCTGGCGTCTGATCGACGCGAATCGCGTCCCAATAAATCTTCAGGTTCGTGACGAGACGAATCCGCCGCGTTCCCGGGGCCAGCTTGCCGGTCAAATCCGCAATCATCGTGCGCTCGAGACCGGCCGGAAAGCCCATGTCTTCGACCATGCGTACCCATTTGCCCTGCGCATCCTGTCCTTCGACGTACGGCGCAATCACTTTGACGCCTGCTTGATCGGCCGCGTACATCGACGTGGCCGTGAAATAATCCGTGTACCCGTCGATGATCAGCCGCAGTGGCTTATGCGCGTCCCACGCGCCAAGATCGAGCTCCACCCAGTGCTGCTTCGAAAAGCCCGCGAACGGCAATTCGTCAAAGTCCGTGACGTACTTGCGATCGGCTTGCGAAATCAGCGAGAGCACATCATGACCGCGGTCGTCCCACGCGCCCACGGGTGGGTGCGCATCGCGGCTCGGAATCACCCGAAACTCCGGGAACGGCGGCGCGCTCAGGAATCGTTCATTCGGAAAAACTTTGTATGCGGCCGGATGATCGATCGCCAGCAACCGTACTTGGTCGAGATAAACAGTCTCTTCCATCGGCTCGAGGAATCGGAAGCTCAGCATCCCATTGCGCGGCTTCACGCTGCTCGCAGCCACTTTCAAGTATTCGTCAGGATCTGGAACGTCACGTTCTCCCGGCGCAACCCAATGCCCCACGACGCCCGGCCCGATCATGTCGGCGATGAATTCGTATTCATGCCCGTTCCATGAAAACAAAATCGGGCAGGAACTGCCGCGCCGGTCCAGTTCCGTTATCGATTGCACCTTTTTCGCGGCAAGATTGATTTCATCTTGCGGCACACCGGTCGGCCACAGCAGTCGCACGACCTCCGCATTGGTCTCGGAACCCAGCCCGGCGAGAATCGGCGCGGCATTCTGTCCCAGGTAGCCGGATGCGCCGGACGCTTCCCATTTCTGATACAGCGTGCCCGCGTACAACTCGACTTTCGTCCCTATGCCACTCTTGTTATCGTTCAGCGCCTTTAGGTCGATGCTCATCCAACTGTGCTGATTGCCGCCGACGTTCTGCAACACCGCTGGCGCGCCGCCCAATTGCGTCACAACCAGGTCCGGATCACCATTTCCATCAATGTCCGCGACCGCTATCGCGCGCGGCTGGTCGAACTTCATCTCATCGAGTCCCACGCTTTTTGTGACATCGCTAAAGCCCTTGGTGCCCAAATTGCGCAAGAGCCGCAGCTCGGCCCGGTTGTTGGTTTCGCCCGCGGCCACAAGATCGAGCCAGCCGTCGTTGTCGTAGTCGACCGCCGCAATGCCCCAACCCTTTTGCCAGCCAAAATCCGGCAGCGGCACGCGCTCGAGCCCCTTCCCCTGCACGTTGCGCCACAAACTGATCCCCGGCGCCCCGGCGTGCGTGAACGCCAGATCCATCCAACCGTCTTTGTCAAAGTCGAAAGCCACGACGCCAACCGCCGGCGGCAGTTTTTCTTTTGCGAAATCCAGCGCTTCGAGCGGCGTAAATTTCCCTTCGCGCGGATTCAGCAGAATCGACGCGCCGCTCGCTCCGCCGGCCAGAACAAAATCAATCGCGCGGTCATTGTTGAAGTCCGTTGTAACCACGCCGGCTCCCGTGGCCGCCACACCGAGCGCCGTTTGTGCGGAAACATCCGTGAATGTGCCGTCGCCGTTGTTGCGCCACAAAGCATTGCGCGCTCGGTTCTCTGCCGAACCTGAATCCGCCGCCATCGTGATATACAAATCGAGGTCGCCGTCGTGGTCATAATCTACAAAGGTGACGGCCACGCATCCTTTTTCTCTGCGGATTCCCACTTTTTCCGTTACATCTTCAAACTTTCGCTCACTTTGGTTGCGCAGCAGCCTTACGCCATCGCTCAGGCATACCGCGAGATCGGTCTTCCCGTCATTGTCAAAATCGCCCGCCGCGCAGCCGAGCCCGCTGCCCGCGAGATGAATTCCCGCCGCCTGCGTTATATCCTCAAATCGTCCGTTGCCCAGGTTGCGCAGCAAATGGCTCGCCCCATCCGTCGCGCCGTTCACGAGAAAGAGATCAGGGCGGCCATCGCCGTCAAAGTCAAAAAAACATGCGCCCGTGCTTGCTCCGATGGCCAAAGGGGTTCCGCCGGTGCTTTTTGAAACAAAGGGGCTCGCTTCCGGCGCGAAATGCACTGCGATTGCCGCCGGCACCTCGATAGCCGTACTAACCGGCAGTTCTGCCGTCGAGAACTTCCCCTGATCTCCATAGCCGGCGCCGAACGGCGTCCCCAAATGTTCCGACGTGATTTTCTGAAACCGCGCCAGATGCTGCCGTGCCGCTTCCGTGTCGCCCTTGCGCTGCAACGCGCGCGCCAACCCGAACTCCGCCGAGGCATGCGCCGGATTCAGCTCGAGCCCCTTCTCGAACGCCGCAATCGCATCGTCATATTTTTGGAGTTGCGTGCTGAGGTAGCCGATGAAGTAATACGCGTCGGCTTCATTCGGTCTGCTTTTCGTCACGCCCTGGAAAGCGGCAATTCCCTTTTCCGGTTCCCCGCTGTCTTTGAGCGCCAGCCCGAGGTTATACCACGCATACGGATCGTTCGGCAGCTGCTCGGTCGCTTCCGTCAAGGCCGCGCGCGCTGCCTCCAGCTTCTGCTGCCCTAGCAGCGCCACGCCGAGATTCAATCGCGCCACCGCGAACTTCGCATCAGCTTGCAAAGCTTGCTCAAAATATTTTTGCGCGTCGGCCGGGCGTTGCTGGTTCAGATGGGCAACGCCCAGCGTGTTCAAGCGGTAGGCTTCCGCAGCGTTGGGCTTCCGCTCCGGCTTTTTCCCTGCCGCGGTTTCGCCCTGCCCCGTGCGTCGAGCGACCTGGCTGGCCATCGCGCCGCAAAAACACATCAGCGCGCCGCCGAGCACAATTCCACGCCGAACTGTTGAGTGCATCAAAGTTTTCTTCCTCTTCGGGCGGCATCCCGCAACTAGGTGCAAAACCCTTCCCGCCCAAGACCTTTTAAATTTTCCCGGCTGCATCAGGCAAGGTCAACTGATTTTATCTTTTTGACCGCCGTTTGACTTTTTGCATTGCTTCACGCTTGACCCGCATCCCATCCGACGCATACTCTCGCAGTTTCTCTTATGACCACGCCGCTCTTAGCCACGATCTCGGAAGTGGCCCGAGACATTCG
>Ga0182034_10000743_pt1 | contig 15312 bp, 16 predicted proteins | sample flu12Cox44000172_FD_125972 | JGI IMG/M metagenome (GOLD analysis project Ga0182034, IMG submission 125972) | Lab enrichment of tropical soil microbial communities from Luquillo Experimental Forest, Puerto Rico - flux4day.12C.oxic.44.000.172 | ecosystem: Environmental > Terrestrial > Soil >... | reverse complement strand
TGCTCGAGTGGCTTGCTCCACCACACCTTGTCACCCGAGTCGCAAACCCGTTCGATGGGGCATTCGACGCACAGAGGCTTGCGCGCCTGGCAAATCCTCCTGCCGAACCAGATCAGTTGGTGAGCGAAGGAAATCCACCGTTCGTTCGGCACGATTGCCATCAGGTCGTGCTCCACCTGTTCCGGTGTCTTTCCCTTCGAGAGTTTCAGGCGATGGACGACGCGAAACACGTGCGTATCGACAACGACGCCTGTGGCCACGCCGTAGGCGGTACCGAGAACCACATTGGCCGTTTTGCGGGCCACACCCGGCAACGTGAGTAACGCCTCCATGCTGTCAGGCACCTTCCCACCGAAGTCCGCAACGATTTTCTTGGAAGCCCCGACGATACTTCGCGCTTTGTTACGGAAAAAGCCGGTGGAGCGAATGTCCGGTTGCAACACTTCCGGGCGCACAGCAGCGAAATCCTGCGGCGTCGGGTATTTCTGGAAGAGCTCTGGCGTCACCTTGTTGACGCGTTCGTCGGTACACTGAGCGGAAAGAATCGTCGCCACCAGCAACTGAAATGCGTTCTCATGTCGCAGAGCGCACTGCGCCTGGGGGAAGAGCCGGTCGAGCCCGGTGAAGATCTCGAACAATCGTGCCGGCGAAGTATAGGCTTTTAGGCGAGCTCGGGCCCTGTCAGTCGACTGAGCCTTGTTTGTTCGTTTCGTTTTTGCGGTCATGGCGCATAGGATACCACTCTTGGATGTAGCCCAGCAGTTTGCGAAAGGCCGCGCCGCGGTGCGAGATGCCGAACTTTTCCCCTGGAGTGAGTTCTGCGAACGACCTGCCGAACGGAGGGTAAAGGAACAAAGGGTCGTATCCGAAGCCGCCAGAGCCGCGGGGTGCGTCGAGGATGATGCCGTCGACCCGACCCTCCGTGACCGCCAGGATCTCGCCGCTCGCGGCAAGCGCGATGACGCAAACATAATGCGCGGCGCGTTCCGGGAAGGAGAAACTGCCGAGCTCAGCAATCAGCCTGTCGTTGTTGGCGGCGTCGTCCGCCTTGGGCCCGGCGAAGCGAGCCGAGTAAACACCGGGCGCGCCGCCTAGTGCCTCGACGCATAGGCCCGAGTCGTCAGCAAAGACCAAACCTGCGCATTGAGTGCTATAGTGAAGCGCTTTTTTGCGAGCGTTGGCTTCAAACGTGGCTCCGTCCTCGACACACGCCGGCAGGCTGGCGATGGCCGGAACGGCCTTAACCGCGATCCCATGGTCGCGGGCCGCCTCTTGAAACTCTCGGAGCTTTCCCGGATTGCCAGACGCCAAATAAAGTAACGAGTGACGAGTGGGCTTTCGATTTTCCAGTTTCTATTTCCAGTTTCCAATTTCCAATCCGAGGATCGAGCGTTGCAGTTCAATGAGCTTCTTGATGCCGGGACGTGCCACATCAAGGAGGCCGTTGAGCTCCTCGGCAGTGTAAGGCTTCCCTTCGGCAGTGGCCTGAACCTCAACCAGTTGGCCGCTGCCGGTCATCACCAGATTCATGTCGACTTCGGCGTTGGAGTCCTCGGCGTAGTTGAGGTCGAGCAAGACTTCGCCACCCACAATCCCGGCGCTAATCGCGGCGACATAGTCCTTGAGGGGAATACTTCGCAAGGCCTTCAGCGCGAGCAACTTTTGGAACGCCAATCCCATGGCGACAAGGGATCCCGTGATGGAGGCAGTGCGAGTGCCGCCGTCGGCCCGGACAACGTCGCAATCGACCCAAATGGTTCGGTCGCCCAGGCGCTCAAGATCGGTGACTGCGCGCAGGGAGCGCCCGATCAGCCTCTGGATCTCCATCGTGCGGCCCACCTGCCGCCCTCGCGACACCTCACGTGGGGTGCGCGTCTCGGTCGAGCGAGGGATCATGGCGTATTCGCTGGTGATCCAGCCCCTGCCCATGCCTTTCAGGAAGGCAGGCACGCCGTCTTCCACCGAGGCCGTACAAATCACTTGGGTCTCCCCCAGACGGATCAACGCTGAGCCTTCCGCACTGGAGATATAGTTGGGCACGATTTCCACTGACCTGAGTGCCGTCGGCGAGCGTTGGTCCGTTCGCATCAACCTTCCCCCGGAATAGAGCAGACCCGTCAGCGTTTTTGGTGTGGATGACATATCTTCTATTGCACTCGCGACATGTCCGGAGCAAACTCGCCCGTCAGGTCGGCGTGGCCGTCCAAGGTCTCGGCCTCCTGGCCTTGCACGAGAATCTTCACCCTCTTCACGGCGGGAACGTTGGAGGCCAGAGAGTTCACAATGGAGTAGATAGCCAGGGTTTCGCTTTCGATTCCGGGCAGAAAACCGCCCAGTGCCGAGCTGGACAAGTCGAGATAGGCGGTCCCATCAGGGGTCAAGAAAACGGCGCGCACGTCTGCGGAGGGAGGCAGTGGGCGGCCACCGCCCTGTGTCGGACCCGCGATGAGAGCAAGTACAATCTGACGGATCCGATCGCTGTCGTTTGCTGCCATGGTCATGGAGCGGCCCTCGGCAACCAGCTTCTCCTGGTTCGACGAGGATGGGAAATACAGGGTGACCGACTGCTTGCCGCCTGATTCGGACTCCAGGGCGGATGCGTTCAACTGGGCGCGAGCGGCCTGCTCTGTGTGCTGGGCGTCTTCAAAGAAGATGTGCTTGGCCAGTACACGCAGGTAGAGCAGCGCGGCGGCCAGCGCCCCCACGACCACGACCACGAGGATTTTTGCTCGTCGTGACATAAATTAGGGCGGGGCAAACTTTACGACTGCCTGCACCAGAGCATCGGCAACACGCTGCAAGAAGTCAGGATCAGTCAAGGCGACCCCGTCGAACTCCGGGGCCAGGGTTCCCACCTCCAGGGCGATGGCGGGAGCGTCCACGCTGCGAAGTTGGCGCACTGGAGCGGTCCATGAGCTGCTTCTGGCCAGCTCTGTGATCTGAGCGATTTGCTCTGCCACCGCCTCCGCTAGCTTTTCGCTTTGCGGAAGGTCCTTTTGCTGGGCCGCCTGCCACGGCGTGAAGATCGGGGAAAGGTCGCTCGCGAGCGACGGCAGTCCGGGCCTCACCGCGTAGGTATAAACCGCAGCGCAAGGTGAAAGATTGCCCATGTTGCCGGCGTGAAACGTGACAAACGCCACAGGGTGAGCGGCATTGGCGGTCACGTCGCGCTGGTCAAAGGTGGGGTTAGCGTCTCCGGTTCGGGTCAGAACAACACGGAACTTGTGGGTCGAGATCATCCCCTGCCGGACGCGCTCTACCAGCTGCAGGGTCAAGTCCTTTTCATTAATGCCATCCCGGCTCCGCGCACCGGTGTCTTCCCCGCCGTGGCCAGCGTCGAGAACAACGGACGGTAACACCGGTTGAGGGGCCGGCGTGGGCTCGGTTTGTGCGGGCGCGGTGGGAGCAGCGGGTCGGGCGGCGCCCGGCGTGGGTGGAGCAGCAGGCGGACTCACCTGCGGTTGCTGAGCAACCACCGGCGCCGGCTTCACGATATCAGCGGTTAGGGCCTGTCCTTCGTCGCTAAGCTTAGGATAAAGGTCCAGGCCCGCTGCTGCCGGGGTCACAATCAGCTTGGGCACGCCGTCCTGATCGTCAAACTGCAAGTCACTAACGTAAGGACTCTGAAACCGGTACGCCGGTTCGAGGGGTTGGAGATTTTGATCGCGCAAATAAATGATCCACTTGCCGTTGCGCGCCGCGGTCTGGACCGTGACCTTCCCGGTGAACTGCAGGCTCAGCCGCGCGCCGTTCGCGATCGGATCGAGCCGCACGGAGAACGTGGTCGGTTTCAGGTCTCCTACGAACATCCGCCTGTCTCCTGCCCGGTATTCGAGGTTCTGTCGCGTGAGCCTAGGGAGGACAGCATACAGAAAATCCAACGGTACCATCCATTCGCCACTTGCGACCCGAACCGGGTTCTCGAGCTTTAGTTGCTCTCTGTTTACCCGCACCTTGTTGTCTCCGGCGCGGAATTCCATCTCCATCGCCTCTAGTTGCAGCTTGAGCAAGTTACGTTTGGACTGTACATTGCTCACCGTACCGATCACACCCAGGACCTGGAGGAGGGGCAAATAGCGCGCGTTGTCAATAAGAGTTACCGGCACAACTTTGTGACCGCTGGAAAGGTAAAATACAAAGTTTTCACTTCGCAGCGACCTCGGAGGCCATAGGAGTAAGGCCAGGCCGACGACGCCGCTTAGGATCAGCAGGGGCCTGGAAAGCGAAGATCGTTGCTGTGGTCGTTTTCGCAGTCTCACGTGAAGTCCCGGTCAGCATGCCACATCACACCCATGATAGCAGAGAGGAACGCCACTCCTATCCCTTGAACTGGGATCATCTTCATTCTAGTAGGAACGTTCCTCAGGCAGGTGAGGGCTGAGGCTGGGACTTCAGCCCCAAAGTGATGCGCCCTTCGGAATTCCCCCTGACCTCATGTCGACAAAGGGACAAGGGCACGCCGCGGCGAGGTTCCGCGAGTCGCCCACGCCACTCTCTAATTCTGTCTGACCCAAGACCTACAGCGCGCGTCGCGAGAGCTCATCGCAAGCAACGCCAGATGCAGCTACACCTTGGCCAACTGCGACGCCAGAACCAACAGCAGCTTGCGGTTCGACGTCGACATATTGTCGTACAGCTTGCCCAACTTCAGGACCGGCTTGGCAACGCTTGGTCGAGCGGGAATCCGGGGAGACTTGGGACGGCCCTGGCTCTCGTAAAGGAGTTGGTAGGGCTCGATTTCCAAAGCCTTGGCGAATTTCTCCAGGGTCGGCAGCGAAGGTGCGGTGTAGCCACTCTCGACCCGGGAAATGTAGGAACGAAGCAGCCCGGAGCGTCTCTCGATGTCGCCCTGGGACAGCCCTTTGGCTTCTCGCAGCGTTTTTAATCTTTTTCCAATATTCATGGCAACATTTAAACAGAATAGAGTCTTCTAGTCAATAGTCTATTTCGGTAAATTAACGGTTTTCTAAAACTAACCTCCCTGGTGCCCTTGTGCCTGTTTGGAACACTCTGGCACCTGGTTCCCTGGCTCAAATGCAGCTCCCCCGTCTCAAACGGTAGGCCATCTGATAGGCCACGCAATGAATCACGAAGCTCGCGACCACTGCTCCAACCATCTCAGTCAAGCTGGGAAGCAGCAGCGCTAGCGCCGAGATCTCAGTAAGCTCCCGATCGTTGCTGTCTGTGATCGAGAGAATCTTCACGCCGGAATTGCGAATTCGTTTCAATACTTCATGAATGCCGTTCTTCACTCGGCAGCGTGAGCCGGACACTGCGAGGAGAACCGAATCCCGATCGAGACGGTCGAGGAAGACGGATTCAGCCGGCTCCAAGGCCTGGGCCCGAATACCGAGCTCTCGGAAAAGGTGTTCCGCCTGGACGGCGCTCGCGTGATAGAAACCGCCGCCAAGGACATAAACGGTTCGGCTAGTCATCACTTCGGAAACAAAGGAGCTTACCGCATCGGACATCTGGTGCAGCATCCATTCGGTCTCTCCCGGCAGCTTGCGGAACTCCTCTGCCAACACTTCGAATTGAGGTTGATGTTTCCTGAAAATGCGTGCGGCGATCAGACCGAGATAACTCATCGCGGCCTGCTCGCAGACTGCAGCTCCACTTCCCTCGCTGTCAGTCCGCAACCGTAGTACGTCGCCTCCCATCCCGGCGAGGGGGCTTTCCGGTTTGTTGGTCAGGATCAAGAGAGTCGCGCCACGCGCCTTAGCTGCTCGAGCGACCTCCCATACTGGGGAGCTTTCAGTAGAGGGCGAGACAGCGATCACGACCAAGCCCGGCCTGAGCAGCGTCATGGAGTAGGCGGCAAAGCCCGCGGGCGAGCGCGCCACTGCCGGCCAACCGGGCAGCGTCTCAAACGCGTGAACACCGGTGAGACTCGCGGGCCACGAGGTTCCTGCCCCCAGCAAGTAGATGGGTCCGTCTCCCCACCGTGTCCGGCGCAACACCACTTCGTATTCAGCTTGACCTTTTTCCAGGGTGTCCGCGAGCGTCCGGGGAAGGTTGACGATTTCCTGCTTCGCGACCATATCTAACCAGACCAAGCCGACCGCCGACAAACAGGACTCTATGGCGTGATGTTCAGAATGCCAGATCCCGTTGTCGCCGGCTTTCTTCGAGCCGGTTGCAGCTGAGCGCGGCTGCGAAAATAGATGCGGGCCGACAGGTGAGCGCCCGCAAGCAGGACAAGCGCTCCCAGAAACGCCCAGAACAATAGGGTCACCGACAGTGCGAACGGGCCGTAAACTTCGCGGAACTTGAACAAGGGAAGAGTGAGGTGGTAAACAAATTTGCCAGCTTCGGTGACCAAACCCGCCACGAGAGCGGCGGAGAACAGTGGCCCAGGCGGTACCTTACCGTTGGGCAAGACATAGTAGGTCACAAAGAAGATAGCAACAAGGCAGGGTAACACCACGGCGTCCATCAAACCGCGCCAGACTATCGTGGTGGGACCCCCGGTTGATATCAACGCTGGCGGTACTTTGGCAAACGATTCTGCACCAGCGATCACCAGAATGGCAAAAAGGGCCAGAAGACTAACAACCACGGTGAGAAGTAGAGAAACTGCCTGGTTGTGGAGATAGTTCCGGTTCCGTTCGATGCTCCATACCTTGTTAAGGGCAACCTCAAGAGGACGAAAGATTCCGGACGCGGTGAACAGGATCATGGCCACGGACATCACTTGGAGGCGGCGATGGCCTTGGACCAAAACGAGGAGGTTGCGGACCACGAAATCAGCGCCGGTGGGCAGGTTCGCTCGTAAGAGCTGGAGCGTCACCTGAAAGCCACTCTCCCAGTGAAGCCACCGCCGGCACACTGTGAGCACGATTAAGGCAAAAGGAAAAAACGTAAGAAGGGCGTTCGCAGCGATCGATGATGCATACACGTGGACTTCGGGGCTGAAAAGATAGCGAAAGGTGGACACGGCATGATCTCTTGCGCCATCCACGCCATCCGGCGATGCGGCAGATGTCGGTTCAGGTCGGCGGCTCCCTTCGGTCCATGCGCCGTGGTACTGGCCTGATACTGGAGGGTGACTCTCCATTCGTTTGGTCGTATGATTTCTGTCTGCTCGAGGCTTCGTGAGCTCGAAATCGAGTTCGCCCTAAGCGACGTTACTATCTTACTGGATAGGTCGCGTTCTCGACAGTCATACTTTGGACCTAACAAGGAGACGACGACATGAGGGAACCAGCAAACAAGGTCTTGCTGTGCCTTGCGGTAATCGTGATTTTGAAGAGCCCGCTGCGCTGGGCAGATCCGGCGGGCGCCGACTCGATGCCGACCGTGGACCAAGTGCTGGACAAGTACGTCCAGGCCCTTGGCGGCAAGGCCGCGATTGAGAAGGTGACGACGGTGGTCATCAAGGGAAAGGTGGACGTGCCGTCGACCGGCGAGACCGGATCGATGGAGACATACAGGAAAGCGCCCAACAAGGAGATGCAAATGATTAATATTCCCAGCAATGGGCCCAGCCAGCGTGGGTTCGACGGCACTGTGGGTTGGAATTGGGATCCTGACTCAGGGCCCAGTGACATGAGCCCTCCCGATCTCGCGGCCATGAAGCTCGAATCTGATTTTTATCGGGACATCCGTCTTAAGGAGCTCTATCCCAAGATTAACCTAAAGGGCAAGGAGAAAGTCGGGGATCGTGAAGCCTATGTCGTGGAGGCGCCGCGAGAGGACGGCAGCTCGGAAAAGATGTACTTCGATACCGAGAGCAGCCTACTCGTTCAAAGCGAAGTCCCGATCGACGTCCCCGATGAGGGCAAGACCATCGTGAATTCCCAATTTCAGGACTACCGCGAGGTAGAGGGTGTTAAGGTGGCCTTTACCATCCGCCAGAGCAGCGCCGACTTTGATTACATCATCAAAGTGAGCGAGGTAAAGTATAACGTTCCCGTCGACGACGCCAAGTTCAAGAAACCAAGCCAGTAACGCGTGGTCCCGGTTTGAATCTACCGCTTACCGCCGCCCGTCCGCCTTCCATCATCATGCCCTCCCGGCGAGCCGAGGACAGTATTGTCGATCAGCCTCACCGCACCAATCCGCGCTGCGACCAGCGCCACAGAGCCCGGCGTAACCAGATCGATGGGCTGCAGACGCGCGGGTTCGACCATAGCGACGTACTCCACTTTTGCCCGCGGTTCGGTGGCGAGAACCTTGTGCATCTCCTCCGAAATTCTTGCCGCCTTCGTTTCCCCAGCCCTGAAGAGTTCTTCAGCGCGCCTAAGGCTGCGATGGAGCACAGAGGCAGCCTGCCTCTCGGAGGCGCTCAGGTACGCGTTGCGCGAGCTTGTTGCGAGCCCATCCGGCTCGCGTGCAATCGGGCAGACGATCAGTTTGACTGCCAGGTTCAGGTCCTCGATCAATCGCCGGACAACCAAGGTCTGCTGGAAGTCTTTCTGTCCGAAGTACGCGACGTCGGGGTCGACGATGTTGAAGAGCTTTAGAACCACGGTGGCAACACCCCGAAAGTGGCCTGGCCGGCATACCCCCTCCAGGGGGACGGCTACCGCTCCGGGTTCGACGAAAGTCTGGAACTCCTTCGGGTACATATCGACGGCTGAGGGCGAAAACACAACATCGACGCGCAGTGGCCTCAGGGTCACTAGGTCGCCGGCCAGGTCCCGCGGGTACCGCGCCAAGTCTTCCTCCACGCTAAACTGGGTCGGATTTACAAAGACGGAAACGACGACCGCGTCGCACTCTTCTATGGCGCGCCCCACCAGGCTCAAGTGCCCCTTATGCAGTGCCCCCATTGTGGGGACGAGCGCCAACTTCTTGCCCTCAGATCGAGCCCGTCGCGAAAAGGCCCTCATCTCGGTAAGGGAAGTGATCAGGTCCATTTCGCAGATTCAATTGTGAGCAATGAATGGTAAATTGACTCGCATCAGGCCGTTCCCAATGGGGGAGCGCAGGCGTACTGGATTATGGGCCATTCACTATTCACAATTCTTCCCTTAGGCCTTTGCTGCACTCTCCTTCTCAAACTGCTCACGCTGGCTCCGAGACCAGTGGTAGGACTCCGCGTCGCTGGGATACTGTGCTGCCAGAACGTCCTCACGAAAACGCGCGAAGGCGTCGGACAGAGTAGCTTTAAGGTCCGCATACGAGCGGACGAACTTGGCAGGGCGCTGAAAGCTTAAGCCCAGGAGGTCATGAACCACAAGGACCTGGCCGTCGCAATCCGGCCCGGCCCCGATGCCAATGGTCGGGATCCGCAATCGCTGGGTAATGATGGCCGCCAGTTCCCGCGGCACGCCCTCAACCACCAAAGCAAAAGCGCCAGCATCTTCGACCGCTTGGGCGTCGGTGAGGAGTTGCACCGCCGACTCGGGCGTCCTTCCCTGCACCCGGTGGCCGCCCAAGACGTGGAGAGACTGAGGCGTAAGCCCGATGTGCCCCATGACGGGAATCTCCGCGTTCACCATCCGCCGGATCAGCGATGCCCGCTTCTTTCCACCCTCGATCTTGACCGCCTCGGCGCCTCCCTCCTTGAGGAAGCGAACGCTCGACTTGAGCGCTTCAACACCGTCCACATGATAGGCGCCAAAAGGCAGGTCAGCGATGAGCAAGGCTCGACGCGTCGCGCGCCGCACGGCACGCAAATGGTGAAGGATCTCGTCGACGGTGACGGGAATCGTCGAACCGTACCCCAGTACGACTTCGGCAAGAGAATCTCCCACCAGGATCAGATCGATTCCGGCCTCGTCCACCAGCCGAGCTGTGGGGTAATCGTAAGCGGTCAGACAGGTGATCTTCTCACCGTGGAGCTTGCGATCGAGGACATGGGGAACGGTAACCTTGCTCACGGCCTCAAACTTGGGGTCCATGGCAGCCTCCTAAAGGGAAGTCGAGAGTCAAAAGTGAACTTGGTTCGTCATACTGCGTTCATAGCTCATCGCGCAAACAAAAACCCTCTCCGTCGCAGGTCATTGCGCCAGCGCTCGCGATGCGCTGGCCAGGAAGCCCGAGTGGGCCTTCGCTCGCCTGGACGGAGAGGGTTAACTTGCGAGTCGCCGCTGAAAGGCTGAGGGCAAAAAGCCTCAGGCCCGTGCAGCTCCTCAGACACCCCGTCTCAGTCCGTCGGCGCGGATCCAAGCGGCAAGAAGTATTGCGTTCCTTTGACCGGCTGGCTTAGTCGTCTCAGCAGTTCCTGGAGATCCTCGTTCCGGTGGACGAAATCCATCTCGGACGTTTCGACCACCAGCAGGTCGGTGGACTGATAGTGAAAGAAAAATTGGTCGTACGCTCTGACCACTTCCTCCAGATATTCGTCACAAATCTGATGCTCGGCCGCAACGTTCTTGCTGGCAATGCGCTCCCTCAGCGCCTGCGGCCTCGCCTGTAAGTATACCACCAAGTCCGGGATGGGAACCTGCTCGGCGAGCATTTCATAGTACTGGTTGTACAGCTTCAGTTCGGCGTCACCGAGGTTAAGATAGGCGAATATTTTGTCTTTCTCGAAGAGGTAATCGCAAATCACAACCCGATCGGACCTCGATGTCAGATCGAGCGCGCGCCACTGCTTGTAGCGCTCAATCAGGAAGTAGAGCTGTGACTGAAAGGCGGCGCCGGGCCGGTCTTTGTAAAAGCCCTCCAAAAAAGGATTGTCTTCAACGTCGCGGATGCGCTCCGCATGGAGACGGTCGGCAAGCAGATCCGCCAGACTGGTCTTGCCCACCCGCAGAGGACCTTCGATGGCGATGAGGCGCAGCGAGTCGAAGATCAGCGACATAACAAGTGCTCAGTTATGAGTGATGAGTTCTGAATTCCCAATGAGCGACAGTAGCTCTTGCCCTTGGGCCTGACCCGGCCGTCACTTTGGCCGTGGTCTTCCGTCTCCCACATTTGATTCAGAGTTCGGAGTTCGGACACTCACAACTCAGAATTCAGAACTCAGAACTTCTTTCAGCCGGATCACTTGACCGGCGCCCCCGAGCGCGCTCAGCATTTCCGGAATGGTCTGCTGGCTGACCGGATGCCGCAGGTGCGGAGCGATCTCCCGCAACGGAATAAGGACAAACCGCCGGCTGGCCATTCGCTGGTGAGGAATCTCGAGCGCCACGGAACGGACCACTGAACTCTCGTAGAGCAGGATGTCGATATCAATGGGTCGCGGTCCCTTGCGGATTCCCAGACGACGACCCAGAGCGCGCTCCACAGATTGGCACGCGCGCAGCAGTTGCAGCGGCATCAAATCTGTCCCCGCTTCCGCCACGCAGTTTACGAACCAGGCTTGCGGGCCGACATCCACCGGCTCGGTCTTGTAGAAGCAGGAGAGGCGGCGGATTTCGATCTTCTTCGCCCTCAGCATCTCCAGCGCCTTGCGCAAGTTACCGGTCCGATCCCCGAGGTTGGAACCTAGTGAGAGATAGACAGACTTCACAGGATTGTCGATTTACGATTGACGATTGCCGATTGAGTTCCGACTCTGTGTTTCAATCGGCAATCGAAAATCGTCAATCCTGACGTCGACGCCAATGGCATCGTGATCGGACAGCGGCGTGCGGCGGCCCTCGCGCAGGTCATGGATGACCACGGGCTGCTCGCAGCTTATGCCCTGCGTCGCGAACCAGTCGATCTTCAGCGGGCACTTGCCGCCGTGATTGCGCAGCGACCAGCGCATGAAAGCAAAGCACCAACCCGGCACCCATTCGCCGAGGTTCTGGCGCGTTTTGGGATCATCGGCATCGTAGGAGATCGTGCGCTCTCCCAGCCGGTTGCATGCCTTGTAGTCGAACCCACGGGACTCGAGCAGGTTGAACAGATCCTTCTCAAACCGGTTATATGGATGGAGATAATGGTTGCGGATGACGTTGTCCACGCCCATCAACACCCGGAGCCAGAATCCCCAGATGGCAGGGAAAGCCCTCGAGGAGTTGTAAGTGGAGGTGTTCCAGTCTCCACCCACGATCACCGGACGGTCGGTATCCAGGCCGTCAAGCACGTCCCGCATTTGGTTGTGCCGGTGGCGCTGGCTCGAATTGGCGTCGAGGTGCACGGCGACCGCGGTCACGGAGTAATTAGGGAAGTCAATGTCAGCGGCGAGCGCGGTTTGGCGTCCCAGGCGCTTCTCACGTCCCGCCATCTTGTCGATGCCGTTCTCGAGGTGGATGGGATGCACACGGCGGATGGGGTAGCGACTCAGGATGGCGTTGCCGTGTAACCCGAGTTCGTTTTCTCCCTCGGCGTGGTACTCCACCCCAGATCCCTTGGTCAGATTCAGGTAGCAGGGCACGAATGCGTAATGAAGACCGAGTTCGCGCGCCAGGTCCTGGGCGACGGCGCGGTTGCCCGACCGCGCCATGCCCAAGTCGGTTTCGGTGAGCAGCAGCACATCACACGTTTTCAGATAATCGTGATTGCGGAATGCTTCGAGTTGCCTGTCGAACTCGATGCCGCGCTCCAGGTTCCAGGCGAGGAAGCGGTAGCGATCGCGGGCGGGCGCGGGCTTGGCAGTGAAGTCGCCTCCCTCCGGGCTCTCAAGGACCGTGCGCACCGCCGTTTCCAGCGCACGGTAGACGGGGCTGGCTATGAGTTGCGTGGTGGAGCGGCACCGGGCAAACTCCGGAAAACGGGGGGCAATCTGTTCTTTGATGAGCCGGTAGATGTCCTCCGGAGTGAGGAAAGACCTACGCGGTTCGACCGCGTCGGTCGATTGGCTGCAGGCTGCCGTTACGTGAGTCGTTAAAGCCACTGTATGCTCTATGTGTGAAGCTGAATCGTTGAGAATCTTACGAGGCGAACCCCGCCACAGCAAACCAGAGACAAGTATGTTGGTATCAGCGACGACGCGCATTGGTAGCGCGCCGTGCCTTTCGCGCGGCTTGGATCTCAGCCTCCACTTCTTCCTCAGTAAGTGGTGGACCGCTGATCTCGGCAAGGCGGTCGCTCGCTTCCAAAAGCTGATTCACGCGACGCCGCCGCAGTTCGTCACCGAGTAACCGCTCCAACGCATCGGGCGTCAAGAGTCCCTTGGCTTCAGCCTCGCGGGCGAGCCCGTCCCGCAAAGTCAACTTGATATCGCGCGCAGCCATACGGTTCTCACAGTGTACCAAGAAGACGGTGAGCAATCAAAACGATAGCACCGAGTGCCGAAATACCACGGCGATTCGCCTTCCTCACGCCGGTGCTTTCAAAGCAGTCCACTACCTAAGCGTACTGCTGGTGTCCCGCACTTCAATCAAACAACGTGCGGGCGCTCGCCACCGGCAAAGGCAGGCTCAGATGCTTGTATGCCGGCTCGTTCGCCTTACGGCCGGTCTTGGTGCGACTGATGAATCCCTGTTGCAAAAGGTACGGTTCCACCATATCGACCAGGGTGTCCACTTCCTCGTTGAGGGTGGCAGAAATAGCCTCCACACCGACCGGCCCTCCCTTATACAGGCGGATGATAGTCGAAAGGAAGTTCCGATCCAAGTCGTCCAAACCGATTTCGTCAACTCCTTCCAGATTCAGTGCGCCGCGCGCAACCTCGGCGCTGATCTCTCCGGAGCCTTTCACCTCCGCGAAGTCGCGGACGCGCCGCAGCAGGCGATTAGCTATGCGCGGCGTACCTCGCGCCCGGCGAGCGATTTCCGTGGCCCCGGATTCATCTACCTGGGCACCCAGAATGCGCGCCGAACGAACGACGATCTGGCGCAGTTCCTCGATTGTGTAAAACTCCAGGTGATAGAAGAGACCGAACCGATTCCGTAGTGGCGCGGAGAGACTGCCGGCGCGCGTCGTCGCGCCCGCCAGGGTGAACTTTTTTAAGGGAACGTTAATCGTCTTGGCAAACATGCCTTTGTCCACTACGAAGTCCACTTTGAAGTCCTCCATCGCCGGATAGAGGAACTCTTCGATGTTCGCTGGAAGGCGGTGGATCTCATCGATGAATAGGATATCGCCCTCTCCCAGGTTGGTGAGGATGCCCATCAGGTCGCCCGTGCGCTCGAGTGCAGGGCCCGAGGTGGTAATGATCTTCGCCCCCATGGCCTGGGCAATGACGTAAGCCAGCGTTGTCTTACCCAGCCCCGGAGGCCCGTAGAATAGCGCGTGTTCCAAGGGCTCGCCCCTGCCTCGCGCCGCCTGGAGCGCGATGGAGAGTTTCTCCACCACCTTCTTCTGCCCGACGTACTCCACCAACGTCGGAGGACGAAGACTTCGATTGAACTCCTCTTCCTTCGAGATCAGATCAGGCGAAACCAGACGCTCTCGTGCCATGAAAACCTAGCGAATAGCGACTTGAGAGTAGAGGAGTAGGTAGCGCAGAGTTTCGGTTTTCAGAAACTCTGCGGCTTGTCAGGCCTCTGAAATCGACCAATCCGCAGACTTTTACAAAATTAGTCTGCGCTACCGACTCTCTATTCGCTGCTCGCGACTCGCCGCTCATGTTGCTGCTCAAACACCTTGCGCAAAAACTCCTCGATGCTCTTCAGGTTCTTATGCCGCGCGAAGATGTCAGCTATCATCCGCTGTGCTTCGGCACGCGAATACTCAAGCTGCTCCAGCACTTGAAGGGCCTCGATCTTCACCTCTGAAGGCGACTCTTTCTCAACCGACAGTGGCTCTTCGGTCGGTGCCAGGGCGAACTTGGCCATTTTGCCGCGCAACTCCGTGCTGATCCGGTCCGCCATCTTCGGGCCGATACCCGGCAGCTCCTGCAAGAACCGCGTGTCTCCGCGTTCGATAGCTTGGGCGATCTCGTTAAGCGGCCGGACTAGGCACTTTAGGGCCTTCATGAACCCTACGCCCGGCACGGTAGTGAAGGCTTCAAAGAACTCGCGGTCCAAGGGATCGAGAAAGCCCACCAGCTTCGGCGTGAGATGACCTCCCCCCAAACCTCCGTCAATGTAGTAGATCGTGTAAAGCGTTAGCGGGTTGTGCCTCTCGCCCTCCGGGGCGTGGCGCAACCGGGCGGCAATGCCCGAAGGTACTAAGATCTCATAGCACATTGAGTTCGCCCGTAGAAGCAGCGAATTGTGCCTTATGCGGTCGTAGAGTACTTCGCCGGTGATCTCAGAGATCAATCAAGTGTCCTTCCTACGCGGTGAAACTCCTCCATGATACCCTTGAAAACTCGAACCTCGAAATTGGGAACTAAAGGTTCGCAGCTTGCTCCCGAGACTCGAAAATGGGTGTTGCGGAAAACCGAAGGTAGAAAGGGCACGTTCTTCCCCACAAAGAATTAGCATTGTCCTCTCGCAACTCCTTTACCCTCTATAACCTATTGGCTTTATTCCCATATCACCTTTATTTTTAACAACTTATTGGCTTTGCGTTTAGGTGTCATTCTTAAGTCACTTCTTTTCA
>Ga0182034_10000740_pt1 | contig 15341 bp, 14 predicted proteins | sample flu12Cox44000172_FD_125972 | JGI IMG/M metagenome (GOLD analysis project Ga0182034, IMG submission 125972) | Lab enrichment of tropical soil microbial communities from Luquillo Experimental Forest, Puerto Rico - flux4day.12C.oxic.44.000.172 | ecosystem: Environmental > Terrestrial > Soil >... | reverse complement strand
GTTCAGCAGGAGCCCCGAGCAAAGACCTTTTCTCAAGATTCTTAAAGCCCGCATGTCTTCTTCCTTTATCGATTCCGGGGGACCCTCTGAACCCCCAGGTTGTGCGCCAAGATGGAAAAGGGGCGAGCAAGGTCACTAGGCTCCTTGACCTTGTCCCGCAAACAGCTTTTGCGAGCGGGATGCGGACGGGTTACGAAAGAGACGGCGGAGGGGCTCTGCCGCAGAGGTTTTCGTGGGCCACCTCAGCGATGGGCAGAAACTTTGTGTTTTCGATTCCCCTTCTTACCGCAGGTGCAGACCAGGAAAGCATCAGGGGCCGCGAAAACAGGAGAAGGTGGGTAGGAAGGGGCTTGAGCGAGGCCGGATTCGCTGCGGTTGCCGTTGCCGCCGCAATTCGTGCGCTCTTTTTGTCTTCGACCAGAACCTGCTGGTTGTGCAGATCATCGGTCATCGAGATGACGAAAAACAGGATCACCAAGGCGCAGCCCATGGCCATCAGTTTGCGGACATAACTCGCAGGATGCCGCAAGCACGCACCACTGCCAGACAGCGTGAGGATTTGCGCGAGAATCGCAGCGATGGCCACGCAGACCCAGACCAGGTTGAGTGTCAGCTCCATAGTCTTCCCAGCTATAGTAAGCATGCCGAGGCGGCTAAGCAACACAAAGAGCGATTGCGCGGCTGCAGGCGAGGTAACCCCCGGGCCAACCGGGGCGGCGCTATTTGTCCAAGCAACTCCCGGAGAGGCCTCCGGCCCAAGCCTAGGGCTTGCTTGTTGCCGGTCCGGTAGCTGACGTCGCCGCTTGACCGGCAACGGGCTTGGCAAAGTGCGACTGGTCGATTTTAGGATTGATTTCGACTTTGTCGACCGTAAGAGTCTGTTTGTATTCCGTGCCCGGGCTGCCCTGGTCGATTTTGAAGGGGAACTTCAATCCCTGGACTTCGCGGTAATCGGAGAGGAGGCTCTCCCAGGGAAGCAGCTCGTTTCCGACCTTGCGAGTCCCTTGCCATTTGATCGTCAAGAACGTGGCGCCGTCGATAAGATAGGAGCGGAGTTCCCCGCTCTTGGTGGTTATCTTCAGGCGATAAACTGCCTTGCCATCCGAATTTTCCTTCCCGACCAGCTCCACCTGCGCCCCTTTGCTTTTGTAATCCACGAGCGGGCCATCGAGGTCCGATTCATCGGGCATTTCCTTCAGCTCATCGGCAGACATCTCGACCACGTCTTTGTTCTCGGTGAAAGGATTCACCGTCCAGCCCGCGGATTTGCCGTCGTACGCGCGCAGAACCTTCTGCCCGTCTACGGTGACCTCGGAATACAGCTTGTGGGGGCGCTCGAGCTCCAACACTACCGTGCCTTCGAGGCCCTGGGAAAAGGCGACTCGCCCGGAGATCCGCTCCGATGCGACCGCCCTGATCTTGTCGATTCCGCCGCGCGCGTCGATGGTCTTTTTTATAATTTCGTCGACGGTCTGCGCCGACGGCGAACCCGACGGCAAAAAACACAAAAGGGTGGCAAGCAAAAGTTTGGTCTTCATTCCGAGTCCGAATGGCGTTTGTTTCGCGGCCGGGAACCACGCACCATTTCATGCTAAGGGGCAGGCGCGCTTCCGGTCAAATCTATTCCGGCTTACCGGGCGGCGGCGTCGGTGTGTTGATGCAAGCCGAAACAATTTTCCCTTAGGGTCGAAATGCGCGTACATTTGGAACCGCACGAAAAACGGTTCGGCAAGAAATACTCTGAAATTGGACAGGTGAATTCAATGACATTCCGCCTTTCGAGTGGGTTTGTCCTTACGACGGCGCTGCTTTCCGGAATCGCCAGTGGGCAGCAGGAGCCGGCCGGAGAAGGCCGGCCCATTACACCCGCAGGCTCGCTGGTAATGGATTCGGGGACGCACCTTGCTGCCGTGGGGGCCATGCCCATGACGATGTTGCGCAGCCCGGATAAGCTCGGGCGCGACGGAAAAGGCCGCTATCTCCTGGTGGTGAACAGCGGTTACGGCGTGCAGTTTAGCCAAGACACGAACAGGGCACAACAATCGATTGCGGTGATCGACCTAAACGCAACGCCCGAGCCTCGCGTGACGCAAAACGTCTATTTCCCCACGCCGCAAAGCGCCAATGTCGGGCTGGCTTTTGCGCCCGCGGCCTCGGCGGAGGGCAGTTTTGCGATGTATGTTTCCGGCGGGTTCGAAAACAAGGTGTGGATTTTCCGCTTTGATCCGAAAGCCGCCGCTCCGGTCCAGCCGGCTTCACCGGGGCCGGGCACAAAAGTTACGGCGCCGTTTTTCCTGATCAGCAATCCCGGGGAGGTTTCGCCAAAGGACTACAACCGAGGGAAAGCGGCACTCTACCCCACCGGCCTCGCGGTGAGCAACGACGGTGGCACACTGGTTACGGCGAACAATCTGGGTGACAGCGTGACGATTGTCCGCGATCTGTCCGGCGCGCGAAAAATGCAGCGGGTCGATTTGCATCACCGGGGGAAGCCGAACGGGAACATCTATCCCTACGGCGTTGTGCTGCTCAAAAGCGGCAAGACAGCACGGGCTTATGTTTCCTGCTGGAACGATTCTTCGGTCGCGGTGGTCTCGCTGCATGGCAAGGCCATCGTAGAAAAATACATTAGCGTGGACAGGCATCCGACCGCGCTGGCGCCGAATGCCGAAGGCACGCGGCTGTTTGTGGCGAATTCCAATGCGGACAGCGTTTCCGTGATTGACACAGCCTCGGATCAAGAAATCGAGCGAATTGACGTGCGCCTCGCGGAGGGCGCCCTGCCGGGATCGAGCCCCGAGGGAGTGGCGCTCGGCGAGGATGAAAAGACCCTCTATGTCGCGAACGCTCACAGCAACGCCGTCGCTGTCGTGGCGCTTTCAGAAAAGGCTCGCGGCGGAAAGTCCACGGAGAAAAACGGAGGCACGGCAAAGTCAAGGATTTTAGGATTTATTCCAACCGGTCAATACCCATCCGCGGTGGCGGTGGCGGACGGAAAGCTTTTTATCGGAAATGGCAAAGGGACGGGATTCGAACCCTCCTCGATGCGCGTAAGCAACACCGGCTTCACCCCGAACCCGCCCAACGCCGCGTTTCCTCCCGATAAAGAAAAGAATCGCCAGGGCGGCCAATACAGCGGGTCGATCGTCTCGGGAAACATCAGCGTCGTGGCGCTGCCGGATGACCCCACCCTGGCGCATTACACCCAGCAAACCATGCAAAACGACGGGCTCCTGGATTTCGCTCCGGCAAGGCTTTTTGCCGGCGAAAGCCCCATCAGGCACGTCATTTACATCATCAAGGAAAACCGCACCTACGACCAGGTGTTCGGCGACGTGAACCGTTCAGGTGACGGGCAGGTTGCCGATAGCGAACCCGCCTTCGCGATTTTCGGCGAGGGCGAGACGGCGCGCCGTCCCGATGGCACGTCACAAGCGGTGACACCCAATCATCATGCGCTGGCGCGGCGTTTCGGTCTGTTCGACCGCTTCTTCGTGAATTCCGAAGCCAGCCCCGACGGGCATAACTGGTCGACGGCCGCATTTTCAACCGACTACGTGGACAAGGCCTTTCGCTGGAACTACTCGGACCGCGGGCGCACGTATGACTTTGAAGGTTACAACCGCCTGCCGGATTACGAACCACCTGGCGAATTGCAGCTCGATAAATTCCAGGGCGATGCCCTGGCGGCGTTGACCGATCTGTTGGAAAAGCATCTGCCCTATCGGCAGGGGTTCACGGACCTCAGCGAGCCGAAAACGCTTTACCTGTGGGACGCCGCCGCACGCGCAGGATTGGGTTACCGGAGTTACGGGGAATTCATCACCGTGATTTCCGCGCATGACGTGGAGGCAGCAAAGCAGAGGCGGCACAAGCAATATCCAGATATTTCGAAAGCCGTTCGCGACATTCCGAACAAGGCTTCTCTCGCGAATCATCACAGCCCGAGCTCCCGCAGTTTTGATTTGACGGCGCCGGACATCATGACCGTGGATTGCTACAAAGCCGCGCTCGCAGCGCCGGGAAGCGCGGACGCCGCGGTGACCGAAGACAACGCCAATGCGAGCTGCCGGGGGAACTCGCGTTTTGGCGAATGGCTCGCGGAGTTTAAGGAATTCGTGGCCGAGCGCGAGACAGGCAAGCCGGATCCCATGCCCGCGCTCGTGGTGATGCGCCTTCCGAACGATCACACCACGGGAATCAAAGAAGGGTTCCCGACTCCGCAATTCATGGTGGCGGACAACGACTACGCCCTCGGGCGGCTGGTCGAAGCGGTTTCTTCGAGCGTGTATTGGAAAGACACCGCGATCTTCGCGGTCGAAGACGACGCGCAGGCCGGGCCGGATCATGTGGATTCACATCGGTCGGTGGGCCTGGCGATCAGCGCATACAACAGGCCCGGCGCGCTGATCCACAAATTTCACAGCACCGTGAGCATGATTCGAACCATCGAAGTGCTGCTCGGGATTCCAGCGATGAACCAGCTTGATGCTTCCGCGATTCCCATGGACATCTTTCAGGACAAGCCGGATTTGACGCCGTACCGAGCAGCGCTGCCGACCATTGCCGCGGATAACCTAATGACGGGTAAGGCCAAGGACAAAGTCACCGCAGCATGGATGAAAAAAACGTTGCAGCAGGACTTAGAGCACGCCGACATGGCCGATCCACAAGCACTAAACGCGGTTATCTGGTTTGCCTGCCGGGGAGACGGTTCGCGCGAGCCGCCATCCGCGGTGCTGCCGGCCTATGAGGCCATCCGCCTGGGAATTTTGGATACCGAAGAAGTCCCCGTCGACCACAAGGACAAAGACGACGACGATTGATCGCTACGGACTCCGGTGCTTCGGGGCGGCGCTACACCGCGGCGACGAAACTTCCGTCAAGAGCCACGTAGCCGTAGGCCATGCGCGGCGTGTTGAATGCGAAACCAGGATTGCCATGGCAATCGAGGAGGATCAAGCCACCGGTGCCATGCGCACGTTTCGCAAGCAGATGCACGGCTTCACGCGCGGCCAGTTGTCCCGAGAAAACACCGCAGGGTTCACCGGCCGGAGTATCCAGACAGATCCGCGCTTGACGCAGGAGGTCGACGGCAGTTTTGGCCATCACGATTTTCATGATGGCTTCGCCGTAGCCGGTACAGGAGACGCCGCCGGCTTCGGAATCGGCGTAACAGCCGCAGCCGATCAGCGGGGAATCGCCGACGCGGCCAGGAAGTTTGCAGCAAGTGCCACCGGTGGATGTGGCGGCGAACAGATTTCCGCTTTGGTCGATGGCGACGGCGCCGACCGTCCCTTGCTCATGTCCCCGGTGATGCGCGGCGGCGTGCTGGTCTTCTCTGCACTTGAGCCAAGCCTCCTGCTCGACCTCGCTGACGAGCTCCTTGGGTTTGCAAAGCGCAATGCCCTGCTCTGTTGCGAAGCGCTCCGCCCCTTCTGCCACCAACATCATGTGCGGACAATTCTCCAGGATGGCTCGGGCAAGCCGAATGGGATTCTTCACGCGCTGCAATGTGCAGGCCGCCCCGGCACGCAGCGTCGCGCCATCCATGACCATGGCGTCGCACTCCACGCGGCCGTCCCGATTCAGGTGCGAGCCGTAGCCGGCGTCGAAAACCGGATCGTCTTCCAATACCATGACCGCGGATTCGATGGCCTCGAGAGCATTGCCGCCTTTCGAAAGGATGCACCAAGCGGCAGCAAGAGCGCGCTGACAACCGGACTTGCAGCCATCGACGGCCTCGTCAGGAATGTCCCAGGCACCGCCGTGAACGATCAGAGCAGGTTTCATCGAAACGAGAATCGCAAAGCGAGCTCGATTTGTCCACCGAGGGGCGAGAATCGAGTCTCGAAGGAAGGAAATACCTCACGGGAGAAAACACCGAGGGCGGAGGGCGCGGAAAAGCAGCGAGTAAACGGGTGAAGAGAGAACAACGGCAAAAATCAGACGTAAAAATCCAGCAGAAAAAGCAGCAAGCCGACGAGGAGGAGGGCGGCGCCGCAATGGATACGGGTCTGCGAAAGCCGCGAGATCGAATTCACGACGTAATGCGGAACCGATTTGAAGCGGGAATCCGAGCGGGGGATATAAAAAGGGCCGGCGGGAGTATAACGTGCAAAGCTGCGGTGGAAAAAGGAAACCTCATCCTGGATCCACAGCAAGAAGTTGTTGCGGTTACGCCACACAAGGACGGCGCCTAAGAGAAAAAGCAAATATCCGCAAAACGTAAGAAGCCCGAGCGTCGGGCCGGCTCCCCAGAACATAAGGCCCCCCACTGGCTGGCGCGACAAGAGATAAGACGCAGGAACAGCAAAGAAGGTTACTCGCCGTCGTGAATGGTTACGAGCTCAACGATCTCAAATTCCTTCTTGCCCGCAGGCGTGGCAACTTCGATCTCATCGCCGACCCTGCGGTTGAGCAGAGCGCGGCCGATCGGCGAGGTCGTGGAGATGAGACCTTTTTCGGCGTCGGCCTCCTCGCTGCTGACCAGCTTATATTCAACCTTCACGTCGCGAGCGACGTCGAGAACCACGACACGCGAGCCGTACCCAGAGCGGTCTTTGGGAATATTGTTGAGGTTGAGCATGGCGAGGTCGCCCATGCGCTTCTTGAGTTGTGCGATCTTGGCGTTGACGTAGGTCTGGCGCTCCTTGGCGAATTTGTACTCTGCGTTTTCGGATAGGTCGCCGTGCGCGCGAGCGACGGCGATTTCCTTGGGAAGCTCGATATTGAGCTCGTGGGAGAGCTGGTCGATTTCTTCCTGGAGTTTTTTCTTAATCTTTGCCAGTGGATCGGACATGGTCATTGGGTTGCCGCGCACTCCAAGCCCTGCGGCGGATTGAACCCCTTGAAAAAGACGGCGGAGTCGGGACAGCACGGATAGTGCCCCCAAACTCCGCTGAAACAAACATTATAGATGCGAAAAGGGGATGCCACAAGGGCAGACGACGAAGCGAGATCGGACAGGCGCCGCCAAAGGTGACGCTCATCGGAGCACCACAAGGAGGGACTCATCGAGCCTCCGCAAGCAAGGAGCAACCCGGCGGTCAAGTGCACTGCCAGCGGAAGAGCATGCGCTTCATAGAAAATCCTCGATTGAACAGTGCAGAGCTCAGGAATACTGCAATCGGACTCGAGGGCCGGCCCACTCGCTCCATTTCTTAAGTATGACGAGGGGAGGATTTGGTTGACTGAAAACGGTCTCCAAAGCCGATACCGAATCGAACACCTCTTGCTAGGCGCCGCTGCGTCGTTCCCCTGACTTCGGATAAAATCGCGTGCTGCAAGTGGCTCGCCGCAGGCAGCGCCAGCCGACTTGCTACTCCTTAGCCTTGGGGGGAAAGAACTCCGGGCTCGGTTGAGGTGAAAGTATGAGTGGTCGACGGTGGGCAGTCGGAACGCTTGTTTTTTTGAGCTGGAGCGGACAACGGGTCGATGCACAGCAGCGCCGCGATCGCGAACCGAACAGCGTCTATGCCGAGCGCCGCGCGAGGCTGGCTTCCCAGGTTGAGGCGCCCATCATCCTCTGGGGCTTTACGGGCCGAGAAGAAGTCTCTCAGGATTACGTTTTCGCGCAGGAAGAGAATTTCTATTATTTGACCGGGCACAACGAAGAAGGCGCGGGCCTCATCTTGCTCCCGTCAGCCCAGGGCAACCACGCGGCGCCGGCAGAGGCGTCCTTGAATGGGCAGCGGGAAACCCTTTTTCTTCCGGCAAAGGACCCCGATAAAGAAAAATGGAACGGCGTCCGTCTGTCGCCTTCGGATCCCGGCATCGAGGCGCGCACAGGGTTCTCGGGCGTAGAGCCGTTCGCCGAGATGCGCGCCACGGTAGAAAACCTCGCCAGGCTCTATCCGACCTTCTACACGATTCTTCCTTACAACAAAGAACTCGGCGGATTTCCGCATGAAAAGGCGGTCGTCGATTGGCTTCAGCTTGCGGCGCCGCAGGCAAAGCTCAAAGACGTTCGCGGGCAGATCGCAGCGATGCGCCCGATCAAATCTCCCGGAGAAATTGCGTTCCTGAAGCGGGCCATCGATTTATCGCTGGATGCGCAGCTCGAAGCGATGAGAATGATGCGTCCGGGCCTGTATGAATATCAGGTTTCGGCAAAAATGGTCGAAGTACACGCCATGGGCGGATCGGAAGCAGAAGGATACGCACCGATTGTCGGCGCCGGGCCGAATTCGACCGCGCTGCACTACGACAAGCTCTCGCGCAGGATTGAAAACGGCGACGTCGTCGTCCTCGATGTCGGAGCGCAATATTCCGGCTATTCCGCGGACATCACACGCACTCTTCCCGCGGGCGGCAGGTTCACAGCGCGGCAGCGCGAAATCTACCAAATCGTTCTTGGCGCACAAAACGCGGCGCTCGCAGCCCTCAAGCCCGGCGCGCATTTTTCCTGCAGAAGCAAGAAAAATGGGCTGATGAACATCGCCTACGACTATATCAACTCGCACGGAAAAGACCGCGAGGGCAGGCCGCTCGGCCAATATTTCATTCATGGCCTGGGCCACCAGATCGGCCTTAACGTACACGATCCGGGCGACTATTGCAGCCCGCTGCAGCCCGGAATGGTGGTTACCGTCGAACCGGGCATCTACATCCCCGAAGAGAATCTGGGCGTGCGCATTGAAGACGACGCGCTGATCACCGACTCCGGCTACAAGCTGCTGAGCGAGCGACTGCCGCGCGATCCAGCCGAAATCGAAAGAATCATGGCGGAAGGCGCGAAGGCCCGTGTCACGCAGGAGCATGCTTCTGCCGGCCGCGATTTAAACCCTTCGGGAGGCCCCGAGTCGGCTGAGGAAATCAAGAACCTCATTGCGAAATATGCGAAATCGGTTGGGGACGCGGATACCGAGCTCGCCTCCCAGATTTGGTGGAATTCTGCTGAGGCTTCGTTTATTCATCCTCTGGGCCATGAACACGGATTCGAGCAGATCAAGCAAAATATGTACACGCGGCTGATGGGCGGGACGTTTTCTGAGCGGAAGCTCAGCGTTCACGACGTCGCCGTGCAGGTGCTCGGCGACGCGGCGGTGGCGGAGTTCGATTGGACTTTCACCGCCAAGCTTCGCAAGGATGGTTCTCCGGTAACGACGCACGGCCGGGAAACGCAGGTTTATCGCAAAATGCCTGACGGCTGGCGGCTCGTCCACGTACATTATTCAGCGATGCCCGTTTCCGAGGACAGGGGCTTTTAAAAGGCGGGAGCGTGCCGGCGGTCTGGAGATCGGGAAAGTCAGGCAGATTTGCCGTTTTCCTCGAGGAAAAGCCAACGTCGCAGTCGTTTAGCAAACCTGCGGGACCTGCCGTCTGGCGCGGGCAGCCACCCGTCAACCGGCCGAAAGCAGTCGAAAGAAGTACGATGCGCGAACACCGGCGATCAAAGCGCAGCGAAGGGGCGATTAAACGAATGAGCGAATAAGCGAATGAGGCGGTGAGTTGACCGCGCGGAATCGAGCCATTTATACTGTTCATTCGCCGGGGATTACCGTGACACGGCGTGCCTCGAGCCCGCCCTGCTTCGAGCAGGGAAGCTGCGGCAGGCAGGTCATTCCGGATGAGGCCACCATCCTGGCCCGCCTGGATTTCCGAAATCGAAACTTTTCAGGGAGCTATGAGTAGCGTCAAAGCCACACAACTTCGCCCCGGCATGGTCATCCAGCACGCGGGCCAGCTTTTCACCGTGTTCAGCACCGAACACCGCACGCCCGGAAACAAGCGCGGATCCATGCAGACACGCATGAAGAATCTGAAAACCGGAGCGATTATCGATTACCGCTTCCGGGCCGAAGAATTCATCGAACGCGCCATTCTCGATGAAATTGAGTTCGAGTACCTCTACAACGATGGCGACAACTTCCACTTCATGAACACGCAGACCTACGAGCAGATGCACCTCACGCGCGAGCAGCTCGGCGAAACGGTCTACTACCTGATTCCCAACACGGTGGTTAGCGTCGAATTCTTCGACAACAAACCCATCGGGGTGGCCCTGCCGGATACCATGGACCTAAAGGTGACGCAGACGGAGCCAACCTTGCAAAAGGCCACCGCCAGCGCCGTGATGAAGCCTGCTACATTGGAAACCGGCCTGGTCGTGCAAGTGCCGCCGTTTGTGAATGAGGGCGACAAGATCAAAGTGGATACTTCGGAAGCTCGCTACGTGCAGCGCGTGGAGTAATGAGTTTTTCAGTTCTCCCTAAACGGAAGACGAAAAACTGACAACTTTGAAGGTTCCGCCTCCGCAGCTAATTTCGGCGCAAGCGGGAATTAGGTGAGGCTGAAGGGCGCCCCGGTGAAAACCGGGGCGCTTTTTTTTCCTTGAAACTTTGTGGAATCCTGCTCTCTCCGGGGCCAGGTTTTTCACGCGCCTCCCACCTAGTTGCCAGAACCCGCAGCCGACTTTTCGCCGGCAGGATGCGGACCGAATACACGGTCGAAGATAGCGTCCACGTAACGAAGCTGGCGATGGAGATCGAATGTGTGCGCTAGAGCTTTGGCATCGAGATATTTGCTAATCCGCTTGTCGGCGGCAACGCGCTCGCGAAAGCTGGTGTCTGATTCCCAAGCCGCCATGGCGTTTTCCTGCACAGCCTTATACGCATCGTCGCGCGGCATGCCGCCTTCTACAAGGTCTTGCAGCAACTGGCCCGAAAAAACGAGCCCGTGCGTGGACTCGAGGTTACGCAGCATGCGCTCGGGAAAGACGCGCATCTGGCCCACGATCGCGATCATCTTCGAAAGCATGTAATCAACGAGGATGGTGGAATCGGGAAGAATCACGCGCTCGACGGAACTGTGCGAAATGTCGCGCTCGTGCCACAACGCCACATTTTCGAACGCCGCAAGCATGTTTGAACGCACCAACCTCGCCAAACCGCAGATTTGCTCGCAACTCACGGGATTGCGCTTGTGGGGCATGGCGGAGCTGCCGCGCTGCTCTTCGCTGAAAGGCTCTTCCGCTTCGCGGACCTCGGTGCGCTGCAGATGCCGGATTTCGAGCGCGATTCGTTCGAGGGTTGCGCCGATATGCGCCAGCGCGCTCGAATATTGCGCGTGGAGGTCGCGCTGAATCACCTGTGATGCCACGGGGGTGACGCCCAGGCCCAGGCGCTTGCAGATTCGCTCTTCGATTTCCGGGCCGAGATGCGAAGCCGTGCCCACGGCGCCGGAGATTTTTCCCACGGCCATTTGTGCCGCGGCGTTGCGGAAACGCTCGATGTTACGCTGATTCTCGGAGAACCAGTTAGCGATCTTCAAGCCAAAGGTGATGGGTTCCGCGTGGATTCCGTGCGTGCGGCCGATTTGTGGTGTGCGGCGGAATTCGTGTGCGCGGAGGTCGAGAATTTCTCCGAACATCACCAGGTCCCGCTCGATCAATTTCGAGGCATCGCGAACCTGCAGCGCCTGCGCGGTGTCCACCACGTCGTTCGAGGTCATGCCATAGTGCAGCCAGCGGGCGGCAGCAGCGTCGCCGATCGATTCGCCCACGGCCATCGTGAACGCGATGACGTCGTGCTTCACACGCGCTTCAAGTTCATGAATGCGCGCGACGTCTATCTTGGCGCGGGCGCGAATCGCCGCGGCCGCTTCTTGCGGCACTTGGCCCGTTTCCGCGAGAGTTTCGGCGGCCGCGGTTTCCACCTCAAGCCACTTGGCGAAGCGGTTCGCGTCGCTCCAGACATGGCCCATCTCCGGGCGCGTGTAGCGTGGAATCAAGTCCCTCTCCTAAACGGAAAATAAGAGAATGTGGATGCCTGACAGAATTTCCTAATACTCCATGATACCGCAGATAGCGCCTGAAGGTGCCCGGAGGGTAGGGGGCTGTCCGAATTTGGGATGAAAGAATCTCACAAGCAGGTATCGGGGGACATCTGCCAGGACGCGTGACAAGCCAGTCCCATGCAGACAAAGGGGTTGCGGCCATTGACAGGCGGCACGCGGGTTGCTCCGAAACCTGGATGTAGGATGTCTACAGGCATGGGGGTAGAATGTCAACAGCCTGAAGGTGACAAAAAAGGAATGGCCACGTCTGAAACCCATAAGACCATCCGGGCGCGGGCGGCTCCCGAATGATTCGAGGTGAAGGATGCCAGAGAAAAAGGAGCGGTATCAGAACCGCATCGAATTGCTACAAGGCACACTGGACCTTTTGATCTTGCAGACACTGCAATGGGGGCCGCAGCACGGCTATGGCATCAGTGTGGCCATTCGCAATCGCTCCGGCGAGATTCTGCAGGTGGACACGGGATCGCTCTATCCTGCCCTGCACCGGCTGGAAAAGCAGAACTGGATCAAGGCCGAATGGAAGGTTTCAGAGAACAAACAGCGGGCGAAGTACTACCAGCTTACAGCCGCGGGAAAGAAACAGTTGACCCGCGAACGTACGAAGTGGTCGCAGCTCTCGGATGCCATGGCGAGCGTGCTGAATCCAGAACAGATGTGACCCGCGAGCAAGACCGACGTGAGCATCAGGTGAGAATTCGATGATCTTCTGGCGCCGGAAAACCCGCGAAGCGGAACTGGACGAGGAACTGCGCGCGCACTTAGCATGGCCGCACAAACTCGCATGGAGCGCGGCGCAGAGCAGCAAGAGGCGGAACGCGCAGCGCGGCGGGAGTTTGGAAACGTGGGCCTGGTGAAAGAGGTGACGCGCGACGTCTGGGGAGGGAGATGGCTCGGAGACTTACTCGACGACGCGCGGTACGGCGTGCGGATGCTAGCGAAGAATCCGGGATTTACCGCCGTGGCCATGCTAACTCTGGCCTTCGGGATTGGCTCCAACACGGCAGTCTTCTCTTTGATTGATGCCCTGCTGCTGCGCAGCCTTGCTGTTCCGGCACCTCGCGAGCTCGTCCGCATCTCCTTTGGTCCTCCCGGAACCAAGGGACCGCTCTCTGGTCCGATGTTCGACCGCCTCCGCGAACGGCAAAGCGCTTTCACTGACCTCTTCGCCTGGAAGAATGCCCCCATGGTTCTGACGGAGAAAGACGCTGCGCGTCCCATTACGGGCGCGTACGCGACTGGCTCAGCGTTCCCCACATTGCAGCTCAAGCCGCGCCTCGGCCGCTTGCTGAGTTGGCAGGACGATGAGCCGGGCGGCAGCTCAAAAGGAATTGCCGCGGTGATCAGCGAGGCCTTCTGGATCGAACATTTTGGCGGAGACCCCCGCGTGCTCGGGCAACCTATTATCGTTGACGGAGGCACAGCGACCATTGTTGGCGTCGTGCCACGCTCGTTCAACGGCATTACCGTGGATTATGCCCCGCAGGTGGTGCTGCCATTCGCCTTTGATGTAGCGCTCCGAGGGAAATCTTCATGTCGTTTTCGGGCCGATTGTACGTGGTTCTCTCCGATGGCGCGCCTCAAACCCGGCGTCGGCTTTGCGCAAGCCAAAGCTGACCTCGCGACCATTTCCGGAGACGTACTGAGGCAATCGCTCCCGTCGAATTACGCCCGCGCGGACTATTTGCGCAATGCAATACTCTCCCTTACGCCAGGCCGCACCGGCAGTTCTCCTTTGGGAGAGATTTACGGCCGAGAACTCTGGACGCTGCAGGCACTGGTCGGTTTGCTGATGATCATTTGTTGCGCCAATTTGGCGAGCCTCGAGCTGTCGCGCACGTTAAACCGTCAGCACGAACTGGTTGTACGAAGCGCGCTCGGCGCCGGGCGGCTGCGGCTGGTGCGACAGCTCGTTGCCGAGAGTGCCATCCTCGCCTTTGCCGGTGCAGCGGCGGGGTTCGTGCTGTCGCAGTGGATGAGCTCACTGCTCGTCGGTTATATCGAGCAGTCGGACTTTCCCGTGTTCCTCGATTTGCGCCCCGATGCGGCCACTTTTGCCGCAACCATCGCTCTTGCCACGCTCACCGTGATTCTTATGGGAGCCTTGCCGGCGCTCAGCCTGACGCGCGTCGACACCGAAGAGGTGTTGCGTTCTGGAGCCCAGCGAACCGTTGCTCGCAAAAGACATCCCTTTGCGGCAAGCCTCCTGCCCGTTCAGGTTGCGCTTTCGCTCTTGCTCGCATCGCTTGCGCTGCTTTTCGCGACAAGCACGGGGAAGCTTCTCCGCATGGACCCCGGCTTTCGGGTCAAGGGGATAACCCTACTCGGCGTCGATTTCGCTCGTCGTCCCGAAAAAGGCGAAGCGCGGCTCGGCTTGTATCGCCGGATGCTTGAGGCACTCCGCCAAGCCCCCGGAGTAGCAGCTGCCAGCTTCATTGCGGCTCGTCCCCTGGGAGAGGGCGGAATGGATGAAAGCGCCGCCCCGGTCGAAGGAAACGGGCCAGAGACCAAGCATTTGTTTGAGAACGTTGTCGGACCGGAGTACTTTGCAACGGCAGGGACAAAGGTTCTCGCTGGCCGCGAATTCTCGCAGTTCGATCGCCTCGGCCGAACTCCGGTATGTATCCTGAATGAGGCAGCGGCGAGCTTTTTCTTCCCGCGGCAAGGCGCTGTCGGCAAACACGTTCGTTCTACCGAGGGCGACGCGCAGGGAGATAGTTGCGAAGTCATCGCGGTGGTGGCCGACGCCAAATATCTGTCTCTCCGGGAGCCCGCGCCCCCGACGATTTACTACCCCTACGAGCAACTGCCGGACTTTAACTGGGCAGGATTCATAACCCGTAGCCACGACACTTCCGCCGCGGTCGCTGCCTTCAAGAGTGCATTGCGCCGCTTTGCTCCGGACACGCCACTGCTGGCGCCCATCACCATGCAACGTCAGTTGGAAGATTCGATCGGTAAAGAGCGGTTGACCGCGGCACTGTCCCTCTTCTTCGGAGGTTTGGCTTTGTTGCTGACTTCGCTAGGGCTTTACGCGCTCGAAAGCCAGCGTGTGGCCCAGCGCACCGCGGAGATCGGGCTGCGCATGGCTCTCGGGGCGCAGCGGAAAGATGTGCACTGGTTCGTTCTGCGCGAAGCCGCCGTGGTTTTCGCCATCGGCGTGCCGATTGGCCTGGCACTGACTTTTGCGGCGTCGCATTTCATTGCTGCCTTGTTGTATCAGATCTCGCCGCTAGATCCGCGCATTCACTTTGTCGCCGTCATGACGTTGCTCGGCGCAGGCTTCCTCGCTTCGTCGATCCCCGCGCGGCGGGCGATGAATGTCGATCCGATGGTGGCCCTGAGATACGAGTGAAGAGGAATGCAAGAAAGACAGAAAGGAAGCGAGTGCCTACTGGCGAGGTGACGGCATGAGGGTCTGGTTTTGGCGGCGAGAAGCACGTGAAACAGAACTCGACGAGGAAGTGCGCACCCATTTAGACATGGCCACGCAAGCGCGCGTGGAGCGCGGCGCAAACCAGAAAGAGGCGGAGCGCGCGGCG
>Ga0182034_10000739_pt1 | contig 15346 bp, 7 predicted proteins | sample flu12Cox44000172_FD_125972 | JGI IMG/M metagenome (GOLD analysis project Ga0182034, IMG submission 125972) | Lab enrichment of tropical soil microbial communities from Luquillo Experimental Forest, Puerto Rico - flux4day.12C.oxic.44.000.172 | ecosystem: Environmental > Terrestrial > Soil >... | reverse complement strand
CCGGAACAAATTCACCGACGACCGGAATATCCGGCAACAACTCCGACCGCGTCGCGCTGGTCACCGCCAACGCGCGCAGTTTGCCCGCCTTGATGTGCTCGATTGACGTCACGATCGGGTCGAACATGACCTGGACCTGTCCGGCGAGCAGGTCGGTAACCGCAGGCGCCGCACCCCGATAGGGCACATGCACCATGTTAACCCCGGTTATCATCTTGAACATCTCACCGGAGACATGCGCCGGGGATCCGTTCCCGCCCGACGCCATGGTAAGCCTGCCGGGATTGGCCTTGGCATAAGCGATGAACTCGGGAGCCGTTTTGGCCGGAACCGATGGATTTACTACCATGACGAAGGGGACGCGGATGATGCTGGCGATTGGCGCGATGTCGCGGAGAAAATTGAAATTGAGGTTGTCGTACAGCGTCGCGTTCCATGCGTTAGTCGCAGTAGCTTGCAGCAACGTGTAGCCGTCCGGTGGCGCGCGCACGACCGCTTCGGTGCCAAGATTGCTGCCCGCGCCCGCCCGGTTCTCGATGATGAAAGGCCGGCCAAAGCGCTCCGACAGCCATTGACCCATCAGGCGGGCGACAACGTCGGCGCCGCCGCCAGCGGGAAAGCCGACGATGATGCGCACCGGCCGCGTCGGATAGGACTGCGCGCCAGCAGCGCGCGACACGGCCGGCAGCGCGGCAGCGCCCGCTGCCAGATGGAGAAAATTTCGGCGGCACTCGGGCCATTTTTTTGCCTCGTGAGGTTCTCGGAGCGCTTGCGGAAGGTCAGGCATATTCTCTTGTATCCGCCGCCTAGGCCTTGCCTTTCACCGGTGGTTTCGCGGGAACCTTGGTACCCTTTCCTTTCCCCTTCTTGCCCTTGCCACCCGCGGGCCCAGCCGGCACAGCCGAGGCCGGTTTGGCCTTCTTCCAGTCGGAGAGGAAGATGGCCTGGAAATATTTGGCGATGTCCGCGTGCTCGAGGATGACGCCGGCATCACGATTGTCATGCACGCCCGCCGGCGAAAAATTCTGGCTGCTGACCACCGCGATCTTCGAGTCGATCACGAACCCCTTGTTGTGAACGTCGGGCTGAAGGCTGATATTGGCGGTGAGATCGACGCCCGCCATTTTCATCTTTTCGGCCCACTTCAATCCCCACCGAGCGCTCTCGATCAGCTTGACGTCCTTGCCCTGTGCGATCTTGTCCGCGATCGTCTGGAGCAGCTGCTCATAGAAGCTGCCGTCTCCCTTCGACGATTCGATGTACTGAAGCTGGATATAGATCGATGTCTGCGCGTTCTTGATCAGGTTCGTGATGTTGGTCAGATATTGCGGCTGACCGCTGGTCAGCTTGTCGGGCGTCAGCAGCGGCGTGACCGCGAGAGAGATGTTGGAGAAGGTCTTGGCTGCGACCGGGTTCTTCACCGGCTTCCCCGGGGCGGCGGGCGGCGGATTGGCCTGCGCCGCCTTCTTTGCCCGCGCGTCCTCGATCGCGACGGCATCCGCATTCGGGGCCTGGTGCTGGATGGCCTGCGCGTAGTCGTAGTTCAGGTAATACGCGAAGGTCTGCGCCAGGCCCTTGTCCTGGATGATGACGTGCCAATCGCGATCCTCGGTGGTCGGCGGCGGCCGGGTCGGATCGGGCTCATTGCTGTTGTTCAGGTTGCCGCTCGACAGCCAGAAGCGCTGGTCGTCCTGGACGATCACCTTGATGTGGTAGGCGTAGGGGAACATGTACGCGGTGACGAACGCATCGTGGTTGTCCAGCGCCCACGCGATCTTGGCGCGGCCGCCGAGGCCTTTTCTCAAATCCTGCACCGTCACCGAGTCGAGCTGGTCGCGCGTCTCGTTGGGCGCGGGATTGTCGAGCACCATCTGTAGCGTCTTTTGACCAGCCAGATCAGCCAGGAAATCCTTCAGCAGGGAGCCGGACGTGAAGTCGTACATCCCGATCACCAGCGAATGCTGCGTGCCGGCGAGAAATTTCGACAGGGTTGCGTAGCCTGCATCCGGGCTCGCCGCCGCCGTGATCGTCGTGTTGAGTTGGCGTCGATTGAGCGCGGGCGCGCCGGCCGGCGGCGTATATTTGAGCGGTTGCTTTGCCGCGTGCGCGGAAATCGCCCGGTGGGTTGCCGGCTGGGTTGTCTTAGACAGCGCGAATGCGGTCTGCGTGGCGCTGGCCGGGTCGTCGAGCAGCTTTCCGCTCGGCATCTCGCGCTCCAGCGGCCAGCTCGGCTCTCTTTGCTCCGGCCGCGCGTAGAGTTCGCTCAGGGCCGCTGCCGCCGGATCGACGACGCGGAGGCGCTGATCCGCATTGGCCTCGCGCACGTCGACGGGGAATCTTCCGATCTTAGCGGGAAGCAGTTCGCCACGGGCGATGTCCGCCGGTTTCTTCTTGGTGTGCACCGTCGCGACGATAGCTTGCTTGCCGGTCAACTGATCACCCGTGATCTCGAACCCGGGCCGGACCGTCAGCACCCCCGGCTTGCGCAGCTTGGCGAGGTTCTTCCGGATGGTCTGATCGATCTCCTGCGCCGCAAATCTATCGTTCGTGGTCATGGTGTAAATCCTCGCGAGTCATCTGCGGCATCGGCGAAACTGGTCGAGCGCTCATCAGGTTCGTTTTGCGGATAGCGTGCTCTCTGCCATATAGCGGAGGATCGCACGGACGGTCCGGATCGACAGCGCAGCGGCCGTCGAGGTCGGATTTGCCGTCGAGCTGGTCGGAAACACCGAGCTGCCGAGAATGAACAGGTTCTCGTGGTCCCACGACTGGCAGTCCTTGTTGACGACCGAGTTCTTCGACGTGGTGCCCATGCGCGTCGTGCCCATGATATGACCCGATCCGCCGTAGTTCAGCGGCTGACCGTCGTTGTCAGATTGCAGGACCTGGAACTGCGGTTTGATCGTCAGTGCTTCGAACACTTTTGCGTGGACGTCGACGATCTTCTTAAACGAATTCCGCACATATCCGAGCGGATCATCTACCTTGTAGTTGATTTGCGGTCGAATGATCCCGAGCTCATCGCTGACGCCGTTGCCTTGTGGATCCTTGGCCAACACCACGTAATTGGTTTCCACAGGCAGCTGCTCGCAAGCGGCGTTCAGCGTGATATGCCGCATCGACCGGACCAGCTTCTCGCGCAGCTTGGCGCCGGAGTATTTGCGGTTGGTGACCAGATCGAGGATCGTGCCCGGCCACCAATCGCCATCCTCTCCGGGCTTGTACAGCGGATTTCCGGTGACATTCGCGGTGGAGCCGCGCGGCGCCCCGGCCGCGTTGGTCATCCAGCCGTCGTTCTTGAGGGAGATCTTGAACGCCGAATAGTGCTTGCGGAACTTGCCGTCGCGGAAGTCCTCGATCTGCGAGGTCGTCTGCGGGCCGCGGAATGGAAAGAGATCCTCGTTGGCGACCGCGTAAGACTGCTTGATGGGATGGTCCATCAGATACTTCCCGACCATTCCGCTCGAGTTCGCCGCGCCGGTGGTCTTGCCCGGCACCGCCGTGCGCAGGAGGATCATCGGGTTTTCGATGCCGTTGGCGGCGAGTACGACGATGTCCGCGGACGCATAGACGAGATCGCCGTCCGCCACGCGCGTCCGCTTCTGGTCGTCCCAGCGCCATTTCTGATAGTTGACGCCGAGCACGCGCCTTCCGTCGTCGTCGAGCTTGAGATTCTTGACGACCGCCTGGGTGATGAGCTTCGCCGGATTGTGGTTCTGCCGCGCGCGCCAGAGATGGATCGTCGCGTCGTAGCGCGCGCCAGTCGGGCAGAGCGGAACGCACGAGGTGCGACCGTCGCAGGCCTGCCGGCCGTCCTTGTCGTGCGAGAGGATCGCGTGCGGCACTGTCGTCACGTTGAGTGCGATGTCCTCGTGGCTCAGCCCTTGGACATGGACTTTGGGTATCTCGGAGCTGACCGTGAGGCGCTTCTGCCTGACAGCCTGTGTGATCTTCCTATCAAGATAACTCGGGACGAGCGATGGCATCGGATAGGGCTGCGGCCGCTTCCGGTCGCGCCGCTGGCTCCGGTACAGACGTTCGTTCGGCGGATCGCCGGAAACGCCAAGCTCCTGTTCGGCCGCGACGTAGTCAGGTTCGAGCTCCGAATACGAGAGTGGCCAATCCAGGCTGAAGTTGCTCGGATCGGATGTCAGCTTCGACGTATCGATCCCGAAATCGGACATGGTGAAGTCGCTCGGGATCATGCGGACATAGATGCCCTGCCAATGCCAGGTCGATCCGCCGACCACGCGTTCGTAATAGCTCAGGAACTTGTCGCGCTTCTGCGGGTCGTTCGGTGTCGCGTAGTCCGGCGGGTAGTAATAATAGTTGGCCCCGTCAGGGAGCTTCTCGATATTGAGCCCGTCCGGCGATCGCCGCGGATTGGGCTGCTCGGCCAGCACCTCGTCGCCGCAGAACGGCGCGTCCGTCGCCTTGGACGGCGACCCGACATAGTAGTCGAGCATGCGGTCACGATTGCGCTCGTCCGTCGCGTAGCCGCCGGCTTCGATGATGCAGACGTTCTTGCCCTTCTTCACCAGGCGGTCCGCCGCGAGGGCTCCGGCCACGCCGGAGCCGACGATGATCACGTCAAAGTGCTCGGTCGTGGGATTGAGCGACATATGGTGCCTCCCGTTCCGACCTCATGCCTCGAATGGCTTTGCCGCAGTGGCCCAGTATCCGGGCCCGCCGCCCTGCTGCGGCATCGCCGGTGGGTGTGCGCGCAGGAGCGGCCACAGCAATGATTGGCGGTATTGATCGGCCGTGCCGTAGATCCAGGTCTTGCCGGGTTTGAAGGTGCCGGGCTTGGCGCCGATCGAATTGTCGGGCGGCTCGATGAAGAAAGCCGAGACGTACCAGAGATAGAGCACCTGCTGCGCCGCATCGGTGAAGTTCGGATCGTCGATGAGCTGCGCCGCTTTGGCGTCGGGCGGTGCGTCGGGGAGGTTCTTGTACCGGTCGTGGAGCGCCAGGAGCTTCGGGAAATATCCCGGATTGGGAATGTCCGTCTTGGTCGGGTCCCACAGCTGCGCGAAGCGTTCGAGATATTCGCCGGCCAGGCGACGCTTCCGCGGCACCTCGGGTGCGCCGGTCAACGCCTGCGACACCGTGATGAAATCAGAGAGCACATTTTCGCTGAGATCGACGGGCTTTACGGCGGGCTGGGCGATCCGGCACTGCTCGTCGCCCTGCTCGTAAATTTCGGCGGCTGCGAAACGCGGCTGACCGACGGCTGCGGCCGTAAGCCCGGTGGCGGTCGCAAACCGCAGTAATTGACGACGGTCCAGGCCAGGCGTGCCGAGGCAGGACGACTGTGTTGAGTCGCTTTTCTTCATGGGTGCCACCCTTTGTGACGTTCGCGGATCGACGGCGAGAATAAAACGTATGCGCGCCAAAACGCGCAAAGCCTATGAAATTCTATCCTCCTCTACTTCAACGGGAACTGCGCCAATATCGGCAACGAAGCTCCGCCGTGGAAGCTGCGCGCTGAGGTCAATTGTAACTCGTTATGCGCGATAGAGTCGCTAGTAACACGGATAAGTTGCGCCTGTCAAGCGCCCTTCGCAGTCATCCGGGAGGTTAGAACGGTTTTTTCCTGTTGCTGAGAGAAGGAGGGAAGATCGACCTGCCGCAACTTCGCGACGATCTCTTCAGACTTGTATCGCCCCCATTGAAGTGGTCCCACCTGAGGGTATGTCTTTGACATCAAGGAGGACTGTAATGGCAAGGAAGCCCCGGATTCCATGTCGGCGTTCGGGCCCCAGCATCTTGGCAATGAAAACTGAGCCCACTTCCGACTCATACTGATGCCGTGCTGTGGGCAGATGTTGTGTTGGGTGAACCCACGGCTTCCGAACTACTTTGATAGAGTATATCACGCACGCTGATGCCGCAGTTAGTGATGCGCCAAGGGAGCGCGTAAAACGAGTAGACCGTGGTGCGTAGCTAGCGGAGATCGTCAACGTCCGGGTTCACGGCGTTTCAGCGTTGAGCAACGGAGACAGATTCTGGGCATCTACCGCCGGGTTAGGTCTCCTCAATGGGTAAGCGCAGCGTAGATGCGCGCGGCGACAGTCTCATCCTCAAGGTACCCCGAAATACCATGGTGATTTGAGGTCTGGTTCGACACATGGCCCAGATTTTCGATCGCGGGTTTCACATTGAAATGCTTTCTGTCCAGTGGATAGAGCGCGACCACGTCTTTTACATCCAGCGCGTTGACCCACTTCCCAACGACGTCGGGAGTCTTGATGGGCTTTAGACTGTCCTTGATCATCGTGATCGCCAGCGGCGAGCCAAGCGTCATAAAAAACGGCACTTGCCAGTTCGTCGCCTTTCCTTCCCGGCCGATCAGTGCATAGGCGACGATCGTTCCAAGAGAATGAGAGACAACGACGTTCGCGTCGTTCACGCTGAACGCTTTTCGGACGCCCTCGTCGATCCTGTCACGAACCCCCGGATTGCGCATGTACTGATACACGTCGTTCGTCACGCTCGCGATGGTTGCACCGCTGCCTCCCGGGACATGCTTATCAATCGCGCGGAGAATCGCCAAGACCCAGGTCTTGTTCTGAAGTCCTTTCTGGACAACATCACCTCCGGCGATGTCGATGACTTCCTCGTCCGTGACTCCCAACTTACGGCGAACCTCATTGAGAATTGGTTCCGTGAATGCGCGCCGCGCCTCATCCTTCGATCCCTTCACGATGATCTCGGCCACCTCATCGGGAGGAGCGTCGTGAACCAAGTCGTAAAGCGCCTGACCGTAGTACGGAAAGCGCACGTCGGCCTCAGGAATGGGGAGCTTCTTATTGCTCTTGGCAAGGCCAGCCCGAAGTGCGGAAATCCACTCGTCCTTGAGGCCCTGCGCGTCCTTGTGTTCCTGCGAGCGTCCGTGAACGAAAATGAGCTGGCGCTTCATGTTAAGTCTCCCGATCTCATCGCCACACGCACGACGTCGATTCCCTTTCGGCTAAGCAAGGTCCAGATGGAGGGCATGAGCTGATCGCGCAACATCTCGAACACCTTGGGTATCTTGACGCGGTTCGCGGAGAGCAGGGTCCACCCTTGCGAGAGAAGTGGAAAACGCGGGAACAGCTCGCGCTCTCCCGCAACCTCCTTTGCGTACAGACTCCGCGTGAGCAGCGCGAGATCGAAGAGGCGGAAGCCTAGGTCTCGATGCTGAAACTCGTACATCTGTCTCATCCACTCACCCAGGCCGAGCTGGTGATACGCATAGGCTGCGTAGATCGCCATAAACGGGTCGCCGTTCTTGGCCATTTGCATTTGACGCGCCAGCGCCTGCGCGTCGCTGCCCTGGAACGTCAACGTGCCGAGTCTCGCGGCCGCCGCGATCAGGCCGCGCAGCGTGCGAAACTCGTTGAGCTGAAATTGGTAGTCCCTCCAGCGCGTCGTGTTTTCGGATGGCTCATAGCTCACGTTCACAAGCTCGGACTTCTCGAACTCGATGGCACCGATGAAACCAGGGATTGCCGGCAAAACAAGCCCAACATCGGTTGAGAACGTAAGTAGCGCGCTCGCAGCCCTACGCGGCACGATGTCAACGCGCACCGCTCGTTTCGTGTCAGCGAACAACTGGTAACTAATCCCCGACGGCATATCTACAGAAACAAACTCGTTTCCGCGAACCTTGAAGCCGCACTCTGATTCGAAGTGGTCAGGTCCATATGGCGCCTGCGTCTTCTTGATCGATTCTTCGAGAACCGACGCCTCACTGATCTTGTTTTCCAGCGCAGCCGCGATCGCCTTCGCGACGTCGTCAGGCTTGGCGTCGAGCGCGGATCGAATGGCTCGCTGGGTAACAGAGTGAGCGTCGACCACCGGCTCTGGTGAAGTGGGTTGCCGAAGGTGCACCTTGCCGCCTCGCGTAGCGCGATCGTCACGTGGCTCGGAGAATCGCGCGACCCAACGATCGCCCTGTGAGGTGAGGCGAGCGTAGGGAACCTGATTCAACGGGCCCTCTTCTGTCTTGACGCCCTTGAGCCGTTCCTTGAGGTCAGCCACGAGATATGCATCGAGCCGCTTCGGACGTACGAGACCGATAATTTCGTCACCCTCTTCGTGCTCCTCAATGAGTTCCGGACGCTGTCCGAGCAGACCCAATAGCAATGCCTCGGTAAATACAGATTTGTAGACCTTCGCCGAGTTCTTCGGATCTCGGATTTCGTTTGAGGGCGATCCAAGCCGGCACGCGAAGAAAACGTCGACCGGCTGTTCGTCGGATGGCTCGACGTTCGGGAATATCTCCTGGCCTCTAACGCGCGTGCCACGGACTCCCTCGGCCGCTGTCCGGCAGGCATCCGAGATAAAGACCACGTGGGGTATGCCGGCGGAGCGAGCCAGTTGGACACTGCCCTCCAAGTTCACGGCTTCGCTGGCTGCCTCCGGCGCGCCAGAGAGGAGCCAGAGCTCGCTCCCATTCACGACGCCATGTCCCGCGAAGTAGACGATGATCTGCTCGATGCCATCCTCTTTCACCAACTGCGCGACCGCGTCGTGAATCTTCTTCGCCTCAACCGGCTTCTTCTCATCGGTGATCACTTTCACCAACTTTTTCCGAATCCCCTGTGCGAGCGCCCAAGCCGCCATCCGTCTGGCGCAATCGTGAACCGTCTGAAGTTCGGGAAGCTGTCCCGTCTTCTTCACCGCGATGATTACGATCCCTCGAACCGGCTTCGCCATTCTCGGTCTCCAATCTAAGACTCTCGCGGCATGACCACGTAGCGTCCGTACTCGGCCGACTCACATGCTTGCGGAGCGCTGCGCGCCAGGTCTGCCGCTTTTCGTTGCGGATAGCGGCCCCGGCTCGCCTTCGCACACGACTGCTCCCCAGAAGTATGGGTCTGGTCGGGCCTTCTTGACTTCCAACTGCGCTTCGCGGAGCGCCGCGGCGCGACCCTTGGATCCACGCAACGCGCGTTCGTAGAAGCCCACAAAAATGTCTCGGGCGTATCGGTCCGGCACCTCCCAGAGCGTCATGATCACGGTTTGAGCACCGGCAATGGCGAATCCACGACGCAATCCCAGAACGCCCTCGCCAACCTGGATGACTCCTAAGCCTGACTCACAGGCAGACAGAGCCACCAACTCGGTGTTTTCGAGGGACATGGTCGCTGCCTCCATCGCCGTGATGACACAATTGCCCGCGGCGTCTGGGACTGGCTTGCGGTGAAGCCACTGGTTTGCGCCTGCGAACAGGAGCCACGAGCGCATGAGCGGATCCTCATGACGAGGAACGATGCGCATTCCTAGGCGGTGTGCTGCAGATTCGTCTCGAGAAGGCGCTCTCCCTTCCTCGTCCTCGAGGAAGATGCCATGCGTCGCTAGATGAAGAATCTGCGGAGACCGGCACTTCATCAACGTTTGCTTGACCGCACTCTTTCCAACGAGCGGCTTTACCCCCAACAGCTTGGCAACCGTTTCTCCTTCATCGCGCCCCCATTTCAGTGGACCAAATCGCAGATCCGGCCTTTCCAGGGGACGATCCTCGGGGCTTGCAAGGCCGCTGATCCCGCCGAACAGATCTTCGAAAAAAAATACTCTGTTTGGTGATTCGCCGACTCCCTCGAGCTCGAAATCCGGGTCCGCTATGACGAGTGACCGAGCGAAGGTTCGCGGCACGCGCAACCCGAATCGCAACAAGTCGCGACCAGTGCCGACGTACCGAAATTCGTACTTATCGATGAGGTACCCGGCGCCGCTCGTCGGCAAAATTGCAAATGGCAACCGCGCCAGATCGCCGTCTGGAGACAGATAGACGATCTCCGCACCTGCGAGTGCTTCGCGAACCGGGTCGAACACTCTCGAGCGCAGCTCGGTCGCGACCTCTGAGAACGGACGCCTGCCGGTCGACCCGTCAGGACTGTCCGCTCCGGTGCCCCGACGATCCGGCGCACCAGTCACTGCGTATCGCGTTTCGGCTACGAGGGCGTCGATTTCCTCGGCGGCGCCGAGATCGATCAGAGAGGGGTATCCCGGTTTGTCTGCGACGAAAACCGCCGCAACGTAGCGGCTCGTGGACGCCGTGTCCTCGCCGGTTAAGCTCAGCGGCAAGCGTAGAAATTCCACAAGCGCGCTGGCTCCTGGCATTGCCGCCGAAACCGCGCCTGAATCGACCGGCGCAACACGTGCGCCAAGATCGGCGACGGGCACGAGTTCTGCCAATTCGATCTCAAGCTGTTCTTCCCTGACGCGCAGATCGAGAAGATGTCGTCTGAATTCGGACCCATCTTCCTCCTCCGCTACCGCGAGAATCCTTTGAGCGATTTGCCGACGCGTGAGCAGCAGCTCCCCATACTTGCGTGAAGCAGCCTCGCTCTCCGAGCGCGCGGCACCGTCGCGAAGTCGGGACCACAGCTCCCCTTCAATCTTCTTTCGCCGCAGAATCAGATTCGCACCAAGGCCCCTGAGCCCCGGATCTTGTATCTGCCGCAAGAGGATCGCAGAAAGGATTGCGGTCATTCTGGCGGTCATGCGTGGTAGAAAGCGGTGTCGCTGGAGTTCGGTACCTACATCCCCAAGGCGGGCTAAGACCGCATCGTCCGCTTGTACCGCCTCGGCGATCAATCCGGCACCTTCGACACTCCCGGGAGCAAGCGTCCAGAGCGATGCAGCAAGTTGCGAGGCGCGGTCCTCCAACTCTTCGAACTGGATACGCTCGGACAGCGCGGAGTCGAGGCCGATCGATCGCCAGCGAGCGAGCAGCCGACTCTCTTCCAACAACGCCACCGTGGCTTCGCCCCAATCGCCGCTGCCATCGGTCCCTATCAGCGCTTGATTCGACGCGATGACAGCCTCGGCGTCGCCCGTTGCGAGCTCGGGGTGAAGTGCTAGGTAGCGCCTGCGATCAGCAGCGCGCTCGATGAGACACAGCGTGCAGATAGACCGTGTGAGCTGCGCGCGCCGCGGCGCAGAAAGGGCGACGTGATCGGCTCCGGCTCGTCTCGCCTCAAGTAGCTCCGTGAGTACCGGATAGTCGCTGGCCATAGTGGTCAGTTCTTCGTCCGTGAGCGGAATGAGCAATTCGGGATTGATGAGCAATGGCCCGAGCGAAAACTCGGCGGCGTCGCGGTCTTCGAGGCAGGCGACGGCCAGTGCGTTCAACGTCTTGAAGTAGTTCTCGGCGTCCGACTCCCGTGTCCAGATCTGCAACGCGTTCTCGTAGCAAGTGCGTGCCTCCGCGAGATTCTGTCGACGCGCGCCAGCCAAGCGGCGACGCCACGCGTTGGCGAGATTGACCATCGTCTCCGCCCACTTTTGAGGCGCGTACTCCCGCGTACGAATGGTTAGAGCTTGTCGGAGCGCTTCGATCGCACGTTCGCGATTTGACTCGACGTCGCGAAGCTGAAAATTCAGGCAGGCTGCGCCGAGATTGTTCTGTGCCCGGGCCCATTCGTCCGGCATTGCGTCACGAGAGGTGACGCCAAGGACATGCTCAAGCAAGGACACCGATCTAGAGAGATTCTCGTCGCGATCGCCTCGCGTGCGCACTGCGTAAGCATTTGCGAGATTGTTCTGCGTGCTCGCGAACAAATGCGTCTGCGCCCTGTGCTCCGGCATTGCCAGCGCGGCTTCGTACGCTTCGATGGCGTGCTCGATGTTCTCCGCCGCGTCGCCGTGGACGCGCCGCCGATACATCAAGCCGAGGCTGGAGAGGGCCGATGCCCATTCGCTTGGCGGCACCGATTTCCGGTCGACTGACAACGCTTCCAACAGCGCGGCGATCGCGTCCTCTAGACGTTGTGCTTCGGCGCCCAACTTCGATTCAGACAAGCTAGCGGCAAGCGTCCAACGGACCGAGAACCAGATATCCGGTCTTTGTTCGCGACTTACGAGGAGGAGCGCCTTTCGACACAATGCGACTCGCTCGTCAATGTCGGTGGCGTCGCCTATCGCACCGAGCAGCTCGGGGACGCCGACCCCCATCGCCTTTTCCTGAATGGCGCGAACTTGATTGACAATCGGCTCCAGGACCGCACGAAGTTGCGGATGTTCGTTTACCAACCGCTGGATCTGCGCTTGTCGACCGGTCTTGACGAGGAGCTCTACCGCTTCGAGGAACCCAGCCCTCAGCGGCTCGTCGACCTGGCTGATATCGATCGCCAGCTCCGAGCCCGCGTTAGTCGGCGCTCCCGAGTCTTGCGCGCTGTCTTCGGTTCGCGTCTCGGAGTCCGCCGACTTGTAAACGCGTCTAAACGTCGTAAGCTTTTCGTGGAGAGTCTGTGCCGATCCAGGATCCAGCGACGATCCCTCCGTGTCCAACTTCCATGACAGCTCCTTTATTGCCTCGAACAAATACGCTTTTGCCAATACGACGCGCTCATGAGTGTCGCCGAGCGCGGCTTGTAGCGACGTGAGGGCGTCAGCGAAGAGCTCTCCAGCTTCGTTCGGCCGACCTTGACGCAGAACTACCTCGCCGAGGTTGAGCTGCGCCTGCGCGGTCGTCGGATGCGTCGCTCCGTTATCGCGCGTGCTCCTTTCCAGCGCTTCACGCAGCAGCGGTTCAGCCTGATTCCACTGCTTACGACGCCCATAAATGTTGCCCACATTATTGAGAAGATTTGTCACCGCTGGCCGCCCGTCTTCGCCGAGCCCTCGGGCGAGGATCATCGCCTGCATGTATTCCGCGAGTGCAGCGCCCTCATCTCCCGTTGCCTCGAGCAGCGCTCCGATGTTGGAACGCGTATTGACTACCTCGAAGCTCTGCTCACCAAAGTGCAGCCGGCGCAGCCGAAGCGCCTCCTTATATAGTGCTGCGGCATCCGCGAATTTCCTCTGAATTTTGTACAGGACGCCAAGGTTGTTGAGATGGGTGGCGAGCTCGATCGCATCGTCTCCCTTGGCGCTCCGGAGTACGTCGATCGCGTAGCGATAGCAGTCCTCAGCGCGGTCATAGGTTCCGGACGCTTTGTAGATGAGGCCGAGAAAACCGAAGTTCTCCGCGACGGAAGGATCGCCCTGCCCGTGCTCGCGGATGCCGAGTTGAACGGCAGCCATGGCGAGCTCGATCGCTTCAGCGTACCGACCCTGTTGATAGAGTAGTGCCGCCGCCTCTCGAAACTGCGCGACTTGATCGCCTTCGAGCTTGGTACGACTTGCCATGACGCAGACCCATTATTCTGCTCGGTCGAGTCCATGAGAAGCTGAGGCGCGTAAGCGCGCCATGCGTCGACTCGGCGAGAGCGATGTACGCGCGTATCTCGACGCTAGACAGGTGCCGTCGGCAACAAGCGAATTGCCTTCGGCCATTGCGACGACAATGATCGAGGATCGCTGACCATAACCGAGGCCCAATTTGAACTAATGCTCGCGGCGTTTCGCGAGCAGCACAACGAACTGCGCGCCATCCGCCGAGCAGTGTGATGAACTCGCGCCGTTTTAGTTGATCGAATTGCATTCGGTCCCCGCCAGCCAGGGCCGGATTGCAGGATATCGAATTCGCGAGGAGCAGTCAGCGGGGTATACACGCCTGTTCACGCTTGGACATAGGCTGCGCGATCGCAAGGACAGCAGGTTAAGGATCTTCGCGGACAGGCCCGCGTGACCGCATTTCTTAGAAAATCGCTCGCAGAAGGTGCCCAAGACGTCACCAGCAGCAATGATGGAGAAGCGGGCATCACGCGCCCAGTAAACCTAGCTCACGCCGGAATGTACGCCCACGACAGCATGAGGAAGGTAACCAGAACTGAATAGATTACGGCTGCTATCGTATCTGAGGTCCATCTCCACCCCGGTCTCTCCATCTTAGCAGCGCTCATAACTTGTCTCTTCTTCTAGGCGAGGACTGGCGCAGTGTGCTTGTGCGCGCCGCGATTGTCTCGCAATAAGCCTTGCCAGAATGTGAACTAGCTCACACTCTCAGCACTTACCGACGTTTGAGTGCCGGCGACAAAGAACCCCGGCCTTGTGCGCCGCGCCTGTATTGACGAATACCAATCCGAAGCGTCAGTTTCGCTTCTGCTGTCGAACAAGCGGCAAGCTCGCTATCGCGGGAGGCGCCCGCAATGTCCTTCCATCAGAGCCCTTTGCGGCTGTTTACGAGGATCGAAAGCGTCTCGGCGTGATCGTGGCGCGCACTGGGAGGGGCGGCTTCGAGGCTTACGCGGCCGACGATCACTGGCTGGGACTGTTTCCGACCCCGCGCGAGGCCGCTGCCGCGATCACCATGGCGCGCCCTTGGGTCGCGCGAACGACGGCCGAATACAACCCCGAACTGAGCGGGCTGGCCCATTTGCAAAGCGCCGGAGCTGAGGCACTTCGATAACCCCCTGTTAGTCTCCGAACAAATGCCCGCGTAAAGTCTTCAATACGGCTTCGCACAAAACCTCGGGATGCCGCTCGCCGGTCTTGGCAAGCTCGACAATTTGCTTGGCAATAATGCCGTCGGCGAGATCGTCTGTAAGCCCAAGAGATACGCGAGTCATTTCGAGGGCGACAGCCAGAACCCGCCTGGTTTCGGGATCGGCATCGAACTCGTCTAGGTAAGGGGTGATGGACATGCAAACCCCCGCCTAAGGCACTCGGTGCGCTGCATGCGCGCCAGTGGAGCAGACCGGTTTTCGTCGGGGGGAGTTCAGATAAAGCCCCGATGTCGATCAGCGCGCACTAGCGCAAGGTGATCCGACATCGCGAGGTTGACCGACCGCGTTCGGCGTCCTCGCCAGAGGGGCCCGGATTCAATTTGCTGACTTCTATTAGACAAGGCAATTCGCCAAGATCAAGGATCACCCAGCGCATTTGGCCAGCGTCACGGTGCGGCCCACAGTCGCGTCTGTAACTCGGCGGCAGGCGGTCGAACCCACCCTCGCAAAGCGGTATTCGACCGCTACGTTCTGGCCCTCGACATAGCCGGATTCGGCCAGCCCGCGGCGGAATCCTGCGACAACCGACAAGCGCGGGCAGTTTGTGCTGCCGGTCAACGCGCCAGCCCCGAACGCCGATGCTTTATTTGAGCAAGCACAGGCAGCAGAGGACGCCGGCGACATTGCCGAAGCCGAGCGGTTGTATCGTGTCTTGATGAATTGCGATCCCACGGACGCGGCGCCGCCGTTCAATCTTGCGAACCTGTTTCGGGCTACTGGCCGCAAGATTGAAGCCGAAGCGGCGCTGCGTGCGGCCACGCGCGCTTGATCCGACGTTCGCGGAAGCTTGGTACAATCTTTCCGACCTACTAGACGAGCAAGGTCGCTCACAAGCCGCAATCGATTGCCTGCGGCGCGCGCTCCAGGCTGCCCCGGACTACGCCGACGCGATGTTTAATCTTGCGCTTTTGTTACAGCGAGGTAGTCGGCACAAGGAAGCGGCGGAGTGCTGGCGGCAATATCTT
>Ga0182034_10000736_pt1 | contig 15370 bp, 12 predicted proteins | sample flu12Cox44000172_FD_125972 | JGI IMG/M metagenome (GOLD analysis project Ga0182034, IMG submission 125972) | Lab enrichment of tropical soil microbial communities from Luquillo Experimental Forest, Puerto Rico - flux4day.12C.oxic.44.000.172 | ecosystem: Environmental > Terrestrial > Soil >... | reverse complement strand
CGCCCACCGCCATCGCGAGGATCACGATCGCCGTATGCGCGGCCGTCAGCGCCGTCACCGGTGCAAACATTCGATCTCCGCTGTCGCGACCCAACCACTTACCCATGGCCGCCAACGCCGTCGACAACGACTCATATTGCGGTTCAAAGGATTCGCCGTCGACCCGGGGCACCAGCACCAGCGTGTCACCGTCTTGTACGCCGAGCTCGTCGAGGCTCTTGTTGATGTCCAGGCGCACGCCATTGACCTTGTGCAACTCGTAGCTGCCGGGCGGAAGCGCGACACCGTCGAACCCTTTGCGCTTCAAGTCGTCGCTGAGTAGCTCGACCATGCCCTCGAAGAATCCCTCCACCGGCGTTCCGGCGGGGAACACCTGGGAGCACAGGTGCTTGTCGTAGGAAATGTTGACTGCACAGCGCGCCGGGAAGGCGACCTTGTGCGGGGTTGTCACTGCTGCGACCTCTCGGCGCCCGCTTCGGGAACGTATTTGTCGGCCAGTCCTGCGCTGATTTCAAACAGCCGCAAGCGCGACTTTTTCTTCAGCTCGTGGACCGTGTCGATGATCCCGCCTTTTGCCAGGTGGGGGTCGAACGGCATCACCTCCACGGTTGCGCCGACCTTGCTGAACCGCTCGGTCAAATAGGCCAGCGCATCCCTGTCGACCGCACTGTTGGTGTGATTGACAATCACCGTGCTGTGCGACACCAGCTCGTGATAGCCCTGGGCGCTGAGGAAATCGATTGCGCGCAGCACCGGACGCGATCGGTCCGCGGTTATCCCGGAAACGAACACCAAAGTGTCGGTGTTGTCCAACACGGTTTTCATGACGGGGTGTTCGAGGTCGGGGGCCGTGTCGACAACCATGACGTTGTGGGTTCGCCTCAGCCGCGCCAACACTCCGGCGAACATTGCCGGCACCAACGGCCTGGGCTGGTCCGATGTCCGGTTTCCGGCCAACACGTCGAGCCCCACCGCGTTTTGCCCCAGATGCTCCCTGATGTCCGCATAGCCCTGGACGTCGGTGTCGTTGATGATGGCGGTGTAATCGCCGGGCGGCGACTCGTCGATCCGGTCGGCCAGGGTGCCGAAACCCGCAACCGCGTCGATCGCGATCACGTTCGTCGGGCGGCACTCGCGGAAGACACCACCGATGCAGGCGGTCATCGTCGACACACCCACTCCGCCCTTGCCGGAGATCAACGTGATCACGAATTGCCGCCGGATGTGCCGCCGAATACGTTCCCTTAATTCACGGTAATGCCGCTCGCCCGGCGATTCACCGAGATTTATGCTGTGAAACGAAAGATTGTAAATGAATTTTCTCCAGCCCGAACCCGGGGGGATTTTGCGGGGAGCGGCTAAATCGGTAATACGCATCGTATCCGATACCGAATCCCGGTGGCGCACCGCTGGCGGATCCCCCCGCCCAAGCCTGTCTTCGTCAAACATATTAGGGTCATTCCAAGGGGTGGTCACGATTGCGATGCTAACACGATTGGCGATAGGTCGTTTAGGCGATCACTAAGCCGTGAACTGCATTACAAGCGCGTTAGGCTTTGCTATTACCAAGATTGGTTGTAACGGCATGTTTGCGGCCTTCGTCAGACCACGCGTCGGTAGGAGTACCACTCCTCGCCCGCGGGCAGATTCCGGATGAGCCGCTGCACCGCCGTCCCGATGTCACTGCGCGACCCCGGTGAGACGACCTGGTAGCGATGCCCGCCCGAAGTCACCCCTTCGACGCACAGCCGGCCCGCCGCGGTGTCGATGATCGCTACCGACGACTCCCCGATCGCAAACCGGGCCGTTTTTTCCGGGCCGACACCGGCCTGCACCGCCACGATGGTCCCCGACGCCGAGCGCGCCGGATCGGCGGCCATCATCACGATCTGCAGCTGGTCAACATCCAAGCGCTGCTTGATCAGAAACGATTTCAGGCTGTCGGCGTCGTGCACCGACTCCAACAGCTCTTCGGTGTCCACGGTGACCGGCCTCAGCGGGGCCGCTTCGGCGACCCCGCACAGCCGCTCGACTTGACCCACCACCAGCTCGGCCGCCGCGGCCTCGTCGCCGGCGGTGCCGGACGGGTAAAGACGCACCAGGTCGCCATGGCGTTCCAGGACCACCCACCAGGTGGCGAACCGGCAAATGGCCGCACGGGTCGGCTCGCGGCCCGGCACATTGATGTACATCAGTAGCCCGAGGTCGCGCCGCAGAAGCACGGTCATCCATTCCCGGATCATCGGGTCAGCGTTGCCGGCCTGATCGAGTGCGCCGCAAGCCATCAGCTCGGGGACCACCGGGTGGCGCAGCGCATATTCCGCAGTCTCCAGCTTCGGCAGCAACGGCCGCAGGCCCAACTCGGGGCACAGCTGCTCCACCCCGGTCACCGCCTGCAACACCCACAGTCCGTCGATTGTCGTTGTCAGCACACCGCATTCACCTCAGCCAGCACACCAAAGGTGGGGCACATGCCGGAATCGGTGCCCCACCTTTGTCACAGCCGGTTAGAACAGGCCGGCGATCTGCTGGTCGGTGCCGATTGCCCCGTCGAGCACGTGGCTGGTCGTCTGACCGTGCTGGCGCACCGTGTCGATTAGGCCCTGCAATCCCGACAGCATTTGCATTTGGGCGTCGAAAAAGCCCGTCGCGCCGTGGCCGGCGAAAAACTCCTGGAGCGCATTGGTCTTGTTCGCGACGTCTTCGTGAATTGCGTGGAGTTGGCCCGCGCGGGAACCCACGTCGGTCGCGAAGTCGGCGACGGCTCCGGGGTTATAAGTGATCATGTCGTCCATGGTGAAGTTCCTTTCGAAAGTGAAATGCGGCCAGAGTTGCTAAGCGTTGTGGGAAGCGCCGCCGAACAAGGATTGGAACGCCGTCTGTGAGTCGGCCTCATGCCCTTCCATCAATGCCGCCGCCTGAGTTAGACCCTCAGCCAGGCGTGTGCCGCCCGTAAGCACCTTGTTCAGGTCGTTGGCGACCTCCGCGGCGGTCATGTGGGAGGCGACAACGCCGGCACCCGACCAGGTCGCCGGGTTCATCACGTTCTCTTGGTTGGCCAGGTAGCCCTGGGCGATCGCGATCGCCTGCTCCATGTCGGCCTGGATGTCGTGGCTGGTGCTACGCAGCATTTGCGGTGTCACCCTGATTGTCACGGCGATTTCTCCTTATCCGGTTAGGCGTGTCCCTGTGAGTCCCCTTTGGTCTGCCGGGGGCATGCGTCGAAGTGTATGGGCGCTATTCAGATGTGTCGATTCACCCGCTGAGCAGGCCGTTTCACACTCTGTCGTCGACGACTCGCACCGTGGCGGGCTGCTCAGACTTGTTGTGGGACCCGCGCTGGCCGCCAGCCGCCGTGCCCACCGGCATGCCGCCGACTGCCGATCCCCCCGGCGTGGTCGTTGTCTGGGGACGCACCGACTCGGCGCCCAGCGCCCCACTGGGGCGCAGACCGACCGGCCGGCCGCTGCTGGCGGGCTCGAAGACGCTGACCGGGCGGGTGAAGCTGGTCGCGGGCATACCTGCGCCGCCAAGTGAAACCCCGCCGCCCCCGGCGCCGGCCGCCGCCCCCGGCGCCGCGGAGACCGCGCTGACCGCCGAGACACCCGGCGTCGCCGAGCCCATGCCCAGTGCGCCCGGGTTGGCGAACATGCCCATCATCGACGACAGCGGCTGCATCGCACTCATCGGCGCCTGCATCAGCTGCGAGGGAGCCTGAAACGCCTGCGGAACCGCGCCCAACATCGACTGCACGGGCTGCATGAACGTGCTGAGCTGGCCGCCCATGTCTTGGGCGCCCGATCCCGCCTGACCGGCGCCGGTTGTGCCGGTCTGCACGCCCTGGAAAGCGCTGCGCATTCCGTCGCCGGCGGCCGCATCGGCAGCCGCCTGACCGACGGCCGAGGCCGCCTCCGCCGGGGCCGCCGGCGACGCACCCATGGTGGCCAGCGGCGGTGGGATGGCCAGGCTTTCGGCCAGCCCCGCGAGGATTCCGCCGTAACTGGCGCCGACCATCGAGTTGTTCGGCCACATCACCCCGTAGTACTCGAATTCCAGCGAGCCGATTCGCGGCGTCAACGCCCCGAGCACCCACGGATTGATGTTGTAGTCGGCCGCACACTCGGTGCGGTTCGCGGTGCACTCCGGTTCCGGACGCATGGCGGCATTGGCCGTCTCGTAGGCCGAGACGGCGGCCGCCACCACCGCCGGCTTCACGTCCACCCAGCCGGCCAGCCCGTGCAGCGATGCGTTGAGCATGGTCGCGCTGGCAGCCGAGCCCGCCGAGCCGGTCCCGATCCAGCTCGCCGAAGTCACGGCGGTGTTGATCATCGACGCGGCAGCCGAAGCATGATGACTGGCGCCCACGGCGGTCCAGGCCGCATTGTTCGCCAACATCGTGGCCACGCCGGTCCCGAGCTTAAGCAGAAGGTCGTTCGCTTCGGGAGGGCGGGCCGCCCACCCTGGGTCAGGCATTGGGCGCCGCTACAGCCCGAGCGCCAAGCTGCGCGCCGCCTCGGTCGCGGTGTAGACGCACGACGCGACACCCTGCGTTCCGGCGAACAATCCGCGCTGAAGCGAGTGCTCCTGAACCACACCCAGGTAGGCGCCACCGCACGCGTTGAGCGCCGTGTTGAACAGAGCCGAGTCGGGGTCATTGCCCATTGGCAGCGTGCCGAGCAGTGCCGGCGCGGCCGACGCGGCCGCCGACTCGACTTCGGCGGTGATCGCCGATTCCGCGCCGGCTGACGCCAAGACGGCCTCAGGTTGTACGGTCCAGGACATATTTCCTCCGATTGTCCTTGCAGTCGCATCCGCTGCGAATGACCGGCAGTCTAATGCCCGCCGGCCGACCGCGTGTTCAGTCGAACTTATTCGCCGGTCTCGCCCGGCCTAATTTGTCTTGTGTCAAATGCGTTGCCGGCCTTCGGTCGTCACTCGCAGCGCAGTGATCGCTACAGCCACTCCTGCAACTAATGTCACTTCCTGATTCTGACGAATTTGCGGATTTCGCAGGTTGTCTGGCGATATAGCCATTTGCCCGTCGCGGTCAACCGCTATTCCCCGGCGGCCATGGAAGGTAAGCCGACCAAAATGCCCTCGACATCAGAATCGTCGGTTACCAGCAGTCCCCGTCCGGGGGGTAAAGCCTGGGCGCGAACGAGCCGATTGATCTTGTTTTGCGGATCGTTGTCCATATACAGCTGTGCAACCTTGGCCGAGGTTTGAAACCTCCACCAGGGATCCATCTGCAGAGTCGCCCAGTTGGTGCTGTTGCGCGTTGTGAAAACGTGCAAACCGATCTGTCGGGCGCGTTCCATCAGCTTCCACAGCGCGGCGCCCACCGGCCCCGTCGCCGGGTAACTCTGCGTCTGCGCCGGCCGCAGGTCTTGGACGTCGTCAATGAGGACGAAATGCCGAACCCCTTCCCACGGCTTGAGCGCCCGCAACTCCTCCTGGCTCAAGCCCTTGGGCGGCAGCCGCGACAGCAAGACGTCCTGGGCCAGTTCGTTGATCACTTGGTCGATCTCGTCCTGGTCGTAGGCGTAGGCACGCACATAACCCGGGGCGTGCAAATCCCGCAGTCCGTGCGGTGCGGCCTTGGGGTCGATCAGCGTCAGTTGCGCCTCCTCCGGGCTGAATCGGCTCATCACCGCCTCGCCGATGGCCACCAGCGACAGGCTCTTGCCGCAGCCTTGCCGGCCCAAGATCATCAAACCCGGGCTCTCCGACAGCCGGAGGGGCACCGGACCGAGCTGGTGGCGCTCGCCGATCGCGAACGCGATCGATAGATCGTCGGCCGCGCCACTGCCGGCGGCGTGGGCCTCGAGAATCGCCTTCAATTCCACGCGTTCGGGCAGTCGCTCCAGGACGGCGTGCTTGGTGACGCCGGCGACCTCGGCGATGCGGGCACCGACCTCGGGGGTGTCCACTACCGTGCGGGTGGCCGAATCGACCAACGCGGGAAGTCCGACCAACAACTCGTGTAACGAGTCCGTCAGCCCAAAACCGGGGCGGTTCAACGTTCTTCGCGCCGCCTCGCGGGACTCGATCGCTACCTGCCCCATCTGGCTCTCGCCCGGCTCGGCCAGCCGCAACTGGATTCGTGCGGTGGCATTCTGCAAGAGCTTTTGCCGCTGCCCGTGAATCCAGCCCCCGGCGCTGCACATCACGTGCACCCCGTACTCGGGACCGCGGCTGCTCAACGAGATGATGCGGTCGCCCAGGACCATGTCTTTCGTGTACAGGTCGTCGTAGTCATCGACCACCACGAAGACGTCGCCGAACGGGTCCTTGGGGTCGGTTCCGCCCAGCCCGTCGCTACCCGGTCCGAACCGGCGCTCGCGGAAACCGTCGAGATCGATGTTGGCGCGCCGAAACGCGTCCTCGCGGGCGTCGATCAAAGCGTCCATGCTGCTCAAGATGCGCTCGATGCCCTCTACGTCCTTGGGTGACACGATGTCCGCGATGTGCGGCAGCGATCCGATCTGAGCCATGGTCGCCCCGCCGACGCAAAAGAACGTCACCCGCGAAGGGGTGTACATCATCGCCGCCGAGCACATCAGCGTCATCAAAGTGGTTGTCTTGCCGCGTTGTTTGGCCCCCACCACGATGATGTTGCTGCGCAATGCGTCGACGGAATGCACGATCTGCTTGGATTCTTCGGGAATGTCCATGATGCCCACCGGGAACACCAGACCCGCGTTACGACCATAGTCGACGTGCCACGGCTTGCCCCGCCATCCGGTCACCAGAGCATCGACGGGCTCGGGGTTCTCCAGCGGTTCCAACCAAGGCCGGCGCGGCGCTCGATGCGGCACCTTATGCAGCGATTCCCGCAACACGTCCACGATCTTCTTCTTCTTGAAACCGTCTTCGTGCAAAAGGAATTCATCGGGCTCATCGTCGGCCGCCGAAGCAGCTTCCAATGCTGCCGCGTCGGCTTCATCCAACGGCTGGTACTGCCAGTTGTAGAGCCGGGGCTGCGTCAGGGTCATGTCGACGGTCCTGACCGTCTGCCGTTTCTTCGGCACCACGAACGGCGCTGACAGATAAAAGCATCGGAACGGCTCCAGGTCACGCGGACCCACCTTCAGCAGCGCGAAACCGTTCTCTTTCGAAGGCAGGTGGTAAGCGGCATCGGTACCGATCACCTCACGGCTGTCATCACCCGACTCGGCGCGCAGTGCGATCCGAAATGCGATGTTGGACTTGACTTTTTGCAGGGATGACAGGTCCAGCCGCTGTCCACCCAACATGAAGAACACGTTGGCGCCGCGGCCCTCCTGACCGATGTGAATGATCAGATTGATCCACTTGTCGTGGTTGGCGAACAGCTCGAGATACTCGTCGACAATTACCAGCAACACCGGCACCGGCGGGAGATCGCGCCCGGCAAGCCGGATCTCCTCGTAGTCGTTCGCGTCACGCGCACCCACCGACGTGAAAAGCTCGTATCGCTGCTTGATTTCACCGTCGATGACTCTGCGCATCCGTTCGGCCAGATGTCGTTCGTCCTTACCGAGGTTCGACAGCGCCGCCACCACGTGCGGGATGCCGAGGATGTCCTGGGCCGCCGATTCGAACTTCATGTCGACGAAGATGACATTGAAGGTCTCCGGCGAATGCGTCAGCGCGATCCCGTACACCAATGACAGGAAGAACTCTGATTTGCCCGAGCCGCTGGTACCGATGACCACCGAGTGAAAACCGAAGCCGCCGAAGTCTTTTGCGCGGATGATGATGTTCTGCAGCTCGCCGTTCGGTTTGGCGCCCACCGGGACCTCCGACCACCGCTCGTCGCCCCTGCCACGTCGCTCCGCCCACAACCGGTCGACATCCAACTCACGGGGATCGCTGATTCCCAGCGAACGGAGCAGCTCGGCCGCTCCACTGGTCGAATCGGCGATCTCACTGCTGCTTGTCGGCGACCACCGCGCCATCGCCCGCGCATAGCGGTAAGCCCGCGGGATCGACAGCTGGTCGCCGTGGGCGAAGAACTTGCCGCCCGTGCGCAGCAGCGGTGCCGGGCGGTTGTCGTCATCGACGGCCTCGCCGTTCTGATCGGCTTTCGCCGAGCCGTTCGATGCGCTGTCGAGCACTGCCGCGTTGTGCCGCTCGCTCATCTCGTAGAGCTGGTCCTTGTCGAACCCCACGCCGATTCCGGCGCGAGAGGCGATGCGCAGCACGGTGATTCCCGCCTTGCCGACCTGGCCGACCACGCTCTCCCAAGCCTCGGGGCTGCCGGTGTTGTCATCGACGATCACCCAGTGCGGGCCCAATTCCGCCGCGGGATCTACCTGACCGGTCTCGAGGGTTGAACCGGTAGTGGTGGGGCTGGCCGCCGCGGGCGGCGTCCACTGGCCGCGCTTGCCCTTCATGTGCAGCTCGGCGCCCAGCGCCTCCTCCAGCTCTTCGGGTGTCGCGAACACCAGCCGCCGCCACCCGCAGGCATCGAACAGCTCGTCGTGCAGGTTGTGCGGTAACCACACCATCCAGGACCACAACTCGGGGTTGCGGGTGACGACCATCAACTTCACATCGCGGGGGTTGTGAAACACCGCCAGCGAGCACAGCACCGAACGCATTAGCGACCGCACCCGGTTCAAATCGTCGCCAACGAAGCTGAACCCCGGCGCCGATCGCAGGTTCACCACCTTGGCGATGTCCCGAATCTTGCGCTGCTCCAAGATGAAATCGCGCAGGGCCTGACCGGTGACCGGCTCCAGCTCTTCATCTGACGCGATGTCGGGCCAGGTCACCGACAACACCGAATCCGGGGCGTGCTGCACACCCGTGCCCAGCCGTACCTCCAAGAAGTCGACATCGCCGCGCCCGCGCTCCCACATCCGCGGGCCGCCGATGATGGCCCCCAATCCACGCGGATCGGAATGCACCGCCTCCTGCCACGTGCGCTGGGCACACACCGCGGTCTGGATCTCATCGCGGTTGCCGTCAAGGTCGCGAAGATAACGGCGACGGCCCTTTTCCAGCTCGCCCCAGGTGATCTTGCGGGCCCGCCCAAATCGTCCGGAGAACGCCAGCATGCTGAACGCGCCGATTCCCATCAACGGGAAGAACCCGGTCGACAGGCTGCGCACCCCTGAGACGTAAAGCATGACGATGGTGCCGATCAGCGCGACGATCAGCGCCGGAACGCCGATCATCACCCAGATATTGCGCGGTTCGCGTTCGGGCAGAGCTATCGGCGCATTCGGCGCTACCCGAACGGGTTTCGGCGGCTGGATCTTGACGCGGTTGATGGGAAACGCTCTCTTAGACATTCGGTTAACCTCCCGCCCTCGGCGAGGTCGTCAGCACGGTCACGTGCCCGGTCGCCGGCACCGTGTCGCGCGCCACGAGTGCCGCCTGCTGCGACAACGCCGGCCCCGCAGCAAAAGTCCGCAACAACGGCCAGGGCACCTGCACCGCGCTGCCCGGATCAAGACCAAGGGCGCGCAGCGTCGAGTCGTCGGCGGCGATGCCGAACCGCACACCGCTGTCCGATACCCAGAACAGTGATTCTCTCGAGTCGCTGGTGATCACACCGCTTGTCGACGTCACGAAGTTCGCCGCTCCCGACAACACCAGAACCTGGTTGGCGACGACCGAGGCCGGGTCGCGGTCGTCGCGCACCAGGCGCACGATCCGGTTGTCCATCGACGACGGCACCGGAAGTCCCCGGCCGTTATAGACCATCACTCGGGCCTGCGGATCCGTCGACGCCTTCTCCCACCCCACGCACGTTGTCGGATTCGCCTCGGAGTCGACGAAATTCAGGCGCTTACTCGGGTAATAGTCGACGGGCAACGAATTCACTTCGGGGATATTTACCAGCACGTCCGGAGTCACCGTCCGCGGTGTCGTCGACCCGTAGGAGTTGGCGCTGCGCATCAGGTCGGCCACGAATCCCCCGACCTTTTGCACGCCGTCGGCGAGCAGCACATAGAACTGGGTGCCGCCGCCGGCCGTTTGGGCCTGCAGCACCGCACCCACCTGAGAGCCCGACAACAACTTCGACGGAGTTCCCGCGTCGGGAACCTTGGGCACGCGCAGCGGCTCGGTCGCCGGCAGCCCGTCAAATAGAGCGCGCGAGATGATCACTGGGACAGTAACTCCGGGGTCAAGTCCCAGGCTCAAGGTGACCGCCCTGTCCGCCGGATCGATCTGCGAGCGCTTGCCACCCCAGATCACGTAGGTCGCGCGCTCGAACGTCACCACCAGCGCGGCGTCTTTGGCCATCGGCGTCGCGCGGCCACCGGCGAGCTGGCCCGCTATCGAAGTCACGACGGGCTTATCCGCGGTGCGCGGGCGCCCCGCCGTATCGCACACCGCCCACGCCGACACGGCGCCCCGATGCACCGGCATCGCCGCCGGCGCGCCCGGAATACCTACCAGGGGTCCGGTCGGGTACTTCGCAATCTCGGCCGGCTTCACCCACGTTGGCTGCCCGGCGGTCCCCGTCGCGAGCCGCGCGGAAGTCAAATTCAGTGCCGGATACAACCGGCCGTCGATGCGCGCGTAGATCGCCCCGGATTCGCGGTCCCCGATGATCGCCGAATCCCCCACCACCCCACTGGGTTTGAGGACGTTGAGCAGCACCATCCATCCGGCAGCGATGGCTACCAGGACGATCGACAGCACCAACGCCGCGGTCTGCTTGCGGTCATCGTGTTTCATCCGCACCGAGAAGCGGGTCGTAGCCGCGCGCAGCCGGCGGTTGTAAAAGAGGTGCCCCGAATTCTGGTCGCGGTTCGACAAACTCAATGGCATTGGTCAGTAACCCCTGGGTCCGCGGCGCGGATCGGCCTGCTGAATCCGATCGGCCAAATTCGATGCATCGGCGGCGACGCCGTAGCGTCCCCGAGCGTAATTGATGAAGGCGCAGGCCTGCGCCACCAGATCGTGGATGCTCGCCGACGTCCCCGGCTGGTGATACGCCGCGAACGTCGGTGCGATGAACTGCCACGCGCCCGTGCTCGGCGCGCCCCGAGCGGCGTTGGAATCCCAATCGTTTTCGGCATTCGCGTCGTAGTTCGATTCGCGGCGAGCCACCAGATCCATCCCGCGTTCCCACCGGGCGCGCGCGGCGGGATCGTGAATTCCCTTGATGTCCAAGGCCTTACGAATCGCAGCCAATACGGCGGCGCGCCCACTGCCGCCGTGGTCACGTCGCCCGGCGAATGCGTGCGACCGCAGGTACTGCAGCCGCCGCAACCGCAGCGCCAATAACCGCGCCCGCGAACGTGATCGCACAATGTGGCGGTACTGTGCGTGCAAGCGCGCAGCCGTGCGAGCCATCGCCTCACGACGCCCCATCGGCGTATCGGCCGCCGGCATCGCATCGGCCACTGCGGCGTTCAGAATCAGGCGCGTCGCTGTGCTTGCGTCCGAGCGGTCGGCCCGCGCTTGCGCCAGGACGGTATTCAGCGCCCTATCGGTGTCCGCTAGCCGGTGCAGCCTCGCCACCGAGGCACCTGACCGCAGCGCCGCTCTTTCAGGCAGCCGCCGCGCGTTCTTTGCTTGTTCTATCCCATCGGCGCGGGCCTGCACCGGCGCCGGCGTAGCCCCGGCGCCACGACCGGCATCGCCGCCGACGAACAAGCCGTGGGCGCGGGACAAAGCGGCCACTGCTTGCGTCATCAGAGGATCAGTCAACTGTTCCCCCACCGTAATTCCGATTGAAATCAGCCTGCGCTTCCTGGCGCAATGCCTCGAAGACCATGTTTAGCCGGTCCATCAACTCTCGACAGGTGTAGGACGTCATCACGTGCGGTGCCAACGACAGCCCCGTGAGCCGCCCGTCGGAGTTGCATACCGCATAAACGTCGCCCACGTCGGCGGTGTAAGTCACCGACTCCTGGGCGGCCAGAACCTCTTCCCATTTCTCGAAATTCGCCTTCAAATCGGCTAAGACCTGATCGACGACGGCCTTGTCCGCCGCCGCGTCCGGGCGCACAGCATCCGTATCGGACCCCTCAGCCACTGCTCCCATACCTTCTGGCTCGCCGACCGTCATGGCTCTGGCCGCACCAATAGCATGCACCAAACCGCACTTCGTCCGCTTCGTGTCGGGTAGCCGGACGGGATCGACCGCGGTGCGTCGGCGATTCGCAAGGCAGCGGGTTTGGGCAATGTGTATGGGGCACCGCTGCCGTCAGCAAGACCGGACCAATTTCTGGCCCTATTCCTGCGGCTCTTCGTCGGTCGGCATGATCACGATCCGTCGGTTGGGCCGAGCGACGACAGCCGGCTTGCCGTCACCAGACTTTGTGACGGGAACGCTCGGCGGGACAGTCAAGCGACCCTTGACCGGTTGGCCGTTGGGGATACCCGGGACTGTCACACGTTTTTCTGCGGGTTTGTCCTTGCTGCCGCCGTCACCGTGGGCGCCCATCGCCCCCGGCATCATCGGCACGCCGGTCATGCCCGTCGGCCCGGCAGGCGGCGCCGTCCCGCCTATTGGCGTCAGTGCCGCCGACCTAACCGACGCCGCGGCAGGGGTCGTGGGAGGCGACGACTGTGGCACGGGCGGCGGACCCAGGTAGCCGGTCGGCGTCGTGCCAGCACCACCGCCGAAGCCGCCACCCCCGCCGCCGCCAAGACCGGCGTCGCCGCGGGTGGCGCTATCCAAGACGGCCCCATCCGCCGCGGTCAAAGCGGCCTCCGCCGCTCCGCCTGCTTTCGCCGCTCCCATCAGAGGCTGCATAGCGCTCTGTGCGGCCTGCATCGCCTGCTGGGGCATCTGCGTGAGCGGCCCCATGATGCCGCCGACCCCGCCGGTTAGAGCACCCGCGATACCCGATACCACTTGCTGGATCATCTGCGGAATCTGCTGGAACTGTTGCGCCGCGTTATCTTCGTTCGCCGGAAACTTCTGCGCGGCGTCCGCCGCATGCCCCCGACGATCCAAATCGCCTTGAACGCTCGCGGCCTGGTCGCCGGGGACACCGAGGTTGCCAGCGTTCAGCAGGCCGGTAGCAGCTTGATCGGGCAATGTCCCGCCGGGTGTGCCCGGCATTCCATACGGCAAAACCGGTGGGCCTGGGGGCGTCGCAGCTATTCCCCCGTAGATCGGGGGACTTGCCTTTATCGGGGTTCCGCCCGTCATGATTGCACCTCAAACCTCGTGCGGAGTGACCCGCTTGAGCCATGTCCTCGTGGTCCGCATCGTAGAGCGACAACCATGTGAAAGGTAGTCATCTCAGGTTCGCCGAAACCGCTTCGTACCACGCCACGTGGTAGTGCGCCAGGGATTCGTGGCCTTCAATCAGGGCTTCGATAGCTGCCAGGAGCATCCAGTCGGCGACCCGTGACAGGTCTTCAGGGTCCTCGAGCGCCTTCTGATACGCAGAGTGCTGCTCCTTGTGCAGCAGGTCGATTTCATTATCGGTAACCCCTGTTCCGCGGGTAGCGGCTTGCACCAAAGTTTGGGCAACCCGCGGCAACCCGTCACGGCGGCGAACGGCCTCGACCAGCGTGGGGCCAAGCTCGTCCACCGCGGGGCCGCTGCGGGCCACGCGATCACCGGTGAGGGCGGGGTCGTCGGGTCGCGGCTTGGCAATAAATTCGTTGGGACTGTGCACCGCGGCAGTGGTCACGCCGCCCAGCAGATCGGTGACGCTGACACCGGATCGGCGTAGTGCCGGCTCCAAAAGTCGATTCACGCCGACGGGGATCTTCACATTTGGCGGGATCCACCCGCACCCGATGTCGCTCACCAGCAGGGTTGTGCCGTCATCGCGAAGGCCGGCGGCCCATGCGAGGCCCGGGGCCTGGCGAGCCACCGCGTCGACGAGGCGCTGCAGCCTGCGTTGTTCGACGGCCCGGGTCGATACATCACCAGCCACGGCGCCCGATGCCGCGGACGAGGCCGCTGCGCCGGCGGGCACGGCAGGGGTTGTCCCGACCTGTCCGACCGAGGCCCGTTGGACCGGAGACATCAATGGGCTGCCTGCTGACGCCGACGTTGATGGCGACGGCACCGCGGGCGCGCCGGACACCGGCAGTGTCGGCGCCGATACCGACGGCGGGGCAACAACCGGACGCAAATCAGAACCGTATGCGGGCAGTGGTCCTGCTGGGGTGGCGGGAGCGCCACCAACGGGAGCCATCGGCGCGGGGACGGGCCCACCGCCGACCATCGGCGCCGCCATCGGCGCGCTGCCACCACCAGTTGATGCGATCGGAGCGCCGGTGGCCGATTCGGCGGAGCCATGGTCTACTGCCGCGGATTCGACACCACCAGTGATGGTCGGCGCGGATACCGGCGGCACGACCGGTGACTGCGGCGGTTGAGCCGATGCGCCGGTGGCGTTCATTAGCCCCTCCGACAACTTATGCGCACCGTCCGCCGCTGGCTGACCTGTCATCATTCCAGTCGCGAACGAATTGCTCAGCTGACTCGGGGACAGGCCCCCCAGACCAGGGGCGGGTGAGAGTTGGCCGCCGTGTAGTGGTGAGGTCACTGCCGGGGCGCCCGGGATATGGCCACCAACTCCGGTAGTCGCACCCCCCTGGGCACTACCGCCGCCAGGATTACCTCCCTGCATACCGTCGCCAGCACCACCAACCCCGGGCGCGCCGTGTCCCACCGTGTGGACCCCACCCCCAGGCGCACCACCGGCAGCACTACCCCCCGGCGCGCCATGTCCGACCGTGTGGACGCCACCCCCAGGCGCACCACCGCCTGCACCACCGCCCCCCGGCGCGCCGTGGCCCCCCGTAGCACCTTTCGCCGGATTTTCGATGCTCAGCCCTTGGCTCTTGAGGAAATCCTGCGCCGACATTGTCAGCCCTTCGGCGGTGAGAATTCTTTGGGTTGCGTCCATGATTGCGGCAACTGCGGAGCCAGCCTTATGAGCGGCAAATCCATTAGCCTCGGCAATGAGCTCCTGGATTTCGGCGACCTTCATGGGTTCGAGCTCCTTGGAGTTCTCGACTTTGGCGATCCGCTGGTTGTAGTCATCAGCGATCCCTCGAAGCCCCTCGCGCAGGCTATCGATTGTGTCTGCACCCTTTTCAAAGCCGCCAGCTTTGACCCCATATTTTTCAGTTAAATCAAGATGGTGTTTTTCGCCCTCCTGAAAGCGGAAGACGAGATCGTCAGCGGTGTGCCCGTGGTTTTCGGACCCGAGTAGTGTCCATTGGCTACGCAATTCTTGAGCGTACTGTTCTTGCTGCTGTTGCTGCGCTGTCCAATGCGTCGCACCGGCTCGCAGCATCGATGACGGCTGCGGCCACCACGCACCGATGAGGGCCGCCGTATATTTCCCCGCTGGCAGGTCGCCCGCCATAAGCATCCCTCCTTTACAGCCAGACTTCTACGTCCCGAAAATCGTCGAGCAAATATCCCGGTAACAGCTACTCGTCT
>Ga0182034_10000728_pt1 | contig 15456 bp, 12 predicted proteins | sample flu12Cox44000172_FD_125972 | JGI IMG/M metagenome (GOLD analysis project Ga0182034, IMG submission 125972) | Lab enrichment of tropical soil microbial communities from Luquillo Experimental Forest, Puerto Rico - flux4day.12C.oxic.44.000.172 | ecosystem: Environmental > Terrestrial > Soil >... | reverse complement strand
GCGAAGTCTTCACCAGCGGATCCTTCGCCAGGAGCCGCTGGACATCAAACACGCCGCTCGCGCCACGGCAAAACATGTCGTCGCGACCCTGCAGCGCCGCCCCAAAGTTGCCCAGGAGTCCGCAGTCGCACAGCTGCGCGACGCCGCCGGACGCCATTATCCGCTGCGCGGAGTCGCCACCCGGATCGGTCGCCTCGCCGACAATGACATCGTTCTCGACGACGACAGCGTCAGTCGACACCACGCGGTGATCGTCGACACCGGAAACAGCTTTGTCATCACCGATCTGCAGTCAGCCAACGGAGTCGATGTCGCGGATCGGCGGATCCGCACCAGCGAGACGCTGGCCGACGGTGACCGCATTCGCATCTGCGGCCACGAGTTCACCTTCGAAATCGGTGAAAGCTGAAGGCGTGAACCGCCCGGGTATACAAGACCTTTCAGCTGTCAACGGCGTCTGAATCCTGTCCACGTTGTTGTGAAGACTCGAGCCAGCGGCTAGTTGACGGTGCGAGCACAAACGCGACGGTGTCAGCCGCAAACACCACGATCACAACACACAATTCAAGAGGAAGAGGCAAACCCAGCCCAGGCTATGCCGCCCATAAACGCCAGAATGAAGGCGATCCTGGTGGCTAGGCTTGAGCCTCGGAACGGCCCCCTGAAACCCTGCGGTGACTGCGCGCCATCGGCTGGAGTCGTCATCTCGCCCCCTACCAGGCTGTACCTGGTGCGTCAGCTCATGTTGCAGCAAAGCGCGTGTCGAAAAGGCGCTGTGGGAGCGGTCGGAAAGTCAATTCGCGAGTTTACCCGCAACACCCGAGACCAGCCGCCGGGCTGAGTTCTCACACCAGAAAGTCCGCGGACTCGCAGGGTGATTCAGTGCCCGACAAGTAGGGGCGCAAGAACGCGACAAGGATTTTGTCAGAACTCGGCAACCCTCTCCACGAATTCTGGTCTCCCGTACGACCCAACTCACCGAACAGGAGTCCACCCCATGGTCATCTCTCACTACACCAAGCCCGTTGTCGGCACCGCCATTTCCGCCGCCACGCTCGGCCTAGCCGCCCTGCTCAGCGTCGGCACCGCCCACGCCGGCACGGCGGATGATCAATTTTTGGCCGCCCTGCACCAGCAAGGCATCAGCTTCGGCAACACGCAGTCGGCCATCAACGTCGCCCACCACGTCTGCGATGCCCTCGGCCAGGGCATGGAGCCCAGCCAGATCAGTCAGCAGCTGGCCAGCCACAACCCCGGCATCGACCGGCAGGCCGCCTTGCTCATCACGGTCGACTCGGCGCAGTCCTACTGCCCGCAATACGTCCACCGGATGGCCAACGGCGCCACGGTGGTAGGCCCGAATCACTGACGGACCTGTGAGTTCTCCCGGTAGGGGACAACCTCAGCACGTCTGTGACCCGTCGGCGCACGCATGGCCTCGAGCCCGTCTGCGGCCGTCGCGGAAATCGTGGTCCGCACCATGTAGCGCGGCTCCGACGCTGGCCAGGGCCGGCCGCGATGCAAGGTTGCGCGGTTGTCCCACATCACCACATCACCCGTGCACCACAAGTGCAGATAGCTTTCACCGGGGGCGGTTGCCACCGCCGTCAGCTCGGCGAGCAACTTCCGCGCCGCTTTCTGCTCCATGCCCTCGATCGCGTAGGTGTGCGAGGCCATGTACAGCGCCTTGCGGTCATTGACCGGGTTCTTCCAAATAAGACGCCAGCATTGCGGCGGCAGCGCCGCCCGCTCCGCCGGGCTGGCGAGGTCGGGCGCGATCTTGCCGCGCGAATAGGCGTATTCGTGCCAGGCGAAGGAATTTTCCAGCCGCCGTTGCAACGCCGGATCGAGGCGGTCGAAGGCGAGCCGGGTGGAGACATACTCGGTCTCGCCCCCCCAGCCCGGAATGATGCGTGACGACAGCACCGAGGCGAGCGCCGGCACCCGCTTGAACGGACTGTCGGTATGCCAGAGCTGGTTCGCCTTGTTTTCCAGGGCGAGCCGGTGATCTTCCAGCACTACGTCTCCCTTATCGTCGAGAGTCTTGAGGATCACGAGGTTGGTGCCGTAGCCCTTCGAACCCACCTTGGTGACCTCGAGCGGGCCGAAGCGGCGCGAGAAGGCAAGCTGTGCTTCATCGGTGACGTTCTGGTCGCGAAAGACGAGAACCGAGTGCTCCTCGAACGCCGCGCGCACCGTCGCGTATGCGGCGTCGCTTGCCGCAACGTCGTGGATGGTCACTCCGCGCAGTTCGGCGGCAAAGCCCGGACCCAACGGCACGATTTTCATCGGCACACCCTCCATCGGATTCCGGGTTTGAGGACGACTTTCCATCAAAAACGAGCTGCCGACAAGCAAGCCGGTTCGCCGCACAAGGTTTTATTTCTATGACGCAAGCGCACCTACCCGCGCGCCGGGAAACGGTCAGCCGCTCAAGCCCTGCGACACCGCCTTCGGCTGGTCGGCGGCCTTCACGTCACGCCCCGCGCCGGCCGCCATGGTGGCGGCCTCACCGCGAGCCAGGCCGACCGTCGCGACGATCACCATCGCCGCCGCCGCCGCCAGAACAAACCATTCCGGGCCGCTGGCGCCCAAAGTCTCGCCGAGCACGATGACTCCGAGCACCCCGCCCAGCACGGGTTTGGCAACGATGATCGTCGGGAAGGAGGCGGTCAGCGCGCCGGCGCGATAAGCCGATTGATGAATGATCATCCCGGCCACCCCGCAGAACACCCAGGCGTAGAACTGGGGCGTCTGCAGCAAGTGGCCGGCGTGGTGTTCGACGATGTCGACAATTCCCTTCATCAGCACCGCGAAGACCGCCAACAACGACCCGGCCACGGCCGCCAGCAGCACCGCCGCGACCGGACGATCCGACCAGATCCGGGCGCCCAGCAAACACAGCAACAACGGCGGGCCCAGGACGACGCCCACTACGAGCCAGGTCTGCCAGGACGCTTGCTCCTGGCCGCCCATCGGCTGCCCGACCGCGATGACTATCGCCAACGTCACGGTCAGCAAGACCGCCCAAGTCCACTCCCCACGGGTGATTCGATGACGGGTCAACCTCGCGTAAATGGGTAAGGCGAACAGCAGCGCCGTCACCTGCAGCGACATGACCAACAACACCGAGCCGTCGTCGAGGGCCCAAGCAAGTAGGAGATAGCTCGAGATGTCCCCGATGCCGCCCATCCACCAGCGTTTGTCGCGCAACAGCATGCCGAACAGCCTCAGGTGGCCGACCGGCTTGTCGGTGACCTCCTGCGCGGACCGCTGACGGATCACGTTGCCGATTGCGGATGCGAGCGCGGCGCACAGGGCGAGAAGCGCCGCGAGTTCCGCTTTCGACATGGGTTGACCTCCTCGCCGACGTCCGCCCGAAGCCGCCGCGCCGACACCGCTGACGTAACCAATCTAGCCGCGACCCCGTCGGGAAGGGCGCTCGAAGGGTTTGCGGCCGAGCGACCAGCGCTGTGGCGCTTCAGAGCGGAAATTTGGTGCCGGTGAGGTGTTCGGACAGCTCCCAGAGCGCGGTGGCGGTGGTTGCGCGCTTCGCAGACCAGTTGCGCCAGGTCGGCTGGGTGCGGCCATAAAGGCCGAACCTTGGGCCGACGAACGTGTTGCCCGGTAGGTCCTGCGACACCGCGTACAACGTTTGCCGGGCGCCGAAGTCGGCGTCGGTGGACACAACACGGTCGGCCGCCATTACCGCCGCGTCGGTCAGTTTGCGACCCGAGTGGCCTTGCAGGTTGGTGTGCGACCAGCCGGGATGGGCGGCCAGCGCGCGCAGAGATACGGCCGCGGTGTCCAGGCGCCGCTGCAGCTCGCTGGTGAATAGCAGATTGGCGAGCTTCGACTGGCCGTAGGCCAGCCACCTCGAATAAGGCCGGGACTGCCAGTTCAAGTCTTTGAGGCTGATGTAGCCGATGTTGTGCAGCAGCGAGGACACCGTGACTATCCGGTCAGTGAGCTTGGGCAGCAGCAGGTTGGTCAGCGCGAAATGACCGAGATGATTGGTGCCGATATGGCGCTCGAAGCCGTCGGCGGTCAGCGCGTAGTCGGCGGCCATGATGCCGGCGTTGTTGATCAAGACGGCGGCTTTGTCCATGTCGTCGGCGAAGCGCCGCACCGATGACAAATCCTGCAAGTCGAGTTGACGCACTTCCACGTCGCCCGTCATGCGCTCGGCGGCGGCCGCACCCTTCTCGGTGTCGCGCACGGCCAGGATGACGTGGGCACCGACACGGGCTAACTCGCGGGCGGTCACCTCGCCCAGACCGCTGTTCGCGCCGGTGACGATGGCGGTCCGCCCGATAAGCGGGGGCAGGTCTGCTGCGGTCCAGTCAGGCATTGCAGCCAGGGTAATCGGGCAAACAATGTCGAGTCTGCGCCCAGCGCGGCCGATCTCGAAGATCGCCTCCGTGTACGCAGAGTCGACGCCCCTGACGCAGACTCGATGGTCGCCGCCCAACTGCCAGCAGCCCATCGGGTGTTCGGCCAGCATGCCGCCGGTATGGTGCGGGCATGGCCAGCGGAATCCCACGCGAACGCCTCACGTCGACGGCGTCCGGATGTATTTAGGCGTCATCGTCAATCCGCTCGCCCGCAAGAATCGTGGTGCGGGGCGTCAACGCAGCGCCGAGCTGCGTCGCATTGTCGGCCCATGGGGCGAGGTGCGCGAAACCGCCTCCATCGAAGACCTCCGCAAGGTCGTGCAGGAGATCTATCCGCGAATTACCCACCTTGTGAGCGACGGCGGCGACGGGTCGCTGAACTGGTTGATCAACGAAGTCGAGCAATCTGTCACCGATCCCGAACGCTGGCCGACATTCGTGCCCACCAACGGTGGCAGTGTCAACGCCGTCGCGCGCAAGGCGCGAGTCCGCGGGCGGCCCGAGGCGATTCTGCGCGCCTTGGCGGCCGCCGCCGAGACGGATCGGCCTCCGCCCGAAGTGTTCCTGGACACTCTGGCACTCGACGGTGAGACCGCGGACGGCGCGAAGTTCCATCGGCTCTGCTTTGGGCTGGCAGCCGGGGGTGTCGGCAACAGGTTCTACGAAAAGTATTACGGCAACCACACTCATGGCCGTGCGGACGTCGTTCGAGTGATCGCCCGCTCCTTCGGCGACTACGTCACCAATAAGTTTGTCCACTCGAGCAAGCCCAACTACGCGACCAGTCTGTTCGCTCCAACGCAGGCCCGCGTCGTGATCGATGGCGAGGAGGTCCCGACGCGGACGCATACGCTGCTGCACGCCGGCGCGATCGATCTCCACATCGGCGCTGGGTTCCGGCTCTTCCCTAAAGCCGAGAAACCTGGCGCGCTGCATTTCCAAGCCGGGAACCTCAGGCCCTCGCTGATCGTCGTGCGCTTTCCCCGGGCGCTGAGAAGCGGCAAGCTCCGCGGCGATCTAATACGCGACGTCAACGGCCAAGAGATGATCATCGAGGCCGAGGACGAGCCGCTCTCGCCGATCATCGACGGCGAGCGTTTCCTCAATATCGTCAGGCTTGTGGCCCACGCCGGGCCGCGCATCCGCATCGCCCAGGTGGGATCGTCAACCATCGCCCGGGAACGAGCGACGACTGTGACGTGACGGAGCATCAAGCCTCAGCGCCGGGCGCGGATGGTGCGTGTGATCTGCGCGGAGAGTTCGGGGTCGTGCAGCAGCTGGTCGACGAGGGTGGCGAGGACCTCTTGTCCGGTGACGCGGGCGATTCCGAGGCGGTCGGCGGCTTCTCGCTGCCAGATGTCGAGGGCTCGGTGCTGGCCGGGTGAGAGGTCGACGGTTCGTCGTGTTCGTGGGTTGCGTGTACGTCCGATGACGACGGGGTCGGTCGACGCCGCCGCGACCGACGGTGTTAGCCGGGTGGCACCTGCGGTGTACGGGTGGGGTCTTTCGGCGGGGGTCTTGTCGCGGTCGACGGTGCCCATTCGTGGCGGCCTTCTCTCGGCAACGTATATCAGTATGTCAGTATCAGTATATCCGTAGCTTCGTGGCCTTCCGATATTGTCCCGGGGCGTTGCCGACGGCGAACCCTATTACCCGGGCGTACCGCTCGAAGGTGAATACCGGCGCGATTGCCGCCCATTAGCTCGTCGGTCGGCGATGCGTTGCTGTTGACGTAGGTTGACGCGGCGTCAGGGGATAGCAGCGCGGAGGGCGGGGGCTCTGCTGGTGGGCTGCGCAGGCCAATGACAGGAATGCGGCGCGACCTATTTTGCGCCTTGGTTCATCAGGTGCCCTCGCTATTGTGTGGGCATTCTGGACGATATAGATCACCGAATCAATGGAAGAATTTGGTGTGCAAATTCGACCAATCAGTTGAACGCAAGAAATGGCAAATTTCGGTATCGGCGCCGCAGAAGGACGCCCCCCGAGCGTGACTGGCTACGGGAACGCGGAGATCCGTACGTCAGTATTGCCATACTTCCCACTGACCTCGATGTATGGCGGGTCTAGGCTAAACTGAGGTACTGACAGCAGTATCTGCGCAGACCTCGAAGCGGCGCGTCTGGCGCATCACGAAGTAAAACACCGCACGCGCCTGGATATGTAAATTCTTGTTTGGTAGCTGTGTCGGAGCTGTGAGTTCAATGACAGCCTCTCAAAAGGGGTCAAAAGTTTTGCCTGATGGCGCTTGTCGCCGCTACCATCGGCTTTACCAATTGGGATCGAGGCTAGTTTTTCTGCTTATTTCAGTTTAAGACCTACCACCGACCCGGAGGGGAGTGATTCCGACGTGGAGACGCTCATCGACTACCTGCAGATGTGGGAAGCGCGGCGACCGGACCAGACCCTCTTCCGGTTCGTCGATGCCGAGGGCCGGGAGCTTGAGCGCTACACCTACCGGAGCTTCAGCGAACGGACGCGTGAGCTGGCCGCCCACCTGTTTGCCGATGCCGGGCTCAGGCCCGGGGATCGAGCGCTGCTGATCTACCCGCCGAGTCTGGAGATGGTCGCGGCGTTCTTCGCCTGCGCGCGCATCGGGGTGATCGCCGTCCCCGCCAGCCCTCCTATGCCCATGGAGTTCGAAGCGGGGCTGGCCAAGCTGAGCTTCATCGCGCGGGACTGCCAGGCCAAGGCGGTGCTGTCGACCAAGCAGTTCGAGTACGACTACCGCCTGCTGCTCGGCCACCGACACGGCGCGTCGCCTTGGCTGGACGCCGTGCGGCCCTCGGAGCTGCCCTGGTTCGCGACCGATGGCACCCAGGACTTTGACGGCGCCCGCGTGGCCGACACGCCTGGCCCCGTGCTCTTCCTGCAGTACACCTCGGGCTCCACCAGCGATCCGAAGGGCGTGCTGGTAAGCCACGCCAACGTCATCGCCAACCGGTCGGCCTTCGCGGGAGACGAGGTGCTCGTCAGCTGGCTCCCGCAGCACCACGACATGGGCTTGATCTCCGCTTACTTGTTCGTGTTACTGCTGGGCGGGACCACGCATGCGATGTCACCGCTCGACTTCCTCCAGCGGCCATCGGCCTGGCTCAGGCTCATCAGTGACGTGCGCGCAACTCACACGCCGGTGCCGAACTTCGCCCTCGAGTACTGCCTACGTGAGGACAAGCTGCCGACGGCCGAGCTGGACGGGATCGACCTGAGCAGCCTGGAGAGCTTGCTCGTCGGGGCAGAGCCGCTGCGGGCCAAGACCTTCACCCGTTTCCGAGAGCGCTTCGCTCCCTACGGTTTACGGCCCGAGGCGCTGCAAGGCGGTTACGGCATGGCCGAAAACACGCTGATCGTGTCCATCCGGGGGCGCCAGATCCTGGCCCTGAACAAGCGCGCGCTGGAGAAAAATGTCGCGCGAGTGGAAAAGGCCCTGCCCGAGAACAGCAACCAGGCATCAGTGATGAGCTGCGGCAAACCCATTGAGGGGAACCTGGTCCGCATCGTCGACCCCCAGTCGCGCGAGGCCTTGGGTGAGGGCCGGGTCGGTGAGATTTGGGTGGACGGTCCGTCCAAGGGAGGCGGCTACTGGCATCGCCCCGAACTCACCGCGGAGGCGTTCGGAGCCCGCATCGCCGGCGACGAAAACCACACCTATCTACGGACCGGCGATCTCGGCTTCCTGTACGAGGGCGAGCTGTTCGTCTGCGGCCGCAGCAAGGACCTGATCATCGTCCGCGGCGTCAACTGCTACCCCTCGGACATCGAAGCGATCGTCGAGCGGTCGGACGCGCAAGTCCGCAAGGGCTGCGTCGCCGCCTTCTCAATTGAGCGCGAGGAGCAGGAAGCGCTGGTCGTGGTTGCCGAGGTGCGGGACGAGCAAGCGCTTCCGGACGCCAAGGCGCTGGCGCGATCGATCCGCAGACACGGCCACATCGATCCGCACACAATCCTGTTCGTGCCGCCGCGCAGCATTCCCAAGACCACCTCGGGGAAGATCAGGCGCGCGGAGACCCGCCGGCTATGGCTGGATGCCGAACTGCCCGTGCTCGCGACCTACTCTCACCAGACCCACGACGCGGCGAACGCAGGCACGGGCCCTCTGGACCGCTTCCGCAATCTCATCGAGAGCTACGACCTCACCGGGCAGGAGGACTGCTCCTTCGCCGATCTCGGCATGGACTCGCTCGCCTTGGCCGAGCTGCGCGCGGACCTGCAGGCCTTGCTGGAAGAGCATGGCGCGGGCGGATTGGCGGATGAGGTCGACACGCGCCTGCTGCAGCGCCTGACGGTCGCCGAATTCTTCCGGCTCATACGGGAGTTCGGTGAGGGGTCCGGGCGGCCGCTGGACGCCCTGAGGCGGACGCTGGATCAGATCTCCGCCGAGTACGAGGCGTCCGAGGCGGCGCAGATGCGCGCCGACGCGCAGCTTCCCCTGCCCGCGCTGCCGCCGGCGTGCGGGGCCGCACCGAGCCACATGCTGCTGACCGGAGCGACCGGGTTCCTGGGGCCGTTCCTGCTGACCAGCCTGCTCGGGCGGACCTCCCACACCCTCCACGCGCTGATCCGCGCCACGGACGAGGCGCACGGCCTTGACCGGATCGTCGCGTCGCTGCGCCGCGCCCAGCTCTGGTCGCCGGCTCTCGAAGCCGAGGTGCGGGCCCGGGTGCGCGTGGTCTGCGGGGACCTCGCCGAGCCGCACCTGGGAATCGGCGAGGCCGAATTCCAGCGACTGGCCGAGAGCGTCGACGCCATCATGCACAACGGCGCCCTGGTGAACTACGTCAGGACCTACGACGCCCTGCGGCCCGCCAACGTGGTCGGTACGCACGAGCTTTTGCGCCTGGCCATGACGGCGCACCGGAAGACCTTCCACCTGGTCTCCAGCACCTTCATCTACGGCTGGAGCACCGAGCCGGTAGTCGGCGAGTGGGACGCGAACGCGAAGATGAGCGGCCTGGACTTCGGCTACTCGCAGACGAAGTGGGTCGCCGAGCAGCTGGTGCTGGCAGCGCAGCGGCAAGGACTCGAGGTGCGCATCTACCGGCCCTCGCTCATCTCGCCCACCCGCGCGGGCTCTGGCAGCGAGGACGACATCTTGGTGCGGCTGACGGCGTTCATGATCGAGCACGGGCTGGCCGTCAACGCTCTCAACCAGGTCAGCCTGCTGCCGGCGGACCTGATCGCTGATCACGTCGTCGCGCTGATGGACCTACCGGCTCAGACAGGCTGCGTCTTCAACATGACCGCGGATGACTACTACAACCTCACGGACATCACCCGGGTCTTGTCCGAACGCTACGGCTACCAGTTCGCCTACCACGACATTCCGTCCTTCGTCGAGCAGGTGAACCGCCGGTGCAAGCCGCGCGATGGGCTTTATCCGCTGGTCGATTTCATGACCCGGTCGGCGGACAAGATCGCGGCGATGCGCGACAAGCGCTACGACAACACCCAGTACCAGCACGCGCGCGCGATGGCCAAGGTCCACCTGAGGGAGCCGGGCCTGACCGACACCGTCGACAATCTCGTCCGGTTTCTGCGAAGCGAGGGCCTGATCACCGAGAATCAGACCGAGAAGCGATGGATCGCCTAGCGATACAAGGGGTTTGACGAATGTTCACAGTCGATGACCAGGCAGCCGGTCCGCACGACGCCTCGCTCGACCACGAGCGGATCGTCCTTCAGGCGCGCGACGTCGAGTTCGACTGGGCGAAGCTGCCGTTCTACTACGTGCCCAACGAGCCGTTCGCCACGCATTTCTGCAACGTCCTGCACCTGCTGCTGCCGGCGGGGGAGGAGTTCATCGTCGGGGCATTCAAGGACGCGTTGCCGCTGATCAAAGACGACCAACTGCGGCCGGACGTCCATGGATTCATCAGCCAGGAGGCCATGCATTCCCAAGCGCACTCGGGTGTGCTCGCGCACTTCGAGGCCAAGGGCATAGACCTGACGCCGTTTACCAATCAGATGGCCTGGCTCTTCGGCAAGCTCATCGGCGACCGGCCCCGGTGGAGCCGACGCCGACGCCAGAGCTGGTTGCTCGAGCGGGTGTCGATGGTGGCGGCGTTGGAGCACTACACCGCCATCCTGGGTGAATGGATCCTCGACACCCCGCAACTCGACGCCCTGGGCGTCGACCCCGTGATGCTGGACTTGATTCGTTGGCACGGCGCGGAAGAGGTCGAGCACAAGGCGGTCGCTTTCGACACCATGAAGCATCTGCGCGCCGGCTACTGGCGGCAGGTGCGCACACAGCTGTTGGTGACGCCGGCGCTGCTGTGGTTGTTCATGCGCGGCGTGCGATTCATGTACTCGGTCGACCCGCACCTGCCGCCGGGGACCAAACCGCGCTGGCGCGACTACTTCGACGCGGCGCGGCGGGGTTTGGTGCCCGGGCCGACCCAATTCCTCGGAGTCATCGGCGCTTACTGCAAGCCGAGTTTCCATCCGTCTCAGCTGGCTGGGGTAGGGCGCGCGGTCGACTACCTGGCGAGATCGCCTGCCGCCCGCGCGTCCCATTGAGCGCCATGACTCAGTCCATTACGCAAGCGGGCTTCGTCGTCACCGCATCGGATGGCGTGGGATTGGCGGTGCACGCCTACAGCGAGATCGACAAGCGGCGCCCGACCATCCTGGCCATCCACGGCTACCCGGACAACCACCGCGTGTGGGACGGCGTCGCGGCCCAGCTTGCCGACCGCTGCAACTTCGTGGCCTACGACGTACGCGGGGCGGGCGGGTCCGCGCGCCCTGGGGGCCGGTCGGGATACCGCCTCCCCCAACTGGTTTCCGATATCGGTGCGGTGATCGACAGCCTGGGCGTCGACGAGGTTCACCTGGTGGGTCACGACTGGGGCTCGATCCAGGGCTGGGCGGCGGTCACCGACGATTCGATGATGGGCAGGATCGCCTCGTTCACGTCGATCTCCGGGCCACACCTGAATTACGCCGGCAGGTTTTTGCGGTCACCGCGCACGCCCCGCGCCGTGGTCGACGCCGTTAGGCAGTTCCTGGCATCCGGCTACATCTGGTTCTTCCTTTGCCCGGGTGCGCCCGAAGCGGCGTTCCGGTCGCGGCTCGCTGTGAAAGTGTTTGAGGCCGTTGAGCTTATCGGTCGATCAGGCGCCCGTGGCCAGCGGCGTGCCGCGACGATCCGGTCGATCGATGACTACCTCAATGGGCTCGACCTCTACCGCGCCAACATGCCAAGGCCCATTCTGGCGCCGCCGGCGCAGCTACCGCAGACCAAAGTCCCGGTGCAGGTGCTGGCGGCGCGGAAGGACTATTTCGTGACGCCTGCCCTGCAGCGGTTCACCGGCTCGATACCGCCCGGCGGCCGGGTCGTTCCGATCGAGGGCGGGCACTGGGTGGTGGCCTCGCATCCCCACGTCATCGCCCGGCTCACCAGCGAGTGGGTCGACCGCGTCGGCATTTTGACATAGGAAATTCTCTGTGACACATACTATTTGGAACACCAGACCGGCCGACCTGTACGGTCGCCGCAGGCGAGATCGCGCTTACACCGCGTTGTGGGGCGTGGGTGTTCTCTTTGGCGGCTTGGCGTCGGCGTCGCGGTGGAATCCGTCGCGGGTGGCGTCGGTGCGGCGGACCAGCACCGCGGTGGTCACGAAACGTGAATTGCTCACGCCCGACGTGGTGGCGTTGACGTTGGCCGATCCCGACGGCGGCTTGCTGCCGTCCTGGACACCCGGCGCGCACATCGATGTTCAGCTGCCCTCGGGTCGCCGTCGGCAGTACTCGCTGTGCGGTTCGCCCGGGCGGCGCACCGACTACCGTATCGCCGTGCGCCGCATCGCCGACGGCGGTGGCGGCTCGATAGAGATGCATGACACCTTTGATGTGGGCGACGCTGTCGTCTTCGAAGGTCCCCGCAACGCGTTCTATCTCGTCACCGACGAGCGTGACGTGTTGTTCGTGATCGGCGGCATCGGGGTGACGCCAATCCTGCCCATGATTCGGCTGGCTCGTGAGCACGGAATCAACTGGCGCGCAGTATATGCCGGCAGAAGCCGGCAGTACATGCCGCTACTCGACGAGGTGGTGGCGGCAGGACGGGACCGCGTCACCGTGTGGGCGGACGACGAGCGCGGCCGCTTCGCAACCGCGGCGGAACTGCTTGCTGGCGCCGGCCCCACGACGGCCGTTTACGTGTGCGGCCCGACCGGCATGCTGGAGTCGGTGCGCACGGCGCGCGACAAACAGGCCAACGCGCCATTGCACTACGAACGGTTTGGTCCGCCGCCCGTCGTCGACGGTGCCCCGTTCGAGCTCGAACTCGCGCGCTCCCGGCAGGTGCTCAGCGTGCCGCCGAACCGATCCGCGCTAAGTGTCATGCTCGACCGTGACCCGTCGACCGCGTATTCGTGCCACCAAGGCTTCTGCGGGACCTGCAAAGTCAAAGTGCTGGTGGGGCAGGTCGATCGCCGGGCCCGCGCCGTGGAGGGTGATGGCGAAATGCTGGTCTGCGTCTCGCGGGCCATTAGCGGCCGCGTGGTGATCGACGCCTGAACGCCATTCAAAACCAGAGTGGCCGTTGGTAATTCGTTGCGCTTCCTAGACCGTGGTGGTTGGGCTGGCCGGCGGCAGCGTCTTTCCGCGCTCAGAGGCTTTGGGCGAGCCCATATGAATTCGACCAAATGCCGGTCGACAATGTTCGTGCGGCGATTAAATCGGTATTTGGCGGCAGCGAGCCGCAGTTGTGCGCTGGTCGCGGGCCGGGAGGAGAACCGGCATGACCGAGGTAATCGCAACGAAGAGCCGTGACCGGCACGACAAAGTGAGCTTTGCGACGAGGCGTCTTCGACGGCGTTGCGCGATCGGCGCTGTCGTTCTCGTCGTGCCGGTATTGCCGGTGACCGGACCCGCCGCGCCGGCGATCAGCCGGGCCGACGAGCCATGCGCCCCTGGCTGGGTGTGGAGCGTCGACTTGAATCAGTGCGTGTTCTGGCTTCCGACCGTAAACGGACCCGGCGGACCCGGCGGACCCGGCGGACCGGGTAGCCCCGGCGGACCTGGCGGCCCAGGCGGACCGGGTGGCCCCGGCGGCCCCGGCGGCCCCGGCCGGCGTTAGAAGTTACGCTGGCTAAGTAACGCTCCATGCCACGCAGAGGAAACGAAGCCACATGAGCCAATTGTCGGCCGATGCCAGCCACCACACCTCGGTGCCGAGCAAATGACGGCGGCGCAGCGCCGGGGGCTCAACGACGCGGTCACGCGGATGTGGAGTTTCCTTGCCCCGGCATACGACCTGCCGTTCCTGCAGCAGTGGGTCTACCGCCCCCCGCACGACGAGGTGATCGCGCAGCTGCGCGCCCACGGATCCCGCAAGATCGCCGACATCGCCTGTGGCACAGGTATTCTCAGCGATCGGATCGAGCGCGAACTGCACCCCGACGCGGTCTACGGCGTAGACATGTCCGATGGCATGCTCAGCCAGGCTCGCGCCAGATCCGACCGGGTGCACTGGTTGCGTGGCCCTGCCGAGCAGCTGCCCTTTGACGACGGTGCGCTCGATGCCGTGGTGACGACGTCGGCGTTTCACTTCTTCGACCAGCCGGCGGCGCTGCGGGAATTCCACCGCGTGCTGCGGCCCGGCGGACTGGTAGCCGTCTCCGCGCTGAGCGCGCGGCAACGGCGGCTGCAGGCTTCATCGTCCAATCGGTGGAAACCTCAGCACAACGCGTCGCCGGCCGAGATGCGGCTCTTGTTTGAAGGCGCAGGCTTGGTCATCAGCGATCAGCATCGGATCCCACGCCCGGCCTGGACGCGCATCGTGTCCGACCTGATAACCGTCGGCACCAAGAGCTAGTCCCGTCGGCGCGCGAGGATCTTGCGGGCGGTCGCCGAGTGTGCGATCAGGGCGCTCATCGGGCCTTATTTCCGCCGTGTATACACACTGAACGCCATCACTGCGCACTGGACGCTTGCGCCCAAAGTGGCTGAGTGGCAACCGGAGTCGATCCCGCCGACGGCCGCCCGGCCAACTGGCAAGGCGGACGTCGAGCGGGTTTACCGATTACAGCGGGATCCAGACCCCGAAGAACCAGAAGCCCCACTGGTTAAATCCGGGATCCCACACGGGCGTTTCGTTGTAACCCCAGTAGTTGATTGGGCCATACGCCCAGCGCCCACCGGGCGGCGGAAGCGGCCGGTCCCACGCTGGCCGCGGCGGAGCGCCCCATCCCCAGGGTCCCGCGCCGTCCCCCCACGGAGCCCCGTGGAAGTAACCGCGCTGGGGATCGCCGCGCCATGGCCCGCCTGGGCCACCGGGTCCGTCCGGGTCGCCGCGCCATGGGCCGGGTCCGCCTGGCCCACCGGGTCCGTCCGGGTGACCGGGCGGGGGCCCGCCTGGGCCACCGGGTCCCCCCGGATGATCGAGCGGGTGTCCGCCTGGGTCACCGGGTCCGCCGGGGCCTCCGCCACCGGGGTGACCGGGTCCTCCCGGGGGTCCGCTCGGACCGCCGGGTCCGCCGCGGCCACCGGGCCCGCCCGGATCGTTGGGCCCGGCCGGTGGGTGGAAGTTTCCGGGCGCCGGTCCGCCATGGTTATCCGCGGGCGGCGCGCCGTGGCCTCCGGTTTGAGCCGGCGGCGGCGCTCCCGGCGCGGCGTTTGCCAAACCGGTGCCCATACCCAGCGCCGCAGCGCCAAGAGCACCGGCGATGGTTCCCCCCGCAATAATCTGCTTCAGTTTCATTGGTCCTTCACCTAATCCAGAAGTGAGTTCCTCGAACCCCCCGACAGCCTCAGGCTAAATAGGATGTCTATGGATCTGCTGTGACAGCCCCATGCAAAACCTTTTCGGACCGGAGTCCGTGCGCCCAAAGGTGATCGGCGCCACAGCAACGTGGCAATAAGGTAAGGGTGATCTAGCTTTGGCAAGGCTATGTTGGCTGGTCAGCCGCGGTTTTGGTGTATATCGTTGCGGCCGTGTCGACTACTTCACATACGGCCGAACCCCACGTGGGTTCCGTGTCGTCGAAGTTGAATTGGCTGCGCGCAGGAGTCTTGGGTGCCAACGACGGAATCGTCTCCACCGCGGGCATAG
>Ga0182034_10000719_pt1 | contig 15505 bp, 12 predicted proteins | sample flu12Cox44000172_FD_125972 | JGI IMG/M metagenome (GOLD analysis project Ga0182034, IMG submission 125972) | Lab enrichment of tropical soil microbial communities from Luquillo Experimental Forest, Puerto Rico - flux4day.12C.oxic.44.000.172 | ecosystem: Environmental > Terrestrial > Soil >... | reverse complement strand
GAGCGCCGCCGCGAGGACGGGGCCGAACTGCCGCAGGGCGATGTGCAGGTTGTCGGAAATCACCGGGACGAGGAAGCCCATGCACTGCGTATCGAACCCGTCGAGGATGACGACAATCGCGCACAAGACGATGACGCGGACCTGTCGAGGCGACATGTCGCTGCTTGGTGAAAACCGAGGCACCAAGTATACTCGCCAGCACTTTTCGGCCATGCAGCGGGCACCAACCGGTTTGCTCGTCGCTCTTGCCGGCGCGCTGGCGCTGCCGCTGGGGGCGGCGCAGAGCCCGCCGCAGGCCCCCGCCGCGTCTGCCCCGTTGCTCCTCGACTACGACGACGAGATCGGAGCCGCCCGAACAACCGTTGCTGCGACGTGCGAAAGCCTGGCGTCCCTGCCGCTGCCGCAGGCCACGATCACCTCGGCGCAGAGCGTTCCGCCCGGGTCGTTCGCGCCTCCGCCGAGCGGCCGGGCCGGCCGCGGGCCGAACCCGTTCACGGATCTGCCAGCGTTCTGTCGGGTCGCGGCGACGCTGACGCCGACGAGCGACTCGGATATCAAGATCGAAGTCTGGTTGCCGACCTCGGCGTGGAACGGCAATCTTCAAGCGGTCGGCAACGGCGGATGGGCGGGGACGATCAGCTATCCAGCGATGGCCGACGCCTTGAAGCACGGCTATGCGACCACGTCGACCGACACCGGTCACGTCGGTGCGACCGGATCGTTTGCGCTCGGCCATCCCGAGAAGTTCGTCGACTTTGCGCACCGATCCGAGCACGAGATGACGGTGAAGGCGAAAGCGATCATCGCCGCGTTCTATGGCCGCGGCCCGAAGCTTTCCTACTGGAATGGGTGCTCGACCGGCGGACGGCAGGGCCTTGCCGAGGTGCAGCGGTATCCGGACGATTTCGACGGCGTCGTCGCCGGCGCGCAGGCCAACCCGCGGACGCACCTGAACGCATGGCAGTTGACGATCGGCAAAGCGATGTTGAGCGATCCGGCGGCGTTCATTCCGCCCGACAAGTACCCGCTGATCCACAAGGCGGTGCTCGATCAGTGCGACGCGCTCGATGGTCTGAAGGACGGCCTGATCAGCGATCCGACCAGGTGTCATTTCGATCCGTCGCACCTCGACTTCCTGACGCCTCGGCAAATCCAAACGCTGCGCACGGTGATGAGTCCCGTGAAAACGAAAGACGGCAAAGAGGTGTTTCCCGGTTACGCGCCAGGCGCGGAGCTCGGGTGGGCCGGACTCGTCGGCGGACCGGAGCCGACGGCGACCGCGATCGATCAATACAAATACATCGTGTTCAAGGATCCGAACTGGGATTGGCGCACGTTCGATCTCGATCGCGATGTCGCGATCGCCGATCAAGTCGACGGCGGCACCATCAACGCCGTCAACCCGCACATCGAGCCGTTTACGAGCCACGGCGGAAAGCTGCTGATGTATCACGGCTGGGCGGATCCGCTCGTCGGACCGGGCACGAGCATCACCTACTTCAACAGCCTGTCGAAGGACGTCCGAAACGCCGTACGGCTCTTCATGGTACCGGGCATGGGACACTGCGGCGGCGGCGAAGGGCCGAACACCTTCGACATGATGGCGGCGATGGAGCGATGGATCGAGCAGGGCGAGCCGCCCGAACGAATCGTCGCATCGCATGCGACGAGCGGTGTCGTCGATCGGACGCGGCCGCTCTGTCCCTATCCGCAGGTCGCGACGTACCGCGGCAGCGGCAGCATCGACGAGGCGGCGAACTTCAGCTGCCGATGACCGACCGGGCTAGCGCGGCCGAGAAACCGGTTTCGCGAACCTCGCTGCATCGACGGCAACGTTCGCCTGCACGTCGGTCCATGTGTATTCCTCGCGTCCGCTGACCCAGGCGTAACTCCACTTGAACGGGAATTGCACGGCGCCGACCGCCCGATAGTCGGAGAAGTCAATCTGCGTCGGCACGCGCCCGACGGCCGACATCCGGTAGTGAATCAGCCGGTTCAGCAGTCCCGTCTCCCTGTCGAAGTACAGCGTCGCGAGCAGGTTGTCGGCGCCGGTGCCCTGCACGACGTCGACGTCCCTGCCGTCCAGTGTGATCGAGAAGCTGACGCGCCAGTTCGCGAGAAATGCCTTGATGTGGCCGGGGAACAGCATTTCGGCTTCGAGCCGGGCGCCCTGGATCGCGCCACCGGTCCATGGATAAACCGGCACGACCGTGAGCGGCAGCATGAAGTACCCGTCCTGCCCGTCGAACACGCGGCTCGAGTCTCCCTCGCGCTGGTGAATGATCGTCGCCAGCTGATTCGGCGCCTTCGCGTAGAGCTCCGTGGGATCGCCCTTGCCGACTTCTCCGTAGGCGAGGCTCGTGCCTTTGGCGATGAAGCTGGTGAGGGTCGCGAGGCGCGACGCGCCGCCGAGCGCGGCGACGTATCTGTCGAGAATCTGATCGACTGTCGGCACGCCGGATGTCGCGGCGGGCAGCACGTCGGCCGGCTCCGTGACCGGCTCGCCGTAAATGCGATCCATGGCCGGCGTTGCCGCCGGTCGCGGCTGGCCGCGGTGACACGTCCAGCAGGTCACGACGCGCCGGCCGTTGAAGTTCGTGGCGTTGATCGCCTCGACCATCTGGATCATCCGGCGCGCCGTCCGCTTGCGGGGCGGATCGTCTTCCCATTTCGGATTCGACGTGCCGGCGGCCGTGTGACAGTCGCCGCAGCACATGCTCAGCGCCGCCGAGAAGAGGCCCATCGTGCTCATGAATTCGTCGACGGGGATGCCTTTGAGCGCCTGAATGTTCTTGAACGCCTCGTCCGACGTCAGCGGCCGCTGTTCGGTCACGAGTGCGGCGCTCATCAGCCACACGACCATCATTGCCGCGACCGCCATCGTCGGTCGCTTCGCCCCGGGTGGCATGGGTTCTCCTCCGAAGGGCTACCCGATCACGCGGCGCCTATTGGAAGGTGCCGCTCCACTTGAAGCCGTCCTTCGGACGGAGAATGCTGCGCATGCGCAGCCGGTGATCTTCGGCCGTGCGGCCCGGGTTGCCGGTGATGATCACGTGATCGCCAGGCTTGAGCGTGTCGTGCGCGATGCCGTTCAACTGGCCGGCCGCCGCCCACTCAATCGCCCAGCGCTGCATCTCTCCGTCTTTGTCCGGCGCCTCGACGTGCACGAAGGAATGCGGATTCCGAAACATGAACGCGACCAGCTCGCCTTCGATTTTGACCTCGTCGTCCACGAGGTACGTTGCGGCGAACGAGTGGTGGGCGTAGGCGGTCCCACCGGAAAGAGCGACCGCGCCGAGCAGGCTGAAAAACACGCGTTTCACAGGGCCTCCTCAGGATGTACGGACTAATCGTAGCCGAGGCGCCCGGTTGGCGCATGCGAAGAAATCGTGAAGGCGGCGTGGGCTATCTTTTGTTGCCGAAGGACGCGCGCGCTTTTCTCTCGCGTTCAACCGTGTCCCTGTCGCCCGGGTACCAGTACTCGAGGTGGCAATTTTCACACGCCACATCGAGATCCGCGGCCGCCTGAAACACCGCGTTCACGTCCTTGCGATTGACCGCTTCGAGCGTTGCCTTCGCGACGTTTCGCAGCGCCTCGACCTTGGCGTTCCAGAGGACCGGATCTCTGTCGAGCTTCGCCTTGATCGCGGTAGGCGACAGTTCGGGGGCGTTCGGACCGACGCTGTTGTTGATGTCGCCAGGCGGCGTGAAGGGCCGCGGCACCTTCAGCAGATAGATCCCTTCCGCGATCGTCACCGCGCCGATTCGGATCTTCTCCCAGTCCTCGTCGGTCTTGGGAACGTGCGAGACGGAGCCTTGCTTGGTCTCCTCCCACCACACGGCATCGAAGATGTTGTCGGCGATCGGATCGATCATGTCGCGCATCAGCTCTTTGACCGAAACCACAGGCTTCATGTCGCCCAGCAGTGAAGCCGACACCTGCGCGCGTGGCGGCGGCGCAGATGCCGGTTTCGAGCACTGCGACCAGGCGGCCGATCCCGCCAACGCCAGCGCGCCGACGAGAACGAGACGCCCACGATGACTGGCCATGAGCCCGCTCCCGTCTGAAGCTTATGCAACGGCCGCCGGCCTGAACTTCCTGAGCAACTCAAACCCAGCGGGGGTCACCCGAACCGAAGGGCGGTCATTGCCGACGACTTCGGCGGTTTGGGTCACGTGTACATGTATTTTAGCGCCGCGGTGCGGGGGCGCCGCTGCGCATCGCGCCCGCGTGCCTCGTGGGATCCGCCGGGGCGGCAAATGCCAGATTCAGGCGATCGTTTATACTTGCCACATTCGGATGGCCCTCGAGCAATGACGAGAGCGTTCGTTGGCATCGCAGCCGTGTGGCTGTTCTCGCTGGCGCTGCTGGCCCAATCGCCCGACACGCGGCCGGGCGCTCGCGTCAACAGGAGCGCCGCCCCGACGCCATCCCCCGCTGCTGCCGCGCCAGGAGACGCGGCCACTCAGACCGTGAAGCAGTACTGCACCGGTTGCCACAGCGAACGGGGCAGGGCGGGCGGTCTTTCGCTCGCGGATTTCGACGTCCAACAGGCGACGGCGCGGCCAGAGGTCGCCGAGAAGATCATCCGGAAGCTGCGCGTCGGCATGATGCCGCCCTCGGGCGCCCGTCGCCCCGATGACGGAACGCTCGAGGAGTTGCGCCGCGCGCTCGAAGCCCGGATGGACGGCTGGGCGGTCGCGAATCCCAATCCCGGCTGGCGGCCGTTTCAGCGCCTCACGCGCGCGGAGTACGCGGAGGCCGTCAAAGAGCTGCTGGATCTCGATGTCGACGTCACGGCGTATCTGCCGCCCGACACGATGAGCCATGGCTTCGACAACATCGCCGACACGCAAAGCTTTTCGCCCGCCCTCCCGCAGGGATACCTGCGCGCCGCCAGCGAAATCAGCCGACTCGCGGTCGGCGACCGCCGGGCTGCGCCGACGACGGCGACCTATCGCGTGGCGGCGACCGAAAACCAGGCGCGGCACGTCGAGGGCACGCCGTTTGGCGCGCGCGGCGGGACTTCTTTTGTCCATACGTTCCCGGCCGACGGTTTGTACCGGTTCCAGGCCACGCTCGTCCGAACGGTCAGCGGCGAGCTGTTCGGCAACACGTCCGTGTACATGGCCGGCGGGAACGAGCTGCTTGTGATTACGGTGAACGGCGAGCGCGTGGCCGTGCTCGAGGTCAATCAGGGGATGAGCGACGCCGGCGAGAAAGGTCTGACGCTCGAGACTCCCCCCATCCCGGTCAAAGCCGGACCCCAGCGGATCGCCGCATCGTTTGTCCCGCGGTCGATCGGGCCAGTCGACGATCTGCTCGCGCCGATCGATCAGACGTTGATCGACACGCGCATCGGCACGGGGTACGGCGTCACGGTGGCGCCTCACCTTCAGGAGATCGCGATTTCCGGGCCCACGAGCGTGACCGGGGTCTCCGACACGCCGAGCCGGCGGAGGATTTTCAGCTGCCGGCCCTCATCGCCAACCCAGGAGAGCGCGTGCGCGACCGACATCCTCAGGCGACTGGCGACACAGGCGTATCGCGGCCCGGTGCGCGACGATCTGAACGATCTCCTCCAGTTTTACGTGCAAGCGCGACGCGAGGGCGGGGATTTCGACGAGGGCGTCCGGTTCGGCATCCAGGGCATCCTGGCCAACCCACGCTTCATGTTCCGCGTGGAGCAGGAGCCCCAGACAGGGAACGATGTCTATCGCGTGAGCGACGTCGACCTGGCGTCACGCCTCTCGTTCTTCCTGTGGGGCACGCTGCCTGATCAGGAGCTGCTCAAAGCCGCGGCTGATGGCACGCTCAGAAACCCGGCGGTCTTCGATAAACAGGTCACGCGCATGATGGCGGATCCGCGGTCGTTCGCGCTCTCGACGCGTTTCGCGGCGCAGTGGCTGCGGCTGCAGGACGTGGAGAAAGTGCGGCCCGACGGCCTCCTTTTCACGAACTGGGACGCGTCGCTCACCGACGCATTCGTCCGCGAGACTGAGCTCTTCTTCGACAGCGTTATCCGGGAGAATCGCAGCGTCCTCGATCTGATCACCGCCGACTACTCGTTCGTCAACGAGCGCCTCGCGCGGCATTACGGCATTCCGAACGTCACCGGTCCGGACTTCCGGCGCGTCGCGCTCCCCGAGCCGCGCCGGGGGCTGCTCACGCAGGGCAGCATCCTCCTCCTGACGTCGGTGGCCGACCGGACCTCGCCCGTCCAGCGGGGCAAGTGGGTGCTGCAGGTGCTCCTCGGCTCGCCCCCGCCCCCGCCGCCGCCCAACGTGCCGGCGCTCGAGGATACGGCAGGCGCGGTGGACGGCCGGCTCCTCTCGGTCCGCGAGCGGATGGAGCAGCATCGCTCGAACCCCGCGTGCATGTCGTGCCATCGGGTCATCGATCCGATCGGCCTCGCGCTCGAGAATTTCGACGTCGTCGGGCGCTACCGCATGAAGGACAACGGCGTGCCGGTCGACTCGACCGGACAGCTGTACGACGGGACGACGATGCAGGGCGCGCCCGGTTTGCGGAGCGCGCTTCTGAAGTACAAAGCTGCGTTCCTGATGACCTTCGCCGAGAACCTCATGACCTACGCGCTCGGGCGGCGCGTGGAGGCGTACGACATGCCGGCCCTGCGCGCCATCGTTCGCGACGCCGAAAAGCAGAACCACCGCATCGGTGCGTACATCACGGGCATCACGCGTGCTCAGGCGTTTCAGATGAGCCGTCGCGCGCCGGTGGAGACGACTGCCGGCCAGGCGCGGCCGAACTGACTGGAGACCACGGATGATCATCACCAAACGCCATGTATCCCGTCGCACGGTCCTGAAAGGCGTGGGCGTCAGCCTCGCCCTCCCGTTCCTCGATGCCATGGCACCGGCGGCGACGGCGCTCGCGAAGACGGATGCGAGCGGCAAGCTTCGCTTCATCGCCCTCGAAATGGTGCACGGCGCGGCGGGCAGCACCGCGTACGGAGCGCAGCACAACCTGTGGTCCCCGGGGGCGGTGGGCGCCGGATTCGATCTCGGGCCGACGGCGCTCGCGCCGCTCGAGCCGCTCCGCGACTACATCACCATCGTCAGCAACACCGACGTGCGGATGGCGGAGGCGTTCACGACGCCCGAGATCGGGGGCGATCATTTTCGGGCGAGCTCGGTCTTCCTGACGCAGGCGCATCCCAAGCAGACGATGGGATCTGACCTGTATGTGGGCACGTCGTTCGATCAGATCTACGCGCGGCAGTTCGGCCAGGACACGGCGATTCCCTCAATGCAGCTCTGCATCGAGAGCGTCGATCACGCCGGCGGCTGCGAGTACAACTACTCGTGCGCGTACACGGACGCGATCAGCTGGGCATCGCCGAGCGAGCCGCTGCCGATGCTGCGCGATCCGCGCGCCGTCTTCGACACCCTTTTCGGAGCCGGTGCGACGCCCGAGGATCGCGCCCGCCGCCGTCGCGAGGACAAGAGCGTCCTCGATACGATCGTTGCGTCGATCGATCGCCTCAAGCGCCACCTCGGCGCGGCCGACCGGGCGCGGCTCACTGACTATCTGGATGACGTGCGCGAGATCGAGCGGCGTCTCCAGAACGTCGAGGCTGCCAACCTGAGCGGCGAGAGCCGCGAGTTGCCGGGCGCGCCGGTCGGCGTCCCGGACTCCTACGACGAGCACGTGAAGCTCATGTTCGACCTTCAGGCCGTGGCGCTGGCGGCAGACATCACCCGCGTGTTTGCATTCAAGCTCTCGCGTGACGTGTCGGGCCGGGTCTTCCCGCAGACCGGCGTCACCACGGGGTTCCACAACGCCTCGCACCACAACGAACGGCCGGAGCGCATCCTCGATTTCGCGAAGATCAACAAGTACCACATCAGCCTCGTCCCGTATTTCCTCGAGCGTCTGAAGCGGACCCCTGACGGCGACGGCAACCTGCTGGACCACTCGCTCCTCGTGTACGGGTCGCCGATGGGCAATCCGAACGTCCACAACCACAAGCGCTGCCCGCTGTTCCTCGCGGGCAAGGCGGGCGGCCAGATCAAAGCCGGACTCCATGTGAAGGCACCCGACGGGACGCCGATGGCGAACGTCTTCCTGACGCTGGCGCACATGCTGGGCATCGACGACATGGCGTCGTTCGGCGACAGCACGGGCGAGCTCGATGTGAACGCGACCGCGGATCTGTCGGCGGAATAAGGGAGCACCAGATGGCGATGCGACACGGCCTGGGCGGCGCGATCGCAGCCGCGTGCACGGCGGCAAGCCTCTTCTCCGGGTTTGCCCTCCACGCGGCGGAACCGATTGCCGACGCGGCGATGCGCGGCGACCGATCGGGCGTGCTCGCGTTGATCAAGCAGGGCGCCGACGTGAACGCGCCGCAGGGCGACGGCGTGACCGCGCTGCATTGGGCGGCGCGCTACGGCGATGCGGACTTGGTGACGGCGCTCGTCGCGGCGGGCGCGAATGCGCGAGCGGTCACCACCTTCGGCGCGTACACACCTCTGCACCTGGCGGCCGAGCGCGGCTCGGCCGCCGCCGTCACGGCCCTCGTCCGAGCGGGCGCGATGGTCGACGCCCGGACGAGCACCGGCGCGACGCCGTTGATGCTGGCCGCTGCCGCCGGCGACCCGGCGGCCATCTCCGCGCTTGTCGACGGGGGGGCGGACGTCAACGCCGGTGAGAGCGATCGGCTCCAGACGCCACTGATCTTTGCGACCGCGAACCATCGCCTCGAGGCCGTGCACCTGCTCCTCGCGCGCGGCGCCGATCCGAATGCCGCCACCACGCTCACCGATCTCTCGGCGCTCAGCAAGAATGGACAGAACCCTGACGGCCGCAACCTCGCGGTCACGCCGGAGCGGAGTCGACGCGCGGCCCCGGTCAGAATCCTGGTCCCGGGCGCGGAGCGCCAGCCCCTCTTCAACGAGCAGGTGGCGTGGCAGGGCGGGATGACGCCCCTCTTATACGCGGCACGGCAGGGGTACATCGACATCGCGACAGCTCTTCTCGACCGAGGGGTTTCAGTGAACCAGCGCAAGGGCGGCGACCATGCCTCGGCGCTACTCGTGGCAACGGTGAACGGCCAGTTCGACCTTGCCAGCATGCTGCTCGAGCGGGGCGCCGATCCGAACCTGATCGCGGAAAACGGCGTCGGCCCGCTCTACGCGGCCATCAACCTGGCGTGGGCGCCGCGCGCGGGCTATCCACAACCGCGGGCACAGGCGAATCAGCAGCTGAGTTACCTGGATTTCATGAAGCGGCTGCTCGATGCAGGCGCCGATCCCAACCAGCGCCTCAACAAAAAGGTCTGGTACTCGAACTTCAACTTCGATCAGTCCGGCGTCGACGAAGCCGGCGCCACGCCTTTCTGGCGCGCCGCCTACGGGGCAGACGTCGACGCGATGAAGCTGCTGGTGTGGTACGGCGCCGACCCGAACATTCCCACGGTGAAGCCCGCCGAGCGTCCGGAAACGGGCGATGTCGGCCGCCGGGAGATGCGCGACGTCTCGCCGCTTCCGCCGATCCCGACTGGCGGGCCGGGCGTCCCGCCGTTGCTGGCGGCGGCCGGCGTCGGGTACGGTGAAGGCTTTGCCGGCAACTCCCATCGGCACGCCCCGGGCGGCATGTTGGCGGCTGTCAAGTACCTCGTGGACGCGCTCGGTGCCGACGTCAACGCGCGCGACCATGAGGGCAACACGGCCGTGCATCATGCGGCCGCGCGCGGCGACACCGAGATGATCCGGTTTCTGGTCTCCAAGGGCGCCGACGTGAGGGCCGTGAACCGCGAGGGCAAGACGACGGTCGATATGGCCAACGGTCCCGTGCAACGCGTGCAGCCCTGGCCGGAAACGATCAAGTACCTCGAGAGCCTGGGCGCAAAGAACAACCATAGGTGCCTGTCGTGCTGAACCGATCTGTCGGCATTCTGCTCGTGCTCGCGGCACTCGCGCCGGCTCGCGTCTTCTCTCAAGAACCGGTCAAAGGCGTCGCGAACCCTGAAGCACTCTTTACGGACAAGAACGCGACGCTCAACACGAACAAGCAGGCGGCGCTTCATATCATGAAGGACCTGCTGCAGTGCAACCACTGGGACGAGGCCGACAAGTGGTTGACCGCGCGCTATATCCAGCACAATCCAAACGTCACGTCGGGGCGGGACGCCGTCGTCAAGTTCTTCGGGAGCCGTCCCAAGACGCCGACATGCGACAAGCTGACGACTCCCGTCGTTGCCGTGCTGGCTGACGGCGACGTGGTGACGGTGGTGATCGCGCGCGAATACAAGGAGTCCAAGGATCCCTCGAAAGTCTATACCTCGACCTGGTTCGACATGTGGCGGTTCGTCGACGGCAAGGCGGACGAGCACTGGGATCCGGCAACGAAGCCCTAGCGGCCCAGGCTTCGGGAGGATACATGCGCCGAAACATCGGGCTCGCCCTGGTGGCGTTGAGCGCCGTCGCCAGCATCACAGTCTTCGCGCAATCGAAGCATGTGCCGGGGGCGTGGGCACCGCCGACGACCCCCGACGGTCAACCCGACCTGCACGGCATCTGGACGAACGCCACGATCACGCCGTTCGAGCGACCGGCCGCTCTCCAGGGCAAGGCGTTTCTGAACGAGGCAGAGGCCCAAGCGTTCGAGCGGCAGGCGGCCACCCGGCGCGAGGAGGACGGTCCGCCGAGCGCCGGTGACGTCGGGAGTTACAACCAGTTCTGGTTCGATTCGGGCGAGCGCGTCGTATCGACGCGGCGCACGTCTCTCGTCATCGATCCGCCCGACGGACGCGTCCCGCTCCGGGCCGAAGCTGAAGCGGCCCGCGACTACGCCATTGCGCACGAAGGCGACTCGTACGAGTTCATGAGCGTGTGGAATCGCTGCATCACCCGGGGCGTGCCGGGCGGCATGTTTCCTGCGGGCTACAACAATGCGTATGAGATCGTGCAGTCGCGCGGCTACGTCGTCATCCATTACGAGATGATTCATGAGGCGCGGATCATCCCGCTCGACGGTCGTCCGCACGTGCCGGCGCAGGTGCGGCTGTGGAATGGTGATCCGCGCGGCCATTGGGACGGCAGTACGCTCGTTGTCGATACCACGAACTACAACAACAAAGGGTGGATCGCGACGCAGGCCGCGGCGGGTCGAATCAAGGGGATTCCGCAAACCGAGTCGCTTCACGTCGTCGAACGCTTCACGCCGGTCGACGCGAATACCATCGACTACCAGGCGACCATCGACGATCCGAAGATGTTCACGAGGCCGTGGACCGTCTCCGTCCCCTTGCACCGGAATCCGGCTTATCGGCTCTACGAGTACGCATGCCACGAAGGCAACCGTGCGGTCGAGGGCGTTCTGCGCGGCGCGCGCGCGGAGGAGCCGCGCAGGTAGTTCCGCGGCAGTTCAGCGGCCTGCGATCCTCCAGAGATACAGCGGTTCATTCTCGACGCTGATCGTTTCTTCCGGCGCCCAGTCGCCGATCGGAAACTGCCGCGAGACGATTCGCGTGCCCGGTCGAAGCTCGCGCCGCAATTTCGGCTCCAGGCGCCTGTTGATGGTTTCAGACAGCCACAGGGTCACGACGGTCGCTGGCGAGATGTCGGCGGTAAACAGATCGCCTTCGAGGAATGTCACCCGGTCCGCGACTTCACCTTCACGCGCAATCTGACGGGAGAGGTCGACGAGGTGCGGCTGCAGCTCGATCCCGACGCCTCGGGCGCGATACTTCTGCGCGGCCAGCAAGATGATGCGACCGTCGCCGGACCCGAGATCGTAGACAACGTCCCCTGTGGTCACCCTTGCCAGCTTCAGCATCGCATCAGCGAGAACTTCGGGTGTCGGCGCGAAGTAAATGTCGGGCTCACGGAGGGGGGCTCGCTGGCCGAGAGCGCGGGCCGCAAAAACGCCCAGCAGCACGGCGACCCATGCGCCTCCGGGTGTGGCGCGGCGCTTTCCAGACACCTGCATTATCATGACGAAAAACCGCGCAGGCGTCATGTTGACGACGGCGCTCGCGCCATGAGGGTGGCTTTTCGACGATGAGGTTGGGGCTCAGATACGCAGTCACGATCGCGCTCGTGGGTGCCGCCGTGTCACTGGCAGGGCAAGGTCAAAATGCGACGAGACCCGAGCCGGGTGAACAGATCGTGAACACCGCCTGTACGACATGTCACGACACCCGACCGATCGACACACAGGCGCTCGACGAGGCCGGCTGGACGCAGGAAGTCAAGGCGATGATCGAAATGGGCGCGGAGCTGAAAGAGACCGACGTGCCTCTGGTCGTCGACTATCTGACCAGATACCACGGTCCGCTGCCGGACGGCCCGGGCAAGGAGGTCGTGCTGATCGTCTGCACGCAGTGCCACGATCTGCAGCGCGTGCGCCGCGAGAGGCTGAGCGCGGAAGGATGGTCGGAGATTCTCCTCGCCATGCTGAACGAGGGCGCGCCGTTGACCGACAAGGACTTCGCGTCGGTCCTGCGCTACCTCGCGAGAAACTTCCGTCCCGAGTGACGCGCGGCTATCGATCGATCGGCGCTATTGATCTTTGTCTTTCTTCGGGACTCGCTCCTGGCAGAGCTCCACGACACAGATCGATTCCATGACCCGGTTGGCCGGCGGCACCGGCAGGCCCCGTTCGGTCATCATCCTTCGCAGGAGCGCGGCGGTCTCGGGCCGGGTCACGGCCGACTGCACGCCGACCCGCACCAGGCCGTCGGCGTAGTCGAGCGCCTCCCACGTGTGGCCCGACATTGCCGACACGTTGGTGTCGGTGTCGCGGCTGCCCCCGTCGCGCTGGTCGAGGCGGGCGCCGGCCGCGACGAGCATCTCGACCACTTCGTTGCGGCCCTTCAGCGCCGCGCCCATGAGGGGGGTACGCCCTTCCTTGTTGGCGCCGTTCGCGTCGAGGCCCAGGTCGAGCAGCATGCGAACGGCTTCGACGTTCTCCTTCGCCGATCGTTCGTAGGTCACCCCTTCGACCCATCCGATGCCGGCCGCCGCGGTGAGCGCCGTGTCGGCGTTGTCGGTGACGAGGAACGGATCGGCGCCGTAGTCGAGCAGCAGCTGCATGAGCTCGGTGTCGCTCGATTGCGCCGCGCGGACAAACGGCGTGCAGCCGGCTTCGTAAAACCACTGCATCGTGAAAATCGTGCGCGTCAGCGTGTTGTCCTTGGCGCGGAGGTTCGGGTCCGCGCCATGGTCCAGCAGGAGCCGGAGGTATTCGAGGTGGTCCAGGTCCGGCTTCGGCACCGGATAATCACCGCCTTCGATGTTGCGATTGTCGGTGGCGAGGTAGAGCGGCGTCCATCCGCCCTTGTTCGCGAGATTGGCGTCGGCCCCGCGCGATATCAGAAACGCGCCGAGCCGGTAATGCCGATTGTTGGTGGCGGTCAGGAGCGGCGTCCACCCGTACTCTGTCGTCTGGTTGATGTTGGCGCCGGCGTCGAGCAGATGCTTTGCCGAGTCGAGGTCGCCTTCACGCGCCGCAAACGTCAGCGCGGTCAGACTGCCGCCGCCCGTGCCGACCAGTCCGGCGACGATGACGTCCGCCTCGTCTTCCGCAGTCGGAGCGGTCGCCGCCGCGTCGGCCGTCGGGGGAGCCGCCGCCCCCGGCCTGGCTGGCGCTGATTCCGGGGTGGTGGCACTCGGGGGCTGTCCGTCTGGCCCGGGCCGCTTCCCCCCGGCGCCGAGCACACCGCGGAACCCGAGCGAAATCCGCATGCCCTGCGACGCTTCGTACTCGAGCTGCTGCTCGTACGTGCGGCCGGCGGCGGACGCGGCGGCCTGCCGGCGCGCCGCGTCCTTCACCGCCGCGGTGTTGACGCGGGGCGCCATGTAATTGCGCGGCAATCCTGCGGGCCCCGATTTCGCGCTGTGGTCGGCTCCGACCTCGAGCAGCACTTTCACGGCGTCCGGATGCCGTTGTTCGGCTGCCCACATGAGCGCAGTCGTGCCGCGCAGCGACTCTCTGGCGTTCACATCCGCGCCCGCCGCAGCGAGCCGCTTGATGACCACGGGGTTGCCGTTGCGCGCCGCGAACATCAGCATGGTCTCGCCGTTCGGGCCGCGCTGCTTCGCATTGGCGCCGGCGCTCAGCAACCGGTCGACCATTGCCGCGCTGCCGTAGAGGGAGGCCATCGCGAGAGGCGTGACGCCTTCGCGGTTCGCTACGTCGATCTTTGCGCCCGCCTTGATGAGCAGATCGGCCGCCTCGCCATTGTCGCGATGAACTGCCCAATGGAGCGCCGTCGCGTCGTCGACCTGCGGCGCGTTGACGTCCGCTTTGTGCTCGATGAGGGTTCTGAGCGAGGCGGTGTCGCCCTTCATCACGGCGTCCGCCACGTCGCTCTTGCCGGCCGCTGCCCCTGCCGACGCTGCGCAGATGAGCAGCGCTGCCACGAGAAAAATCATCGTCGGAGGGGTAGGGGCCCCACGACGGAAAGTAGTTTCGTGCATGAGGCCCTTCCTACACGACCTTAGCGAGCCGGCCGGTGCTGTCGCCCTGCGCATCCTTGTGAATGCCGTACAGGTCGAGGACGCTCAGGAGGAGGTTGCCGGTCGTGACCGTCTTGCGTTCGTACGCCAGATGCCGGTTCCCCTTCAACTGACCGTTGGCACCTCCGACGAGAATGTGCGGCACGTCGTAGTGCATGTGCTGGTTCGAGTTGCCCATGTTCGTGCCGTAGAGGATCAGCGACTCGTCGAGCAGCGTGTGGTCACCGTCCGGTATTGCTTGAAGCTTCGCGGCGAAGTAGGCCAGCGTCGAGACGTGATAGCGGTTGATGTCCGCATAACGGCGGATCTGCACCGGATCCTCCTGGTGGTGCGACGCGCCGTGGAAACCGCCGCTCACGCCGCCGTTCGGGAACAGGTCGCTCTTCGGGAAGACGTAGCTGCGCGCCGTCAGGTCGCGCGCGCCGAGCAGCGTTGCGACGCGCGTGATATCGGCGCGGAAAGCGAGCGCCGTCAGGTCGAAGTGCAGCTTGATGTGCTCATCGAACGATTCGGGAATCCCGGGCGGCAGATCGATTTCCGGGATCGTGGCGCTCGCCTTCGCCGCGAGCTGAAGGCGCCGCTCGATTTCACGGATCTCCTCGGTGTACTGGCTGACCGTGCGCCGATCGTCGGCGCCGAGCTCGCGGTTCAGGCTCGCCAGCTGGCTCCGAATCGAGTCGAGGATGCTGCGGTTCTCGCGCAGCCGCGCGGCGCGAATTTCCGGCGTCGAGCCGCTGCCGAACAGCCGCTCGAACACCGCTTGCGGGTTCAGCTCCATCGGCAGCGGGCTGGTGCGCGTCAGCTCGTTTGGCGGCGTCGGCAGCTCGATCCACGAGATCGAGTTCGTGTAGGAGCAGCTATAGCCTTCGCCGCAGTTGCTCGAGCTCGAGTTGGGATCTTCCACCGCCAGCTGCAGCGATGGGAGCAACGTCTCCTGGCCGATCTGTCGCGCGATCAACTGATCGATCGTCGCGCTGCCGACGGTCGCGTCCGAGCCGGCCGTCTTCCGCGGTTTGAT
>Ga0182034_10000716_pt1 | contig 15529 bp, 9 predicted proteins | sample flu12Cox44000172_FD_125972 | JGI IMG/M metagenome (GOLD analysis project Ga0182034, IMG submission 125972) | Lab enrichment of tropical soil microbial communities from Luquillo Experimental Forest, Puerto Rico - flux4day.12C.oxic.44.000.172 | ecosystem: Environmental > Terrestrial > Soil >... | reverse complement strand
CGGCCGGTGGTGGCGGGTATGAGTATGTTCTGTTGATCGGCGCAGTATGCTTCGTCATCGCAATCCGCGGCGGCGGTCCGTATTCGCTTGACCGGGTCATTGGCAAGGAGCTGTAGACGCCAATCAGCTGGTTTGACACAAACCGGACATTGCCGAGGGTCCACGCCATGTCGCTTTCGGGGGTACAGCGGGCCAACTCACTAAAATGGTCGAAAATGACCCGTTGCTGCACTTCGGTCCGGTCAAATACTGCTGCGCAAAACGACTCCTAAACCCATTCCTCTGGTCGCAAATCCTTGGTGTAATTGCTGTGCAGCGGGGCGCGCTGGTCGAAATAGTTTCCGGCGATAGGAGAACGGAATGCCATGAGGTCTCATTTCCTCGCCATTGTTTTTGTTATCATGTGTCCCTTGCCCTTGGCAGCGCAGAGTCCAACGCCGGATCGACTCCAACACATCCTCGAAAGCGGCACACTGAGGGTCGGTACGACGATGGACACACCCGTGTTCAGCATGCGGGCGTCATCAGGTCAGCTCGAAGGTTTCGACATGGATGCTCTGGCGACACTCGCTCCTGCGCTCGGCGTTAAGATCAATTATGTGAAGATGACATTTGGTTCGATGCTTGGCGACCTTGCAGCGGATAAGTTCGATATCGCCATGTCGGGCATGGGTCGGACGTTTGATCGCGCAAGAACCGCAACCTTTTCCAAACCCTATATGCGTTACGGCAAGCTGATGGCTGTGCGCAACATGGACAAGGACCGCCTTAAGTCGGTTTCCGAACTTGATAAGCCCGGCATCAAGATTGCCTATAACAGAGGCGGGCTAAATGAGACTTTTGCCAAGAACATGTTTAAGCAAGCGACTCCGACTGGATTCGACTCCAACGCATCAGCGACCGCCGCTCTAATCGATGGGAACGTCGACGCGCAGGTCGCCGATTCGACCGCGGCCTTATACATGGCGAGGCAGGACGCGCGTATCGCAGTCATGGACCCGGCAAACGTCTTTAATCCAGTGTATGTCGCGATTTTACTTCACCGCGAAGACCAAACCCTTCTCAATTACCTGAACATCTGGATTGATCAGATCGAGATGGACGGCACGCTCGGTAAAATTCGCGGGAAATGGCTTGGAGATGTCAGATAAGCAATCCTAAGGCCTCGCCACGTGAGTGATTGAATGAAGCGTTGCGAGTTCATCACGCAAGTGGCTAGCTCCGCGACCAATTAGCCGAAGTTAGCTGCAACACAAGCAAGGGGGGACTTCAATGCAGTTTCAAGGCAAGCTCGTCGTCGCTCTTGGTGCCATAATCATTCCTGCGTTCGGAAGTCTTCCACTACAGGCGCAGGACGTTGGGCATTATCTCGCGCCGTCCGACCGGGTCATCGCCATCCGTGCCGGTCATCTGTTTGACCCACGCAGCGGTAACTTGCTCGATAATCAAGTCGTACTCGTTCGCGGCGAGCGGATAGCGGAGGTCGGTCCCGCAGTTCAGATACCGGCTGGCGCGATGGTCATCGACCTTAGTACAGCGACCATTTTACCCGGCATGATCGACGCGCATGTGCACGTGAATACTGGCGGTGCAACGCTCGCCCAACGCACACTGCGCGCGCTCGCCAACGCGCAGATCGATCTCGCGACCGGGTTTACGACCGTGCTCGATATGGATTCACGCGGCACGTTCTACACGGTTGACCTGCGAGACGCGATCAACGCAGGGAATGTGCAGGGCCCGCGAATGCAGGTCGTTGGCCAGTCGATCAATCCACGTGCTACCAACTACTATCCTGACACGTCGGAGCGATCCTACGGAGGCTATACCGAGAACAAAAACGTCAACGGCCCGCTGCTCGCGCGTGCCGCAGTGCGCGAAGCGAAGCTTCACGGCGTCGACTACATTAAAATCTACACGACGCAGGACTTTGCTGGCACCCTGCACATGTGGCGGCCGGACGCGACACTTGTGGACAGCCCGTCGCTGTCGTTTGAAGAGGTGCAGGCAATCGTCGATGAGGCGCACCGGCTTGGCGTTAAGGTCGCGTGTCATGCCTACGGGGGTGAGGGCATGCACAGCTGCATCAACGCGGGTGTCGACGCGCCCAATCACCTGCTTGGTCTTGATGACGACGGCGTCAAAGTTCTGCTCGATAAGAAGCTGCCCTATGTTCCAACCGTCGACGATCTGATCGCACTCGAAAAGGGCGATCTCGACGCGACGGGTGGTCGTAACTCACGCCTGAAGATGCTTGAACAGGCTGTGCGGCGCGCAGTCGCCGCTAATGTTCCGATCGTCTTCGGCAGCGGCGTGACCTCGGAGCATATCCCGCATGGTCGGCAGGCAAACCAGTTCGCTTACTACGCGAGATGGGGCATGGGCCCTGTTAAAGCTCTGCAGACCGCGTTCCTGCCCGCCGCACGGCTTCTCAATTACGATATGGAGAACGAGATCGGCTCGCTTGAGAAAGGCAAGTTCGCGGATGTCATTGCCGTCTCGGGCAACCCCACGGTCGACGTGACCGAGATGGAGCGGGTCAAGTTCGTTATGAAGGGCGGTGCTGTGATCCGCAACGATCTCGTCGCTCCGCGCTAAGGGGCGCGACTGTCCAACTTGCAGCCGCCTACTTCGCCGTCTGAAGGCACGGAGCCGGCACGGTTGCTTTCGGGGGCATAACGGACATCGGCCATAGCGCCCAAAGCGACGCTTTTGACCCAAAGGCGACGTGCGCGTCTCAAGGCGACAATGCTCAGATTTGCGCATCAGGGTCCGAACGCTGCTGGTCACAGGTGTGGGCCCAGCCATATTTCCGAGAAGCGGCTTTATCGGCGGGAAAGAGTTGGCGCGAGGCAAGAGCTAAGACGCCACTACCATGCGCGCTCGCTCATCGGCGCCGATTCGGTCGGAGCGCGGTGCGTGATCAGCTTGCCAACAACCCTCGGCGCCGGGCTAAGATCCAGTAAACCGCGATAACCGGCGTCATCAGCACGAGCATGACGATCGCCAGCGCCGATGATTGGCCGAGCCCGCCGCCAAGCCACAACGCCCAGACCACCATCGGCAGTGTAATATTGTTGGCAGTGGAGAGAATCACGGCAAGCGTTAACTCGCGGAAAACTAAGAGCGAGATCCACAGCCAGGCATAAAGCAGCGTCGGTGCGAGCAGCGGAATCACGATGCGACGGAAGGCGTAAAGGCGGCTAGCGCCGCTCAGGAGCGCCGATTCCTCGAGCTCGTGGTGCAGCTGGATCAGTCCGCTGTTGGTCATGCGCGTACCGTAACTCAGGCGTGCAATGGAGAACACAGCGAGTAAGAGCCAGATGGTGCCGTAGAGTGGAATGGTGCCCTGCAAGCCATAGAGCGTGATCAGGAGCGCACCGACCGCGAACACGATGCTCGGCACCGCGTGCGGCAAGAACGCGACGAAATCAAAACCGGCGCGCAAGGGAATGCGCGAGCGCAGCACGATCCACGAGAACGCCAAGCTCACAACAAGCGTCAGGCTCGGGACCAGGATCGCGAGCAGCAAGGTGTTCTTCAGCGCATCAAACGCCAGGCCCCACGGCAAGCTAAAGTATTGGGCGAACGATACGGCAAGAAGCGCCACCCGCGAAGGCAGCTGAAAGTAGGGCAGTAGCGATGCCCAGAGTAGAAGCGCGACCGGCAGTACCATGCTCAATCCGAAATACACTCCGAGGAACAACCAAGCGAGGAACTGGCGCCGGCCAAGCCGGATCAATCTCGGCCGGTAGGCCCGCCCGGTTACGACGGCAAATCGCTGCGACTGGACCTGCATGCGTGCGTAAAGCCAGCTCGCCAGCGCAGCGATAGCCATTGCCACCGTGCCAAGCGCGGCGGCAAGCCCGTACCGCGGCAGCACGTCCTGCGGATTGAGCAGGAGGTACAGATAGGTGCTGAAGGTGAACAACCGGTCGCCCCAGCCGATGATTGCCGGCACGTCGAATGCGGTAAATCCAATCATAAAAATATAAAGTGAGGCCGCGAACACGCCGGGCCACGCCAGCGGCAACGTAACGCGACGCAGCACCGTCCAGGCGCCGCCGCCATGGATCAGCGCCGCCTCCTCGAGCGACGGGTCCATGGCGCGGAACACGGCGGCAGTCATAATGAAGGCGAGCGGCGCAAGGTTCAGTCCTTGCACAAAGCCCATGCCGGGGATGCCGATTATGTTGAGGGGCGCCGCAGGCAGATCGAACAGGTGCATCAAGAGCTGGTTGAGCAAGCCGATGCGCGGATGCAGCATGAACAGCCAGCCCATGGCCGCAGCGAACCCGGGGATGAGCAGTCCGACCGCCATCAGAGTGAATGGCACCGATTTGCCGCGCAGATCGGTGCGCTCGACGAGCCACGCGATGGGAAGTCCGAACGACAGCGCAACCGCTAGCGAAATTGCGGAAAAACCCAGGGTGTTGAGGAGCGCGCCGTAGGTGCGGGCGTCTGAAAACACTTGGCGGAAATTTCCGGCCGTATAGATCGACCTCGGACTGCCGGGCGCGCTGTCGATGAAACTCAGCCACAAAACCGCGGCTAGATTCGCGAGAATGACGAGTGTTGCTGCGACGACGATCGCAAGCATGCCCGCAGGCATCCAATCGCGGTCGTGCTCGCCCCCTCGCGACAATCCGGTCATGCGCTGCCGTTCGGTCGCATGCGCTGAATTTCCAATCATCGAACAAAAAAAACGCGCAGCCACGTCAGCGTGTCGTGATAATTTTGATCAATTCACTCTTGCCGGCGTCGATTTCCGGGTGTCGAAGATACCATTCGGTCGTGACTTCCTTGAACTTGACGTTCATCTTGCCGAAATCATCGACCATCTTGCCCATCTGTGAGCCGGGCAGCGTGTGCAGATCGATTTTCCAGGTATCGTAGGACAGAATCTGACCTTCTGCGCTCAACATGAACAGAGCATAGAGCCTCGCCGCATTGGGATGTGCGGCATTCGTGGGTACCCCGAAATAGTAGTAGCGCTCCTGTGCCGCATCGAGGGGCATCATCTGCGCCAGCGGTGCGCCTTTGGCCTGCCACTGCAACGCATCCTGACCGGTGCAATCCATCACCAGGGCGAGATATTCGCCGGTCGCTATCCGCTCGCCTTCGCCGCACCGAATAAGGCCGGCAACTTGGCGAGAAAGTCTTTGCACATAGTCGATCGTTTTTTGCCGCCCCCAGACGTCCTCAGCCAACAGCACGTCGAACCCGGCCGCATAGGGCGTCGAGGCGATCTTTCCCTTCCACTGTGGCTTGAGAAAATCGTCCAATATCACCGGCTTTGTCGGCGCAAGATTTGAATTGTAGGTCACGCCGGTCAGCCCGGTCGCGACACGGATGATCTTGCCGTCGAGCTCGGTCATGCCGGCATTGACGCGGTCGGGCAAATAGCGCGGCCAGTCGACAGCGGCCAATACGTTGAGCTTTACCAATGCCGCCATGTGTGGCGCTGCGCCCAGCATGATATCGACGCCGGCCGTCTGACCGGCGGCATGCTCGGTCGCGAGCTGATTGCCAATCCGCGCCATGTCGGCACCCGGCAGGAAATTGATGCGCACGTGACTGCCGAATATCTTGTTCATGGCTGCCTGGAAACGAGCGGCGCCCGGCGCGCCGTCGTACGACGAGGGACTCCAGCTCAGCGTCAACGCGCCCTCTTTGTCGGCAGCCGCGACGAGGGCCTGCAGCGTCGGATTTGGAACGTCGGCGCGCGCTGTAGTGCAGGTCAAGACCAGGGCAGCAACGAGATAGATCATGTTCCTTGGTCTCATGACTCTCTCCAAAAACGGCGCACTCATCTGCGTGCCTTGCCGTCGACATCGATCTTGACGCCGTAATCGCGTTCGGCGGCTGTCCGTGTAACGTAGCTGGCGTCGAGATCACGCTGAATGAGATCGAGCGCGCGCTCGCTTGGCGGACCATAACCGCCGCCGCCGCCGGTCTCGACGCACACCAGGTCGCCGGGCTCGAGGCGGTAGTCGTTTTCCTTGTCAGCCGTAAATTCCTCGCCGGTTGCAGCTTTCACGACGATAAAGCGGCCCGGCTTTGCCGGCTCGCCGCCCTGCACGCCCCACGGCGGACAAAGCGTGCGGTCAAGATTGGTGCCCAACTGGCAGGGCGCGAGAATGCGGTATTTCTTGCGAAAGCCGAGGCCGCCGCGAAATTTTCCGGCGCCCCCGGAATCCTCTCGGAGCGTAAACTCCTCGATGCGGAATGGCATCCACTGCTCTTGCAGTTCGAGTGGAATGATACGGGTATCGCCGTGCGCCATCGTTCGGAATGGCCCGCCGCCATCGTGCGTCGCGCACGCACCCCAACCGCCATGGCCGCTGTCGTGGGTGTCGAAGAAGGAGCCGTCGGCGCGGCGGCCGAAAAAGCGCACGCCCGAATGCGTGCCAAAATGTGCGCCGGGAACCCGCTGCGGCAGAGCGTTTTCCAACGACTTTATGATGGCATCGATGATCGTCGGGAACGGCGTCGGGTACATGAACATCGGCGTGGTCGGATCGGCGCTGATGAGCTTGCCAGGAGGCAGAACGAGCCTGATCGGGCGGAACGTACCTTCGTTCGCCATCTCCTCAGGTCCCATCAGGTATTTGAAGGCGACGCGGGCGATGGTCTGCCCGCCACCGAAATAACCGGAATTGATCGGACCATGGGCCTGCTCGGCCATCTCCGAATAGTCGACGGTGAGTTGGTCGCCGGCGACGATCACCTTAACGTTAATCGGCACTGGGGCATTCGACCCGGAGCGGTCGTTGTCGAGCCAGGTCGCGGTTGTATAGACGCCGTCAGCCATTGCCCGGATGAAGGCGCGCGCCGCAGCTTCCGAGCGCTCGAGGATGACGTCGATGGCGCGGTTGAAAGTCGCAACGCCGTAGCGGTCGGCGAGCGCGGCGGTGAGATCGCGCCCGAGCAAACAACCGGCGAGTTGGGCTGCGATATCGCCCATAAGCTGCTGCGGCATACGCGAATTGTTCTCGATAATGCGATAGACTTCCTCGATGGGCTCACCTCTCGCCCACAGCTTGATCGAGCGAAGTTGCAGTCCCTCCATGAAAATGTCGGTCGATCTGGTCTGCACGCCGCCGATCTCGATCCAGTGCACGTTGATGGCAAAGAATCCGATTAGGGTGCTGTGGTCCGGCCCCGCATAAATCGGCGTGTACATCACCGTGTTGTTGAGATGTTGGCCTTGCACAGCGGCATGATTGCACACCACCACGTCACCATGGTGCAGCCGTTCGCGGCCATAGACCTTCAGGCCGTCGCGCACCGCCATACCGACGGAGTCGGCGATGAAGGGCGGCATACCGCCGGTGCACTGGGCAATCAGCTGGCCGTCGGCGCCGACCAGCCCAACGGCGAAATCATTGTACTCGTAAATATACGGGCTGAATGCTGTCCGCTTGATGTTGGCGTCGATCTGATTGGTGATCGAGATTAGGCCGCAATGAATGACTTCAAGTGTGGTCGGATCGACCACAGCCTCAACTAGTTTTTCTGCAGCCAACTGCATCATGATGTTCCGGCAGTGTCGCGACGGCGGATGCGAATTTCGTGCAAAGCGCCGATCTCAAAGCTGTCGCCCGGCCACACTAGAGTGGTCGATCCGTATTCCTCGACGACGGCTGGACCGTCCGACGCAAAGCCAATGGGCAGGCTGGCACGATCGTAGATCGCTGCTTTGAGCCAGCCATGACCGCCGAAGTAGACTTGGCGTTCGGCGGGCGGGCATCCCGCCGTGGCGGCGCGCGGCAACCGATGCAGATCGGGTCGACGTAATCGCGTGAAAGCTGAGAGATGCAGCGCCTGAACCTCAACCTTGGTGCGGGGGTCGGCGTGGCCGTAGCGGCGCTGATAGTCGCGGTCGAAATCGTGACGGATGTCGGCGGGCGTTTCGGTCTTTGTGGTCAAAACCTTGATGTTGTGGCGCTGCCCAACGTAGCGCATCTCGGCGTGGCGCTCGAACAACACGTCCGCGTCGGTGACGCCAAACTCGCGCACGAGTGAGCCGCGCGCCTCCTGCTCCATTGCGGCGAACCCCTCATTGAGAGCCGCAACAGTGGCTTCGTTCAGCTGCCCGAGAAAAGTCTTTGACACGTCGATCCGTGCGTCGGCGAGCAGCATGCCGATGGCGGAGAAGTTTCCGGGCTCGGGCGGGATGATGATCGTCGGTATTGACAGCTCACGCGCCAGCGCGCTGGCGTGCAGCGGGCCGCCACCGCCATAGCAAAAAAGGATGAAATCGCGTGGATCGAGGCCGTGCTCGACCGAGACTTTCTTTATGGCGCCCGCCATGATCACGGTTGTGATCGCCAAAATGCCATCAGCAGTCTCGCTCACGCCGGTCTGTCCGTGATAGCCGAGCGGTTCAGCGATGCTCTGTACGGCTCTGCAAGCTGCCTCGCGATCGAGTGGGAATTCACCGCCAAGAAAGCGCTCGGCATTCAGTCGGCCAAGCAAGAGATTGGCGTCGGTTACGGTCGGCTCGAGGCCACCTTGACCGTAGCAGGCCGGACCGGGGGTCGAGCCAGCGCTTTTCGGACCGACGTGAAGCCTGTTCTGGGCATCGAGCCACGAAATCGAGCCGCCGCCCGAGCCGACTTCGACGATGTCGATCACCGGCGATTTGATCGGAAAACCCCTCACGTAGCCGCCAGCATAGTAGATGGAATCGACCGAGAAGCGCCCGTTTTCGACCAGTGCGCACTTCGCTGTTGTACCACCCATGTCGAAGGCAACGACGTTGTTGCAGCCGAGCGCTTCCGCATATGCGGCCGCGCCGATGCATCCACCAATCGGGCCAGACTCAACGAGGCTGACCGGCTGGCGGCAGGTCCGGTCTACGGACAATAGGCCGCCGTTCGAACCCATCATGAACAGCGAGCCGCGAAAGCCCTTTGTTGCAAGGTCGCTTTGCAGCCGTCGGACGTAGGTGTTGACCTGGGGGCCTACGTAGGCGTTGGCCGCCACAGTCGAGGTGCGCTCGTACTCATACCATTCGCGTGTCAGCTCGGTTGAACAGGTGACATAGGCGTCGGGCAGGAGGCGCCGCAATTCCTGCGCCGCGCTCTCTTCGTGCTGTGGATTGACGTAGGAATTCATGAAGAAGATCGCGACCGATTCGATACCCAATGCCTTGAGCTTTTCGGCGAGCGACACCAGCTCTGAGACCTCCAGCGGCGCAATGATCTCGCCGGTGCTGCTGATGCGTTCCCGGACTTCGAATCGCAAGGGCCGCGGAATGAGTGGGTCGTCACGCCGATAGTGCAGATCGAACGGATCGGGCCGGTTGCCGCGCGCAATCTCCAACACGTCGCGAAAGCCGGACGTTGTCACCAGAGCCGCCTTGGCGCCTTTGCGCTCAATCAGCGAATTGATGACGAGCGTGGTGCCATGGTTGAGAAACGTTGCGACGCGCGGTTCAAGTTTGGCCTTGGCGAGACAATCCAGAACGCCATCGACAAAATTGCCATAGGTGGTCGGAGATTTGGCAAAGGCCACCGAACCCGTCTCGGCGTCGTAGCCGACAAGATCTGTAAACGTGCCGCCGATATCGACGGCCACTGAATAAGACATCGGGTCAATCCATGCAGGCGGGCGTGGAGGCGGCCCACCGATTTTATACTGGGGCTCAGATTGTGGGCTAGCGTGGCGGTCGTGTGACTTGCTGCAGCTTTTGTACGGCCTCGCCCGTTGCGTCGAGCGTGGCGGTCACGATGCTCTGCAGCTCCTCGCCCGGCTGCGGTTCGGGATTGAGCCCGATCTTACGGGCTTCTGCAAGGAAGTTCGGGTCCCGCACCATCTCCTGGAAGGCTTGGCGCAGGCTCGCCGTGCGGTCGGCCGGAACGCTGGGTGGCGCCATGATCGTAAACCCGATGTCGGTGACGCTGCCAAGGAGCCGTAGCACGGTGCGATCGAGGTCGCCGTGTGCAAATTCGGTGATGGCCGGTACGTCGGGCAATTGCCCGTTGCGCCGTGCGGCTATTGTGTAAAGGAAGTTGACTTTACCCGCTTTGACCCAGTCCTGGTGCTCCAGAACGTTGCTGAGGCTGGCGCTGCCGACGCCCTCGACCTCGCCGCGCTCCATGGCGAGAAGTTGGGGTATCAGCGACTCGTATCCGGTCACGACCTGAAAGTGAGTACCGGCCAGATGGTTGAGCGCCCAAGGCACGATGGCGGACGTGCCCGAGGCACCGCTCGCGCTGACGATAAGCTTCCGCTCTCTCGCATCCGCCATGGTGTGGTTGGCGGCGCCCGTCCAGGCGATACCAACGAGCACCATCGGCTGCAATCGACCGATCCAGGTGTAATTGGTCGGTTCATAGGTGGCCGCGGGGTCAAGAAGCTTGTGCAGGATGATCGTCGATTGCGCCGTGCCCAAGGTCGTGCCGTCGTGCGGGGCCGCGCCGAAAATGTAGGAAGCCGCGCGCACGCTCGACGCGCCCGGCATGTTTTGCGGCACGACTGTCGGATGACCTGGAATGTAGCGCGCGAGGTAGCGCGCCATTAGTCGACCGCCGAGGTCATAAATGCCCGCTTCGCCGGAGCCGATGACGAAAGTCACGGTCTTGCCGCGGTAGAAATCGGCGACCGGATCGGCGTAAGACCGCGTTGCAGGCGCGCCCAACGCAAGCAAGTTCACGAGCGTCAGTACAGCAACCGCCTTGTCAGCCATTCGATGCTGCTTCCGTTTGCTCGCTTCTATCGGCGACGCCGATCTTCTGTCCGTACACTGTCTCGGCCATGCGGGACGATACGTAGCCGGCGCGCACGTCGCGGTGCACCGCCTCGCGCGGACGGCCTTCCGGTGGTCCGTATCCGCCACCCCCGCCCACTTCCATAATTACGAGATCACCGGGAACGACAGGATGGGCTTTAGTCTTGTAGAGCCGCCTAAGCTCTCCCGAAGAGTTCACGACCGTAACCCGACCGCTCGGCGCAGCCTTGCCACCTTGTACACCCCATGGCGGGCAATGCTGGCGATCGAAATCGACCCGTAAACTGCACGGCTCGAGCATGCGATAGACCTTGCGGATGCCGAGCCCGCCGCGAAAGGTGCCAGGCCCGCTCGAGTCCTGCCACAGAGACATCTCCTCGACCCGGAACGGATACAGCGTTTCCTGCAGTTCGATCGGGATCGTGCGCGTGTCGCCGTGCGCCATGGTTCGGAACGGACCTGCACCGTCGTGATCACACCCCGCCCCCCAGCCGCCCCAGCCGCCGTCGATGCAATCAAGCGGCGAGCGATCGGCGCGCTGTCCCATGAAACGCAGCGCCGCGAATTGTCCGAAGTGTCCGCCGGCGACACATTGCGGCAGTGCCTGCTCGAACGCCCGAATGAAGGCGTCGATCACGAGCGGGAAACAGCGATTGTAGTTTCCCATCGGTGCCGTCGGATCCGCGCTGAGCAGCGTGCCGGGCGGCAAAAGCAGCTGCAACGCGCGAAACATGCCCTCGTTCGCAGGTTCATCGGGTGCGATCAAATATTTGAACGCCACGCGCGCCGTGGTGCGTCCGCCGCCATAATAGCCCGCATTGATGCAGCCGGCCACCTGCGTCGGCATGCCCGAATAGTCCGCCGTGATTGCGTCGCCGGCAACGATGATCTTGATCGCGATCGGCAGAATCTCGTCGCGGACGCCATCGCCGTCGAGAGCCACAGACGATTCGTAGATGCCGTCCGGGATGGCGCGGATCCTGTCGCGGATCAGGGCTTCGGTCTGATCGAGGATCGTGGCGACGGCGCGCTGGAACGTGGCAAGGCCATATTTCGCGACAAGGCTGGCGACGAGATCGCGTCCGGCAAGGCAACCGGCGACTTGCGCAGCGATGTCACCTAACAGCGCCTCAGGAAAGCGCGTGTTATTCTCGACGATACGATAAACCTCCTCGATAGGCTTGCCTTGCGTTATCAGCTTGATCGAGTGGAACTGCAGTCCTTCCATGAAAATATCGGTCGAACGCGGGACGGCGCCGCCGATGTCGATCCAGTGCATGTTAATTGCAAAGAACCCGATCAAGATGGCGTGGTCAGCGCCGCCGAAAATCGGAGTGTACATGACTACGTTGTTGAGATGCTGACCCTGCACCGAAGCATGATTGCAAATCAACACGTCGCCATGATGCAGGCGCTCGCGGCCGTAGATGGTAAGCCCATCCCGCACCGCCATGCCGGCCGCGTCGGCGACGAAAATCGGCATGCCGCCGCTGTTCTGCGCGATGAGGCCACCGTCGGCATCGACCAATCCGACCGCATAATCCTTGTATTCATAGATATACGGACTGAACGCCGTGCGCGTGATATTGGCGTCGATCTGGTTGGCCGCCGAAATCAGGCCATGCCGGATCACCTCCAACGTGATCGGATCGAGTTTGATCTCGCTTGGCCGTGCCGAGGTGCTTGCTGATGCGCCGTACACGATGGATTTTCTATGGAGCCGCGGTTCCTTCCGTAGGATCAAGCGCGAGGTTGACGGTGTCAATCTTGCTGACTGGGCACTGAGCGCCGGTTAAGCGGACATTTTTTGCAATGGGGCACCACCCTGCACTCGCGTCTAGGTGCGCATATGGAGGGGCCAAGGGAAGTCATGATGCGATCGAAATTTATCGTTCATCTCGCAGACGACGCTGCTGATGCCTGGCCTTATGGTGCGGGGCTGTCTCGTAATGAAGACGCAAGAGGTCCATGCCGTAGTCGTTCCCGTTCGGCGTCCGAACGATGGTATGGACGTGAAATTTCTCGGGCTGAGTGTTGTTCAGCACAACCCCTTTATGGTGATCAAATTCAATCATCACCACTGGGCTTTGAATGCGATAATAAAAGGCGCTCTCTTCGCCCATGCCGCCAGCCCAGCAGAAATGAGTGTCGAGAAGATGCCGTTCCACGTCGTCCATTCGGACCTCGAAGGGACCAGAAGGCAACGTGGATAAATAGCACTTGGTGAGATCGAGAAGCGCTTGGCGCTGCTGCGCGCAAAGCTGTGCTCCGCTCACTCCTTCATAAGGGATGACTTCATTATTCTTATAGCGGCCGCCGAAGGACATTCCATCATCGCCCTGATGCCTGCCGGGCGGAAGCTGATCGGGACGAAGGGTCTCGGAGAAAACAGCTTTCAGCTTTTGCTCCGCCGACAAATTGCGGGCAAACTGCAGTCCCAGGCGCTCTTCGTCTTCGAAGACGGTGATGCCCGCGAATTTCCCCTCATCCACATGCTTCGGCTCTGCCCCCATGAAAGTCGGCGTCAGTGTCATCTGGTCGCCAAGGATGAAGCAGGTAATGATCAGATGATGGCCACTCAATTGCCATCCCCAAGGCTCGGTCAGCGAAGGCTCGCCGAAGACGTGTAACTGATAGCACCACTCCCCAAGCAGCCTTGGTGCACCCACGAGCTCTCCGAGGAAGCCATTCAGCTTCATCAGACTACGCGTCTTTTCGTAGCCGGCAGCGCTCAGGCTCGCTTTGATGACCATCATAGCTGCTTCCTTGAGAATGCTCGGAATTTCATCGAGTCGAAGACCGAAATTCTCATAGCGAACGATACTGTTCTGCCAGAGTTCGCGCTCTCGCGACTCGATCGGAAGACAGACCGCCTTTTTCTGTTCTGCGCTGAGTTGCGACAAAAACGCCGACACCGCCTCCAGTATTTCTCGCGTCGGAGCGTGCTCGCGCCTGAGCGCGAACAGATCGGGAAGGATCTTGCCGTCTGTGGTGATGCCCTTGAACGGCTTGGACAGATATTTTTCGACATCGGCCTTTCTTCGCGGGCCGCGGACAGCAATCACGGCGTCATAAAATTGCCGAGGGGACATACCGAAGTGAAAAGCTTTCCCCATCTCTGGAACGAATCTGCGAAAATCGGACTTGGACATTTCAACCTGCTCCAGCGGCCCCGCACCGAGCGAAAGCCAACACGTATACGGATGTTACTGCCCTTTATCTGCCGGCAAGCAAAGTAAGCCCTTCGTACTCGGAGCCATAGCCCGGCAGCCTTGGCCTGCTTCGTGATCGCCTGGACCTCCCCATCGCGACTGCCGAGCAAGGTGCGCGCGACTGGCACGGTCCTCTTGCCAATCAGCGGACTTTCTACGGTGATGATGTCCCCGGGCGGGCTTTTCCATCACGAACGATTACAAACAACGTGGTTGATTGCAAATTGAATGTTTTTACTTTTGGAGATAACTACAGCAAGAGCAACGCCTGTCCTCCATTTATAGTTTCAAAATTCGAGAGCGTACGCAGCTGTTGTTTGTTTGATTGCCGAGCCCGGACAGCCGTTCCCCTCAGGTCGGTATGGTGCTAACATCCTCCGCATTGCCCCTGGGCTGGGGCGTCATCTCAGACGGAGGATATTCCATGCGTACCGCCGTACCAATGACAGTGCTTGCCACCGCTCTTATCTGCTCGCTTGCTACAGCGCCAGCCAATGCCCGTGCCCGCACGTTTGTCGCGTCCTACGGCAACGACAGCAATCCTTGTACCTTTGGCTCACCGTGCAAGACGTTTCAGGTCGCGGTCAATGCCGCAGATCCGGGCGGCGAGGTCACGGCTATCGACAGTGCAGGCTTCGGGCCCATAACGATCAACAAGGCGGTCACCATCACTAGCCCGGAAGGAGTTGAGGCTGGCATTGTACCGGCAGCTGGCGGCGCAGCCATTACGGTCAATGCAGGATCAAGCGATGTCGTCTTCCTACGTGGGCTTACGCTCGAAGGCGCGAGCATTGCCAATTTGGGGATCGTCTATAACGCTGGCGGCGGCCTGTCGATCATCAACTGCGTAGTAAAGGATTTTCTGAGCGATGGCATACGCTTTCTGCCATCGTCCAGTACCTCATTCGACTTTGTGATCAAAGACACGCTCGTCTCAGACAACAAGGGTGTTGGTATCGGTTTCGAGGTGGTGACAAACGCGACCGCGAACGGCGTTATCGATCATGTTGTAGCCACGCACAATCAGAACGGGATTTCTATTGACCTCGCTGGCGCAAGTAACGCAGCTGCCACGGTTGCCATCTCCAATAGCATTGCGAACAACAACGGTGGGGGTGGCATAACCGCCGAAATCGGTTCACTGCCGAACACGCTTACACTCTCAATCGATAATGTCGAGGTTACAGGCAACGCCACAGGCATTGTGATGTTCGATGCCCCCAAAGTGATCCTCGGCCGCTCTGTCATTACGGGGAATGGTTTAGGCATATTGAATCAAACGTCTCCGAATACGTTCTACACTTACGGCAACAACCAGATAAATTTGAACCCAAATGGTGACATAAGCGCAGCGCTGAATACAACATTCAAACCACAGTGAGGGCCGCAGAAGCACAATGCTCATTTGATACGGGGCCAGCATTGGCGCTGGTCCCGCGCCGTGCCGATTAAAGTCGCGGCTTTTGCTACTGCCTTGAAAAGGGAGTCGAGGGCCCCGCCTCGCTAGCGTTGGCCATATAGTTGTCCCCGTAGCTGTTGCCAATTGCTCCACTCAAGATGGAATAGCCGTTGGTCTTAT
>Ga0182034_10000712_pt1 | contig 15568 bp, 10 predicted proteins | sample flu12Cox44000172_FD_125972 | JGI IMG/M metagenome (GOLD analysis project Ga0182034, IMG submission 125972) | Lab enrichment of tropical soil microbial communities from Luquillo Experimental Forest, Puerto Rico - flux4day.12C.oxic.44.000.172 | ecosystem: Environmental > Terrestrial > Soil >... | reverse complement strand
GCGCTCTGGCTCGCCCCTGTCATTGCACTGTTCGCCGCGCGCGAAAGCGCCGATGTGTTCACCCAGATTGGCGTCTTCTTCAGCAAAATGGCTGTGGTCACATTCGGCCGCGCCTATGCGGTTCTGACCTATGTGGCGCAGCAGGCGGTCGAAATCCATGGCTGGCTCAAGCCTGGCAAAATGCTCGACGGTCTCGGTATGGCGGAGACGACGCCCGGCCCGCTGATCATGGGTGCTCTTGCTGCAACCGCTGCTCGCCGGCACATTCGGAGGATTGCTGGCGACCTGGGTAACGTTCACGCCGTGCTTTCTCTGGATCTTTGCCGGCGCGCCGTTCATCGAAAATCTGCGCGGCAACAAGGGACTGAACGCCGCGGTTTCCGCGATCACGGCAGCGGTGGTCGGCGTCATTCTCAACCTTGCAATCTGGTTCGGCGTTCACAGCATCTTTCACGCCACGATGCCAGTTCGCGCATTTCCGTTCTCGTTCGATGCGCTGGTATTGGCGAGTGTCGATCCATGGGCGCTTGCGCTGGCGGTCGCGGCAGCAATTGCGATCTTCCGGTTCAAAGCCGGCATGATCGCGACGCTCGCGGCATGCTGCGCTGCCGGCATCGTCCTTCATCTCATCGGGGCGATATGACCGAACAATTACTGCGCTGCCGCACTGAGCGTGCGGCGAATTAGGGAAGCTCGGGTGCAAAAAATCGGCGAAAATCTGCTCCTGTTGTACTGCGCCCGCGCCTTGCGCGGTTTCGGCGATGGCTTTGCCACCATTGTGCTCCCGGTCTATTTGGCGTCGATCGGATTTAACGCAGCGCAGATCGGCCTTGTCGCGACGGCGGCGCTATTGGGCACTGCCGTGCTCACGCTCGGTGTCGGACTGATCGCGCCGCGCCACGATCTGCGAAAATTCTTGATTGCCGGCGCGATCCTGATGGTCGGCACCGGACTCGCATTCCCCGCATTCGAACAGATTGGGCTCATTATGGCCGTGGCATTTTTCGGCACGGTCAATCCGTCGACTGGCGACATTGGCGTCCTAATTCCGATCGAGCACGCCGCGCTTGCACAGGGCGCACCCGACCACGAGCGCACCCGTGTCTTCGCCCGCTACAGTTTGGTCGGAGCCCTGTCGATGGCTTGCGGCTCCTTGGCGGCGGCAGTTCCGGAGTTTTTGACGCACAGCGGCGTGGACCGGCTCAGTGCGCTGCGGGCCATGTTTTACGGCTATGCGCTGCTCGGCGTGGTCAGCGCAGCAATCTACTTCCGTCTGCCGCGAGCCACTTTCGAGCAGCGCGCGGCGGCAGCGCCCCTGAATGTGTCGCGGCGCGTTGTCTACCGGCTGGCCGCGCTGTTCAGCCTCGACGCGTTCGCCGGCGGCTTCATCGTCCAGTCGCTGCTTGCCGTGTGGCTGTTTGAACGCTTCGACATGTCGCTTGCCGTCGCCAGCGTGTTCTTTTTCTGGTCGAGCGTGCTCAGTGCATTTTCGCATCCGGTCGCTGCGATGATCGCCAAGCGCATTGGGTTGGTGAACACGATGGTGTTCACTCACATACCCTCAAGCATTTTTCTCATAGTCGCCGCGCTGGCGCCGAACCTCACTGCCGCGCTCGCGTGTCTGTTGTTGCGATCGGCCTTGTCGCAAATGGACGTGCCGACCCGCAGCTCCTATGTGATGGCAGTCGTAACTCCGCCCGAACGGCCGGCCGCAGCGAGCGTCACCGCAGTGCCGCGAAGCCTCGCTTCCTCCTTGAGCCCGGCCCTCGCGGGCATACTGCTGGCATCGCCCTATCTCGGTGCCCCTTTGCTGATCTGCGGGGTCCTGAAGATCGCTTACGATGCCGCATTATTGATCTCGTTCCGCCACATCCGACCGCCAGAAGAGATTACCGCCTAGCGGGCGCCGAGACGCGCCTGTCACAGCGCGGAAACCCTCGACCTTTCGCCGATTGTCGATTCTAGTGGTGTCGCTTGCGAATCAGCGGCTGAGCTCAAGCAATGGCCAAGCACGTTGCCGTTCTGATGGGTGGCTGGTCAGCCGAGCGCGAGGTGTCGCTGCGCTCCGGCAAAGCTTGTGCGGACGCTTTGGTCCGGCGTGGTTATCGCGTGACCTCGCTGGACGTCACCCCCGAAATCGCTACGGCGCTCGCCGCCATCAAACCTGATGCCGCTCTTAACGTCCTGCACGGCCGTCCCGGCGAGGACGGCACGCTGCAGGGTGTCATGGAAATCCTGGGCATTCCTTACAGCCATTCCGGGGTGCTGGGCTCCGCTCTCGCCATGCAGAAGAACTACGCCAAGGCGCTGTTTAGGGCTGCCGACATTCCCGTCGCCGAGGACCGCCTCGTGTCCCGTCTCGAAGCGGCCAAAGGCCATGTCATGCCGCCGCCCTATGTGATCAAGCCGATCGCGGAGGGGTCGAGCGTCGGCGTCTTTATCGTCACGCAAGAGCATCCCCATCCGCCGCAGGAGCTCTACCGTGACGACTGGACGTTCGGCGAGCTGGTCATGGTCGAGCGCTACGTGCCCGGCAAGGAACTGACCTGTGCGGTGCTCGGCGACCGGGCGCTTGACGTCATCGAGATCGTCCCGGCTACGCGGTTCTACGACTACGAAGCCAAATATGCGGCCGGCGGCTCCAAGCACCTGCTGCCGGCGCCAATTTTACCAAATGTTTACCAGGAGGTCCGAAGACTGGCTCTGGCTGCCCATAACGCGCTCGGCTGCCGTGGGGTCAGTCGCGCGGACTTTCGCTACGACGATCGGGGGACGGGAGAGCTGGTCTGCCTGGAGGTCAATACGCAACCCGGCATGACGGAAACCTCGCTCGTACCCGAACTTGCCGCCTTTGCGGGCATCACGTTCGATGAGCTGGTGCAATGGATGGTGGAGGACGCCTCGACCAACCGCTGACGCGGTCGGGGCCATCACGGGCAAAGTGGGGTGAGGCACTGGTCGAGCGCCCGGATTCGGCGCGCGTTCAAACCGGCGGTGAACACGACCGCGACAACCCTATTTTTGCTTCCGGTTTCGTAAGCCGTCGCGCCCGGCGTTGGGCGACGCGACTAGCGCGTTTGCCGCAAGGAATGGGCGTCGCCGCGTCAATGGTGCTGCTCGCGGCAACCCTGGCCTATGGTGCGATCGCGGGCGACCATGTCGCCGCCGTCACCGATTGGCTCAAGGATGCCCGCGACAGTGCCGCGAAGGCAGTCGGTTTCGGCATTATCGCCGTATCGGTAAGTGGCGGCAGCCAAATCAGCGGCGACCAAGCGCTCGCAATTGCCGGTGTGACCGGCCGCTCCTCCTTGCTGTTCTTCGACGCCGAGGCGGCGCGCAGCCGGCTGTTGGCCAATCCATGGATCGCCGATGCCGGCGTCCTCAAGCTTTATCCGGATCGGCTGCAGATCACGATCGCCGAGCGGCGCGCCTTCGCGTTATGGCAGCGCAACGGCACCGTCAACGTGATTGCCGACGACGGCACCGTGCTCCAGTCCTTCGTCGAAGATCGTTACCGCGGCCTGCCTCTCGTGGTCGGCAACGGGGCCGAACGCCGGGCTAAAGATTTCGTCGCACTGATCGACCGTTATCCGGAGATCCGTGCGGCGCTGCGGGCTTCAATACTCGTGGCCGAGCGGCGCTGGAACTTGCGACTAACGAACGGGATCGATGTTCGGCTGCCGGAAACGGGGCTGGACGCCGCACTCAATCGGCTGGTCGAGCTTGATCGCCAGAAGAAGTTGCTGTCCCGCGACATCACCGCGATCGATTTACGTTTAGCCGACCAGGTCACGGTGCGCTTGTCCGATGCCGCGGCACAGACCCGCGACGAAGCACTCAAAAGTACTGCGAAAAAGAAAAAAGGCGGCGACTCATGAGCTCGCTGGGACAAGGCGTCACGCCGAAGATGAAGCCGATTTCGCCGCGTCGTAGCGTCGTCGCGGCAGCGCTTGACGTTGGGTCGAGCAAAATCGTCTGCCTGATCGCGCGACTGTGCCCGCACGCGCCGCAACAGGTCCTCCAACGTCGCAGCCATTCCATTGAGGTGATCGGCTTCGGGCACACTTTCGCGCGCGGCACCAAGGCCGGCACCGTCGTAAACCTGGCGCAGGCCGAGGAGGCAATTCGCCAAGCTGTCGACGCGGCTGAGCGAATGGCCGGCGTCGAGATTGCCTCCGTTGTGCTTTCGGTATCCTCGGGACGACTGGCAAGCGAACTATTCGCGGCCGAGGTCGATATCATCGGTTCGGCGGTCGCAGAAAGCGACGTCGCACGCGTCCTGGCGGCGGGCAGCCGGCATTCGCTGCGCGATGGCCGGGCCGTGCTGCACTCGCTTCCGGTCGGCTATTCGCTGGACGGCGTGAGTGGCATTCGCGATCCGCGCGGCATGCTCGGCCGGCACTTCGGCGTCGACATGCACGTAGCGACCACCGAGATCGCCGCCGCCCGCAATCTGATGCTCGCAGTCGAGCGCTGCCACCTCGAAGTCGAGGCCATGGTGGCCTCGCCCTATGTCGCGGGACTCGCCGTTCTTGCCGACGACGAGGCCGACCTCGGAGCGGCCATTATCGACATGGGGGCCGGCACGACCACGATTGCGGCATTCCAGGTCGGACGTCTGATCCACGTCGACGGATTCGCCCTGGGCGGCCATCACGTCACCATGGACCTGGCTCGCGGGCTTAATGCCCGAATCGCCGACGCCGAGCGAATCAAAACGCTTTATGGCACTGTCCTTAGCGGAGGATCGGACGAGCGTGACATGATCACGGTCCCGCCGCTGAACGAGCATGAGCGCGAACAGGCGCAGTTCGTCTCGCGCGCGACGCTAGTGACGATCATCAAGCCGCGTGTCGAGGAAATCCTTGAAATGGTCCGTGACCGGCTGGCCGCATCACCGATTGCCGCCGACCGGCGCAGCCATGTGGTTATTACCGGGGGCGCCAGTCAGCTCAACGGACTGCCGGAATTGGCAACCCGCATGCTCGGACGCCCGGTGCGACTCGGCCGCCCACTCGGCATAGCCGGCGCTCCCGAGGCGGCCAAAGGTCCGGCATTCGCGGTAGCGGCTGGCCTGCTGGTCTATCCGCAGGCGGCACATCTTGAACATTTCGAAATGCGTAAGCGGCAACTCATGACTGGCACGGGCGGGTATTTCGCCCGCGTCGGACGATGGCTTCGCGAGAGTTTCTGATGGCCCTCAGAAGCGAAGCTGCAATGTGTCAGCGGCCGGTGGCGGACCGGACGGGCCAGGGCGTGAACAGCGCCTGCGCGAGGCAAAAGAGGCAATCATGACGATCAATCTCAATATCCCCGACATTCGTGAGCTCAAACCACGCATTACCGTGTTCGGTGTGGGCGGAGCCGGTGGCAATGCCGTGAACAATATGATCACGGCCGGCCTGCAAGGCGTCGATTTTGTCGTCGCTAACACCGACGCGCAGGCGCTCACGATGTCGAAGGCCGAACGCATCATCCAGATGGGCGCGCAGGTGACAGAAGGGCTCGGCGCCGGCTCGCAGCCGGACGTCGGGCGTGCTGCCGCCGAAGAAGCGATCGACGAAATCCGGGATCATCTCTCAGGCGCGCATATGGTTTTCGTCACCGCAGGAATGGGCGGCGGGACCGGCACTGGCGCCGCACCGATCATCGCCAAGACCGCGCGCGAGCTCGGCATTCTGACCGTTGGCGTGGTCACTAAGCCATTTCATTTCGAAGGCCAGCGCCGGATGCGCATCGCCGATGGCGGGATCGGCGAATTGCAAAAATGCGTCGACACGCTGCTGATCATTCCCAATCAGAATTTGTTCAGGGTGGCGAACGAGAAGACGACTTTTGCCGACGCCTTCGCGCTTGCCGACCAGGTGCTCTATTCCGGCGTCGCCTGCATCACCGACCTGATGGTCAAGGAAGGTCTGATCAATCTCGATTTTGCCGACGTGCGCGCGGTGATGCGCGAGATGGGCAAGGCGATGATGGGAACCGGCGAAGCCGAAGGTGAAAAGCGGGCGCTGGCGGCCGCCGAAGCGGCAATTTCAAATCCGCTGATCGACGACGCTTCTATGAAAGGCGCCAGGGGCCTTTTGATCTCCATCACCGGCGGCCGCGATCTGACGCTGTACGAGGTCGATGAAGCGGCAACGCGTATTCGCGAAGAGGTCGATCAAGACGCCAATATCATTGTCGGCGCGACGTTCGACGAAAGCCTGGACGGCATGATCCGCGTATCGGTCGTCGCGACCGGCATCGATGGGGCCACGGCGCCGCGCATGAGCTCAACCGACTCGCGAGTCGCCGAGATGGCGCAACGTCTGCGCGCGGAAAAACATCGCTACCCCGAGCGAGTCGAGCGGCAGCCGGCCGCCGCGATGGGCATGGCAGGCGCTAGCGTGAATGCTTCCATCGAGTCGGCCGCCAAGGCGGCGATCGCAGCAGCAGTCGAGGACGTTACGATTCGCCCGCTCGCACCTAAACCGTCGCTGTTTATCGATCCGGCGGCTGAGGAGGAGGTCGAATCAGAGCAGCCATCGGCCTTCATTCCGCCCCAGCCGGAGCGGATGCCACCGCGCACGTTACGAATGCCGCGAATCGATGAGCTGCCGTTGCCCGCTCAGAACGAAATCAGGGCCAAGCGCGGCGACCTCGCCGACGACCACCATCCCGAGAAGCGGCATCGCTCGCTCCTGGCGCGGCTGGCTTCGGTCGGCCTTGGCCGCCGTCACGAGATCGCCAAACCGGCCCCCAAGGCGCAGGCAGCACGCGTCGCACCCGTCGCGCCGATGCCAGCGCAGGAACGATTGCCGGGCCGGCCGATGCCTCGACCGGCGGAACCCCGCCCTGAGCCGATCTCGGAATATGCCAAGCGGGCCATGCCACAAGGCCTCGACCATCATGGTCGGGCGAGCGCTGTGCATAACTCGCCTGAGCAGGATCAGCTCGACATTCCGGCCTTCTTACGCCGGCAGGCAAACTGATCAGCGGCACGGCAGGGCTTCGCAATGCGGGCGCGAGGAATCGCGCCCGCCCTTTTTTAACATACTGAATTAGCTAGACTTTCTGTCAAAACCCACCATCCTCTTCGACCGTTCCAGCACTAGAATTGCCACCGCATCGGCAGCGACCGAGCGAGGCACCGGCTCATTTTGGCCAAGGTCGGGACCGGAGTGCGGCCGGATAATGGTAACAGTCGGTAAAAAACCGTGAATTGGCCTCTGGGCGGCGCAGCATTAGGGTGTGTGCGTCGAGGGGATACTCGGGGTATTCGTTTCTATCGGTCCGTTGCGGCCCTCCTAGATTTTGTAGCTTTGGACGCGTCCCCTCACGTTGGGTGGCCTTTTCGCGCAGTTCCTTTTGCTCGCGAATTTGGCTGTGAGGTGTGGGGCAAAAGCATGACGCGGGGCGTGCCGGCCGGCAGGCAGACGACGCTGCAGGATCATGTGACCGTCGCCGGTATCGGCGTTCATTCCGGTTTACCAACCACCGTTACGCTGCATCCGGGCGAGGCCAATACCGGCATCGTCTTTTTCCGTGGCGGGACGGACGGGCAGCCCGTTCGCGAATTGCGCGCCTATTATCGCAGGGTGACGGCGACCGAATTCGCTACCGTTCTTGGCGACGAAAACGGCCCCATCGTATCGACTACGGAACATGTCTTGGCCGCCCTGCGCGCGCTCGGTGTCGACAATGCCGTCGTCGAAGTCGACGGTCCGGAAATCCCGATTATGGACGGCAGCGCGGCGCCCTTCGTCGCGGCCATCGAACAAGCAGGAATCGCCCCCCTCTCGAAACCGCGGCGCTACATTCAGGTGCTAAAGCCGGTACGCGTCGTCAAAGGCGACAGCTTCGGCGAATTACGGCCTTATCTGCGCGGATTGAGGATCGAGACCGAAATCGACTTCGACCATCCGCTGGTCGGCCGGCAAGCCTACGCTGTGGATGTTGAGCCGGATTCATTCCGTCGTGATTTGGCTCGCGCGCGCACTTTCGGCTTCATGCGCGATGTCGCCAAACTTTGGAGTGCCGGTTACGCGCGCGGCGCTTCGATCGAGAACACGGTCGTCATCGCCGAGGATCGCGTCCTTAATCCGGAAGGCGTGCGTTACCCGAACGAATTCGTCCGCCATAAAGTCGTGGATGCAATTGGCGATCTGGCGCTCTCGGGCGCCCCCTTGATCGGCGCCTATCGCTCGCGGCGCGGCGGCCACAAGCTCAATCATGCGGTGCTGACGGCGCTCATGGCCGACCGCAGCGCCTGGACCTATGTGGAAATGCCGGAGATCCGGCGCATCCGCGGCCATGCCGACCTTGCCGCCGGCCTTGCCGTTCCGGCTTACGGGCCTGAGGTCTCTTAGCCGCAAGTGGCCGCGACTGCTCTTGTTCCGGCCCCAACTGTATTAGCGGCAGGCCGCCTAAAGGCTTAACTTGGCGCCTTAATCCGGGCCGATTGTCGGCCCATAGGGCTGCGATGTGCCGACTGGGCGGCGCGCGGCTTGTGCGACGGGGCTCAAATCATCTCATGACGGCGCAGTCAGAAGGATCGGCGAGATCCGCAGGCAGGTTGCATGCGCTGGGGTCGCGCCTGGCGGCGGCCGTCATTGCCGTCCCGCTGTGTTTGCCCCTCATGGGTTGCAGCAGCCTGTTCAACAAGGACGAAGAGTACGTCCCCGAAAGCCCCGCCGACGCGCTCTATAACCAAGGGCTGTACCTCCTCAACACCAAGCAGGATTACAAGGAAGCGGCCAAGAAATTCGATGCGGTGGACCGCGAAAATCCTTACTCCGAGTGGGCGCGCAAAGCCCTCTTGATGTCGGCATACGCTTATTATCAAGCCGAAATGTTCGACGATTGCATGAATTCGGCGAAGCGCTACGTGACGCTGCATCCAGGCAGTCCCGACGCAGCTTATGCCCAGTATCTGATCGGCTCCTCATACTACGACCAGATCGTCGACGTATCGCGCGACCAGCAGCGCGCCGAGAAGGCGATCGACGCGTTGCAGGAAGTCGTCCGCAAATATCCGAAAAGCGAATATGCCTTGAGCGCGCAGAAAAAAATCGGCATGGCGCGCGATCAGCTCGCCGGCAAGGAGATGGATGTCGGGCGTTTTTATCTCAACAAGCGTGACTTCATCGGCGCGATCAACCGCTTCAAGGTGGTCGTGACCCAATACCAGACTACACGGCATGTCGAAGAGGCGTTGATGCGGCTGACTGAATGTTACATCGCGTTGGGTATCATCGACGAAGCACAAACTGCGGCCGCCGTGCTCGGGCACAATTTCCCCGATAGCGCCTGGTACAAAGATGCCTATCGGCTGGTGAAGACAGCGGGCGGCGAGCCGACCGCGGAAAATAAAGGCTCATGGATCAGCCGTGCCTTCCAGAAGATGGGTTTGTCGAGTTCTTCACAGTCCGGCTGACAGTTCGGATGGCGGAGCTAATGATATTTGGGCGGTCAGAGGACAGAAGCGAGAATCACGAATATCATCCGAGCTTCGATATCCGCCCAGTGACCTCCGACATCTGATATCCGACCTGCGCTGTTATGCTCGCCCGGCTCTCGATCCGCGATATCGTTCTGATCGATCGTCTGGACATCGATTTCGGGTCCGGGCTTGCGGTGCTCACCGGCGAGACCGGCGCCGGCAAGTCGATCCTGCTTGACGCTTTTGCGCTTGCGCTCGGTGCGCGCGGCGAGGCGGCATTGGTGCGCGAAGGCGCCGAGCAGGGCCAAGTCATCGCCGCGTTCGAAATTACAAAGAACCATCCGGCGCGCCGGCTTATTACCGATAACAGGCTGAGCGCCGAGGACGAGCTCATTCTGCGGCGCGTGCAATTCGCCGATGGCCGCACCCGCGCCTTTGTCAATGATCAGCCGGTCAGTGTGCAAGTCTTGCGCGCGCTGGGCGCCGCGCTCGTGGAAATTCACGGCCAGCACGACGAGCGCGCTTTCGTCGATGCCACGACACACCGCTCGCTGGTCGACGCCTATGGCAGGCTCGAAGGCGACGCCGTCGCAGTCGCCGATTTGTGGGCGCAATGGCGAGACCGCGAGGCGGCCGTGCAAAGCCATCGCGCCGATGTCGAGCGCGCAAACCGCGAGGCGGAATGGCTGCGCCATGCCGTCGCGGAGCTCGGCAAGCTTTCCCCGCAGGCGGGGGAGGAAACCGCGCTCGCCGAACGCCGCGCCGCAATGATGCAGGCTGAGAAAGTCGCCGACGATCTGCGCTCGACTCATGACAGCGTTACCGGGGCGAACTCGCCGGTGCCACCGCTTGGCAGCGCGGTGCGCCGGCTGGAGCGCCGTGCGGCGCAGGCACCGAGTTTGATCGAGCCGGTGGTGAAAGCGATCGATGCGGCGCTTACGGCGCTCGAAGAGGCGCGCCTGCAACTCGAACAAGCTTTGCAACTTGCCGGCTACGATCCCCAAGAACTGGAAAAGATCGAGGAGCGCTTGTTCGCACTGCGCGCCGCCGGACGGAAGTACAATGCGCCGGTCGACGAGCTTGCGGGGATCGCGCGCCGCTACGAAAACGACCTGCACTTGATCGATGCCGGCGCCGAAAAGCTCGCGGCCCTCGAGCAAGAGGCAAAAACGGCCTTGGCGGCCTATCGCACGGCGGCGCAATCGCTGTCGGCGGCGCGCCGGCGCACGGCAGAGACGCTCGACAAGGCGGTCAATGCCGAGTTCACGCCGCTTAAGCTCGAGCGCGCGCGATTCTCGACCGAAATCACCAGCGAAAGCGAAGGGCCCCAAGGGCTCGATCGGGTTGAATTCTGGGTCTGCACCAATCCGGGGACGCGGCCGGGCCCACTCATGAAAGTCGCCTCGGGCGGCGAGCTTGCCCGCTTTCTGCTGGCGCTCAAGGTGGTGCTCGCCGATCGCGGCTCGGCTCCAACCCTGGTCTTCGATGAGATCGACACCGGGGTTGGCGGCGCGGTGGCCGATTCGATCGGCGTGCGTCTCGCGCGGCTTGCCTCCGGCGTGCAGGTGATTGCCGTCACCCATGCGCCGCAGGTGGCGGCGCGGGCCGAGCGGCATTACCTCATCACCAAGGACGCCATGTCGCGCGGCAAGCGGGTAACCACCCGCATCGCGGAGCTGGCGAACGAACGCCGCCGCGAGGAGATCGCGCGCATGCTGGCCGGCGCGGAAATCACGGCCGAGGCCCGCGCCGCGGCGGAACGGCTGATCCGCGCGGCGGGGTAGTACACAAGAGCAGGATGCCTCGTTATCAAGTCTGGGTTCGGGCTGCGACCGGGCCTGGGAGGAGGGATTGTCGGCACAATGGCGGCTAAAGATCCCGCACAGGTCGCGGTGGACGCGCTCACTGAAGCCCAAGCCAAGGCCGAGCACGCCCGGCTCGAAGCCGAGATCGCGGGGCACGATCGCCGCTACTATCAGGAAGACGCGCCGGCCGTCAGCGACGCCCAATACGACAAGCTGCGGCAGCGCTACGCTGCGATCGAGGTGCGGTTTCCGCAACTGCGCACGGCGGCAAGCCTGACGCAGCGCGTCGGCGCAGCGCCATCGGCGCGTTTTGCGAAAGCGCGTCATGCGGTGCCGATGCTGTCGCTTGACAACGCCTTCAGCGAAGACGATGTGGGCGATTTTGTCGGCCGCATCCGCCGTTTTCTGCGGCTTGCCGACGACGAGGAGATCGCGTTCTCAGCCGAACCGAAGATCGACGGCCTGTCGATGTCGTTGCGTTACGAGGAAGGCGCGCTAGCCACCGGCGCAACGCGCGGTGACGGCAACGAAGGCGAGGACGTCACCGCCAACGTCAAGACGCTCGCCGACATTCCGCAGCGACTCAAAGGAACGAACCTTCCCGCGATTTGCGAGATCCGCGGCGAAGTCTATATGACCAAGCACGCCTTCCTCGCGCTCAACAAGCGCCAGGCCGAAACCGGCGGACAGATCTTCGCCAATCCGCGCAATTCGGCGGCCGGTTCGCTGCGCCAGAAGGACCCTTCGATCACCGCGTCGCGCCCGCTCGGCTTTTTCGCCTATGCCTGGGGCGAGATGGGCGAAATGCCGGCAAATACACAAACCGGCATGATCAAATGGTTCGAGGCTTGCGGTTTTAAGACCAACCCGCTGACCAAACTGTGCCGCGGCCTCGACGCCTTGCTGAAATTCCACCACGAGATCGAAGCACAGCGCGGGACGCTCGACTACGACATCGACGGCGTGGTCTACAAACTCGACCGGCTCGATTGGCAGGAACGCCTGGGTTTCGTATCGCGCTCGCCGCGCTGGGCGATCGCGCACAAATTTCCCGCCGAGCGTGCGATCACCGTGCTCAAGGACATCGAAATCCAGATCGGCCGCACCGGCGCGCTCACGCCGGTCGCCAAGCTCGAGCCGGTCACGGTCGGCGGCGTCGTGGTGCAGAACGCGACGCTGCACAACGCCGACGAAATCGCCCGGCTCGATGTGCGCATCGGCGACAAGGTGGAAATTCAGCGCGCCGGCGACGTCATTCCGCAGGTGCTCGGCGTCATCGGGGAAAAACGGCCGCGCGGCGCCAAACCGTACCAATTTCCCAAAGTCTGTCCCTGCCCGCTGCACACCGAAGTGGTGCGCGAGTCGACCGCAACGGGCGAGGAAGGCGCAGTTGCCCGCTGTACCGGCGAGTTCGCCTGCCCGTATCAGATCGTCGAGCATCTCAAGCATTTCGTCTCACGGCGCGCCTTCGACATTGATGGCCTCGGCGACAAGCAGATCGAGCTGTTCCACGAGCACGGCTGGGTCAAAGAGCCGGCCGACATTTTCACGCTTGAGGAACGCAACGCAAAAATCCGCCTGGAAGAGGTCGAAGGTTTCGGCGAAACCTCGGTACGCAACCTCTTTGCAGCCATCGCGGTGCGGCGCGAGATTGCGCTCGAGCGCTTCATCTACGCGCTTGGCATCCGCCATGTCGGCGAAACCACCGCGGTCGCATTGGCGCGCGGTTACGGCAGCTGGGACGCGTTCCACGAGGCATGCCTGAAGCTTGCCGACGGCGACGACGACACCAGAAACGACATGGATACGCTCGATCAGATCGGCGACACCGTCATCGACAGCCTGCGCGACTATTTCGCCGAAGCGCATAATCGGCGGCGGATCGAGCGGCTCGCCAGGCAAGTAACGATCCACGCGGCGGAAAAGCCGCGCAGCGATTCCACCGTCGCCGGCAAAACCGTCGTGTTTACCGGCACGCTCGAGACGATGACGCGCGACGAGGCCAAAGCCTCGGCCGAGCGGCTCGGCGCAAAAGTATCCGGCTCGGTGTCGAAAAAGACCGACTATGTGGTTGTCGGACCGGGTGCCGGCTCAAAACTGACCGATGCCAAAAAACTCGGCGTGAAAATTCTGACCGAGGACGAGTGGGCGAAGCTCATTCGCTGAGAGAGCGGAGCCGACGCACCGCTCAAATTTGTCCCATCAAGACCAGAATAATCACGACCACCAACAAAAGCCCGAGGCCGCCGCCGGGGTAATAGCCCCATTCGGAACTATAGGGCCAAGTCGGCAAAGCACCGATCAGCAACAGGATCAGAATGATAATAAGAAATGATAATAAGAATGGTCGATAACATAAGGTTGCCTCGCGTTTTCCATGCGGAAATCCGTACGCAAACAAACGTTCGCTCAACGCAAAAGTTCCCGTCTCGACAATCGGTGCAAGGGCGCGCAAAGGTTTTAACTTTTCAGCGGCGCGCAGGCGCCATTAAGCCAAGCGCGCGTTGGCTCATCGAGAAGCGGCGCAAGCATGTCGCGCACGCTGGCGTGATACGTGTCGAGCCAGGCGATCTCGTCCTGCGTCATCAAAGCGGGCTCGATGAGTCGTCGATCGATCGGCGCCAGGGTCAGGGTCTCGAAACAATTAAGCGGCTTCTCGGCATCCGCCATCGGCGCTGCCTCGGTGATGAGGACCAGGTTTTCGATGCGGAGGCCGTAAGCGCCGGGCCGGTAATAGCCCGGCTCGTTCGACAGGATCATGCCGCGTTTGAGTGGCGCAGTGCCAAGCTTGGAAATCCGCGCCGGCCCTTCGTGGACCGAGAGATAGCTGCCGACGCCATGCCCGGTGCCATGGTCGAAGTCGCGACCGTCGCGCCACAGGAATTGTCGCGCCAGGGTGTCGAGCTGCGCGCCGGTGGTGCCGTCGGGAAAGACGGCGCGGGCAATAGCAATATGCCCCTTGAGAACCAGCGTGAAACTCTTGCGCATGTCCTCGCGCAGATCGGCGTTGGGCGCGCCGACCGCGATAGTGCGGGTGATATCGGTCGTGCCGTCTTCGTATTGGCCGCCGGAATCGATCAGGAACAATTCGCCGGTGCCGATCCGCCGGTTGCTCTTGCGAGTGACGCGGTAATGCACGATGGCGCCGTCCGGCCCGGCGCCGGCGATGGTCGGAAACGAAATATCCTTGAGAAGCCCGGTGTCGCGTCGAAAGCTCTCCAGCGCCTCGACCGCGTCGATTTCAGTCAGTTTCCCGCGCGACGCTTCGCCGTCGAACCAGGCGAGAAAGCGCGTCACCGCGGCGCCATCGCGAATTTGCGCGGCGCGCGAGCCGGCGATCTCGGCAGCGTTCTTTACCGCTTTCATCGGCGCGATCGGATCGCCGCCGCGCACGATCTTGCCGCCGCTCTCGGTGAAAAGGCACGCGATCGCGTCGGGGCACAAGGCCGGATCGAGCATCACCGCGCATCCCGTTTTGCCGAGCGCGGCAAGATCGCGCTCGAAATCCGCCGGCGGGCGTAACGTCGCCAGCGCTTCGAGCTTTTCGCGCACGGCACTGCCGAGCTTGCGCGAATCGACATAGATCATAGGTCCCCCAAACATCTGCAGAATCGCATAAGCTAGCACGACTGGCGTATGTGGCACGTCGTGCCCGCGAATATTGAACAGCCACGACACCGCCTGCGGATCGGAGACGACGAGCGCGTCGGCGCGCTTGCCGACCGCCTCGCGCACGCGCGCGAGCTTCGCCGCGGCCTCCTCGCCGGCATAGCGCAGATCGTGCAGCGCGATCGCGCCGAGCGGCGGCGCCGGCCGCTCGGTCCACAATGCGTCGAGCGGATTGTCGGTGAGCGCGACGAGGCTGCCGCCCGCGGCGGCGCAGGCTTTGCTCAGCCGCTCGGCGCCGTCCACCGTGTGCAGCCAGGGCGAGTAGCCGAGCTTGGCGCCGGCCGGCAGATTTTCCTCGATCCAGGCGGCCGGCGGATGCTCGACCAGATGCTCGACCGCGAATGCCGCGACATCGACCTCCTCGCGCACCTGCACCAGGTAACGGCCGTCGACGAAAATCGCGGCGCGATCGGCGAGCACGATGGCGGTACCGGCGGAGCCGGTGAAGCCGGTAAGCCAGGCGAGGCGCTCGGCGCGGGGCGGCACATATTCGTTCTGGTAACGGTCAGCGCGCGGCACGATGAAGCCGTCGAGGCCGCGGCGCTTGAGCTCGGCACGCAGCGCCGCAAGGCGCTCGCCGCCGGGGTCGCGCTCGGCACGGTCATCGAAGGACTGAAATCGCGCTTCGAACATCACCGGCAATTTACTTTCTCTTTGTCCGAAGGGGGAG
>Ga0182034_10000710_pt1 | contig 15583 bp, 12 predicted proteins | sample flu12Cox44000172_FD_125972 | JGI IMG/M metagenome (GOLD analysis project Ga0182034, IMG submission 125972) | Lab enrichment of tropical soil microbial communities from Luquillo Experimental Forest, Puerto Rico - flux4day.12C.oxic.44.000.172 | ecosystem: Environmental > Terrestrial > Soil >... | reverse complement strand
GAGGGCGGCACCCTGCTCATCAGGCAACACGGCCGGACGGACGTCCCTCCGCTCATCGCCATCAGAACCTTCAAGGTGGACGCGGGTCTGATCGGACTCTGGCGGAGGCACGTCGCGCACGTCGAGATCGTCAGACTGGACATGTCGATTCCACCGCGTGAGGACGGGGGCAAGACATCCGTAGGAGTGGTTGACCGGCTCGCCTCCAGCTCGACGAAGACGGGCGTCATCATCGACACACTCGATGCGACCGACGCGCGGCTGATCATCATTCCGCGCGGGAAGGCCAGAGCCCCGGAAACCTGGAAGACCTGGGCGATCCACACCCTCACGATGCACCGTGTGGGGATCGATCAGTCGATGCCTTACCAGGCGACGCTCACCAACGCTGTCCCACCTGGGGAAATCCAGACCGCCGGGGACTTCGGGCCGTGGGATCGCGACGACCCCGGCGGCACGCCGCTCAACGGGACATTCACCTTCGACAACGCGGATCTCGGCGTGTTCAAAGGCGTCAAGGGGACGCTTTCGTCGCGGGGATCGTTCGGGGGATCGCTCGGCTGGATTGACGTGAACGGTGAAACCGAGACGCCGAACCTGGTCGTCGACGTCGGCGGCCATCCTTTTCCGCTCCACGCGACGTATCACACGATCGTCGACGGCACCAACGGCGACACGAGGCTGGAGCGGATCGATGCGACGCTCGCACGGTCGACGCTCGCGGCGAGGGGCGCAGTGCTCGAGGCGCCGCTCGGTGAGCGGAAGCGCAAAGGACGAACCATCGAGCTCCACGTCGACATGCCGCAGGCGCGCATCGAGGACATCATGACCATGGCCGTCAAGGCGCCGAAGCCGCCTATGATTGGCGCCCTGAAGCTGACGACGACCTTCCTGCTGCCTCCCGGGGACGCCAATGTCGTGGATCGATTGAAGTTGAACGGACGCTTCGACATCTCGCAGGCTAGATTCGCCAACTATGACGTGCAGGGGAAAATCGTCGAGCTCAGCCAGCGCGCACAGGGCAAGCGGCCCGACAGGGAGCGCGCACAGGTCGCGTCGAACTTCCGCGGGCATTTCGTCCTCGAGAGGGGGGTTCTGACGCTCTCCGACCTCTCGTTCGATGTGCCCGGCGCGCAGGTGAAGCTCGCCGGGCGCTACGCGCTCGAGCGCGAAACGATCGACTTCAAGGGTGACCTGTTGATCACCGCGAAGGTCTCACAGACCGTCACAGGATTCAAATCGCTCCTGCTGAAGATCGTCGATCCGCTGTTCACAGGGCCTGGCGGCGGCAGCTCGATTCCGATCGCCATCAGCGGCACGCGGAGCGACCCGCGGTTCGGCATCGACTTGCATCGCGTGTTCAAGCGCTGATCGGGCCTCAGCGGCCCGCGCGGTCAAGACCGGGTTCGCGGCTGAAGGCTGAGGGCTGAACGCAGACAGCTGGCGTCGCCGCTCGCGGTAGTCCGGGCAGGCACCGGCGACAAGGCTCCAGAACTTCGGGGAGTGATCAAGGCGCTTCAAGTGCATCAACTCGTGAATGATCACGTAGTCGCGAACGGCCTGGGGCATCTGCACGAGGCGCCAGTTCAGGCAGATGTGTCCGCTGGAAGAGCACGAGCCCCAGCGCCATTTCTGATTACGAATGCTGATCCGGCACACCTGCAGGCCGAAACGTGCCGCCAGCTCGAGAAGGCGCGCCGGCAACTCCCGCGTTGCGCGCGCCCGCAGCCCGTGTTCGCGTTCCCCCGTTACCGATCCGCACTCCGCGTTCCGCAATCCGCTATCCCGGGGTCTCCAGCCCGGGGCCCCCAGCGTAGCACCTGCGCTGGGGTGGGAGCGCGGCAGCCGCGCTGGGGTGGAATCGTCCTGCCCTGCCCGTTCGTCCCACTCTTTTCTCTCGCGCTCCAACCGTTTCCGCTGTTTGTCGATCCACCCACGCTGACTGTCGACGAACGCCAGCGCGCCCTTCCTTGAGCCGCGTCGCGGAATCGTCACACGCACACTGCCATCATCCGTGACGCGAATCACATACCGCCGGGCGCGCGGGTGACGAGTGCACACGACAGATGGGTCGGCGCGGAGAGGTGGGTCGGACATCAGTGGCCGCCGAAGACGACGAAGCCCCGCTTGCGCAGGCTGTCGGCCAATATCACTTCCATCTCCTTCGCCTTTGCGTACGGCATCGGGTTGAGATGCTCGTACAAGCGAGGGACGAGCCGCTCGCCGAACCTTCTGACGATACGTGCCGCTTTGACGCCGGCCTTGTGGTTCTCGAATCGCCGCTCGGGCGACAGGCCGGTCATGCCGACGTAGTAGCCGGCCTTGCCGTCCGCTTTGGGGTTTCGCAGATAGACCACGTAAACGCTGTGATGATCCTTCGCGCGCGCGTGCGCCTCAGAGCCGGTCGATTTCTCGAGTTTTCTCGACTTCTTCGGCTTCTTCGACATCGTCGACATCTTCCCCCGGGAAGGCGAACGGGAGTCCATCGGTCAGCTCAGGCGCTTGCAGCATTCTTGGAACCCGGTCGATGGGCTCGAGCTGTTTGATCTCGTCTCCACCGTTGGCCGCATGCAGCTCTTTCAGCTTGCGTGCTTTGACGAGCACATTGCCCTCGAGGGATCTGACGGCCTCGTTGTACGCCTCGAGGCTCGACTTCAAGCGAGCGCCCAGCGTATCGAAGCGCGTGCCGAGCGTGCGGACGGCGTCGTACAGCGTTCTCCCGAGCTCGCTGATCTTGCGCGCGTTCTCCTGCAACGCCTCCTGTTGCCACCCGTAGGCGACGGCCCTCAGAAGCGCGATGAGCGTGGTCGGGCTGGCGAGAATGACCCGCTTCTCGACGCCGAACTCGATGAGCATCGGATCCTGCTCGAGGGCGGCACTGAAGAACATCTCGCCGGGCAGGAACATGATCACGAATTCCGGCGTGGCCGGCACTTTGTCGAAGTAGCTCTTGGCCGAGAGCTGTGAGAGGTGGGCGCGCACCTGGCGGGAATGATCCGCCAGCAGCTTGTGCCGCGTATCGTCTTCCGTCGCTTCGAGGGCGCGAAGATACGCGTCGAGCGGCACCTTGGCGTCCACGATCATGTGCTTGCCGCCCGGCAGGTTGATGATGACGTCGGGCCGGACGCGGCCGTTCTCGGTAGCAATCGTCTCCTGCTCGGTGAAGTGGCAGTGTTCGACCATCCCGGCCAGCTCGACGACCCTCTTGAGCTGCAGTTCCCCCCAGCGTCCGCGGACGCCTGGACGTTTGAGCGCGTCGACGAGCCGCTGCGTCTGGCCGCGGAGGTCCTGGCCGACCGTGTCAAGCGCCGTGAGCTTCTCGATGAGCGCCGCGCCGGTCTCGAGGCGGCGGCGCTCGCTTTCCTTGATGTCGCGGTCGACCTGTTCAAGCGTCTTTGCCATCGGCAGAAGGAGATCTTCAATCGCTTTCCTGCGCGAGTCGATGTCGGCGGTGGCCTCGGCGCGCGCCTGTTGAAGCTTCGTCTGCGCAAGCGAGAGAAACTGTTCGTTATTGTGCTTGAGCGCCTCGGCGCTGAGTGCACCGAACGCGTCGCGGAGCTTGGCCTCCGCGTCCTGATACGCTCTCAACCGTTCGACGTGGACGGCCCGATCTCTCTCAAGCTCGGCCTGGAGACGGCCGCGCCCCGGACGCGCGGCGAGCCATCCCACGAGCATGCCGATGGCGAGGCCGGCGATGAGCGTGCTGACCAGGACGACTGAGACTATGAGATCAATGGGCATCATTGTACCGCGGGATTACCCAGCGAGGACTCCATCCCGCCGACTCAGCGCGACACGACGAACGGCAGCCACGACTCGGGCAACTGGAGCTCCGCTGCGTGGACGGCCTGAAAGATCGCACGCTCCCCGACCGCGTTACCCGGGGCGGCAAGGTCGCGCGCGCGGAGCCCGGCGGCGATTTGCCGGAGCGCGCGGCGCGCCTCGATCTGCGCCCGGCGCCTGCCGCTCTCATACTGCGGCGTGGCAGCGCGGGCATCGGCGCGCTCCGCTTTGAGCCGCTCGAGCCGCGGCCTGTCGACCGGCTCAAGCGGGAGCTGGAAGTGAAAGCGCTCCTCGGACGTGGTGTCGAGGTCGCCCGCGGCCCGGAGCGCGCGATTACGATCGAGGTCTGCCCGGTAGCACTGAAAACAGAGCAATCGGGGACCGGACATCCGCGCCCGCCGCCAATTCGCTTCCGACAGCTGCCTGCCTGGCAGGACAAGCTCCTGCCGTGCGCCAAAGGCCCCCCTTGCTCCGTTCGCAGCAAGCTTCAGCGCTTCGCGGCAGGCCGGGCACAGCGCTTTCGGTCGTTTGCCCTCCAACTCGCCACCCGGGAAGGCAACCCATTCATCCGTCGCAGGTTCAAGCGTTTGTTGGGCCATGCCTGGCAGTGTATGCGTTGGCTGTGACAGGCCAGGTCACACTTGGTTCTTGGGCCTTGCTACTCGGGCCTGGTCCGCTTTTGGTCTTTGGTCAGGGGTGCGGCGGTCAGATGGCGATGCGCTCGACGTGATTGCCGGCCGCTTCGAGGAACCGGCGGAAGTCAGCCGCCGAAATGACGAGCGTCACGGTATTGATGTTGGGGTGAAACGAGAGGCGTGCCGCGGACTGCAGGTCCCGATCCAGGAACACGCGCACCCCGTGATCGTGATCGTTGATCAGCCCGAACGGCGAGACCGATCCAGGTGTCAGTCCCAAGCACTTCATCAGCCGTTCGGGCGACCCGAAGCTCAGCTTGCCGTCACCAATCTGGGCCGCGACAGCCCTCAAATCGGCCTTCTTCGAGTGAACCAAAATGACGAGATAGTGACGGTCACCCTTCTGATTCCGAAGAAAGAGGTTCTTGCAATGGGTCGCATCGATCCCCGCCCAGTGCTTCTCCGCCTCTTCGACCGTCGGCACCGGCGGATGCTCATGCCGCTCGAACGGGATCCCGAGCTCCAGCAGCCGTTCGCGGACGCGCCGTTCCTGATCGGTGATCGCCATTGCGCCTGTCCACGAGCTGCTACGGGAATCGGCCGAGCGCGTTCAGCAGTTCCAGGCGGGCCCGCCGAAGTTGATCTTCAGCGATGGCGACCGCGGTACCGGTGTCCCGCGCCACACGTTGAGCGTCGATGACCTCGATGTTCGTCGCGCCACCCGCTCGGAAACTGATGTTCGTGATGTTGACGACCTGGTCGGCCTCGTCGGCTGTCGCGCGGGCGCTTGCGAGAGTTCGTTCTCCACTCGCCACCGCCTCGCGTGCGGCGCGAACTTGCGCGCTGGCTTCGGTCGTCGCGCCCGTCAGTGTGGCCCGTGCGTTGTCAAAGGCCGCTCGACGCTGCGTTTTCACCGCCCCCCGCTGCCCGCTGTCGAAGATCGGCACGTTCGCTTGGAACAGAATTCGCCAGCTGTTCTGCGGCAGAAAGAACGGCGGAGGATACGTGCTGGACGGTTGAAAAATGGCATCGACGGTTGGATACCAGTCTTTCGTGCTGTCTCGCACGACCCGGTCCGCAGCCTGCTGCTCGGCGGCAAAGAGCTTGAGATCCGAGCGCCACAGGGACAAATCGCCGGGCGTGGCCGGTGGGACCGCAAAGTCCGGCTCACCGGACGCATCCGCCGGACCGTCGACCGCCATCAGCACGCCGAGCGCCTCTTGCGCCCGATACAGCGCCAGCCTGGCCACCTCGACCAGTCCCTCGTTGGCCGTCACCTGCTGCTGCGCGCGCAGCGCGTTGAGCCGGCTGCCCATGCCCTGCTGCTCGAGCTCCGACGCAAGATCGAAATGGGCCTTCGCGACGTCGCGCGCGCGCTCATTGCTTTCGACGACGCGCCGCTCGGCGATGATTGCGAGATACGCATCCGCTGTCGCCAGGGCGACCTGCCGCTTCGTGTCGGCCAGGCTCAACTCGGAAATGTCCTTGGCATCCTGCGCTTGCGCGCGTCGCGCCCACGCCGCGGCCGCGAGAATCGGCATGTCGGCGTTGATGGCGGCGGCCGCCTGGCTGCGCGGCGTAACGGTCACGCCGCTGAACTCCACGCCATGGTTCAGAATCGTCCAGGTCACGCTGCCTGTGACTTGCAGAAGCGTTGCCGCGCGCGCCTGCCCGAGGAGCCCGTCGGCGCGCAGGATGCCGCTCGCCGCCGCAGCAACGCTCGGGTTGTTGTCTTGCGCTCGCTGTATCGCCTCCGGAAACGTCACGCGAACGACAGGCGCCGGCGCGGTCTGCGCGTGAGATGTCGCGGCGATCGCGGCCAGGCCGAGGGCGACCCTCTGCCCGCGGATCACCCATTGTCGCCACAGCCGGGCTCCCGGCCGCGAATTACGAGTCACGACGTCGGGCGCGGCTCCCGAGCCCCTTGACGACGACATACAGCACTGGAATAAAGCCGAGATTCAAGAATGTCGACGCCAGCATGCCGCCGGCCACGGCGGTTCCCACCGAATGACGCGCTTCACGGCCGGCCCCGCTGGCGAGGGCGAGCGGCATGACTCCGAGAATGAAGGCGAGCGATGTCATCAGAATCGGACGGAGCCGTATCCGCGCCGCTTCCACGGCGGCATCAACTACCGTCATCCCGCGCGCCCGCAGTTGCTCGGCAAATTCCACGACGAGAATGCCGTTCTTCGCCGAGAGCCCAATCAACATGACCAGGCCAATCTGACAGTACACGTCATTAATCAGTCCCCTCCCCGACTGCGCCGCGAGCGCGCCCATGATGGCCAGCGGAACCGACAGCAGAATGATGAACGGCAGCGTGACGCTCTCGTACTGGCCGGCCAGCGTCAAATACACGAGCAGGAGGCCGAGGCCAAAGATGGCGGCAGACTGCCCCCCGGCGTTGATCTCTTCGTGCGATACTCCCGACCACGCGTACGAAAACCCTTGCGGCAGCACGCGCTCGGACAACTGCGCCATCGTCTGCAGCGCCTGACCGGAGCTGTACCCGGGCGCCGCCGACCCGTTGATCGACGCCGATCGAAACAGATTGAAATGGCCGATGCTCTTGGGCGCCGTCGCCTCCTTCACCGACACGACGTTACTGAGCGGCATCATCGTGCCCGCCGCGGTGCGAACGTAATACCGCTGGATGTCGGTCGGGTTCGACCGGAACTGATGGTCGGCCTGCACGTAGACGCGGTACGAACGGTTGTTGAAGTCGAAGTCGTTGACGTAGGTCGATCCGAGCAGAATCTGCATCGTGTTCGTCACGTCGGCCAGCGATATGCCCAAGCTCTTGGCCTGCTCGCGATCGATGTTCACCACGAGCTGCGGATCGTTGGCTGTGAACTGCGTGAAGAGCGCCGTCAACCCCGACGTCTGATTGCCCCGGGTGATGAGCTGCTGCGCGGCGGCCTCGAGCCCCTCGATCTGCCCGCCGCTTTGATCCAACAGCTCGTACGAAAAGCCGCCGAACTGGCCGAGACCCTGAATCGAGGGCGGCAGGAACGGAATCACCATCGCGCCGGTGATCTGGCTGAAGCCTGCGAACAGTTGCCCGACCAGGGCCTTCGCTGAGTGCGCGTCGCCCGGCCGATCTTTGAAGTCTTTGAGCTGCGCGAACAGGATGCCCTGGTTGGGCGCGGATCCCGTGAAGCCGAAGCCGCCGGCGGCGAACATCTGCTTCGTTTCAGGCATCCTCATCATGATCTGCTCCGACTGCTTGATGATGCCCATCGTGTAGTCGAGCGACGCGCCGGGCGGCGCCTGAATGAGGACCATGATGTAGCCTTGGTCTTCGTCCGGGACGAAGCCGGAAGGCACCGTCGTGTAGACCCAATAGGTCGCGCCGAGCAGCGCGGCGAACACCAGCGTGACCGCGACGCGCGCGCGGATCAGCAACCGCAGCCCGGACACCATGGCAGACGTGCCGCCGTCGATCAGCCGGTTCACGACGCGAAAGAACGCGCCGCTTGGCTTCTTCTCTTCTCCGAGGAGCAGAGCGGAGAGCGCGGGCGTCAGAGTAAGCGCGTTGAACGCGGAGATCACCATCGACACCGCGATCGTCAGCGCGAACTGCTGGTAGAGCCGGCCCGTCGTGCCCGGAAAGAAGGCCACAGGGACGAACACCGCCGCCAACACGAGCGCCGTCGCGATCACCGCGCTCGTCACCTCGCGCATCGCCTCGGAGGCGGCCCCGGTCTGGAGCTCGCCCGGCTGACCTCCGAGCGCCACGGACGCGCCCGCCGGTCCTCCTTCCCAGCGCGCCGCCGCCCGCCGCTTCAGGTACCGCTCGTGAATGTGGCGCTCGATGTTCTCGATCACGACGATCGCATCGTCGACGACGAGGCCGGTTGCCAGCGTGATGCCGAAGAGCGTCAGCGTGTTGATTGAGAATCCGAACAGCCTCACGAACGCGAAGGTGCCGACCAGCGAGACCGGGATCGTGATCGTCGGGATGAGCGTCGTCCGCCAGTTCTGCAGGAACAGGAACATGACGAGCACCACGAGCCCGATCGCCTGCGCCAGCGTGATCACCACTTCGCGAATCGACTCCGAGACCACGCTCGTCGTGTCGAAGGCGACTTGCACCTTCATGCCGGGGGGGAACCGGCGGGACAGACGATCGATCTCCGCCGAGACGTCGCGATAGACCTGCAGCGAGTTCGCCGTCGGCAATTGGAGGACGCCGAACGCGATCGCGTCGCGACCGTTGAAGCGCGCCGCCGAAGAGTAGCTCTCGGCGCCGAGCTCCGTCCGCCCGACTTCGCGCACGCGGACCAGCCCGCCATCGGGCGATCGTTTGAGGATGATGTCCTCGAACTGCGCGGGGTCGTTCAGGCGCCCCGCCGCCCGAACGCTGATCTGGTACGCGTGCCCCGCAGGCGACGGGTCGGCCCCGACGGCGCCGGCCGCGACCTGAACGTTCTGCTCGCGCAGAGCAGCAACGACCTCATCTGCCGTGATGTTGCGGCCGGCCAGCTTGTCAGGATCGATCCACAGCCGCATCGCGTACCGGCCGACGCCGAATATCAGGACGTCGCCGACGCCCGGCACGCGTTTGATATCGTCAACGATGAAACGATCCACGTAATTGCTGATGAAGAGCGGGTCGTACTCGCCGTGCTCCGCAAACGCCGCAGCCGCCAGTACGAAATTCGTCGACACCTTCGTGACCGAGATGCCGACCTGCTTCACTTCGTTCGGCAGCCGCCCTTCGGCTTGAGAAATGCGGTTCTGCACATCCACTGCGGCCACGTCGAGGCTCCGGCTGATGTCGAACGTGACGACGATGTTCGACGATCCGTCGTTGCCGCTGGTCGACGTCATGTACTGCATGCCTTCGACGCCGTTGATCGCCTGCTCGAGCGGCGTCGTCACCGCAGTCTCGACGGTCTCCGCATTCGCGCCGTTGTAGAAGGCTCCGACGGACACTTGAGGCGGCGCGAGCTCCGGGAACTGCGCGATCGGCAGCGTCGGAATGGCAATCGCGCCGGCGAGGATGATGACCAGTGAGCAGACGCTGGCCAAGATGGGGCGCCGGATGAAAGTATCGACGAACACGGTCAGGGCTCGTTACTCGATACTCGGTGCTTGGTGCTCGGGACTCGTGGCTCGTTCATGTTACGTGGTCGGCTGAATGGGCTGAATGGGCACGCCATCGGCAAGCTTCTGCGCGCCGGATGTGACGACGCGATCCCCGGTCTTGATACCGTCGAGCACCGGGTAGTTGTTGCCGACGATGGTGCCGACTCTGATCGCCCTCTGCCGGGCGACGAGCGGGGCGCCGGAGGCGCCGCCTTGCCCCGGCGGCGCCTCCTCTGCCACGAAGGCGAAGAACTGGCCGTTGATGCGCAACACGGCCGTCACCGGCACGACCAGCCCTTCGCTCGTCTTCCAGACCAGGCGCGCTCGCACATATTGCGACGATCGCAACTTGCCGGCGGCGTTTGGAACCTGACCCTTGACGAGCACCGACTGCGTCTGATCGTCGACGTGCGGTGAGATGAAGCTCACCGTGGTGGTGGCAAGGGTCTCCGACCCATCGCTGCCGAGCAGCTGAATCGGAAGCCCCATCTTGAGGCCGGCGGCGCGCTCGATGGGAACATTGACGTACACCTCGAGAGTGCTGTTCTGATCGAGCGTCGTGAGAACGGTCTGGGGCGTGACCTGAAAGCCCACACGAACCGGGATGTCCCCGACGATGCCGGCGGTCGGCGCGGTGACGGTGTAGTAACGGAGCTGAACGACCTGTTGCTGCACCTGCGCCCTCAGCGACTTGAGATTCGCTTCGGCCGTCTCGAGCGCCGCAGCGGCCTGCTCCTGTTCCTGCTTGGAGATCGCGCCCGCGGCGAGCAGATCGCTGGCGCGCTGCGCCTGCTGGCGCGCAAGCGCCACCGCCGCCTCACGGGCGGCGAGCTCGGCCTCCTGACTCGAGACCGCCGCCTGCTGCCGTCGAGGATCGATCTGCATGAGCGGCGCGCCTGCCGCGACGCGGTCGCCCGACTTGACGTGGATTTGTGTGATCTGGCCGTCGGTCTGCGGCTGAATGGCCGTCGAACGGAGCGATTTGACTGTTGCCACGTACTCGGTGCTCTCTTCGATCGGCGTGTTGCGCGCCGTGACGAGGGCGACGGGAGTCGGCGGCATGCCCTGGGGCGCGGCTGCTTGTTGACTGCTTCTGCACGCAATGGCCCCGGCAACGGCAAGAATGACCGTCGCCTTGGCGGCCCTTCTTGGCGACATGGCTACTTGGACTCTCGGGAAAGAGAAAGTGGTTTCGGGCGGCCCGGGCGTCAAGTCTACGCCAGCTGGGCGATAAAACCCAAAGCCGTCCCTCGCTCTTGTCTACAAAGCTGATCAAAACCGTCAGTCTCACTCAAAAACGTAAATGGCTGCTGAGTTGGTGGCGGTCAGTTCCACGCTTTTCAACGCGTTCGGCGCGGCTCCGAAACTGTAAGTGACGGCATCCAAGTTGCCACCCGCCGGGCATGATCACTTCTCTGCTCTCCCACTTTTCCCCCGACCTCGCCATCGACCTCGGCACCGCCAACACCTGCGTTTACGCCCGCGGCAAGGGGATCGTGCTCAGCGAACCGTCGATCGTGGCCCTCAACAAGACCAACGGGCGGATCGAAGCCGTTGGCACCGACGCCAAGGACATGCTCGGACGCACGCCTGGAAACATCACCGCCATCAAGCCGATGAAGGACGGGGTGATCGCCGATTTCGAAGCGGCCGAGAAGATGCTCACACACTTCATCCGCAAAGCACACAAGCGCAGCGGGTGGCTCCGGCCGCGAGTCGTCATCGGCGTGCCGTCCGAGATCACGCAGGTCGAGCGGCGCGCCGTCAAAGACAGCGCGTTCCGCGCGAAGGCCAGCGAAGTGCACCTCATCGAAGAAGCCATGGCGGCGGCCATCGGCGCCGGGATGCCGATCACCGAGGCGGCAGGCAACATGGTGGTCGACATCGGCGGCGGGACCACGGACATCGCGGTCATCTCCCTTGCGGGCGTCGTGTACGGCAAGTCGGTCCGCGTCGCCGGCAACGAGCTGGACGATGCGATTATCCAGCACGCGCGGAAGGCGTACAACCTGCTCATCGGGGAGCGCACGGCGGAACAGATCAAGATGGATATCGGTTCGGCGTCTCCGCTCGACGTCAAAAAGACCGTCGAAGTAAAGGGGCGGCACCTGACTGAAGGGCGGCCGCAAACCGTCACGATGACCGACGAGGAGGTTCGCAAGGCACTGGCCGAGCCGGTCCGCGCCATCGTGCAGTCCGTCCATGACGCGCTCGAGCGCATTCCGCCGGAGCTGTCGGCCGATATCTTCGATCGCGGGATCATTCTCACCGGCGGCGGGGCACTGTTGAAGAACTTCGACAGGCGCCTGCGCGAAGAGACGGGCCTTCCCGTCCAACTCGCGGAGGATCCCCTGTCGTCAGTCGTGCTCGGCGCGGGAAAGATGCTGAGCGACTTCGATCTCCTGCGGAGAATCTCGCTGGATTGAACGTAGTATTCTCTGCGGTGCGATGCCACGCAACGCGGAGGTCATTCGCCAGTGGACGATCCTGCGCGAGGTCGAGCAGGCGCGGGGCGTCGGCCTCACAATCGACCAGCTGGCGCCGCTCTGCGGCGTCACGACACGGACGATCCGCCGCGATCTGCAGGCGCTCGAAGAAGCCGGCTTTCCACTCTTCGACGATCGGTCTCATGAAGACGGCCGGACGCGGTGGAAGCTCAACGGTCAAGCGCTCAGGGGGCTCGCCGCCGGCCTGACTGTGTCGGAGCTGTGCGCGCTCTATTTCAGCCGGACGCTGGTCGAAGCGCTCGCCGCGATGCCGTTTCGAGACGACGTCGAAACCGCATTCGAGAAGCTCGGAGCCGTTCTCACACCGCACATGCGGCAGTTCCTGGATCAACTGCCGCGTGTCATTGCCACCAAGCCCGATCCGATGCGCCGCCGGCCCGAAGGCGACAGCCGGAAGCAACAGCAGATCACCGCCCGGGCGCTCGAGGCCACGTTGCACATGCGTCAGGCCCAGGTGACCTATTACTCGAGGTCGAGCGACCGGACCAAGTCGTACCTGATGCACCCCTACCGCCTTGCGTACGCGCAGGGCGGCTTGTACCTCCTGGCCTATGTGCCGGAATACCAGGAAGTGCGAACGTTCGCCATTGAGCGTGTTCAAGACATCTCGCTCCTCGAAGAGCGCTTCACGCCCATCGAAGACCTGCCCGACACGGCGTTCCCTCACTCGCTGGGCGTCCACTCCGGGCCGCCGGAGCGGGTGGAGATCGAGTTCGAGCCGGCCGTCGTCGACTATCTCCGCGCGCACGAATGGCACCCGTCCCAGAAGATTGAGGAGTCGCAGGATGGACGCGTGCTCATGACCCTCCACGTCTGCCTGGATCGGGCGCTCGAGGGCTGGATCCTGAGCTTCGGACCGTTTGCGCTGGTGCGCGCGCCTGAAGCGCTCGCCCGAAGCATCGCCGACCAATTCGAAGAGGCACGAGCCAAGTACGTCTAACGAGGCACCATCATGGACGCTCCTTACTGTTCCGCGTTCGCGGCGCTCCTGCTGTGCGCAGCATCGGCCGCACCCGCCGCAGGCGCCCCGAAGCTCGTCAAACTCATCAAAGCTGCGCGGCTCATCGACTCATCGGGGAGGGTTGTCACCAACGCGGTGCTGGTCATCGAAGACGATCGCATCGTCTCTGTTGGCGGGGCCACGCCTCCCCCGGCCGGCGCGCAGGTCATCGATCTCGGCCGGTTGACGGTCGTTCCCGGCATGATCGATGTTCACACCCACATGACGTACTTCTGGGACGGGGCGTCCGGCACTCGTCCGCGCGGCAACACCCGGCCCGCCGCGGTCTCGATGGTGTTAGCCCAGGCCAACCTGAAGAAGACGCTCGACGCAGGTGTGACGACAGTGCGTGATCTGAACGCTTCGGAGTACACCGACGTGGCCATGCGCGACCTGATTCGCATGGGCGCCTGGGTCGGCCCAAGGATGTTCGTGGCCGGCTACGGCCTGAGCATCACGCGCCAGCCGTTTCGACCCGGCGCGATTCCCGGCCCGGCCACGGCCGACGGCGTCAGCGAAGTCATCCAGCGGGTGCGCCAGCAGATCGCTGCCGGCGTGGACTGGGTCAAGGTGTTCGGCTCGACCGGGAGCTTCGAGGACGTGTCGCAGAGCCAGACCTTCACCTACGAGGAGATGAAGGCCGCAGTCGACACCGCACACGCGCTCGGCAAGCGGATCGCCATTCACTCCTACGGACCCGATGGCGCGCGCGACGCAGTGCGCGCCGGCGCCGATTCGATCGAGCATGCGACCGACATCGACGATGCGACGATTGCCGAGATGGCGCGGAAGGGCACGTGGTACGTGCCGACGATCGATCACAACCGCTACTACGCGGAGCACGCGGGCGAGTACGGTTTCGCGAACGGTTCCGTCCAGCGCCTCAACGAATTCGTGGCCAGAAATCTCGAGACCGCGCGAAAAGCCGTGAAGGCGGGGGTCAAGATCGCGATGGGGTCTGACGCGGTCTATTCGATGTTCGGCGAGAACACGCGCGAGCTCGGCTGGCTGGTGAAGGCGGGCATGACGCCCGCGCAGGCGCTCGGCGCGGCGACGGCCAACGGCGCAGCGCTTCTCGGCATGGAAACGTCGCTCGGCGCTCTCGCCCCCGGCTTCTTCGCCGACATCGTCGCTGTCGACGGGGACCCCCTCAGTGACGTAAACGTGTTGATTGACCGTGTCCGGTTCGTCATGAAGGGAGGCCAGGTCGTGGTGGACCGGACGGGGCATTAGGCGGAGGCCGGATCCGGCTGGAGGATTTCGATGAAGACGATCGTTCTCACTCTCGTCGCTTCGCTGCTGACAGTGAGCTCCTGGCCGCATCTGCTCGCGCAGGCCGCCGAGCAGAAAACGGTCCAGGACGCCGTCGAAGGGTTCCTGCTCCACCTTGGCGACGGCGAGTTCGACAAAGTGGCCGCTGATCTCGCGCCGAAGTCACTCGTGATCGTCGCGCGAGAACGCGACGGGCAGCCACCACGCGCCGGCGAAACCACGGCACCCGGTGCCGCGCCGACGTCAGAACGGAAGTGGGCCAACACGTTTCAAACAGGCGAGGAATGGTTGGCCGCGCTGAGACGCAACGACCACTTCGTGAAGTTCCGTGAGCCGCTCACGAACGTCCGCGTGACCATCGACAGCAACGCCCTGGCTTACCTGCGCGCCGACTTTCAAGTTGTGCGCGACGGGAAGGCCGTGTCACACGGCGTCGATCAGTTCACGCTCGTGAAGGAGAACGACCGGTGGAAACTCGCGGGCGTCGCCTACACGTCGATGGCAGTCAAGTAGCCGGCAACGGCCCTTCGCAGCTGTTGGCCCAGCCATTCCTCCTCTGCCCACTATGATCCGGCTCCTCGCTATCGACATCGACGGAACGCTCCTCGATAGCCGGGGCCAGCTGCCGGACGCCCACCGCGACGCGGTCGTTGATGCATCGGCTCGCGGCATGGAGATCGCGTTCGTCACGGGCCGAAGCTTCCATTTCTCCCGGCCCATCGCGGACCTCTTCCCGAATCCGCTCACGCTCATCGTCAACAACGGCGCCGTTGTGAAGAGCAAATCAGGCGAGACGCTGATCCGGCATGTCCTGCCGCGCGACACCGCGCGCCACATCCTCGCCGAGACGCGCGCCTACGAGGACAGCGTTGCGCTGGTCTTCGACGACGACATGAACGGGGCCGCGGTTGCACGCGGAGATTCGGGGCGCGCGCGTCGCGACATCCCTCAGATTGTCTACGAGCGCATGGATTGGAGTGTGCCGAACCGGAAGGGATATTACGAGAAGAACAGGGCCTTCATCACCCTGGCCGACGGTCCGTTGGCAGATGCGCTCTCCGACGATCCCATCCAGGTGATGTTCAACGGAAACGTCCAGCCCATGCGGGAGCTGCTGTCGTTTCTCAGGGCGCTGCCCGTGGCGAACCAGATCTCGGTGGCGGTCACCGAATACGAGCGGCGCGATTTTGCGCTCGTCGACGTCACACGCGGCGGCTGCTCGAAAGGCGCGACGCTGGCGCAGTGGGTTGCCTCACGAGGCTGGTCGCCGGCCGAGGTGATGGCGGCCGGAG
>Ga0182034_10000701_pt1 | contig 15646 bp, 13 predicted proteins | sample flu12Cox44000172_FD_125972 | JGI IMG/M metagenome (GOLD analysis project Ga0182034, IMG submission 125972) | Lab enrichment of tropical soil microbial communities from Luquillo Experimental Forest, Puerto Rico - flux4day.12C.oxic.44.000.172 | ecosystem: Environmental > Terrestrial > Soil >... | reverse complement strand
TCGAGTCTGAGTTCCTTCCATTTGAATCGGCCCATTTGATGGAAGGGTAAGACGTCGACTCGTTCTACGTTGCCCAGGCTAGCGGCGAACCTCGCAATCTGACCCACGCACTCAACATCGTCCGTCCATCCGGGCACTAACACAAAGCGCACCCAGACGGGTCTTTTGAGGGTAGCGAGGCGGCGCGCGAAGTCCAGCACCGGCCCTGGTTCCATCCCTGTAAGTTGGCGGTGGCGTTCAGGGTCTGTGTGTTTGATATCCAACAACACAAGGTCGATTTTTTTGAGCTCTGAGTCGGTGAGGCGGTCACCCAAGCTTCCGTTGGTGTCCAAAGCGGTATGAATTTCCATCGCTTGCGCGGCAGTAAACAGCTTCACGGCGAACCGATCCTGCATCAGGGGCTCGCCTCCGCTCAAGGTGAACCCGCCCGACATGACCTTCAGTCCAGTTCGATATTTGCGAAATTCTTCGGTTGCCCTGCTGAGAGTTACGGGAATGCCGTTGCTCATAGTCCACGTGTCTGGGTTGTGGCAGTATAGGCATCGAAATTGGCAGCCCGTCGTCCAAGCCACCACACGAACACCCGGGCCATCGACGGTTGAGCCAGTGGTGAACGAATGAAGGAAACCCATATCTCCCGCCGCCAACGCCGCGCGGACCTCGGATTCTGGGATGCCGCGGCCCAGATTCACGCGGAGTTCAAAGGGACTTTTCGCTTGCAGCGGGAGTTTTGTTGTCCGTGGGTCCCGTACGCTCATGGGGCTTAGTTTCCGTGGAACGTACGGTTGATCACGTCCATCTGCTGCTCGCGAGTCAGCCGCACGAAGTTCACCGCGTATCCTGAGACGCGGATCGTCAGGTGGGGATACTTCTCCGGATGGTCCATCGCATCCAGAAGCATGTCCCGATTCAGCACATTCACGTTCATGTGGTAGCCCGTAGTGCTGAAAAAGGCGTCGAGCATGCTTCGCAGATTGGTCACTCGATCTTCTGCAACTCGTCCCAGACCTTCAGGAATCAATGTGGAAGTAAGAGAAATGCCATCGGCGGCGTCGCGATAAGGGATCTTGGCGACCGAGGCTGCTGAGGCATGGATTCCATGTTGGTCCCGCCCATGCATCGGATTGGCGCCCGGGGCGAAGGGCTCTCCCCGCTGACGTCCATCCGGAGTGTTGCCCGTGCTCTTCCCGTATACCACGTTGGAAGTAATGGTCAGGATCGATTGTGTGTGCAAGGCATTGCGATACGTGGGGTATTTCCTCAACTTCTGCATGAACGTGTGGACGACCCAGGAGGCCAGCTGGTCAACACGATTATCATTGTTTCCGAATTGAGGGAAGTCTCCCTCGGTCTGATAATCAGTCACCAGCCCGGTTTCATCGCGAATGACTCGAACCTTCGCGTACCGGATTGCCGACAGGCTGTCGGCAACAACGGACATTCCTGCCATGCCGAAGGCCATAGTTCGCAGGGGAGCGTAGTCGTGTAGGGCCATCTCGATGCGCTCATAGGCGTACTTGTCGTGCATGTAATGGATGACGTTCATGGCATTAACGTAGACCCCGGCGAGCCAGTCCATCATCCTTTCGAACTTGTCGATGACATCGTCGAATTCAAGGTAGTCACCTTCCACCGCGCCGGTTTTGGGGCCCACCTGCTTGCCATTGATCTCGTCCCTCCCCCCGTTGATAGCGTAAAGGAGGCATTTCGCGAGGTTGGCGCGAGCGCCAAAGAACTGCATCTGTTTCCCCACCAGCATCGGCGACACGCAACAAGCGATTGCTCCGTCGTCACCCCACGATCGGCGCATAATCTCATCGCTTTCGAATTGAATGGAACTCGTTTCTATCGCCACCTTGGCGACGAAACTGCGGAACCCATCGGGCAGGCGCGGAGAATACCAGATGGTCAGATTTGGCTCAGGGGCAGGGCCGAGGTTGTAAAGAGTCTGAAGAAAGCGAAAGCTCGTTTTCGTCACCAGCGGCCGTCCGTCATCTCCCATCCCGCCAATCGACTCTGTTACCCAAGTCGGATCACCCGCAAACAGTTCGTCATATTCCGGTGTACGCAGAAACCGGACGATGCGCAATTTAATGACAAAGTCATCGATGATCTCCTGGGCCCCCTCCTCGGTCATGAAGCCTGCGGCCAGATCGCGCTCGAAGTAGATGTCAAGGAAGGTCGAGGTCCTGCCGAGGGACATGGCCGCGCCGTTCTGTTCCTTCACCGCCGCCAGGTACCCGAAGTAGAGCCACTGCACAGTCTCTTGCGCGTTGCGAGCCGGACCCGAGATGTCGAACCCATAACTGGCGGCCATCTGCTGCAGTTCATTGAGCGCCCGGATCTGTTCGCTGAGCTCCTCGCGGTCGCGAATGATGTCATCGGTGGACATGGCCAAGTCCAGGCTGCGCTTCTCCTCTTGCTTTCGCTCAATAAGACGCGCGACCCCATAGAGAGCCACGCGGCGGTAGTCACCGATAATGCGGCCGCGCCCATAGGCATCGGGAAGCCCGGTCAGGATATGAGAACTGCGACACCGCCTGACGTCTGCGGTGTAGGCATCAAAGACTGCGTCGTTATGCGTCTTGCGGTACTTGGTAAACGCCTCGACCACATGCGGATCTGGCTCGTATCCATAAGCCTTTAGAGCATTCACTACCATCCGGAGGCCGCCATTCGGCATGATTGCCCGCTTGAGCGGCGCTTCCGTCTGAAGACCGACGATGACTTCGTTCTTCCGATCGATATAGCCCGGGCCATGCGCCGTGATGGAACTTGGAATCTGGGAGACGTCGAGTACGCCCTTCCTGCGCTCTTCCACGAAGAGCTTGTTCAAGCGATTCCATACCGCCTTCGTCCGCTCTGTCGCCGGTACCAGGAAGGACTCGTCTCCTTCGTAGGGCACGTAGTTCTGCTGGATGAAATCGCGAACGTTGATTTCCCTTTGCCAGAGACCCGTTATGAATCCATGCCATGGGGAAGTTACTGTCTCTGGCGCGATCTGATGTGAGGAAGCTGTGGCCATTTGTGTTCTCCTAGGTTCTGTAGATTAATTGGTCCTCTACGGCTGCTTTCGGCGCGAATGAGCAGCAAGCATTGCCACGGCGCAGCTGGCAATCCGCGACCGCACGCTGTCTGCCCGGCTGGTGAGGATGATCGGCACCCTCGCCCCCAGCACCAGCCCGGCACTGTCGGCGTTGGCCAGGAAGCTAAGTTGCTTTGCGAGAATATTCCCGGCTTCGAGATCCGGCGCCAGAAGGATGTCCGGGTCGCCCGCAACCTCAGAGTGAATGCCCTTGATCCCTGCCGCCTGCTTGCTGATCGCGTTGTCAAACGCCAGTGGCCCATCCAGGATGCCGCCCTTGATTTGTCCACGCTCGGCCATCTTGCATAAGGCGGCAGCATCGATGGTAGCCGGCATTTTGGAAGTTACCGTTTCGACCGCGGCAAGAATCGCGACCTTGGCTTTCTCAAGGCCCAGGGAGAGTGCAAGATCGACAGCGTTCTGGCAAATGTCAGCTTTGTCTTCCAAGGTGGGAGCGATATTGATCGCACCGTCGGTGACGATCAAAACCTTATGATATGTGGGGACATCCATAATGAATACATGGCTGATGCGGCGCCCCGTGCGCAACCCCCCCTCGCGCCAGACAACCGCAGCCATTAATTCGTCGGTATGAAGGCTGCCTTTCATCAAAAGTTCCGCCTGCCCTTCCCGAACCAGCTCTACTGCCTTTGTGGCAGACGCGTTGCTGTGCGCAGCATCCACGAGCTCCGCTCCATCGAGATCGACTCCGGAGGACTTGGCTATAGCTTCGATCCTCGCGATGGGCCCGACAAGGATCGGCTTGATCAGTCCCTTTTCAGCGGCTTCAATGGCTGCGGACAGCGCCGTCTGCTCGCAGGGGTGCGCCACTGCGGTTGGAATCGGCTGCAGGCTCTGGCACTTCACCAGCAGTTGTTCGTATTTTCCGGTTCCGGTTTGTTGACTCACACCCGCACCTCCTACACTACTTCTGAGGGCGATCCTCTAACGGCAGGGCAGGGCTTTCTTTCAAGAAATGGAGAGGACGGTGGCGACGGCGACGCCGAGTAGGAGCGGCGCAAAACCCGCCTGGTAATGTTCCAGTGCCATCTTCTCGGCTCCAGCAGAGACGTGCTGAAGAATCCACACGAAAATCGGCCCCAGGAGGGCACTAAACGTAAAAGTCAAGAAATTGATTACTCCTGTCGCCGTCCCGCCAAGCTGCGGAGGATTGGCTTCCTTAATCAGCGTATAGGGCAGCATGGCCGCTCCCGACGCCAGTCCGGCCACGAGGCCCATCCCTAGACCAACAATGCCCATGGCAATCCATTAACGGTCCCACGCGAGACCGTTGCCGATCATTGGCTCAACTGCAATCTGCCCGGCCGCGCCCCCGGCCGTTCCAAACATCTGAGTGGCGCCGATGTAGAGTGCCGCCAGCAGCCAAGCGACGCCGGCCGTTCCAACGCTATTGCGCCGTCCTCGATCACCAATCTCTCCATCTGCAGGTTCATTACAGCCCCGTCTGACATGTTAAAACACCCATTGAGTTTCCACTGTAAAAAATAACAGTTCGTCGGCCGGCAATTCAGGGGATCATGAGGTGATGACGACTCACGGGACTATGTCTGTGAACGACCCAAAGCAAGAGGTCGGCCGCATGGCGCTGACGCAAGAAATCCGCGGAACAAGGCATACACACGATGACAGAACCCAATCTCTTCGAGGAACCTCACGACTTCTCCTTGGTACTGGGTGGCCCGATCTTCCAGCTCTTTCGGAGGTCTCATCTCGCCGGAGATCACTTAGAACTCTTGTACCGCCGGCTGATCATTATAGCGCTGGTCGCATGGCTGCCGTTGTTGCTCCTTGCCACCCTTGGCTCCGCGGCTGGGAACGCAGGCCGGCTTTCCTTCTTTCACGATGTTGAAGTGCATGTGCGATTCCTCATTGCCCTTCCGGTCCTCGTCGGTGCCGAGCTGATTGTTCATTCGCGGATACGTCCCGTTGTGCGCCGCTTCGTCGAGCGGCGTATCGTTTTGCCCCAGGACTTGCCCCGCTTTCACAGCGCCATCGAGTCAGCTATCAGGCTGCGCAATTCCGTCCGCGTCGAGGTGGGGCTTTTGGTTTTTGTCTACACTTTTGGCCTGTGGCTCTGGCATGGTCGGATCGGGATCGACGCCTCGACCTGGTATGCCATGCGGGGCGGGCGCTGGCACCTGACCCCCGCCGGCTTCTGGTACGTGTTCGTCAGCATCCCCATCTTACAGTTCATCCTCCTGCGCCGGTACCTGAGGCTCTTCATTTGGTTTCGCTTCCTCTGGCATGTCTCCAGAATCAACCTCAACCTAATTCCAACTCATCCCGATCGCTGCGCCGGTCTCGCCTTCCTGGGCAAGAGCGCCTACGCCTTCGGCCCGATCCTTTTCGCTCAGGGTGCCATGCTCGCCGGTCTGGTGGCCAGTCGAGTTCTCTACAGGGGAGAAAGCTTGCTGTCCTTCAAGTTACAGGCCGGCGGCTTTGTAGCCTTTTTCGTCGTGGCCATTCTCGGCCCACTCTTGATGTTCACTCCCCGGATGGCTCGCGCAAAAAGAAAGGGATTGGCCGACTACGGCCTGCTCGCGCAGCGCTACGTCGAGAGCTTCGAACAGAAATGGGTCCTCCGCGATCCCGCCGCTTCGGAGGAACTCCTCGGAGCTGCCGATATCCAGTCACTCGCCGATCTCGGCAACTGCTATGCTCTTGTGCGCGAGATGCGTTCGGTCCCCTTCGGACTCGAGGACATCACTCGTCTGGCCGCCGCCACCGCAGCTCCCCTCTTGCCTCTTCTGCTCACAATTTTCTCTCCGGAAGAACTCATCATGCGCATCATCAAAGTCGTGTTCTGAAGTAACTCTGCGGCCGGGAGAAGTACAAAATGGAGGGTGTGATGAATTATCCAGCTCTTGTTTTTGCACTGAGTCTCGTCATGCTATGGCTTTCGGCGCAGACCGGCGCCTACTTTCACAGAAGGCGACGACAACCGGAGGCCGAGCATGAAGATCTCGGCGTCCTCCTTGCCGCTACGCTGACGCTACTCGGCCTCATCATCGGGTTCAGCTTTTCGATGGCCGTCACCCGATACGACCAACGCAAGAACTACGAGGCGGAGGAGGCCAATGCAATCGGTACGGAATACGTTCGGGCAGGCCTGCTGCCTGCGGCCGACGCCGCAAAGGTGCGTGAGCTGCTGAGGAGCTATCTAAATCAGCGTGTTTTGTTCTATACAACCCGCGACACGCGCCAGCTTGAGCAGATCAACGCCTCGACGGCTCAACTGCAGTCCGATCTGTGGTCCGCGGTTCAGACTCCGGCCGCGGCGCAGCCGACATTCATGGTGGCCCTAGCCGTTTCGGGCATGAACGATGTGTTGAACTCGCAGGGATACACGCGGGCAGCCTGGTGGTATCGCATCCCGGGTGCGGCATGGGCTCTGATGGCGGCAATCGCCATCTGCTGTAACGTGTTAGTCGGCTATAATGCGCGGGGTACTGAAGGGAGCAAGAAATGGTTTTTCCTTCTACCGCTAGTTGTGTCTGTCGCATTCTTCTTCATAGCCGACATGGACAGCCCACGGGGCGGCCTCATTCGAATACATCCGCAAAACCTGGAAGGCGTCGCTCGCTCCCTGCGTGCGCCATAATCATAAGTACCTTGAATCATGCTTTCACCTCGGCCGGGGCTTCGGTCCGCACGCCTTCCTCTCGCAGTAGCCACGCAGGCAGCTTGCCTTTCCCCTTCAGCTCGATGAGTCCGCGCTCCTCGAATTTGTACGCTCCGCACAGCTCCCGGTAGACGCTCTCGCTCACCTGGATGGCACCTGGGACTCCGGTCGACTCCATACGGCTGGCCAGGTTCACGGTGTCGCCCCACAAATCGTAGATGAATTTGATCGAGCCGATGACGCCAGCCACCACCGGCCCGGAGTTGAGACCGATACGGAGTTGTAGGTTGGTGCCACGATCCCGATTGAAATCCCTAAGAACGCGAAGCATCTCCAGAGCCATCTCGGTCATTACTCGGGCGTGGTCCGGACGCGGCTTCGGCAAACCGCATACTGCCATGTAGCAATCACCAATCGTCTTGATCTTCTCGATGCCGTGCCTCTGGCTGGCCGCGTCAAACCGGCTAAACAGGTCATTGAGCAGCGCAACCAGTTCCCCAGCCGGTGTCTGCGCCGAGAAAGCGGTGAAGCCTACCACATCGGCGAAAAGAACCGTGACCTCAGCAAATCCGTCGGCGATGCTTTGCTCGCCGTGCTTCAAGCGCTCCGCGATCGCGCCCGGCAGGATGTTCAGAAGCAGGCGCTCGTTCTCCGCGTTCTTCTGCTCGATGAACTTGGAATGCTCTCCGACACTTTCAACTCCATGACGAAGAGTATTCGCGAGAATTGGGTCATCGAGTCCCGGATACTGAAGGTGAAGTGCCGCCGGTAGCTGCCGGACCGCTTCGATCCGTGCGAGTCGGCTGGTCTCCTTCCTCGTCACTCTACAAAGCCGACGATTGAAGCTGGCGAATCTTCATGTTCCGACACCCCACCGTAAGAATTGACAGTGGCAGCAGTCGGCTGGAGCCTGTTAACCTACAGCTGTGGCGGTGCGCTCCTCCGGATGTTTCATCAACCTGGCCAGGACGGCGGCAGGGCGAGATTTTCGAGCGTACGACCGTCAAAAAAGCCAAAAAGGAGAAAAACACCGATGAAAAGACTATACCTTATTGTCCCGGCATTGCTGGCCATTGGGGCGAGCGGTGCTCGGGCTCAGGACGTGCGCTACAACTTCGCTAAGGATGCTAAGTTCTCGGACTATAAGACCTACAAGTGGGTCGACGTGATTAAGGGTTCCGATCAGGTTAATCCGATTATAAATAACCAGATCAAAGCTGCGCTTGAGGCTGAATTGGCCACTAAAGGGCTGACCAAAACCGATTCGGATGACGCGGATCTGTACATCGGGTATCAGACAGCAGTTGGGACGGAAAAACAATTCAACAGTTACTCAACCGGCTGGGGCTACGGCCCGGGTTGGGGCGGCGGCTGGTATGGATATCGTGGGTATGGTGGCATGAGCAGCACGACAACCTCCGGCTCGATCAGCACGATCTACATCGGCCAGTTAGTGCTGGACATGTATGAAGTCCCGAAGAAGGACCTGGTTTGGCGCGGCGTGGCAAGTAAAACCCTCGATCCAAAGGCAAAGCCAGAGAAGCAGGAGAAGAACATCAAGAAAGCGGTAGCAAAGCTTCTGAAGAACTATCCACCAAAGCAGAAGTAGGCCCTTGGCAGCTTTCTGGAAACGTCCGAAGCACGCCATAAAGAGGAGATTCTTGTCGTTACGGACGCCCAAGCGTCGCAGCGCGCTCGAGTTATTCAGCCAGCCTGCGCTTAGCTTGTACGGTCTATCCTCCCCGCGGCAGAGTGGGGGAGACGAATGTATGATCGGCTAAAGCCAATTGGATGGCCGGAATAAGATCCGAGGCAAGACGGGACTTGACCACGAAACCCAGCGCCCCGGCGTCAAGACACGCAGGCACCATATCGGGGTCTTCGTGGACGGTCAGGAAGATAACCCTTCCCTTACCGCCCGACTTCCTGATCTGCCTCACAGCATCGATGCCGTTGAGTACCGGCATGGAGATGTCGACCACAAGAACGTTCGCAGCTCCCGTTTCATGGCCGGAGTGATGTACTCAGACCGCGCAAGGCGTCACGGATGGTGTTGGTCAGCTCGGAGGCAGCAGAAGTCTTTAGGAGGTAGCCCGAAGCGCCCACTCGCAACGCTGCAGCCGCCAGATCCGGATCCGGATTCATGGTCAGAAAAATCAGCTTGCGGTGCGGCGACATCCCTTGCAGTTGCCGAGCTGCTTTCCAGACCGTTCAACAGCGGCATAGCAATGTCCAGGACGATGACATCGGGCTTCAACGTCCGGGCTGCCGCCACCAATGCTCGCCCATCGGCCGCGGCGCCTATGACTTCGAATTCAGCTTCCAGCAGGCGCTTGAAGGCTTCCAGCAATAGAGTGGTCATCAGCAAGCAGAACCTTTGTCCGGCTCACGCCATTACCTCGCGATCCGAAGCGTCGTTTGCCTCTGCGCCTGACGATGCAGGAGCGCTCTCGTCAAATCAAGCTTCTTGGGACGAGCTGTAGGTCGGGGACCCGGCGCAGATTCGGACCCAGCGAGTGCGGAGGACGCCGACTCCTGCTCAAGCTACTGGTGGAAGATCGCTTTTCGCGGGTGTGGAGGGATTGAAAGATGAAATTGGAAATCGGAGATTTGAGATTGCAGGTAGGAGATCTGAGATTGGAAAGGATGCGCGGGAATGAGGGTAGATTTCTGGACAGCAGCAGGTGAAGCCTGGTGCTGCAGAGCGTTCGCTTGACGCGCATCTCGCTCGATGGTATGTCTTCAACTGTGCTAACTACCCCTGACTTAGGTGACGCCATGGAACTAATCAGCGACAATGACGCTTTGGAAATCCGGGGGCGACTGCAAGGCATGGTGCATCCTGTGAAGCTGGTGCACTTCACCCAGGAGTTGAACCTGGAGTACGGACGGGAAGCCAAGCAACTCCTCACGGAGCTCCTCGCCCTTTCCGACAAGCTTTCGCTTGAGGTGTACAACTTTCTGCTCGACAAAGACAAAGTGAGCGAGTACGGGGTTGATAAGGTGCCGGCCACCGCTGTACGGAACGGGAAGGACTCTGGCATTCGCTTCTATGGCCTGCCGGCCGGATATGAGTTCGCTACGCTGCTCGACGCCATCCTCAGCGTCTCCCTGGGCGATTCGGGACTGAAGACGGAAAGTAGGGAGAAACTGGCGAAGGTCAGCCAGCCCGTGCACCTGGAGGTCTTCGTTACCCCCACCTGACCCCACTGTCCGCAGGCCGTGCGCCTGGCTCATCGCTTCGCCTTGGAAAATGAACTGGTGAGGGCGGATTGCATTGAGGCTACGGAGTTCCCTGACCTCGCCGGCAGATATCGCGTGCATGCGGTGCCCAAGACAGTGATCAATAGAACAGCGTCGGTGGAGGGGGCGCTTCCGGAGGAGTTCTTCCTGGACGAGATTCTGAGAAGGCTCGAACCTCAACCCGGAACAGGGTGCTAACGGGACGCATCCCGGCCGGTAGAGCGAACATCCAACACCATGGGACGCCGTGTTTTCAGAAGTGAGGAGCGGCAAGAAATTCTGCTGGCGCACACGTAGCACGGCTGCTGAATTATGGCTTCTGGCACTAGGAAAGGACTGTTTTTTTGACACGCTTCCTTACCCATGCCATAATCACATGACCGAATTGACGAAGACAGAAGGGGCCATGGGAAAAATCTTGAGAGAGTTTTTGGCTGTCGTTTGCCTGTGTCTGCTTGCGGCGGCGGTTTCTTGCGGAGCCCAGGCGCAGAGTTCAGTGCCAGTAGAGGGGCAAGGCCTTGCTCCTACCCCTTTGCAGGCTCCGAAACAGGCGACGGCGACCTCCGAACCCGATCACAGCAGCGCCTACTATCACTTCATGCTCGCGCGCCGTTACCAGGAGTTAGCGGGCATCTACGACCGCGGTGACTACGTGGAGCGGGCTATCTCCGAATACAAGCTGGCGATGGAGGCAGACCCCGACTCCCTGTTCCTGAGGGTAAACCTGGCGGAACTCTACTCGCGGGCGAGCCGTGTCGGTGACGCAGTCCGCGAGGCGGAGGCGGTGCTCAAGGTCAACCCGGACCAGGAGGATGCGCATCGCCTCTTGGCCAACCTTTACCTGCACAACCTGGGCGAGGCGCAACCAGAGAAAGTAGCCAAAGACAGCCTGAACAAGGCTATTGAGCACTTTGAAGTCCTCGTCCGGCTGAACCCCACCGACACCGATTCCTGCATCACCCTGGGGCGGCTGTACCGACTCAATAACGAACCTTCCAAGGCTGAAGCGATCTTCAAAAAGGCTCTGAATGCTGATCCGAATTCCAAGAGCGCATTGGTTTATCTTGCCCAGCTTTACTCCGACCAGGGGGCCTACGATCAGGCGGTCGAGTTGCTGAAAAAGATTCCGGCAAGCGAAGCGGACGTCCAGACCCTTTCCCTGCTGGGACTCGCGTATCTCCAGGCCGGTGACTCCGACAACGCCGCCACCACTTACCAGAAGGCGCTCACCCAGGAACCGGAGAACCTCGACGTTCGTCGCGCCTACGCCGAAGCGCTTCTGAGGCGCGGGAAGACGGCGGGCGCCCGAACCGAACTGCAGAGAGTCCTGAAGTCGGACCCGGAAGACGGCAGCAGTCATCTCCGGCTAGGACAGCTGGACCGCCAGGAGGGCAATTTCGACTCAGCGCGTAAGGAGTTGGAACGGGCGAAGACGTTGATGCCGGATAACCCCGAGGTCCAGTACCAACAGGCGTTGCTCGAAGACGCCGTCGGCAACGACGGCCAGGCGATCGAGATTCTGCAGGGGCTCCTCAAACAAAGCGAACGTCCGGAGGGTAAGTATACAACAGCGGAGGCTCATAACCGGGCGGTCTTCCTCGAGCGCCTGGGCGTGATTTATCGCAATCAGGAAAAGTACGACCGCGCCTTGGAAACCTTTCGTCAAATCCTAGGCCTCGGGGCGAGCGAAGCGCCCCAGGGAGAAGCTTTGATCATCGAAACTCTGCGCCTCAAGCGCGAGCCCCAGAAGGCCGTGCAGGCGGCGGACGCTGCGGTCCAGAAATACCCGAAAGACCGGGCCTTGATCTCCCTGCGGGCAACACTGCTAGCCGAGCAGGGCCGCCTTGACGAGGCGATCCCGGCCCTCCAGGGCCTGCTCGACGGCGGCCCCTCGGACCGGGAAACCTACCTGACGATCGCTCAGGTTTACTCCCAGGGCAAGCGTTACGGCGAGGCGGAAGAAGCTGTGCGCAAATCCCTGAACCTGACCCCAAAAGTGGAAGACCAGGAGTTCGCCCGCTTCCTGCTGGGGTCGGTTTACGAGCGTCAAAAGAAGTACGACTTGGCGGAGGAAGAGTTTAAGAAGGTTCTGAGCGTGAATCCGTTGAACGCCGCGGCCGCCAACTACCTCGGCTACCTGCTGGCCGATCGGGGCGTGCGCCTGGAAGAGTCAGTGGAGTATATCCAAAAGGCGCTCCAAGTGGAACCCAACAACGGAGCTTATCTTGACAGTCTGGGGTGGGCTTACTACAAGATGAAGCGCTTCGACCTGGCCCAGCCGCCCCTGGAGAAGGCGGCGCGTCTGGTTTCCAACGACCCTACCATACTTGAACACCTGGGTCATGTCTACGTCGGCCTCGGAAAGAAGCAGTTGGCGCAGCAAGAATGGGAACGGGCCCTTAAGGAGTGGCCCACGGCGGTTGGCAGTGAATTCGACGCCGAGCAGGCTGCCCAGCTCCAAAGGCAGCTTGACGAGTTGAAGCTTCAACTGGCCGAAGGGAAACAGTAACAAGTGACTGGCGCGGCTTTGCCGCCGCGGACACCTTCTCATCCGTCGCTGCGTTGCCTTGTGAAACACTCCGTCGCGCTTCACGCCTTTGCCAAGATCAATCTGGGGCTCAGAATCCTTGGGAAGCGCCCGGATGATTACCACGAAATCCGAACCCTCTATCAGACCGTCGACCTTCACGATAACTTGGAAGTTAAGCTGCTCCCTGGCAAGGACGGTGTCGATGTGGAATGTCTAGACCCCGCCGTCCCTTCCGGCCGCGGCAACCTGGTGTACCAGGCTTGCCAGCTTTGGAAACGCGCTCGAAGGTTCAAAGGCCGAATCGAAGTCCGCCTGAAGAAGCAGATCCCGCCGGGCAGTGGCTTAGGTGGTGCGAGCAGCGACGCTGCGGCGACGCTCGTCGGGCTGGAGCATCTCGGCGGAGACCGGCTCGACCTGGCGACCCGGCTCCAGTTTGCGGCCCGGCTGGGGTCGGATGTCCCTCTTTTCTTCTTGGGAGGTCGGGTGCTGGGTTGCGGCCGAGGCGAGGAAGTCTATCCCCTCGACGACCTGCCTCGTCGCCACTGTCTGGTGGTGTTTCCTGGCTTCAGCGTTTCAACGGCAGAGGCCTACCGCGAGGCAGGTCTGGGATTGACAAAGCGTCGCGTAGCCAGTAGAATACAGGTTTTCGGTGTGTGGTCACGTGTCCCCCTGGAGACCTGGGGGCCGGCCGAGAACGACTTTGAACAGGTCGTCTTCGCGAAGTGGCCGGAGCTGGGAAAGTTGAAGCGCCAGCTCATCCGGGCCGGAGCCGAAACAGCACTGTTGACGGGCAGCGGTTCCGCTGTCTACGCTATCTTTGACTCTGCCCCAAAACTGCTTCGCGCTTCAAAGTCGATACCCGCCGGCTGGCGGGCCTTCCGGACACGAACGCTTCCGCGGGCCGAATATCAACGCCGACTCCTCGGATAAGAAGGGGAAAAGGGGGAAGTGGGGAGAAAGGGGAGAAGGGGGAACGCCAAGGGGAGAGTTTAGACCGTCTTCCCGGTTCCCCCTTTCCCCGTTTCCCCCTTTCCGCCGTTTACTGGGAGGTCGTCCAGTGGTAGGACACATGCCTTTGGAGCATGGAACCCTGGTTCGAATCCAGGCCTCCCAGCCAGTTACGTGCCGGGTGCTAGGAACCCAGTAGTTAAAACCTGGAACTGACACCTAACGCCTGGCAGCCTGACGCCGGGAACCCAACAGAGGCTTAACATGGCAGAGCGAAAGTCGAACGCCCTCAAAGTCTTCTCGGGAAACGCCCATCCGGATTTGGCCAAGGAGATTTGTGGGCATCTCGGAATGGGTTTGGGGCAGGCTGATGTTGGCCGCTTTCCGGACGGGGAAGTGCGGGTGCAGATTGGCGAGAACGTGCGCGGCGCAGACGTGTTCGTGGTCCAGCCCACTTGTAAACCGGTAAACGAGAGCCTGGTGGAGTTGCTGATTGTCCTCGACGCGCTGCGGCGCGCCTCGGCGCGTCGCGTCACCGCGGTTATGCCTTACTACGGATATGCGCGCCAGGATCGCAAAGACCGGCCGCGGGTTCCCATTTCCTCGAAGTTGGTGGCCGATTTGATCACCTCTGCGGGGGCGAACCGCATTCTGGCGCTCGACTTGCACGCCGGACAGATTCAGGGGTATTTCAACATTCCGGTTGACCACCTCTACGCCACGCCCGTCACCGTGGAATACTTCCGTAGGCTCAAGGCGGAGAGGAAGATTGAGGAAATGACGGTTGTTTCTCCGGACACGGGCGGCGTTGAACGAGCGCGCGCCTTCGCCAAGAAGCTGGGAGTTCCCCTGGCGATCATCGACAAGCGCCGCGAGGATGCCGACGTGGTTGAAGTGATGAATGTCATCGGCGATGTGGCTGCGAGGACCTGTCTGATCGTCGATGACATGGTGGACACGGGCGGTACGCTGGCACGTGGCGCGCGGGCATTGAAGGAGAAGGGTGCCGAAAGAGTGTACGCCTGCTGCGTCCACGGGGTCTTTGCCGGCGATGCGATTTCGAGGATTTGTGATTCGGATCTGGAGCAGGTGGTGACCACAAACTCTATCCCGGTTTGTCCGGACGTGCAACAGTGCGCGCGAATCAAGGTGCTGAGTGTGGGTAGGTTGCTGGCGGAAGCCATCAAGTCCATTCACGACGAGACGTCCGTGAGCAGGTTGTTTATCTGAGGTAGGGGCAGGCCTGGTGCCTGCCCTGGGCGACCACAAGGGTCGCCCCTACAATGCGGACGCGCTCGTCGTGGAATTCGAGCAGCTTGCCGCGACACGAAACAGAAGGAGCAGAGAAGTATGGCACAGGTAACGACGATAACCGCCGAGCCGCGCGAGGACTTCGGCAAGAACTGCTCTCGTCGTCTACGACGTTCAGGCCGCGTGCCCGCGGTTGTTTATGGTGGCGGTGGCCCTGCCATTCCAATTGTTGTAGACCCCAAGGCAGTGTTGCCAATCGTGCAGTCGGAGGCAGGCCACACGGCCATCCTCAATTTGGAGATCCACGGCCGGACACCGGCCCGCGTGATGCTCAAGGATTGGCAGTTGGAGCCCGTCGACGGCCGTTTACTGCACGTGGACATGGTCCGGATTGCGAAAGACGCGAAGTTAAGGGTCAAGGTGCCCGTCCATGTCACGGGCGAACCCAAAGGCGTGAAGGTTCAAGGCGGCGTCTTTGAGTTCGTCCTTCGTGAAGTAGAAATCGAGTGCCTTCCCGACGACATCCCTGAGCACGTCACTGTGGATGTGAGCGAGTTGCTGATCGGACGCCACCTTCGCGTTTCCGATCTGCCCATTGGGCCGGACGTGAAGGTACTGACGGATGCTACGCGGGTTGTCGCGCACGTGGTCGCGCTGAGAGTAGAAGAGAAACCGGCCGAGGTCGTCGCGGAAGTTGCCTCTGCCGAGCCTGAAGTGATACGCAAGGGCAAGGCGGAGGAGGAAGAAAAGGGCGAGAAATCCGCCAGCGAGAAGGACGAAAAGAAGGAAAGCAAGTAGAGTCTTGAAGGTAATCGCGGGTTTGGGAAACCCCGGGGATAAGTACCATCTGACTCCGCACAACCTCGGTTTCATGGCTGTAGATCGCTTGGCAGAGCAATGCGGGGTGGAGATCGACCGGCCGGAGGCGCTAGCGCTCACAGCGACG
>Ga0182034_10000696_pt1 | contig 15710 bp, 15 predicted proteins | sample flu12Cox44000172_FD_125972 | JGI IMG/M metagenome (GOLD analysis project Ga0182034, IMG submission 125972) | Lab enrichment of tropical soil microbial communities from Luquillo Experimental Forest, Puerto Rico - flux4day.12C.oxic.44.000.172 | ecosystem: Environmental > Terrestrial > Soil >... | reverse complement strand
ACACGCCGCCGAACATGCGGCCATCGGCCTGCTGCCCCTGGTGGCCAGCTGCGACCGCGGCGATATCGGTGGCCTGTCCACCGCGATCGGGCCCGACGGGCTGCCCAGTGTGTTCGTCTACGACGGCTACCCGGGCGGGGCGGGGTTCGCCGAACGCGGGTTCCGCCAAGCCCAAACGTGGTTTGGGGCGACGGCTTCGGCCATCGAGGCGTGCGAATGCCCGAGCGGATGCCCGTCGTGTGTTCAGTCGCCCAAATGCGGCAACGGCAACGACCCATTGGACAAGGCGGGCGCCGTCCAGGTGCTGCGACTGGTGCTCACGGAGTTGGAGTCACGTTAGTCCCGTTAATCCCAGCGAACCTCGGATATGCCATCCCCTTCCATGATGCACTCGTAGCAAGCTGGGGCTAGCGGACCTGCGGGAGTCTGAGATGTCATTTGTGATCGCGCTGCCGGACGCACTAGAGACAACGGCAACGGATTTGGCCAGTATCGGCTCGACGCTGAGCGCAGCCCACACGGCCGCGGCGGCTCCGACGACGGGGTTGCCGGCGGCGGCCGAAGACGAGGTGTCAGCGGCGATCGCGTCGGTGTTTTCCACCCACGGCCAGGAGTTTCAGGCCGTCGGCGCGCGGGCGGCGGCATTTCAAGCCCAATTCGAGCGGGTCTTGACCGCTAGCGCCGCGTCCTATGCCGGGGCGGAGGCGGCGAATGCTGCGGCGTTCCCGCCGAATCCGCTGCAGACCGTGCAGCAGGAACTGCTCACCGCGATCAACGCGCCGTTCCTGGCGCAGACTGGGCGCCCGCTGATCGGCAACGGCGCCAACGGGGCCCCGGGGACCGGGCAAGACGGCAAGCCCGGTGGGTGGTTGCTCGGCGACGGCGGGGCCGGCGGGTCGGGCGCGCTCGGCTAAAACGGCGGTAACGGCGGGCCCGCCGGATTGTTGGGCACCGGCGGCGCCGGTGGGGCCGGCGGGACCGCTACATTCGCTACCACCGCTGCCGGGAACGGCGGGGCCGGCGGCGCGGGCGGGCTGCTGTTCGGTAACGGCGGTGTCGGCGGCCCCGGCGGCCTCTCCCAGGCCACCATCAACGGCGGGGCCGGCGGGCGGGGCGGCGCCGGCGGGCTATTCAGCGCCGGCGGCGCCGGCGGGGGCGGCGGCTTCTCACATCAGACGGGCGGGGCCGGCGGGGCCGGCGGGGCCGGTGGTCTGCTCGGCGGGCTGTTCGGCGCCGGCGGTGTCGGCGGGGTCGGCGGGGATGGCCAAATTGCCGGCGGGGCCGGCGGGGCCGGCGGCAACGCCGGCCTGCTCGCCGGGCCGGGCGGCGCCGGCGGGGCCGGCGGAATCAGCACCGTCGGCTTCGCAGGGACAGGCGGCGCCGGCGGCAACGCCGGCCTGCTGTTCGGCAGCGGCGGTGCCGGCGGGCCCGGCGGATACGACGATGCCGGCCCCGGAGGGACCGGCGGGCACGGCGGCAATGCCGGGTTGCTGTTCTCCACGGGCGGGGCCGGGGGCGCCGGCGGCGCCAGCGGTGCCAACACGGGCGGGGTCGGCGGCCACGCGGGCAACGCCTTGTTGCTCGGCAGCGGCGGGGTGGGCGGGGCCGGCGGCGCCAGCGGGAGCGGCGTAGGCGGGCTTGGCGGTGCTGGCGGCGGGGCCGGCCCGTTGTTAGGCGACGGCGGGGCCGGCGGGGCCGGCGGGACTGGCGGGCCCACCAGTAACGGCGGAGCCGGTGGCGCCGGCGGCAATGCCGTGCTGATCGGCAACGGCGGCAACCCCGGCCTCGGCGGGACGGCGCGACGCCGGGCAGCACCGGCACCGGGGGTATTAGTGGGCTGCTGTTGGGTCTGGATGGCTTCAACGCCCCCGCCAGCACGTCGCCGCTGCAACACCATTCAGCAGCAGGCGCTCGGCGCGATCAACGCGCCTATTCAGGCAGCCACCGGACGCCCGCTGATCGGTAACGGCGCGCCCGGGGCGGCTGGCAGCGGACAGAACGGCGCGCCGGGCGGGTGGTTGCTCGGCGATGGCGGGGCCGGCGGCTCGGGCGGGGCGGGTCTCAACGGCGGCCACGGCGGGGCGGCCGGGCTGTTGGGCGCCGGCGGGGCCGGCGGGGCCGGCGGGACCTCGACGACCGGCAACGGCGGGACCGGCGGGACCGGCGGGGCTGGCGGGTTCCTGTCCGGCGATGGCGGAGGCGGTGGCGCCGGCGGAGTCACCACCTTCGTCTCCGGAATCGGCGGGACCGGCGGGGCCGGCGGGGCCGGCGGACTGTTGGGCGCCGGCGGAATCGGTGGGGCCGGCGGAGCCGGTGCAAATGCCTTCGGCGGCACCGGCGGGGCCGGCGGGAAGGGCGGGACCGGCGGTCTGCTCGGCGGGCTGGTCGGGGCCGGCGGCGGTGCCAGCGGCGGCGGCGGATTCTCAACTACCGGCGACGGCGGCGCTGGAGGCGCCGGCGGCGGTGCCGGGATCCTGGCCGGACCCGGCGGGACCGGCGGGGCCGGCGGATTCAGCACGGGAGCCAACGGGGGCGACGGTGGACGTGGCGATAACGCCGGCCTGCTGTTCGGCCCCGGCGGCATGGGAGGGGACGGCGGACTTGGGCCCAATAATGTCACCGGCACCGGCGGTGCCGGCGGGCACGGCGGTACCGCCGGCCTCCTGGTCTCCGACGGCGGGGCCGGCGGAGCCGGCGGGGAGGGCGAAGTCATGGGTGGGGTCGGCGGGACCGGCGGTAACGCCCTGCTGATTGGCGAGGGCGGGTCCGGCGGGGCCGGCGGGGTCAGCGACATAAGCAGCGGCACCGGTGGGGCCGGCGGGGCCGGCGGCCAGGGTGGCCCGCTGATCGGCGACGGCGGCGCCGGCGGTGCCGGCGGGATCGGTTTGGCTGGGGGTGCGGGCGGGGCCGGCGGCGACGCCACGCTGATCGGCGATGGCGGCGACGGCGGCAACGGCGAGAAAGGCACACCCGCAGGCGCCCCCGGTAAGGGCGGGAGCGGCGGCCTGCTGTTGGGCCAAAACGGGATGAACGGGTTGCCTTAGCCGGCGGGCCCGCAGAACTTTCGGGTGCCGTGCATTGACCGGGCCGCAGCGTGCGCGAGGGGCTGACAAATCCCGCCCAGTAATCCGGGACGGACGACCGACCCCTCAACGGTCGACCTCCACGGATCTGCTTCGTGGCGGCCGTCACTACAACGGATTTCCTCGCTGCTGAAGAAATGCCAACATACCATCGCACGGATGGACGAACGGCCGAAATCGCCGTTTGCAATCCTAACTACGCGGGTCGGGCAGGAAATTACCAAGGCCGCGACGGCATGGCAAATTGAGCGCTACCGCGCTGGCGGCGGTCGCCGGTTCGCCTGAATTCCGCAGCAAAAGTGCTCAGCGCCCAACCACACCCGGGCGGCCGTCGACCCCGTTCACCGCCGTAAAATCAGCCGCATGGCCCACGACTGGTTGCTCGTGGAGACGTTGGGGGATGAGCCCGCCGTAGTAGCGCAGGGGCGCCAGCTTAAAAATCTCGTCCCGATCACTACGTTCCTGCGCCGTAGTCCGCATCTCTCCGCGGTCCGCACCGCGATAGCCGAGACGGTGCAGACCGGCCAGAGCTTGACCAGCATCACCACCAAGCGCGACCGCGTCATCCGCACCGAGCCGGTGGTGATGTCCGACGGCCGTATCCACGGAGTGCACGTGTGGACCGGTCCCGCCAACGCCGAACCATCCGAGCGGCCAATCGCCGGGCCGCTGAAGTGGGACCTGACCCTTGGCGTGGCCACCGACACCCGGGAATCGCTGGCGAATAGCGGCAAGAATCCGGACGTCGAGGTCACCTTTGGCAGAGCGTTCGCCGAAGATCTTCCGTCGCGCGAGCTCAACCCGAACGAAAGCAAGGTGCTTGCCATGGCGGTGAATGCTAAGCCGGGTCAAACGCTTTGCAGCACATGGGATCTCACCGATTGGCAGGGAGATCCGATTCGGATAGGTTTCGTCGTGCGCACCGCTTTGGAGCCGGGGCCGGAGGGCCGAGAGCACCTGGTCGCGCGGTCGATGAACTGGCGCGCGGAACTCAAGGGCCCGGTGATGTCGGTAGGCGATCTGGCGCAGCGGATCCTCGACGGACTCGCCCAGGCCGGCGTCCACCGCGCACTCTTCGACCTGAACAGTTGGACCCTGCTGAAGTGGCTGGACGAGCCCTCGCCCTTCTATGACTGGCGGGGCACCGACTCGGACAGGCCGAAGGTTCATCCGGAGGACGAGCATCTGAAAGCCTCCATGACAGAGGAATTCGCCGGCGGCCCGACCAGTCGGGTGCTGCGAATGCGCGGCCACGACGTCGACTGGGTGCCGGTGCATGTCACGGTCAACAGGGTTGAACTCGAGCCGGAGACCTACGCCGGACTGATTTCGTTGCGACTGCCGACCGATGACGAACTCGTCGCCGCGGGACTGCCGAAAACCCAGGACGATACGAGCTAACCGCCCGTGTGAGCCGGGCCCGCCCGGGCGGCGGCGCGCGCCACACCGACGAAACCGACGGCTACCCGGACTGTGACGACGACGTCGAGACCATCCACGCCGCATTCGGCGTCGTCGACGCGCATCTCGCGTGCCACGGCCGCCGCGCGGCCGCAGGCCGCCTCGGCTCCCGACGGTAGCCGGGCCGCGGCGGCCAGCGCGGCCAGGTCGGCGGCCGCCTGTGCGCGATGACGCGCAACCACCACGGAGCCGAGATATGCCCCCGCCCCCGTGACCCACAGCAGCACCACGACCATCGCGGCCCCGACCAGCGTCGCCGAGCCGCGATCATCCGGGTGACTCCTCCGCCGAGACCGCCTTGGCCGCAATGTCCAACGACGGCAACAGCTTTGAGTGCGCGACCACTGTGGCCACAACGAAGTCGCCGTCCCGGTGCACCTGAACCCGCGCCCCAACGGGCGCGATGCGTCGGGCGGCGTCGACCGCCGAGCGTTCGTCGCCGCGCGCCGCCAATCGGGCGGCCTCGCGGGCGGCGTCGACGCAGCGCACCTGGGTCGACACCGCGGTGACCCCGGCCAGGCACAGCACCAACACCACGACCAGCGAAGCGATCGCCAGCGCCGCCTCGACGGTGCTCGCGCCGGCACAGCCGGCTAAACCTTGGTATTGAGCGCGCGACCGATGATGTTGGTCAGGGCCGAAACGATGGAATCGCCGGTGACGACGGTGTAGAGGATTGCCCCGAACGCGGCCGCTGCGATCGTGCCGATGGCGTACTCGACCGTGGACATCCCCGACTCGTCGGTCGCCAAGACTGCGACGCGCGCCCAGAGTGTGCGGAGCACGTTGATCATCTTGAACATTGAAGCCTTCCTTTCGTTTCACAGCACGCCCGATTGCAGGACATCACCGGCCAGCCCGGCCACCACGGGAACAATGCCCAGGCACACAAACGCCGGCAAAAAGCAGAGCCCGAGCGGTCCGGCGATCAGAACGCCGGCCCGCTCGGCGGCCGCCGCGGCCGCGTGCGCGGCGTCGTGACGAGACTCGTCCGCCAATTCGGCGACGCCGTCGGCCAAGGCGGCGCCCGAGGACGCCGACCGCCGCGCGAGTCGCAACAGCGCATCCGTTTGCGCGTCGACCGAGCCGGCCGGAAGGTCCGGCGAAATCGACCATGCGACCGACGGATCGGCGCCCAGCGCCAGCAGATCGGCAGCGCGGCGCAGCACCGCGGCCAGCTTCGGTGGCGCGGACGGTGCGGCCGTGGCCGCCGCGCTCGACACCGCCATGCCCGAAGCCAGGCACACGGCCAACACGTCGAGACTGGAGGCAGCCGCCAGCGGGTCAGGGCCAGGTGCCGGCCCCTGAGAAAGCCCCCGCCGCAATCGATGCGCCCGGGCCGGTATCCCGGCACGCGCCCGCACCACCCACGGGCCGGGGCCGATGCACAATGCCAATGCCAGCAACACCGCCGCGGCGCTCATGCCGCGGGCCGATCGGTGATGCGGTCCGACCACAGCAGCCCGCCGCATGCCAGCGTCGACCCCACGACCAGCAGCCATCCGCCCGTGTGCCCGCTCAACAGGAAACTCAGCGGTCTGGCCCCGATCAACTGACCTAGCAACACACCCAGCACCGGCAGGCCCGCCAGTATGGCAGCGGTGGCGCGGGCTCCAGCCATGCTCGACGACACGCGTGCCGAAAACCGTTGCCTCTCAGCAATATCGCGTTGTGCGGCGCGCATCAGTGTGGCTATCGCCAGGCCGTGGTCACTGGCCAGCTGCCAGCACACGGCCAGTCGGTCCCAATGCGCGGGCAGGGCCGACGATCGCGCCGCTGCGCGCAGGCCAGCCGTGACGTCGGCGCCCAACCTGGCGCGGGCCGCGACGGACCGCAACGAAACGGCAACCGCGCCAACGGTTTCGTCGGCTGCCACGCCAAACGCGCGCACCGGATGAGAGCCCACCCGCAATTCGCCGACCAGCACATCGAGGGCGGTTTCCAGCGTCCGACCCTCGTCGACAGCCCGTTGGATACGACGGCGGCGACGGTAACGCATGCCCACGGTTGCGCCCACCGCCGCGGCCGCGAGGACCGTCGTCAGCGGCAGCAATACAGCGGCGGCAACGAAGGCGCAGGCGGTGATACTGCCAACGCCCCTCGCCCCGACCGCGTCGCGTCGGAGAACACGAGCCGGCGGCCTGAGCCTGCGCCGAGGTGACGACGGAAACACCACCAGCGCAAGCGATAACAGCAGGGCGGCTACCGTGGGACCGTTCATGCCGACATCCGGCTCCGCAGCAGGCGATGCAGATCGCCCGCGTCGTCCGTCATTCCCAGATCCGCATGCCACACCGTGACGGCCCGGACGCACCCCTCAACTCGGCGCAGCACAGCGATCTCGCGAAGCCGACGTCGACCGGCCCGGTCCCGCGCGACGTGCAGCAGCGCCTGTACTGCGGCGGCGAGTTGACTGTGCAGCGCAGAACGGTCGAGACCGCCGAGCGCGCCCAACGCCTCCAGCCGAGCGGGGACCTCGCCCGGATTGTTGGCATGCACCGTGCCCGCGCCGCCGTCGTGGCCGGTGTTCAGGGCCGCCAGCAGATCGACCACCTCTGCGCCCCTGACCTCGCCGACCACGATGCGGTCGGGCCGCATCCGCAGGGCCTGCCGGACGAGTTGGCGCACTGGGACTTCGCCGACACCTTCGACATTGGCGCACCGCGCCACCAGCTTGACCAAATGAGGATGCCGAGGCGCCAGCTCGGCGGCATCCTCGACGCACACGATCCGTTCCGTGGGCGATACGGCACCCAACATTGCGGCCAGCAGGGTTGTCTTGCCTGCGCCGGTACCCCCGCACACCAGGAAGGCCAACCGGGCGGCGATGATGTCGGCGACCAGTTCCGCGGCCTCGGGATCGATCGCGCCGGCAGCGGTCAGGGCGGCCAAATCCTGAGTGGCGGGCCGCAATACCCGCAGCGACAAGCAGGTGCCTCCAGCCGCCACGGGCGGCAACACCGCATGTAGCCGCACCGCCAACCCTCCGGCACCGATGCCGGTCAGCTGGCCATCCACCCAAGGCTGCGCGTCGTCGAGACGCCGACCGGCATTCAACGCCAGCCGCTGGGCCAGCCGTCGCACCGCCGACTCGTCGGCAAAACGAACCTGGCTGCGCCGTAAGCCGTTTCCATCGTCGACCCACACCGCATCGGGCGCGGTGACCAAAACGTCGGTAGTGCCGTCCGCACATAACAACGGCTCGAGGATGCCGGCACCGGTCAGTTCCGTCTGAAGCACCCGAAGATTGGCCAGGACCTCGGTGTCGCCGAGCATCCCGCCGGACTCGGCCCGGATCGCCGCGGCCACCACGCTGGGCCGCAGCGGGGCGGATTCGGCGGCCAAGCGCTCGCGCACTCGTTCAATCAGTGGGCCGCTCACGCCGCCCTGCCGTTCTGCGCCGACCCCGCACGTGGCAGCACGGCCAGCACCCGGCGAGCCGCCACCGCGAGCGCGGATCGCCGTCCCAGCCGCAGACCGCCGTGCTCCAACCGCTCGGCAAGTAGCGGCTGAGCCTTCATCGACGCGATCAGCGGCAGGCCGGTGATGTCGGCGACCTCGGCCGCCCGCAATCCGCCCGGCGAGGGTCCCCGGACGACCAACCCCAGACCGGGATTGATCGCCGCCAGCACGGGGGCCATCGCCGCGGTCGCCGCGCACGCCCGCACATCGCACCGGCTGACCATGACGACGAGATCGGCGGCATCCAGCACCACCTGCGTTGCATCGGTGAGACGACGGGGCAGATCGCACACAACGGCGACTCCGCCGCGGCGCCCGGCATCGACAACGGCATCCACCGGCGCGCCGTCCAACTCGTAGCCGCGCCGAGTGCCGGACAGCAAGCTGATTCCGCGGTGTCGCGGCAGCGCCTCGCGAACGGCCGGCCAGTTGAGCCGTCCGCCCTGCAACGCCAAATCCGGCCAACGCAGGCCCGGTGTGGTCTCGCCGCCGGCCAACAGATCGATCCCACCGCCCCACGGGTCGAGGTCCACCAAGAGCGCCTCCGCGGCGGTTTGTGCCACTGCGACTGCCAGCAAAGACGCCCCGGCTCCGCCGCAGCCGCCGATCACGGCGACGACTTCGCCGCGCGGCGCGCCGTCGCGCACTGATTCACCGGCCTCGGCGAGCTCACGGATCAGTTCGTGCTCCTGCTCGGGCAGCCTCAAAACATGGTGGGCGCCGACTGTGACGGCGGCCGACCACGTCGCCGTCGCGGGTTCGGCAGCCGCCAGCACGCTGACGTGAGCACGCCGCGGCAGCGCCGCGCGCCCACACCGATCCGCCGCCGCCTCGTCCAGCACCACGGCCGCGGCGGCCGACCAAGTCTTCCGACTCACCCGAGAGCCGCCGGCATGAACCACCCGAACACCGACGGCCGCGGCCACCCGGTCGAACTCGTCGCGCAGTTCCGGGTCCGTCAACAAGGCCAAAATGCCCGCGGAACCCGCCGCCGCGGCGTCGCTGGTGCTAGTCACCCACCCACCTTGCGGGGCCGTGACCTTGGGACACCAGTGCCAAAGCTGGATTTTGGGATAGAAACGCGACTGTGCACAAAGGCGTCGCCCAGCGCTCGCCCAGCATACGGATGGCAGGTTTCCCGCAACGCCCGGCGGGGCGGAATAACCGCGCTACCGCCGGACGATTACTTACCCAAGAAATGGGACGACCCCCGCCAGGGGGGGAGGAGGCGAGGGTCGTCGTGTATCAGCCCCGGGGGGTCGGGCTGGTACACCCTCGGCTCAGGCCGAGTAATGCTTACTATACACATGACAGTGCGGATTAACGCAAGTAGCGATTTATTGGAAAAGTACGTTGAGCCGCAAAAACACCGTCGGTCACGCCAGCCACACGCGTTCAGAGCCGCCGTTTTGGCGTGAGGCCGCCGACTGCGTCGACAATCGCCCTATGCTGGGTCGGTGACCGTCTTCGACTCGGCCGCACAGCAGCAAACCTCACCGGAAACCGCTGCAACCAGTGCTTCCCGCGCCCGCACCGCCGCCTTCTTCGACCTGGACAAGACGATCATCGCCAAGTCCAGCACCCTGGCGTTCAGCAAACCGTTCTTCAACCAGGGACTAATCACCCGCCGCGCCGTCCTCAAGTCGAGCTACGCCCAGTTCATCTACCTGCTCTCTGGTGCCGATCATGACCAGATGGACCGGATGCGTGCTCACATGACCAACATGTGCACGGGTTGGGACGTAGCTCAGGTCAGGTCGATCGTCAACGAAACGCTGCATGACATCGTCACGCCGCTGGTGTTCGCCGAAGCGGCGGACCTCATCGCCGCCCACAAGCTGTGCGGCCGCGATGTCGTGTTGGTCTCGGCGTCCGGGGAGGAAATCGTCGCGCCGATCGCCCGCGCACTGGGCGCGACCCATGCGATGGCGACCCGAATGGTCGTCGAGGACGGCAAGTACACCGGCGAGATCGCGTTCTACTGCTACGGCGAAGGCAAGGTGCAAGCGATCCGCGAGTTGGCCGCCCGCGAGGGCTACCCGCTGGAACACTGCTACGCCTACTCCGACTCGATCACCGACCTACCGATGCTCGAGACCGTCGGCCACCCCAGTGTGGTCAATCCCGACCGCGGCTTGCGCAAAGAAGCGAACGAGCGCGGATGGCCCGTCTTGGTGTTCTCCCGCCCGGTGTCGCTGCGCGACCGCCTTCCCGCACCGTCGGGTGCCGCCATCGCGACCACTGCCGCCATGGGCGTCACCGCACTCGCCGCCGGCGCCGTCACCTACTCATTGCTGCGCCGCTTCGCGTTCTAGCTTCTGCACGCTGGCCAGCAAACATGTCGGGCCGGCAATCCCGGGCGACTTCACAACATTCGCAGAATTGGGCCTTGCTGTGTTAAGGGTCTAGTAGTACAAAGGAACCACGGAAGCCCGGTGAGGCCTAGGTCGATCCGGAAGAGAAGGTTCGATCTCCCGACCCGGGCGCCCAGGCACGGTAACCCGGCACCCACGCGGAGTCATAGCCGCGATAATGGCAGAAGTGTTGCGGGCCTGCGTAATTGCGAAAAGCGGAAGATGTCGACGGTCCTTTGGGTGGGGCTGCAATCGGAAGCGTCGCAAGATCGCCGAGGCCAACCCACGCAGCCCAGAGATGCACGCTTGGTAACCGAGTTCCGTGTTAGCGGGCGGCGGACCGAATCCTTCGGTACGCCGCCCGCTTTACATTTGTGGAGCACGTTTCCCGGCGCCGATTTCAAGGTTCGTCGGCTACCGATTCGGCTGCCGTTCCGGCTACCCACTCGGTAGCGATTCTGCGATCGACAGGGCCTCCTGCGCACCCGCCCGCATCGCCCGGCAACACAGCACCAACCAGGCGCCCACACCGCCCGGCGTGCCGTCGGCGAATCCGCGCGCGGCATCGCGGTAATCCGCGGGCTGGCGCATCCAACTCACCTCAGGCACACCCAATCCGTGCGGATCCAGTCCGCTGGCGATGGTCACCAACCGCGACACGGCGCGGGCCACGACGCCGTCCGCGCTGCCGAACGGCGCCAGCGTCAGCAGTTCCCCGTGGGCGACGGCGGCCACCACCGGCGCCGGCGCGCACGTGCGGCCGGTCACCAGCCCGGCCAGCAACTCCAGACGCGGGCCCACCTCGGCATCGGCCCGTGGGCGGCCCAGCCGATCCCCGTCGACCAGATCGGCCGCCGCCAGCATGTGCAGACGGGCCAGCGCCTGCAGCGGCGCCCGCCGCCAGATACCGATCAGGGGCCCCCCGCCGCCCTCGAGGGCCTGGGCCACCCGCAAGGCCCCAGCGAACACCGGATCGCTGACCCCGCCATTTTGCGAGGCCGCTCCCACGAGATCGTCCAGTCGCGCGGGACCGCCATCGAGCACCGATGAAGCACGCGCCGCTCGCAACGCCGCCTCGGCGGCGGTCACCGGCCAGCCCCGCAGGTTGGCTCGGTGACGGTGGGCCCGACCCAGCGCCTCGCGCGCCCGGTCGCTGGCCTCGGCGACGCCGGGGAGCTCCATCAAGGGGGCCAGCGGGTCAGCCGTCACGGGTTGTCAACCTATCCCCTTAAGGTCCGGGCGCGCGTGGAATGGCGTCCAGCAACTGGCGGGTGTACTCGTGGCCAGGCCGTGTGAACAGCTCCTCGGTGGGCGCCCGCTCCACCACCCGGCCGGCCCGCATGACCAAGACGTCGTCGGCGATCTGGCGGATCACCGCCAGATCGTGGCTGATGAACAAGTAAGTCAGGCCCAATTCGGTTTGCAGGTCGGCCAGCAGGTCCAATATCTGCGCCTGCACCAGAACGTCGAGCGCCGAGACGGCCTCATCGCACACGAGCACCTCGGGCCGCAGCGCAAGCGCCCGAGCAATCGCAACCCGTTGCCGTTGACCACCCGACAGCTCACGGGGCAGCCGCCTCAGCAACGACGACGGCAGCGCCACGTGATCGGCAAGCTCGCGCACCGCCCGTTCGCGCGACTGGCGGTTACCGACGCCATGGATCCGCAACGGCTCCTCGATGGCGCGAAACGCCGAATACATGGGATCCAAACTGCTGTAAGGGTTCTGGAATATCGGCTGCACCCGCCGGCGAAAAGCCAATTGCTGGTTTCGGTCCAGTCGGCCGGCGATGTCGGTACCGTCGAAAACCACTGTGCCAGAGGTGGGTTGCAACAAACCCAATACCACCCGCGCCAGGGTCGACTTCCCCGAACCCGACTCCCCCGCGATCGCCAGGGTGCTCGCCCGGCGCAGCCGGAACGACACGGCGTCGACGGCACAAAACTCCGCGCGCCGCCACGGCGCCCCGCGCGACTCCCGGTAGACCTTGGTCAGATCCGAGACGACGAGAATGTCGTCGGAGGGCTGGCGCGTTGGCCGCGAACGGGTTTGGGCCGGACTCCTCGCAACGAGCGACGGGGCCGCGGCCACCAGCCGTCGAGTGTATTCGTGTTGCGGGGCTTGCAGGATCGACCGCGCTGCGCCGGATTCCACCACCGCTCCGCGGTTGATGACGACTACGGACTCCGCCCGTTCGGCGGCCAACGCCAAGTCGTGGGTGATCAACAGCAGCGCCGTTCCCAATTCGTCGGTGAGCCGCTGCAGATGGTCGAGGACCCGCCGCTGCACGGTGACGTCTAGCGCGGAAGTCGGCTCGTCCGCGATGAGCAGCTTCGGCCGGCCCGCCAGCCCGATGGCGATCAGCGCACGTTGGCACATGCCGCCGGACAGTTGGTGGGGGTACCTGCCGACTTGTTTCACGGGATCCGGCATGCCCGCCTCGGCGAGCAGCTGTAGGGCATGCCGACGCGCCTCGCGGTTATTGGTGTTCGCCCGCAACGCTTCCCGGACCTGGAAGCCCAGCTTCCAGACCGGGTTGAGGTTGGTCATCGGATCTTGGGGCACATATCCGATGGCGCGCCCCCGGATCGATCGCAGCAACTGGCGGTCGGCCCTGCTACCGAACGACGTGATGTCGCACCCGTCGAAAACGATGCGCCCGGCGGTGATTCGTCCTCCGGGCGGAAGTAGTCCGAGAATCGCGGCAGCCGTGGTCGATTTTCCCGATCCGGATTCGCCCACGACCGCGACGGTCTGACCGGGTAGCACGGTCAAATCCACTCCGCAAACCGCGGGAGCGTGAGTGCCGAACCTGACGTCCAGGCCCTCCACCGACAGCAGCGGCGCTTCCCGGTCGCTCATGCGCGCCACGCCCGCGAGGCCGGATCCAGGGCGTCACGCAGCGCGTCGCCCATCATCATGAAGGCCAGCACGGTAATCGCCAGTGCGCCGGCCGGATAGAACAGTATCGGCGAGCCGGACCGCAGCCGGCTCTGCGCAAGGTTGATATCGCCGCCCCAGGACACCACCGATGTCGGCAGTCCGACGCCGAGATACGACAGCGACGCCTCGGTGACGATGAACACGCCGAACGCGAGGGTGGCCATCGCGAAAACCGGGCCCAGGGCGTTGGGCAGCGCATGCCGCAACAGAACCTGGAAGTTATTCAGCCCCAACGCTTTTGCCGCGAGGACATAGTCGCTGACCCGCGCCTCGATCACCGCGCCCCGAGCGATCCGTGCCACCTGCGGCCAGCCGAAGAGGGCCAGGATGAGGATCACCGTCCACACCCGGCGGTGGTGCATGACGCCCATGACCACGATCGCGGCGAGCAGCAGGGGCAACCCGAAGAACACGTCCGTGACGCGCGAGATCACCGCGTCCATCCATCCGCCGTAAAAGCCGGCCAGCGCGCCCAGTGCTCCGCCGACGATGAAGACGAGCAGGGTGGCACCCAGTCCCACGGTGACCGAGGCCCGCGCACCGTAGACGGTGCGCGCGTATATATCGTGGCCCTGCAAATCAGTACCGAACCAGTGAGCGCCCGACGGCGGAAGCAGGCTCTGGGCGGGATCGGCATAGGTGGGATCGATCCCGGTGAACAATCCCGGAAACATCGCGACGACGAGAATGAACAGGATCAGCGCGACCGCGACGACGAACTTCGGACGCCGGCGCAGCTTGCGCCACGTGTCGCGCCAAAAGCCGTGGCGTCCCGGAATGCGCTCAGCCATATCGGATTCGAGGGTCAAGGGTGGCGTACATCAAGTCCACCACCAGGTTGGCGACCAGATAGATCAGCACCAGCACCGTCACTATCGACACCACCGTCGGCGCCTCCTGCCTGGTCACGGCTTGAAACAACACGCCGCCAACGCCATGGATGTTGAAGATGCCTTCGGTCACGATGGCTCCGCCCATCAGCGACCCCAGGTCGGCGCCGAGGAACGTCACCACAGGGATAAGGGAGTTGCGCAGAATGTGCACCGTCACGACCCTTGGTCGCGAGAGTCCTTTGGCGGTCGCGGTGCGGACGTAGTCGGCGTGCGCGTTCGCGGCCACCGCCGACCGGGTCAGCCGCACCACGTACGCGAAAGACACCGAGCCCAAGACGATCCCGGGCAGCAGCAACCGCGCGAAGGTCGCCCTATCGCCCACCGTCACGGGCGCGACTCCGAGCCGGACACCGAAGACGAATTGCGCCAGAAACCCGAGGACGAATATCGGGATCGCGACGATGACGAGGCCGGTGATCAGCACCGTGGAATCAAAGACTCCGCCCTCGCGCAGGCCGGCGATCACGCCAAACCCGATGCCCAGCAAAGCTTCCACGGCCACCGCGATCAGGGCCAGCCTCGCAGTAACCGGAAAGGCATGCGCCAGAACGGCACTGACCGGAAGCCCGGAGTAGGAGCGACCCAGATCGCCATGCAGGACGCCACCCAGGTAGCGCCCGTACTGCACGATGAAGGGATCGTCGAGGTGGTAACGCGCCCGGAGGGCCGCGGCCACCGCGGGAGTCAGCGGACGGTCCCCTGCCATCGCCGCCACCGGATCACCGGGTAACAGGAAAACCATGCCGTAGATCAGCAGCGTCGCACCGAGAAAGACCGGCACCATGATCGCGATTCGGCGTGCGATGTACCAGCCCATCTCAGCCCTTCACGATGTTCTCGTAGTCAGGCAGACCGTTCCAAGTGACATGTACGTTCTTGACCTCCGTGGACCACCCCACCACGCTGATGTTGTCCCAAAGCGGAACAACGGGCATGTCGTGCATGAGGAATCGCTGTGCGGCATTGGCCAGGGCATCCGACTCCTGCAGATTGGGGGCGGCCTCGGCGGCCGCCAGCGCCGCGTCGAACTCGGGGTTGGAGTAGCCGACATCGTTGGAACCGGCCCCGGTGGCAAACAGCGGGGCAAGAAACTCGATCATCGACGGGTAGTCGCCCTGCCAGGCGGCGCGGAAGGCCGTCGAGATCGTGTGGTTGGTGATCTCGGTGCGAAATCCGGCGAAGGTCGGCTGCGGAGCGCCAACCGCGTCGATACCCAGAACGTTCTTGACGCTGTTGGCCACGGCGTCCACCCATTCCTGGTTTCCGGCGTCGGCGTTGTAGGCGATGACGTATTGGCCGCTCCACGCCGAGATCGCATCGGCTTGTTTCCACAACCGGCGCGCACGATCGGGATCGAAGTTCAGCACGTCGTTGCCGGGCAGGTTCGGGTCGAAGCCCGGCAACGACCGGGCGGTGAAATCGCGTGATGGGCTGCGGGTGCCCACGAAAATCTGCTTGCAAATCTGCTCACGATTGACGGCGGCCGACAGCGCGAGCCGGCGCAGGCGGCCTT
>Ga0182034_10000694_pt1 | contig 15717 bp, 9 predicted proteins | sample flu12Cox44000172_FD_125972 | JGI IMG/M metagenome (GOLD analysis project Ga0182034, IMG submission 125972) | Lab enrichment of tropical soil microbial communities from Luquillo Experimental Forest, Puerto Rico - flux4day.12C.oxic.44.000.172 | ecosystem: Environmental > Terrestrial > Soil >... | reverse complement strand
GGCCTTCCGGCCGGCGTGCGCTTCCAGCGCGCGCAGGGCCACCAAGGGCTCATCACCACGGTGGACCTTCTCGATGCCGATGGTCGGCGCCCCCATGCCGCCCACCGAGACGCAAAGCGCGTCGTCGGGCAGCTCGTCAGCGTCGACTACGCGCACCTCCACGCCGCCGCGCAACAACCGCAGCACATGAAGCTGGCCGTAATACGGGTTCCCGCCTCCGCCGGTGCCCAGGATGCCCGCACCGGCGGCGATCCACGGCACCATGTCCGCGCCGACGTTCCACACCGGCTAGCCCTCCTATCGCCTCGGCGGCCGCGCTGGCGGCTCCGGTCATCATCGCCACGTTCACCCCGCTGGTGCCCGCTGGCAGCCCCACCGAATACACCGCGGGGCGCCTTCCGGGCGGCGTGCGGGCGGCTGTCGATCACCCAGTCGGTGGGCCGGCCCGGGTCGGCCCTGGATAACGCGGTGATCGAATCCTGGCATTCGACCCTGGAATGGGAACTGCGGCGCGTCGAGCACTTCGCCACCAAGTCCACCGCCCGGGCCAAGGTCGCGGCCTGGATCGAGGACTACAACACCACGCGCAGGCACTCATCCCGGGGCATGCTCAGCCCCATCGCCACGAGCGGGCGCTGGCAGCAAGAAAGGCGGCTTAACCATGTGTCCCGCTTCTCCCGCCTCCAAGGATGCGCGGGCGCTCCCGGTACGGAAGACGGGTGGACGATCACTCATGAGAGGAGTCGCCACGCTGCCGATGGCAGATGAGTGGCAGACGAGGCGATGCGCAGGGCATTCTTGTCACCGCCCCTCGAGATGAGCGACGAAGGCTTCTTCGCAGACCGAGAAGTAGTGTGCCGTGATGATGCCGTCCGCTGGCTGGGTGGCGTACTCGCCGTTCTGAACCACGTCCGGCGGCCGAAGCAGGTCGTGGCTGAGTCCTGGGACGTGCCCCAGGGTAAGCCAGGCAGCGATCTCGTCAATGATCCACAGGCTGCCGGATGGGTAGGGCAGGGCAAGTCGTCGTTCGCCTTCACTGGAATGCGCGCGGACGAGTTCCATCAAGGCGGAATCATCGACCAGTTCGGGTCGCCATAGGCAGGCGCCAAGCAGGAGTCGCCACGTGTACCAGATGTAGTCGTCAAGCAGGGTCGCTAGCGTCCGTGCCAATTCGTAGGTAAGCAGTACAAGGCCGGTGTTGTAGGCCGGAATGGGAATGAGACCTTCGGCGTCTGCGATCTTGAAGAGCGCCTGCTCGTCGATATACCCCCGGTCGGGACCGCCACGGCTTCGCATACTAAGCGGTTCTTCGCGTGCGTAAAAGTCGCAGCGACCGTAGCGGGCGGTGAGGTCGACAATGTCGCCGAAGCAGTACGTGTCGCAGTCGAGGTAGATCAGCCTGGTGAGCTCATGAGCGCTGGTGAAGGCACGGAGCGCCAGCAACTTGATCAGTGAGGGATTTCTCGACAGCGCGTAGCGCCAATGCTTGGGGATGTCGCCGAGTGCGTCGGCGAATTCACCCATTGGCTGCACCTGTACACCGGCGCTGCGTGCGGTTTCCACGGTCTCGGGGTGTGGCCTGCCGTAAAGACACAAAACCACGCTGACGTCGCTGTTGTGACGGCGAAGACTCTGTACGCTACGGATCCACCGCCGCTCCTGGGCGCCATCGGGGTCGGGGGCCAGTACGTAGAACACTGCGATCACCGGATTAGGCCTCCATGACGCCGTCTCCGCTGGGCTGTGACCGCGGTGATGGCCGAGATCGCGCTCTGCGTAACGGTCGCGGCCGATCCGACGATGGCAGTCAGCTCCGCGCTGGCGCAGCTACCTGGTGGTGGCGGGCACGTGCCTGGCGGCGCAGACGGGACCGTCGGCGCGAGCAGGACGGCTGGGGAGCCGGCTATCGGCGCCGTGGAAACTGCGGGCCCTATCGGCGCGGGAGCCGCTGGCGCGAGCGGTGAGGATGGGGCGGGAGGGAAAGAGGATGGAGCCACCGGAGAGCCGACAGGCTGGATCGGAACCGCAGGCCCCACCGGCGCAGCGGTGCCGGGCCCAATCGCCGTAGCGGTGTGCGTCGCCGTCCCAGTAGCGGTGTGCGTCCCGGTGTGAGTCCCCGTGCCGGTGTGAGTCCCCGTCACTGTCCCCGTCCCTGAGAACGTGGCGGTGTGGGTTGCCGTGTGCGTCGCAGTTCCTGTGCTCGGCGGCGCGAACTCGCCGCCGACCGCGGTGATAGTCGCGGCGTGCATGAACATAAAGTCCCGGATCAGGCTGTGAACCTGCCCCACCGTCGTCGGTTTGTCGACGTAGTCCACCCAGCGCGGCTGGGGCACGTGAAAACTGACCAGATCATTCGACGGGATCTGGTCGTATTGGATGACGCGGCAGCCCGCCGTCGTGCGCAAGTTCTGCGAGAGCGGCTGGAACGACGACAGGTTACCATCGAGGTCCCACACCTCGCTGAGCACGGAACTGATGCCAGGCGCATGCCTGCGGAAGGAGTCGGAGTAGATAATGCCCGCGCTGAAGCTCGACACGACGAGCGTTTGCGCGATCACCGTCGTACCGTCATCTCCTATCAGCGCGTTGCGCACGCCGGTGAGGATGTCGGGGATGATCTGCTGCCAGTTGGCCGGGAGGATTCCACCGTCGGTGCGCGCCTCGGTCATGAACGGCATGATCAGAACCTGATCGCGCTCCGCGCCGTCGATCTGGTAGCCAAGCCGCTCCATGTAATAGAACAGATCTGACCACTTGCCGGCCTTGCTCTGGTACTCGCTGTCGTGGTAACCGGCCTGTGCGGGCGTCGGGTGGAAGAAGATGTTGACGCTGGTAAAGTCCGTGATTCCTGGCGGCACGGCGACGCCGAACCAGTTCGGAACGACCGGGTTTGGGATCTCGAACAGCATCGTCGTGACGTGCACCGTCTTGCCAAAGAACGCGAGGTTCCCAGGAGGCGGCACGGATGCCGGGCCGACGAGCCAGTTGTTGCTCTGAAACGTGCCGGTCCCGCTGTGCACGTCCGGAATCGGCGGGAGCGTGATCGGGGTCACGGTGAAGTCGCTCACTGTGTACCATCCCGGTGTCGGCAGTTGTGAGGCGCCGCCGGGTAGGGGCCCATCTGTGCGATCCCGGCGCCCGCCCGCCGCGCCGCTTGCGGCGTTTCGGTCCGCGCCGCGCCGTCAAGGACCAGGATCACCTCGATCTCCGTGTTGTGCCGGCGCAGGCTCTCGAGGCTCCTTATCCACGGGGGTTCGCGCACGCCGCCAGGATCAGGAAGCAGCGAGCAGAAGACGCCGCTCACGTCGGCGCATCCACGAAGTGGAACAGGATCGAGGACGACGTGTAGCCCTCGGGCAGCCGCTCCCGCCAATGCGTCAGCTCGCGGCCGCGGAAGAGCAACCCGTCGCCGACGCCCTGCGTCAGCGCGACCGGCCCGTCGGCGGTCATCAGCTGCAACGGCCAGGCGCCATACGTGTGCGGGTCGGGTGTCGCGTCGATGCAGACGCTCAGCGTGTACTCGCAGGCGTCGCGATCGGTGTGCGGATCGAGCACCGCGCCGCCCTGATAGAAGGCGAGGTAACTGTAGGACGGCACCACGACGCGCCGGACCATGTCACTGACGGTCCGCGCCAGCTGCCGATGAAAGTAGCGGGTGACGGGCTCGTCGTAAGCCACAAACCGGCGCGAGGTCTGCTCGTCGCCAAGCGCAAAACTGCCGATTCGGGTGTGATACCGGTAGTAGCGGCGCAGCGCACCGACGTGAAACGGCGGGAACAGGGCCTCCATTGGGATGTGGCCGCTGGCCATCATGGGAGCTCCGGTCTCGACTGTGCTCGCCCAGGCGTGCCGACGCCAAGCCATCGCGTCGGGGGTCACGAGAATGTCGGCAATCCGGAGATTCATCTCCATCTCAGGCGGAAGCCCGCCCGCATACGGTTGTCCAGTGACGAGCCCTTCCAGCATCCGGGCGTAATCCGGCCCGAGCCAGTACGGCCAGAGCGCGCCACGCTCAACGTCGTCGACCCAGATCATCCACGGGAAGGTATAGAGCCCCTCCTCGATCTCCGCTCCATTCGCGAAGCTCGTCGGCAACGGGCCGTGCCACCCCATCCAGCAGCGCGGGTTAACGACAAGCGGCGCGCTGCCATTGAGGCTCGCGTACGGCGCGAGCGCGTGCGGGTCGACGAGGAGGTCGGGCTGCTCGTCCAGGACGCAGTAGTAGCGGTCGCGGGGAAAGAACTCGGGGATCATCGGTGAAGCCATCCGTTGTACGTGAGCCGACTGTCCTCGAACCGGCGCGATGGGCAGGACACGTATGCCACCTCGTGCAAGTAATTGGTCGGAAAGAATACGATCATGTTCTGCGTCGGCGTGATGTTGTAGGCGTCACCCTCATCGTCGCCGTCGGCTGAGGGTCCGAACATCCGCAGCACGCCACCAGCGAACGGCCGCGGCTCTCGGTGGCAGTAGTAGACGAATGTCACCTGCCGCGTGCCGACCTCGCCGTCGCCGCTGTCACGGTGTGGCTTGAACCACTCGCCGTCGTTGGTGGCGGTGGCCTGGAGTTCGACATGACGTACCGTGAACGGCGCTACCCCGAGGCGCTGGAACACCAGCGGCAGATGTTCGAACACGCGCTGTGAGAGCAGTTCGTGGACGCCGGGAAGCTCGTATAGCACGCGTGAGCGCCGGAACTCATCATCGCGGCGACCGCCGTCGGTGCCGCTGATCACCTCGCTGGCGACGAACATCGGCTCGCGCTCCATCGCGAAGCGCCATAGCAGCTCCGCTTCCGATGCAGCAAGGAATTCCTCGCATACGAGGACGCCGTTCACGGTGCCACCTCCTCGAGCGGACGGTCGATTGGGATGATTGCTGCGAACACGAGCCGCTCCCCGATCTCTGGCGTGTCGTTCAGCGCGGTGTCCGGGGGGTCGACCTCGAGAACTTCGAACTCGCGGACGACGAGCCGGTATTCGCCCGGCCCCGGCGGCTTGGCGAAGGTGATGGTCGCGGCCAGCAGGACCGAGTCGGGCTGCGCGGGCGGTGGCGCGTCGATCGTCACCTTCGCCTGACTCGGCGCCGCCCGCGCCCAGCCGAGGTCGGTGAGGACGTCGGTGCGGCGCTTCTCGACGATCGCGGTGAAGAACGACTGCGTGGGCCCGTTCGGCGCCAGCCCGGCGACGAGCAGCCTCGCACGCGCGGGGTCGGCGGGGTCCATCGTCAGCGCGGCCGAGCGATCGGGCGACAGCTGGGCGAAGTCCGCCAGCGTCACCTTCGACAGCTCGACGCCCGGGATCGAGCGCGGCTGATAGCGGACCAGCGCGAGCCTGATGAATGGCGCGTACGCGGTCGGGTTGTCGAGTTCGATGTCGCAGTACCACAGCCGCCGCGCCGGATCAAAGGCGACCGTGTGGCCGGCGACGTCGACCGTCTGGTCGGTCTTCTCCAGCGTCAACGACGTTCCCGAGTGCACCGCGAGCGGGAAGTGTCCGATCGCGGGAACCGGCGCGAGCGGACCGGACTGCCACGTGGGATCGAGCCCCCACTGGGTGATCAGCGCCTTGGCCCCTTCGCGCTGGTCATCTGTCGGCTGACCCTGGCCGGTCTCGCTCTGCGGCCAGAGCGCGGCCCCCAGAAGCTCGCCGACACCGGACGAGTACCACGGCCGTCGGAGGTAGACGCGCAGGGCGTTACCGCGCCGGACCTCGGTCTTGGTGTCGGTGCTCACCTGGCTCTCCCAGCCGAACAGCGGGACGACGTAGGCAATGTCGGGAGGAAGCGGCCGCGCGGAGCTCGGCACGTTCACGGCGAGCGCCGGCCCGGTGCGCGAGGTGATCGCCCCGGGCTCGGTGAAATACTCCTGGAAACGCGAGCTCGCCGTCGCGCGGTAGCGCACGATCCGGTGCTTGGTGTCCCCGAGCTGGTGAATCGGCGCAGCCAGCACCGGCGGGCTGTCGACGCCGTCGATGTCGACGCCGTCGAGCTTGTCGAACGTGGCGGCGAACCAAAGGGCGTCGATCCGCGGAATGTAGACCGCCACCTGGCGGATGTCCGTCCCGTCGGCTGCCAAGAGGCCGCCGGCGAGCGACGTGAGCGTGATTCGCTCGACGTGGCCGCCCGCAGGGTGGCTGGCCGGCGCCGGCTGCGCCGGATCGTCGGTCCATTCGGTCCACGATGCCTCAAGGTCGATCGCGGCGGTGCTGGCGCCGTTGATCTGTAGGGCGCCGAGCAGGACGGCGTGGTGCGATCCGAGCGAGCGCCAGGCGGTGACCGGCGAGAACGAGTTGGCCAGGGAGACGGCGACGACGGGATCGGGCGAGGCGTGGTCGATTGGCAGCCTGGTGAAAGCCGGTCGGCCCAGTGGCTGCAGTACGGCGTGGGTGAACGTCAGCGGGTGCGACGGGGTCAGCTGCTCGTTGTTGCCGGCGATCGTCAGCGCGGTCAGCTTCGTGCGCAGCTCAGCCAGCTCGACCACGTCGGCTCCCGCGCCCGAGCTCTCGACGGCGAGCGCGTCGAGCGCCTCGAATAGCTCTCGGAGCCAGTCCCACACCCCCATCAGGTCGAGATCCCGCGGGTCCATATAGCAGCTCAGCTGGGTTGTCATGGTCTGCGCCTTGGCCAGTGAGACGGTCAGCACGCGATCGGCGTCATCCCACACCGGCGGCCCGCCGCCCTCGACTAGCCGCACGCGGAACGCCTCCCGTTCCGGCCACCCGGGTCCGAACGAGATCTGCGTGACAGCGGTCGGTCGTGGGTCGGCGCCCGGGGCGGGCGCAAACGCGAGCGTGCCCCCGCTGACCACCCCATCGGTGGCGGGCACGGTCTGCGGCAGGCCGGTCAGCGCGGCCCCGCGCGCCAGAGGATCAGCCAGGTAACTCACCGGCAGCTGGGGCGAGGGGTCGATCGCTGTGTGACCGGAGGACGCTATTTCGGCCCGGTCCCGGGCCACCAGCAGTTCGTACGTCCCGAGGTCCGCGCGCAGGTGGCCGCCTGCATCGTCGAGCATCCCGTGATGCTCGACCAGCTGCTGGCCCGCGCGCGGCGGCGCGATGTGCCGCTCGTCGCTTTCCCCGGTAGCCGCCGTGTCCAGCCCGGGGTCGGTGTTGTACGTGCGGATCACGAGCTCGGCCAGCGATCCTCCCGGCCCCGGTTCCGCGCGCAATACGAGTACCGGCGGCGCGACCGGCTCATAGCGATAGTACGGCAGCAGCCCGTCCGCGGGCGCCGCGCCGTCGTCGGGAACGTGCGCATCGAGCGCGGCACTGCTTCCGGCGAGGTCCACGGCGCGGGCGCGGATCCGGTAGCGCTCGCCGAAGCGCAACGAAGGCAGCGACCGCGGGTGGGCGACGAAGGACGAGGCCAGCTTGAAGGTGGTGACCGGCTGGCCGGCGGTCGGGTCAGGATCGGTGGCATGGGCTGGGTTGGCGCTGCGGTTGATCGGGGTCGCGGGCCGGGGAGCCGACAGGCTCCAGCCGTTCCAGCGGGCGATCCGCTCGCTCAGGTACAGGTCGGTCGACGGCTGCGGAATCCCGGCGGCCTTTGCGACCTTGTCCTCCTTGCGGTGCGGGTCGTCCGCCGGCTGGGTCATCCCGAGCTGGGTGAAGCCCTCCTCATCGACCGTATGAACCGTCAGCGTCCCGTCGCCAAGCCGGTACGTACCGTCGCGGCGGTGCAGCGAGTGCCAGCTTCCCGTCCGGTCGCTGTAGATGTCGAGGCGGTAGCCGCGGGTGAGGTCCCGCGCGTTCAGCGGCCGTTTCACCCCGGTCTCGAATGCGTTGTTGTCGCGGATCGCGCGCAGCACCTCCTGGGCACGGCCGTCCGCGATCAGCGCCAGCCCTCCGGAGCGGAGCGCGGGCAGACGCGCATCATCGAGTTCCGACGGCGGCACCGCGCTGCCGTTGGCGAGCGCTAGCAGCTTCAGCATCGCGCCGTCGACGTCCACCTCGACCAGGTGGAAGTCAGACGGCGTGAGCACGAGGAAGCCGTCTACCACGTCGGATGCCTCGGCCGGGCCGTGCGACGCGAGCGTCGCTGGCGGTGTCGCGGGCGCGGCAGTGAACCGGCCGGGACTGGCCGCATAGGCGGTCTCGGGCGTTGTCAGGGTCGGCGGATGCGACCAGCTCCAGCCCGGATGCAGCGCGGTCACGGACAGCGTCTGATACGTGCTCCCGCCCGCTGGCGAGTCGGTGCACAGGCCGGTCGGCAGCTCGAGCGGGAACACGAGCCCCACCGCCGGCAGAAGTGCGGGGTAGCCAGCCAGCGCCGTCAGCGCCTTGTGGAAGTCGATCAGGGCCTCGAGCTCGTGCGGCTTGCTCGGCAGCGGTCGGCGGCGTGGCGCGGGCAGATGCCGGTGGAACAGGGCGAGCCGCTCGGCCATCGGCCGCGCTCCGGCAGGGATCGTCAGCGGATCGGCTGAGGTGACCTGCGCCGCATCGCTGCCAGTGCCCGTCCCAGCCGTCCCGGTTTCGCCGGTGCCGTCGTCAGATCCCTGCTGGGCGCGGTACATCTGTACCCGCAACTCGCTCAAGGTATCGTCGAGCGTCGAGTGCCCTTTGCCGTCCCGGAAAAGGAGCGGCTCGAGGATCTGCTCGAGCGTCCGCGAGCCCTCCTCGCCGTCGGTGGGCGGCCGCAGCGCCCACAGCTGGTGTGCCCAGCGCACGAACGCCTCTGCCGTCCGGGTCGGGTAGGAGACCAGGAGCCGTGTGTCGAAGTGCTCGGCTGGATAGGGGTCGACGATCGCGCCGTGGCCGAAGATCGCCTGCCAGACATCCGGGCGCACGCGCGCCTGGTCCACGTTGATCGTGGCGCTGCGCGCGCCACACGCGATGTCGAAGCGCAGGCCGTGGTCGTGGACGAGGCTTGCCCACTGGAGCCAGTCGGGAAAGTCAGACAGCAGATGTGCGCCCGACAGGCGCGGCGCGAGGTAGACATTGGCGCGCAGCGTTCCCGCCGGGCCGGTGCCCGCGGGCAGCACGACAGCGGTGATCGACTGCCTGATCATGCGAACGCCCCCGCGTACATGGCCCAGTCACCGGCGCTCACCAGTTCGTCGATCTTGGGATCACCGCTGCCCGCGCTGAAGCTCCGCTCGACCGAGATCGACACCGACGCGCTGAAGAACAATACGTGGACTGAGACCGTCATTGTCGCGCGGCCCTCGATCACATTGCCCGAGGGAGAGTGCTGCCAGCTGAGGCTGAGATTCAGGTCGAGCGAGATCGAGATGAGCCCGAGGACCGACACCTCGCCGCCGATATCGACGAACCCGGTGAGGTCGGAGTCGCTTCCCTTCAGCTGGAAGTAGATCCCGGCCATCGCGTGCACACCGCCGCTGGCGACGCCGATGTCGAACGCGAAGTTGCCGCCGAACTCGATCGCCCCCTCGACCATCTTGATCCCGTCGGCGTCGAGGACGACGTGCACGAAGCCGCCGCCGCCGAAGATTTCCACCGTGACCAAGAACGGCCTTGCTCGCGCGGCGAATGCGAACTCCACGGCTGGCTTGCCATCGATGTATGGCAGGTCCAGCCCGGCCATGATGCTGATGTTCTGGAGCGAGAAGACGCCGCACTCAACCGGAGGGAGGCCGATCGAGTAGCTGACGTCGAGTTCGGTCGGTGTCGGGCGGATCGACGGGCCCGAGCCCGCGAACAGCCCTGGCGGCAGGATGTTGGCCAGCGTCTGGATGAACGACAGCGGGCCTTCGAACACGATCGGTCCGCTCTTGGCGAGCGCGAGCGTCACCATCGACTTCGCGCCGTTGCTCGAGTCGAACGTGATCTTGGCGATCTTGAGCGCGATCACCCCGAACAGGCGCAGCTCGAAGTTCGACAGCTCGCCATGCGCAACCGATGCGGGCGGCGTGCCGTCGAGGTTATTCTCCAGGCGCACCTTGAGCTCCAGCGCCGACTGCTGGCCGTCGGCGTTGAAGGCGATCTGGACGGGGCCTTCACTGAAGTCTTGTAGCTGCGGCGACCAGTGCAGGACCGTAATCAGCTGGGTCGGATGGCGGCGGTTGGGGATCGCATGCGTGCGAATCTCCGGGGCGTTCTGGGCGGCCTCCGCGAGCAGCGCTTGGACGGGAATCAGATCGCCGAGCTGGATCGTCCCGAACAGCTTCGCGTCGGGGTCGCCAAAGTACTCCTTCGGGTTGATCTTGCCGGCCGCCGCGTCGTCGGTCTTACCGGACACGACCCCTTTGCGCGCCGACAGTCCGCTGAGGCCGAGGTTCGGCCGCGCGAACCCGCCCGCCTTGTCGGCGCTGAACGCGACCGGCGCGGGCCCGCCGACCAACTCGGCAAACACGCCGGCGTGCGGGTCGATGCCGTTCTGGAGATATGGCTGGTAGAGCTGGATCTGCACCGCCGTGCTCTGCCCGGTCAGCGCGGTCAGCGCCGGCACGACGACCGCAGCGCTGTCGAGCACCGGCAGGAACGGCGCCACCGGGTAGGGCGGCCCGGCGTTGGTGATCTCGGCGGTGAAATACAGCGACATCGTCTTGATAACGGTGTCGCCCGCGGCCGGGTCGGCATAGGCGATGTTGCGCCCGCGCACGACGCAGCGGCGCTGGTCATTGTCGCCGGCGTATGCCTCGACGACCTTGTCGAGATGCGTTTCGCTGAGGCTGACGAAGATCAGGGGCGCGAGGAAATCGACGTCCGCCCCGGCGAGGTCGAGCCCGACCAGCGGAAACGGAAACGGCTGGCCGCCGCCGACCGTGATGGGAAACGATGCGTCAGTTTGGGGGATGAATGCGGGCGGGTCGATCTCCGGCGTGACATCGAGCTTGATGCGAATGCGCTCGTGCAGCGGCATCTCACGACCTTCGTGCGTGAACGCCGACGGCGCGTATGTTTTCTCGTGCTCGCGCACGATGATGTACATCCGCTGGCGCAGGAAAGCGACCGGCGACGAGGCGGGGTTGCCGTCCGAGCCAAGCGGCCCGAGCACCTTGCGCTCGGTGACCTTGACGAGCGAGGCGCGGTGACCGACGGGATAGAGAAACCCTTCGTAGACGATCCGGACGTAGTGGTCGCGGCCCTGCGTCGCGACGTGATCCCACTCGATCAGGTCGAGCGCGGCGACGGCGGTCGGAAGCACGACCTCGGGAGGCCGCCTTAGGGCGACGTCCTCGATCAGTGTTACGTACCGGTAGCTGACCGGGTAGGTCCAGGTTCCGCGCGAGCTGAGCCAGCCACCGAGCGAGGAAAGGAAGAGCCGGTCAGCGTGCACCGGAAGGGGCAGGTACGGCTCGCCCGCGCCCGACGGGCCGGTGAGCGTATAGCCGAAGAAGCCGGAGGTGAGGATCACGATCTGGTCGCGATCGCGTTCCGACATCGCCGCGCGGAGCGGGCTGAACGGCAGGTCGTCCTTGCTGTGCGGCGGAAGCGGGCCGTCTGCGACGAAGTCGGGCGACCAGACCGCGCGCACTGGCAGCGGCCGCCCGGGGGCGGCTTCGGTCGTCGCTTGGGCCCCGGGGTGAGTCGACCGCGCCGCGAGCCGCGTGTGCCACAACTCGACCCGGCCGGCGTGCGCCACTGGATCGAGCGCGTGCACCCACGCGGGAGCGGCCCCCTCGGTCACATTTGGCGCGAGCAGCAGCCGGTACGGCAGCTCGATTGCCGTCTCCGTCGCTCCCGGCTCACTGATCGCGGGTGGGGCTTGCCCCGGTGCGTTGGCATCACCCGGCAGCACGGAGGCGGCCGGCGGCAGCACGGCGATCAAGCGGCTCCAGTCGAGCAGGCCGGCGATCGAGTAGGGGATCTGATCGAGTTCGGCGGGCAGGCGGAACACGAGCCGGCTGAGGCCGCTCATCCGCGCGGCGGTCGCGCCGGGCTGCGCCAGCGGGTCGCCGTTGCTCGGCGGCAATGGCGGTGACGGGACCGACGGCGGCGGGTTGAAGCTCGGCTGCGTGACTTGAGCCGTTTCGAAGTACGCCGCCTCGGCGATCGACTGCGGCGGGAAGACGAACACGAGATACGCCGCCTCGCCCGCCTTGCGGCGCACGAGCCGCGGCTGGTGGGGGTCGCTTGTGTCGAGGCGGAAGTTGATCGCGTGCACCGTCAGCGACACGAGGTCGCCCGGCCGCAGGAGGGAGAAGGTCAGCGTCTCGAAGGCGGGAGATTGCGGGCTCACGAGATATCGCCACCCGCGGAGTCCTTGAGCTGGAAGTGCTCGACGAACCAGCTGAACGGGCGCTCGAGCTTCGCTTCGAGCTGGGCGCGGCGGTCCCAAACGTCGCTACGCCCGACACGCGCCAGCGCCTCCGCAAACAGGTTCGGGAACTTCAGCGAGTAATAGCGCAGCAGTTGCAGCGCGCCTGCCTCGCTCGCGTACAGCAGGCCGAAGCGCAGCGCGTTGCACACCATGTACAGGCGGACCGCGCGGATGAACGCCTGGCGCTCCTCGGCGGGCTTGAACAGGTGCTCGACGCGCAACTGCGGTACGACGATGAGCTCGGCGCCGGACAGCCACGCACGTACGCTGAACTCGGGCTCGGCCGCGCCGTACATGATCATGCCGTTGTCGTAGCCGCCCAAGCGCTGGAACAGCTCGCGCGTGAGCACGGTCGCGGGGCACGCAGCGATCTGTACCTGGCCAGGTTGCGAGATCGGGTCCCTGTTCCAATAGGTTCCCATGAACGGCACGACAAGCCGGCAGCCGTAGCCGACGAATGTCGTGTTCGCCTGGCAGACGGCGCCGGCCAGGATCCGGTGATCGCGCAGGTGCTCGAACACGAGCGCGTCCCATCCTTCACTGAAGCGGACGTGCGCGTCGGTGATGAACAGGATCTCGGCGGTCGCCCGCGCAGCGGCGTGGTTGCGCGCGCGCGGCACGCCACTGCGCTCTTGCGTCCGGGTGAATACGACATCGAGGCGGGGCAGGCGCGACAGGTCGGGCCACGCGCCGCGCAGGTATTCCGGCGTGCCGTCCGTCGATTGGTCGTCGGCGATCACCACCTCGATGCGCGCATTCGTCGAACGCGTGCTCGCGATCGATGCGATCGTCTCGGCCAGCCGTGGGCCCTCGTTATACGCGGGAATGACGATGCTGATATCTGCGGTCACGCCCGCCCCGTTCAGCAGCCGCCCGACATGCCCGCGATCGCGGTGATGGCAGTGATCGCCGTCGTCGCGGTCGTCGAGACAACCGACACCATGCCCACGATCGAGGCGCAGCAGCAGCACTGACAACCGCCCGGAGCGCCGGGCGGACACGGCTGTGGCATCGGCACGCCCGGCTGACCTGGCGCCCCCGGAGCCTGCGGTACCCCGGGCACACCGGGTACGGCCGGGACCTGCGGCGCTATCGGCGACGGATAGCCCGGAATGGCAGGCAGCGCCGGCGTCGGCGGGTAGCCCGGGAAGGCGGGCATCGACGGCACAGCAGGGACTCCGGGTGCCTGAGGCACGCGGGGGACAGCCGGCATCCCGGGCGACGACGGGACCGCCGGAGCTTGGGGCACGGTTGGTGCCGCCGGAACACGGGGGATGCCGGGCATCCCCGGCTCGCGCGGGACCTGCGGTGCGGAAGGAACGCGAGGGATGGCTGGGATTCGCGGCGTCGCCGGGCTCACCGGCGCCGGAGGCGGCTTGGGAGACCCAGGCCCCAAGGGCGCGCCCGGATGCCCGGGAACATGCGTGCCTGTGCCGGTGTGGGTTCCGGTGCCACTGTGGGTTCCGGTCCCGGTGTGAGTTCCGGTCCCGGTGTGGGTCCCGGTGTGGGTGCCGGTGCCGGTCCCTGTGTGGGTCCCGGTGTGGGTGCCTGTGCCGGTGTGGGTGCCAGTTCCGGTGCCGGTGTGGGTCCCGGTGTGGGTGCCAGTTCCGGTGCCGGTGTGGGTTCCCGTACTGGTACCGGTATGAGTCGCAGTCGTCGTGTGAGTGCCGGGCTCGCCAGTTCCGCCCGTGCCTCCTGTGTCTCCGCTGATGACATCCTCCATCGTCAGCGAGCTCGAGTCGTCCTCGGAGCCCGAGTTGGTTGGCCCTCGTCTAACTATTCGCACGCCGCGTTCCCCTCCCGGTGATTCGAGCTTGCCGCACCTCGCGGGCGGCGACCGGCTTGTGCAGCGATCGCGGTGATCGCGGTGACAGCGGTGTTTGAGACGTTCGCGACCAGCGCCACGACCGCCGCATGGCATGCGCAGTTGCGGTCGCAGCGGCACGGCGTCGCGGTGTATGGCGGGCACGGAGCATGCGTGGGCGGACCGAGTCCCGGCACCTGCGGCGGAAATGGCGCAGCCGGCATGAACGGGGCGAACGGAGCTGAGGGCGCGAACGGCGCCGCTGGGGCGACCGGTCCATGCGGCACCCCGGGCACTCCGGGCGCGGTCGGCACCCCGGGCACTCCCGGCGCGGCGGGCACGGCCGGCGCCCCCGGCGAGCTGATCGATGAGGTCATCGTCACCGTGCCGCTGCTCGCGTCCGGCAGCAAGGTCCCGGTGTCGGCGGACACTGAGATCGGCGTCGGCGGCGATGTGGGGATGAACTTGACGCTCGCGGGTGGGCGACGCAGCTCCTCCGGCGGCGCTGGAGGAGTGTCGAGAATCGGCTGCTCCGATTCAAAGAACCGGTCGGCGGTCCGCAGAGCGCGCGCCTGCGCGCCGCCGAGATTCAAGCTTCGCGCTAAGGCCGCCGGATCGTGCCGGAGGTAGCGGAGCATCGCGTCATCACCGGTGACAGCCGCAATAATGGTCTGGACATTGTCCATAGCCTCGCCCCATGACGCGATCCTGCCCGGCTTGCTTGGAAGATCGCAGTTAAATCAGCCTAAACAGGTCGCCGTTCGCAGGTCAACAGGCCGGTTGCCAGTTATACAGCATCGGGCGCGCCGCAGAGCTTATTGGCATGCGGTCGTGGCTCGTGCCGGGAGGTTCGTTCCCCATGCCCGGCAACCTGGCGGTGACCAAACCAGCCAGTCTCACCAGGAGCCGGCCATGTTGGCTCAACGCGCTCCCAGCGGCATGAGCGGATGATGCTGTTGCATCGGTATGAGCTGCCATGGCATCCGCGGATGGTCACCGAAGAGGACGTCCGCCGGGTGGCTCTGTCTCTGCCTGGGAGCATCGAGAGGCCTGACAACCGGCTTCCCTCGTTCCGGGTGCGCAACAACCTGTTTGTCCGTATTCATAAGCTGCCGGACACATTCTTCGTGCGCTGCGTCAGCGGACGTAGTCGCCCACAAACCGGTGTCAACCAACTGCCCGCCCGGCTGAGGCCTGGCCCTGCCAGCAGTTGTCCCGTCACAGCTAATTAACTGTAACGAAACTATGAGGCGGGGTATTCACGCCTCACCACGCTGACGACGCTCGCGAAGGCCGGGCAGGCCTCATGGCGCAGCGGCGAGGATTGGATCCAGGGAGGTGCCTGATGAAGGCAATTGTGGTGACGGATGAGGCTGCGGGAACGGCCGGGATGACGCTGGTGGAGCGGCCCGAGCCGGAACCGGCGGTAAACGACGTCGTTGTTCAGGTTCATGCCTCGGGATTCACCTCGGGCGAGCTGAGGTGGCCCTCGACCTGGACCGATCGCGTCGGCCGTGACCGAACACCGTCGATTCCCGGACAAGAGCTGGCCGGAGTGGTCACCGCCCTCGGCTATGGCACGACGGGGCTGTCAGTGGGACAGCGGGTGTTCGGCCTCACGGACTCGTATCGCGGCGGCGGGCTGGCGGAGTATGTGGCGATCGAGGCACGCAACCTCGCGCCGCTGCCGG
>Ga0182034_10000692_pt1 | contig 15732 bp, 12 predicted proteins | sample flu12Cox44000172_FD_125972 | JGI IMG/M metagenome (GOLD analysis project Ga0182034, IMG submission 125972) | Lab enrichment of tropical soil microbial communities from Luquillo Experimental Forest, Puerto Rico - flux4day.12C.oxic.44.000.172 | ecosystem: Environmental > Terrestrial > Soil >... | reverse complement strand
TTGCCAGGTCCGCATACACCCCAAATGCTAGTAAGGCTGGGCGTGGCCAAAAACTAGTAAAATTATCAGCCGCGGTCGGCACGCATTATCTTTCGACGAAGGCCCTTTGTAACTGATTCGGGCCCATTTTCTGGTGGTTGGCTAAGTTTCATGAATGCAAGAAGCAGCATGGTGTGCAAAGTCAGATATTGGCATGGGGCGTTCGAAAATTGCCGCTGTCCGCCAGGCGAGCCTCGCTGGCGCGGTGCCTGGCCCGAGTTGCGCGGCGGCAAGCGCCGCCTTCGCACCGCAACCTCTACGTGCCCGGCACACGCGGGGCGTAGCGTTCACTAGCCTAGAGCCCTACACAGGCGAGTGTCTGGCGGCAAGCTTTCCAGAAGGGTCGGTTAGGCGAGATGCTCAAACCAGGGGGGAGCTCGGCCCGAACCCTAGCCAATGGCCGCGCCCGTTCAAGGCGCACTTGGTGGGCCGTGTGGAGAGCGACGAGGCTCAGTGTGGCATGTTCATGCCCTTAAAGAATTGCATTGCCAGGCTAAGGTTGAGACAGCCGGCGCCCAGGGAGCCTGCGCTTCCGCAGGCGTTTGCGTGCGAAACCGAGCGCTGGATGTCGCCAGTCTGCATCAAGCGAGCCAGGTTTGCGTCGATGGCCGAAAGGAGATCTGCCGTCGTTCCCGCCACAAGCGCGGAACTGAACGAGGTGCCCCAAGCCGCGGCATAGTGGTTGCCTGGATAGGTGGTGACCAGCCCTTCGCCCGGAGCTGCCAGGGTGAGATCTGGACCGTAGTTGCTAAAACTGGAGGCATGGTTCTGCTGGTCCACCGAACCGACGGCAATGACGTTGCCGTAGGCCGCCGGATAGACAAGCCCTTGTTGTGAATCATTACCGGCCGAAGCGATGCAGATGACGCCCTTGCGAGTCGCATAGTTGACGGCTCCGAGCAAGGCGTCCGAAATCTGGGAGAGTTCGAAGCTCATGTTAATGATTCTGGCGCCGTGGTCGGTCGCGTAATAAACGGCACTGACGATGTCGGAGATATTTGCTGTTCCGTCGGCGTTGAATGCTTTTAGCGGCATAATTTTCGCGGCAGGTGCAAAAAGATGTATCAATCCAGCGACCATGGTGCCATGCCCGAAATGGGACGGGAGGGGATTGCCCTCGAGGATGGCTGCAGTCGATTGCTCGAGAATAGCGGCAGTAGACTGATTGAGTTGCACCACTTGATACGACTCGAGCAGAGCGGCCGTGGACTGCTCGAGAATGGCAGCCGTCGATTGATTGATGTCGCCCAAATCCGACGCGTAGCCCGCGACGTTGTGGATGAAGTCATAGCCAGACACTAGCGCCGGAGTCAAAATCGGGTTTTGCGAATCAACTCCGGTGTCAATGACGGCTACCACGATGCCCAAACCAGAGGCATTGGGCTGAATAATGCTCGGAGCATTCGTTGCATACATCGCTGGCTGCTGGACGTAGCCTGTCCAGGCCGTCGTTCCGTAGAGTTGAATTAAATGCGAGTCGGTCGCATAAGTCGTCAACGGCATGGGGGGAACATAAGGGAGGTTGCTCGGAACCGCCTCCGGGACGGCTACGTTTGTGTCAAGTTCCAGGTGCCTAACATTCGGGTCCCCGTGCACCCATTGCTGGAGCACAGCCGGGGGCACGGCAGTAGTTAGCTGGACCAGATAGGTGTCTGGCTGCCGGATGGTGCTCACCATCGTCAGGCCATAGGTCTGGCAGGCGGCTTGCGCCTGCGTCAGGCTTGGAGAACGGAGGAAGTAGCTGTTGACACTCTGCGCTGATGTTTTCGAGGCGAGCCACGTAAGCGTGAGCGCGCCGAGGAGCAAAAGTCTGAACAGTTGTTTCATGGGTAGTTTCGCCTGAGGCGTCTCCTACCAAGCGTGTCTGGGGGCAGCTACCGTCAGATTGCAACGGAGCCGCGGATTCGCCAATGGGCAGCTGGTAGTAGCAGCTTTAGTACTTTCGTACTTGCTGTCGAGGGCCTACGATGCGCATGGTCTGGCTGGTAGATCAGCTCAAACGCGCCTCCCGGGTCAGCGCCGAGCCCGGCAAACGCAGAGCGACAAAGATCAAATGCCGAAAGACGGTTTCCGCGTTGTTCGAAAGTGGAGGCCTGAGGTCCTCTCCTGGCTGATCGGCACGGCTTTCAAGCGCAGCTCTCGCTCGCTCGTAGTATTGGTGGGCACCCCACGGGTCGTTTTGGCTTTCCCGCACGCACCCAAGGACAAACTCGGCCAAATAGCTGATGTCGGCGATCTCGGAATGTTTGATTCTGTCATGGGCTAGCTCGCCCCAATAGCGCGCCGCTGCCGAATCGTCGAGCTCCAGATGCAGTAGGGACCTGAGAACCTCGGCGAGAGCAGCTTTATCTTTTAGCGCAGAGTGAGACAGTACATTCTGAGCTAAGCTAACGGTCTTCAGCGCCTCAGCCCAGCGGCGAGCGCGGTAGAGAGTTATGGCCTGATACAAGTCAACAAGCGCGGGCCAGATCCAATTTCGCTCTAAAAGAAAGAGCTCGCGAGCCTTTCCAAAGAACTCCAAAGCGTTTGCGGGGTCGGTTTGGTGGCAGGCTGCAAGTCCCAGAAACGTATAGGCTTTAGCCGCCTCGTAGTTCATTTTTAGATTGGAAAACTGGACCAAAGCAGCTTCGGCGACCTGGGTGCACTCTCTCGAGGAATTCAGGTGGAGGAGGATTTCGGCTTGGTCAAGATCACATAATGCCGCGTGGTAGGGGTCGCCGACGCGGGCGCAAAAGATTCGCGTTTCCGCATAAAGATCGATGGCTCGGTGATAGTCACCCTGGAGGTAATGAAGGTAGGCGACGTTGTAGTCCGCCTGAACAATCAGGTGTTGCAATTGCCGTTGCTCGGAGTAACTCCGCAATCGCCGGTACGCGTCGAGAGCTTTAGGGAAGTCCCGCAGACCTGTATAGCAGACAGCCAGATTATGAAGGACCAGGGCAAGATCGTCTGCGGAGTCGAGCCGCTGAAGCGACTGCTCCGCGCGGCAATAGAGCACGAGAGCCTCTTCAAAGCGGTCCTGGCGGTGCAAGATGTTCGCGAGATTGGCGTCCAGGCGAGCCAGCCGCAGTTCATCGCCCGCGGCTTTGAATATTTTTCGCGCTCTTTCCTCGCGGAGGCGTGATTCCCTATAGTCCCCCAGCAAGATCAAGGGCTGAAGGGAACCGCTTAGCGTAATTCCTATCTCGGACTCTCGTTTCATGTTGGTGAACAGTTCCAAAGCCTTCTGGTATTCCGATAGGGACTCGCGGAGCTTCCCCTTCAGTTGCAAAACGTGGCCCATAGCCCGCGCACTTCGCGCGCGGCAGTAGTCGTCATCTAAGATTTCCGCAAGCCAGCCTGCGAGGCCCGCCATACGCAGGGCGCGATCCGGCTTATCACGGGCTATCTTGGGCACTTGTGTAGCCAGGTAAAGCACCATATCTTGAAGCTGGAGCTGGGGATTCTGCTCGAGAAAGATGCGGCGTGAGGACTCTTCGGGCAGGGCGAGCAGCCGTTCGACGGCGTGAGAAATGGCTTCTTGAGGCTTAATTAGGTGGGAGGACGGCATAATGGGAAGCATCCCACGGGGTCCTCGTCAGCGCAATTCGGTTGGCCCCAGGCTGTTCCCTGGTCGACACGGCGCGTCCGGAGACGTCCTCTGGCTCGGCGAAAGTGATCGCGTCGTCCCAAAACGCTCTGCTTCACGACTAATCTTTTCCCTGCGGCCGGTTCACTCGTGATTAACCAATTGACTACAAACGACTTGCGAGGCAGCAAGGTCTAGTTTCGAAACCGTCCTTACAGCTACGGGTGAACGCGTACGGGGTTGCGGGCACCGTCGCCACTTCCCACTTCGACCAGACAAAAGGTGCTTGAGAGGAGTGGTCTTTCGTCTTCTCGTCGTTCGCTTACGCCATGGCAAGCGGCTCGATTTCTTGGCCTCTTTACCATGCCTACGGCACGACTGCCGTGGGCGGATCGTCCGGCTTGTGAACCATTCGGAGTACCCGCCCGGCGCTGTACTCACCCAGCTATTCATCTTCGGTGGCTTGCTTACCGGCTCGTGGCCCCGCCGGCGATCGACGGACAAGGCAATCTCTACGGCACGACCTGGCTCCTGCGTAAGAAGGAAGTTGCGGCGGCGGTGGGGACAAATGGAGACGAAGATCCAGAGCGAGTCTTGCGTTCCGCGCGGTTCTGGTCGAATCTGAGCACGCCAATCGGAATAAAGTGTTTTCGGAGGCACACGCGTGTACAGACTTATCCTGTTTCTATTCATCTGCGCGCTCTGGTCCCAGGGCCTGCGAGCGCAAAATCCTCCGAACACCGCGGAACACCGGCCGCGAGCCCGTGAGCTGGGAATCCGCCCGGGCGTCTATGATCCCGGACCGAGAAACGGCATCACGGACGTAGGGGGCGTGCAGGTCGGCCAAGTCACGATCACCCAGGGTGAGAGCGTTCGCACCGGTGTCACCGCGATCCTGCCGAACGCGGGCAATGTCTTTCAGGAGAAAGTCGCGGGTGCAGTTTTCACTTACAACGCGTTTGGCAAACTTGTGGGCTCCGCGCAAGTCAACGAACTGGGGCAGATCGAGACACCCATTGTGCTGACAAACACTCTCAGCGTGTGGAACGCAGCCGCAGCCTTGGCCGATTGGATCCTTGCTCTTCCGGGTAATGAAAATGTCCGCAGCGTGAACCCGCTGGTCGGCGAAACAAATGACGGGTGGCTCAACGACATCCGCGGTTTTCAGGTCAAGGCGGAACACGTCAAGCGCGCCTTGCAGGAAGCCAGTGCCGGACCGGTCGAAGAGGGCTCGGTCGGGGCGGGCGAGGGCACGATTGCCTTCGGATGGAAAGGCGGGATCGGCACGAGTTCGCGCCATCTGCCTGAAAAAGAGGGCGGATTTATGGTGGGTGTCCTCGTACAGACAAATTTCGGTGGCCGCCTTACCATTGCGGGAGTTCCCGTCTGGAAGAAATTGCAGCCGCCGTCTCAACAAAGCCACAACTTGGACTCCTCGTCGCGAATTCCGGCGGACGGTTCGTGCATGATGGTTATCGCCACGGACGCGCCGCTCGACTCTCGCCAACTTCATCGTCTCGCGGCGCGTGCGATGCTGGGGATGGCGCGCGCGGGTTCGACCGGAAGCAATGGCAGCGGCGATTTTGTGATCGCTTTCTCAACCACAAACCGCATTGGCTTTGGGGCGGCGCGCGGGCCTCGAATCTCGCTTGTGGGCGAGGATGCGCTGTCACCCTTATTTGAAGCGGCTGCGGAGGCTACTGAGGAGGCTATTGATGATTCTCTGCTAAAAGCGCAAAGCGTGACCGGCCGCGATGGCCACACGGCCGTGGCGATACCGATCTCCCGGGTGCGCGAGATTCTGGCCGAAGCGGGTGAAAGGGAATAGTTTGATCAAGACCCCGAGCAAGGACAGTAGGTTCAGACACCAAGAAAGACTGCTTTCGCGCAGCGGCGAACCTCGTCGAATGGTGCAGTAACCGCACTGGGCATCCGCTGCATGGATATTTCCATACGCCTGCCCCGGCTGCCACCCGCGAGCACGAAAATGCCCTTATAATCGAAGGTGATTCACAAAGGATCTCGCGTGAGGCTACCGAATTGGCAAACTCCCATGCTCGGCAGAAACCGAGTGCTCGCCCTCGGACTTGGTATAGGTCTGCTCACCCTCCTAGAACACTCCCCTGAATTTGCCTGGACGCAGACCGGAGAACCGTTCTCCGCTCAAGAGTTTCTCGAGCCCATCAAGTTCCTGTCGAGCGATCAACTCAGAGGTCGCGGCGATGGAACAAAGGAACTGGATCAGGCGGGCAACTACATCGCCGACCATTTTCGCAAGTTCGGATTGAAACCGGGCGGCGACAACGGCAAATATCTTCAGCACTTTGACCTGGTGGTGGGTGCAAAGCTCGGTCGCAAGAACGTCGCCGTTTACAGGCAAGGCGAACAACCCGAAAAGCTGAACCTACAAGAAACTTTTGTTCCGCTGAGCTTCTCGGCCAGTGCCAGCATCGAGGCGCCGCTTGTATTTGCCGGTTACGGCATCACCGCGCCCGAGTACCACTATGACGACTACCAGGGTCTCGACGTGAGTGGCCGAATCGCCATCGTTTTGCGCCACGAGCCTCAGGAAAACGACGAGCACAGCATATTTGCCGGGAGGCAGCTCACTTCTCATTCGGAGATCGCGAACAAAGCCACCAATGCCAAGAATCACGGAGCCAAAGCCATCGTGCTGGTGAACGATCTTGGCAATCACCCGGGTGAGCCCGATGCGTTGCTGCGCCTGGACGAAGTGAGCGGCCCGCAAGAAATGACTATTCCGGTCATTCAGGTGAAAGCCGACACGGTGAATCGTTGGCTTGCGCCTTCAGGCCATACCGTTGAAGAGCTTCGCCAAGCCATCGATAAGGACCTGTCTAATCATTCGATGGCACTCGATGGCTCATCGCGGTTGGCACTGACCGTTCAGATTGAGCGTATCCACCGGAAGGCGGCAAACGTGATTGCGGAGTTGCCCGGAAGTGAGCCTTCCTTCGCTGATCAATATATCGTCGTAGGAGCGCATTACGACCACCTGGGGCTCGGCGAGCACGATTCCCTCGCACCGCGCCAGCGCGGCCAGATTCATCATGGTGCCGATGACAATGCCTCGGGGACAAGCGGAGTACTGGAATTAGCCGATGCGCTAGCGCATTCGAGCGAGCGCCCGCGCCACTCCGTCGTTTTTATCTGTTTTGCGGGCGAAGAGCTGGGCTTGCTGGGTTCAGCGTACTACGCAAACCATGCCACGTTTCCGCTGAAGAGGACCATCGCGATGGTCAACATGGATATGATTGGACGCGTCTCGAACAACCGAGTGTACATCGCGGGAACCGGGACATCGCCGGACTTCCAGAAACTGGTGGAGGACGCGAACAGCAGCGTGAAGTTTGCTGTCAGCTACTCCGCCTCTGGTTACGGCGCCAGCGACCAGACATCATTCACGGTACACGAGGTGCCAGTGCTTTTCTTCTTTTCGGGTTTGCACTCCGATTATCACAAACCGTCAGACACCTGGGAAAAGATCGACGCCGTGAACGGCGCACGTGTGGTGGAACTTGTGTCGAATGTGGTCCACGGTCTCGATGCATTGAACGACAAGCCTCAATTCGTGCGCGTGTCAGAGCCGCTCGCGCCCGCAATGGGCGGAGGTGGCGGATATGGTCCTTATTTCGGTTCGATCCCGGATTTCGGGCAGGTGGAGCACGGTGGCGTTAAATTTTCCGACGTGCGCGATGGTAGCCCGGCGGGTAAAGCAGGCTTCAAAGCTGGCGATGTTCTGGTGGAGTTCGACGGCAAGACGATCGATAACCTCTACGACTTCACCTATGCGCTCCGGGCGCACAAACCTGGCGATAAGGTGACCGTGACGGTTCTGCGGGGCAACGATCGGGTCACGCGCGAAGTGACACTTGAGGCGCGCAAGTGAAAAGGCCCTCTGACGTCCGTCTAGCACGGCTGGCCGTGATGTTGTCCGTCGTAACCTTATTGATCGAGGTTGCGATGCTTGCCCAAGAAAAGACGGCCACCTCCGGTCTCGCCTCCGCTGGGCCAGTGGTGCACGGTACGCCCGACGATCCGCTGCGGGACCCGCACGAAACTCACCTGCGGCACGTGAAGCAATTAACGTTTGGCGGGCAGAATGCGGAGGCGTATTTCAGCTACGATGGCCGTCGTCTCATTTTCATGTCGACGCGGGAACCCTACCAGTGTGACCAGATTTTTGTCATGAATACCGACGGTTCGGACCTTCATCTAGCGTCGACCGGCAAAGGCCGCACCACGTGCGGGTACTTCTATCCTGACGGCATGCACCTGTTGTATTCGTCTACCCATCTCGCGGGTGATGCTTGTCCGCCGCGTCCGGATTACTCGCATGGCTATGTTTGGGCCATCTATTCCGCATACCAAATCTACTACGCGACGGATGACGGAAAAATCATCAAGTCACTCACAACCGGACCGGGATACAACGCCGAGGCCACACTCTCGACGGATGGCAAAAAGATCGTGTTCACTTCCTCGCGCGACGGAGATCTGGACATCTACACCATGAATGTGGACGGAACTGAGGTTCGGCGCCTAACCAATACACTGGGGTACGACGGCGGGCCGTTCTTCTCACCCGATGGCAACTGGATTGTTTACCGAGCTCACCATCCCAAAACGGACCAGGAGATTGCTCACTACAAATCGCTGCTGGCACAAGGCCTAGTTGAGCCCAATGAGATGGACCTGTATGTCATGCGCGCCGACGGGTCAAATCAGCAGCAGATTACAAAACTGGCCGGCGCCAGTTTTGCACCCTCCTTTTTCCTGGATAGTCGGCGCATTATCTTCGCTTCAAACTATGAGCATCCCACCACGAGTCAATTCGAGCTCTATACCATTGGTCGCGACGGCAGCAGTCTCGAACGCGTAACGTTCGCCGGCGGTTTCAACGCGTTTCCGCAATTCTCGCCTGATGGCAAGAAGCTCGTGTTTGTTTCGAACCGCAACGCGAAGGTCCCGCACGAAATAAATGTGTTTGTCGCAGATTGGATGCCGTAACCTATCGACGCGGTTCGTCCACCTGGATTTACGCACTTTGAGCATAGTTTCGCAGATATCTCTTGCACAACCACCGCACCGTTGGTACAAGTCCGCTAATGGCCGAAACGCTTCGTCTGCGGCACTCTTTTCTCGTTCGCGTTACCCACTGGCTCACCACGTTTTCGTTCCTGGCCCTCCTTGTCAGTGGATTAGAAATCGTTGTGTCTCATCCGCGCTTTTATTGGGGTGAGACCGGCAACGTGAACACGCCTCCTTTATTCACGATACCGATCGCGTCCTCCAGAGCCGCTGTTCCCACCGGCTACGGCTACGTGCTCCCCGACCAGAATGGCTGGAGCCGGTATCTCCATTTCCAATCTGCTTGGGTGTTGATCATGACCGGCCTGCTTTACGTTGCCGTAGGATTCTTCAAAGGGCATTTTCGGCGGAATTTGCTGCCCGCTCTCTCTGAGGTCTCCTTCAGGCGGCTCGCGATCTCAATGGCCCAGCATTTGCGCTTCGAGCGGCCGAGAGCGGAGGAAGCTTGGTCGTACAACGTCCTGCAGCGCTTGGCGTACCTGCTCATCATTTTTGTCGTGTTTCCCCTGATCATCTGGACGGGCCTGGCCATGTCTCCTTCCTTTGTCTCGGCAATTCCGGCCGCGGTAAATGTTTTGGGCGGCCAGCAATCCGCGCGCACCTTGCACTTCTTTCTGACCGGAGCGCTAGTGATTTTCCTTTTGGTTCACGTCTTTATGGTCGTTCTTGCCGGATTCTGGAGTCGCCTGCGCGCCATGATCACCGGTCGCGCCGCCGAGCCACTGGAGCGAGTATGAGCAAGATCTCCCGACGTCAACTGATTACTACCGGCCTCGCGACCGCTGCGGGCGCATCGGGGCTCGTCGTTGCGGAGAAGCTTGCCGGCCGCTACGGACTGATCCCGCCGGATTTCGGCGGCATCTACGGCCCCGGCGAAACGCTGACCTATGCGGCACAGCGGTTATTGACACGCCACTCCTTGGCGCGTGAGTTTTCTCGAAGCCAAATCTCGAGAGATCCATTTGCAAATGAAGTCGCCCCCTTGGGCGAACCGTTCCACCGGCTCGAGCAGGGAGCGTTTTCTGACTGGAGTCTTACCGTCGATGGCATGGTTGCTCGCCCAGCATCGTTCTCGCTTGCGGAGCTCAAGAGCTTTCCTCGGCGCAGCCACATCACGATGATTCAGTGTGAAGAGGGCTGGTCCTATATCGGCGAATGGACTGGTGTTCCGCTCTCTCACGTGCTGGAACTGGTAGGGACGCTCCCTCAAGCGCGATACGTTGTCTATCGTTCGATCCAACCCGACTGGTGGGAGAGCATCGACATGGCCGATGCGCTGCATCCGCAAACTCTGCTGGCGCACGGAATGAACGACAGCGAGCTTCCCGTCAGCTTCGGCGGACCGCTTCGCCTGCGCGTCCCCCGGCAACTCGGGTACAAAAGTGTCAAATACATCACCCGCCTCACGATAACCGATAACCTCAAGCAGTTCGGCAAAGGCCTGGGCTCAGCGTCACCCGAAGGTGGCTACGCTTGGTACGCCGGCATCTGACGGCGAGTCATGACGCGGGTGAAAGCCATTCCTTGTGCCAGCCATCGTTCCGAGTCGCTCGGGAAGGGAATGCGAGCTCTCATGAACCAGCCGTTGCGCCCACAAGACCAGGTTTTTATCGCCTCTCTGACGATTGGACGCGAGGCGACGCAAATGCTGCCGTACCGCGTCATGTGCTCTCTGTTTCGTGGCGGCCCGCAAGGGCCCGGCCGGACCTGGCTGTGCTCCATTCGGTGCTGTACCGATAACAGAATTTGCTGTTAATCCCCGCAGTTGCCGCTAAGGCATGGGCGTTGCTCTGATAGCGCGGTGTGGACTCTCATCCAAGAATGAAGCAAACCTCCTCGCCCGCGCTGCCGGGCCAAACACCCACATGCAGGTTCATCGAAGTGCTGGCCGGTCGTAGTGGCGATTGTGGTGGTTTTGCCCTGGTGACTGCGTTAGTTGAGCGCGTCAGAGTATTCACCCTGTGGGTTCCCGGTATTCTCGAAAGCATCGTTTTACTGGTAGTGTGCCATGCAAATGTGAAAGAGCGATTAGTGCACTCGGCGTTTCTTTTTTTTTGCCAAGTTCAGTCGCCTCGCATTTCAATGAGCTCTTGGCTCCTTTGCAGCGTTTCCGCCCGGGGCAAGAGCTAGGTTTTGACGACACGGAGATGGGGCCCGTGTGCGGGGCTAAATTGCATGCTTGGATTGTTATCGTTTCGGTGCGGAGAAAAAGTGGGCACATGCCAGAGTTGGTCGCGCGCCGGCTCCGGCTGCGCCCACTTCCTGAGGTTCGCTTACGCTTTACCCCGTCGTGCCAACCCTTCTTTGGCACTTACGGATTCTGAAATCCCAGCAGTGCCCGCGGACCTGTCAAAGTTGACAGACCGAATCCGGTCTAGCGCAATAAATGCACCTAATCTTCCCTGATAAGCGCTAGCTGAACACTCCCGCCGTGCTGTCCTGGCAAATCCACGCGTGCATCAGCCAAGGTGTGTCTCGCGATAAATTCACCTTTTTGGCCCACGCAGTATTCTTGGTGAGATCGAGTGTGGCGTCGCGGTTGGGCGATATGCAGACGTGGCACAATTTTCGTTTCGATGGCGGTTACCCTGCCGATTATTCCGGAGACTCCCGGGCAGGAATCGAGATGAGGAGCTCCATCGAAAAGCGGAGACCTCCTTGTGCTCTTAGGGGCAGACAGGACTTTCTTCTTTCTCTTTCGCGAGCATCACGTAGTTCCGCTCCTTAACGCACCTTGCGTTTGTTGTGGACTGGCACTTTGCGAGTGACGAGCCGAGTTGTCTGGCATGCTGAGGCTTCGGAGGCGGCAAGTTCGCGGCGCACCCTCAGAGAGGTTCCATCGAGTACAAACGACAATTTCATCCGAGTTCTGGGCTGGCTGTCACTTTTGCCAGCTTGCGCGTCGCATCCCATCCAGAGTTGAATCACGCACTGTGCGAAACCTTTTGCACAAGGAGAACAGCGTATGCCAATAAAAACACCGAAAGAACTTTTTGTAATGATCCTTACTGATGTACGGCAGGGCGCCGAGAAAGCCGAAAAGATCTACCAGGAGATTGGGCAGCTGGTTCAAGATCCCCAGGTCAAAGAAACCCTGGAGGCGCGGGCGTTCGTCTCAGGCAAGGTTCTTGCCACACTCGACGAATGCTTCAGACTTCTTGGCGAGCAACCCGCAAAACTCAGTGGGCGGCTGCAGGAAACGTTCATCGAGGACTTTCGCAGGGAGTTGGCTGAAATCCAGGGCCCTGTTGCGAGACGCATTTTCGCATTAATGAAACTCAATCACCTTGCACACTTTCGGATTGCGGAGTACCGCGCGCTAATCGCCGCAGCCGAAACGGTCGGGAATCATGGAGTCAGTCTGCTGTTGGAAACCTGCCTTGCGGACAAGTTGACGTTTGTGGAACGGACAGGACATTTCCTCAGGGAAATGGTCGCGGCGAGGGTAGCCGAACGCGCTGCAGGGGCATCGGCGTAAGACGCTTTGAGAGAAATACTTCGCACCGGTCCGCTTGCAGGCGCAGCGGACCGGTGCCTTGGTTCCCAATGCTGTCTCCATCCCAAGGCTGTAGAAGACACCTCCGGTAAACAAAGCAACGAACTATATAGCGCTCGAGGCTGGGCTGACCAACAAGACCCAACACGAAGTGCTGGACTCCTGTTATTTCTGACGGCAGATCCACCCACTCATCTGAGCGAAACAAGACGCTCTCCTCGTCAGATGGCATCGCATTTGTCATCGGGAGGGAAACGAATTCAAAAAACAAAATCACATCAACGATGAGCTGTGTCTGTTGGAGGTATTGCGACTGACTCGGGCGGAAATTCGCTGCCTCCCTTTTTGCTATCGCTCGGGGAAACGGTGATGGCAACATAGATGCTCTTGTCACATTTCGAGATACGGACCGTTTCGTAGTTTTCGATCCGCTCACCAGCCGCCAGGCGTTTCCGAATTTCATTCTCCTCGTCTTGCAGTTCGGAAGGAATGAACGTGAAGATCGGCTGTCCAATCGCCTCTTCCTCCGTGTATCCAAACATCTGCCGCGCACCGCTGTTCCAGGTTCGAATCACACCCTGCAAGCTTTGGGACACGATCGCATCCTGAGAAGACTCGACAATGGCAGCGTGCCGTAACAAATCTTCTTGTGTCGTTCGTCTCTCGGTAATGTCCTCCACCATCGCGACCACGAGCGAACAAGGGCGACTATTCGACCGAGAGATCCTTAGGCGCCCCCAGATGAGGGAGCCGTCTCGCCGGAAAAAACGCTTGTCCAGCTGATAGCGGTTGATCGAACCCGCTCGCAACTGCTCGAAACAGGCCCAGTCCTTCTCTGCGTCCTCGGGAGGAGAAAATTCGACACAGTGCTTCTTCCGCATTTCCTCCTCGCTGAATCCAAGCAGCGTGCAAAGTGCCGGATTCACGAACAAAAGCCGCCCTTCTAGATCCTCCACAGCAATCCCGATCGGGCTGGCGACAAAAGCATCATAGAAAAGCCGGTTAGCGGGTCTGGTCGCTTGTGTCTTTCCCTGTTTCATGGGGGAGGAATATATCAAGGAAATGTTCATCGATTCGCGCGTTAACTACTGGTTAGCTATTTGTTCGGATCTAGGGAACCACTGCGAGAAAGAGAAAGACGGCAAAGATAACCAGGTGGACGATCCCCTGAAGCACGGTGGTACGACCCGTTCCGACCGTAAGCAGACTGACAATCAGCGTCAGGGCGAGCAGCAGCTGTTCTTTGGCGCTGAGACCGAGCGTGAGCGGTTCGTCGAGGAGAATGGACACGGCGGTAACAGCCGGGATGGTCAGGCCGATGGTGGCCAATACCGACCCAAGGGCCAGGTTCATGCTGGTTTGCAGGCGATTTGCCTTTGCCGCGCGATAGGCGGCCAGTCCTTCGGGGAGAAGGACCAGCGCCGCGATGATAATGCCGACAACACTCTTTGGCGCACCAACAGTTGCAATACCGCGTTCGACAGTGGGCGTGAGCATCTTGGCCAGTGCCACAACCAAGACCAACGAGACCACGAGCATCCCTGCGCTGAGGGCAGCAACCCGGTTGGCCGGCGGAAGAGCGTGCGAATCCTCCACAGCGCCTTCGGGAAGGAAATAATCGCGATGGCGAACGGTCTGCACAAACAGAAACGAGCCATAAAGGATTAAAGAAACTACGGCGGCGAAAACGAGTTGCGATGCGCTGAACATCGGGCCTGGGATGGTAGAGGTGACATTCGGAAAGACCATGGTCAGCGTTGTCAGCGGGATGATTACAGAAAGTGCGGCTTTCGCACCCTGAAGCTGAAAGGCCTGCTCACGATGGCGTACGCCACCGGCAAGAAGGCAGATTCCGACGATGCCGTTGCAAACGATCATCACCGCGGCAAAAACGGTGTCGCGCGCTAGCCCGGCGGTGTCTGTTCCCCCCGTAATCATCACGGACACGATGAGCGCCACCTCAATAATAGTTACGGCCAGGGCCAGCACCAGTGTTCCGAATGGTTCACCGATACGATGAGCCACAACTTCTGCATGATAGACTGCCGCAAAAACCGTAGCGACCAGAGCCAAGGCCTCAAGGACGCTCATCGGAACATCTTGGTGGAGTACAGCTTGGACACCTAGAATGATCAGCGCCAAGGTTGGCCATGTCCAGGTCCACCAGGGCGTTCGTGTTGGTGTTCGAGAGGCCACCTTAGTGCTGTTGGTGATGTGCAAGAGTTGGTGTTTCCTCAGGACGTTGCTGCTTCAGCGCCTCTCGCCAGCCTGCGCGCCACCGTCCCGAGCATGAGTCGCGAGATTCCGGTCATCATCAGGTTGACGCCTACTAGCGTTCCGATGGCCCACACCGAACTGGATGGCCAATGAAACCAGATCAATCCGCCCAGGAATAGGGTGATTAAGCCGTTAGCCAGCCTCCATCCCGAACCGCCTTCGTTGCGCGTCCGGAAGTAGACAATGAATTCCAGCACTGCCTCAGTTAGGATGATTCCAGCCAGCAACAGCGTCAGCGTGCCCAGCCCGAGCAACGGATGTGTCAGAAAGTAGATTCCGCCAACGATGTAGATAACTCCCAGAATCAACTGCCAGATCACCCGCGCGACACCACCTCCACTGAACGTCCCCAGCAAGTGCGCCGCGCCGCCAAAAATCAATAGCCAGCCCACCAAAAAGGCCACTGCCAAACCGGCCACTCCCGGTTCCACAACGGAAAAAACGCCCAGGATGATAAACACCATGGCCATTGCGATATACCATCCGCCCGCCTTCTTAATGGCCGCAGATCCGCGCAATCCTTCTGTTGCTTTTGTAAGCATGACTCACCTCCGCCGGGTGCGAGCACCCCAAAACAACGCTTCCGAGTCCCGCCGGTCTCCTGATGTTGACGAAGCAACTCTAAGAAAAAACATGAAGCGACAGGCATCTTACGTTTCAGCGTAGGCCTCGCTCGCTATTTCTTTTGAAGTTTCGATATCCGCTCCTCCAGCCCAAGGGTTCGCAGAATTTCCGGTGAAGCCTCGTCCGTGGCCAATGGTTCATGGCAAACATCGCAGTCTTGCGTGATGGAATCACCCGATCCAGCCGGCGCAGGGCAGCTTGGCGGTCGAACGCAGGCTCTTCGAGACCCTTCCTAATCTGGCGCTTGCGAGCATAAATGCCGATCGGGATCAGCACAAGACCAGTGAAAAACAGCGCCGGGAGAATCAGGAAAATGACAATCCCGACATACGGATTGTCGACATGGCCTCGGATGCGCAAAGGAAGCACGAACACCCAGGAAATAACTGCGGTCGTGACCAGGGCAACTCCAACAAGGCTGAGCCAATGACGAGTAAGCACGAACCACGAGGGCCATTTGATCGTTGAATTCATGCAGTCGCACTCAGGCAACGTATAGGTTAGAAGCGACTTGCTGGTCGAGCCGACTGTCAAAAGTGACAGTTGCCCGCGCGGCTTCGCCCCGCTAGCATCCTGGCCATCGCGGGCTATCGATCAGATGGGAGTTCCTCTGTGC
>Ga0182034_10000690_pt1 | contig 15742 bp, 13 predicted proteins | sample flu12Cox44000172_FD_125972 | JGI IMG/M metagenome (GOLD analysis project Ga0182034, IMG submission 125972) | Lab enrichment of tropical soil microbial communities from Luquillo Experimental Forest, Puerto Rico - flux4day.12C.oxic.44.000.172 | ecosystem: Environmental > Terrestrial > Soil >... | reverse complement strand
TCATGCGCCAGGCAGGCAACGATGAAGTTCGAATAGTCGGCCGGTGTCGAAGGCTTCAACAGCGCGCGCCCCTTGAAAATATCGTGGCCGGCCAGGGTGACGAGCATCGTATGCTCGACATTGTGGTAAAGGGCATCGCTGTTTCCGATACATTCAAGCGCCAGCCGCGCGGCAAACGGAATGAGCTCCGCCAAGCGCGCATGCGAAGACCCGAACCGATCCTTCACATCGGAGGCGAGAAACGAGCCGAGAGCTTCTGCCGCTAGCTCGGGTAGCGTAATCATGCATCGCGGCCTGAATGCTGCTGCACCATAATTGTGGATTAGTGGTCGCAGGTCAATTCATGCCATCGCCATGTGTCGCGAAGTGTGCCTACTCGATCACCTCGTCGGCAAGGGCAAGCAGCGATGGCGGAATCTCGAGGTCGAGCGCCTTTGCCGTCTTGAGATTGAGCATCAGCTCGAATTTGGTCGGCTGCTGGACCGGCAAATCGCCGGGCTTAGATCCTTTGAAGATCTTGTCGATGAACAACCCCTGTCGACGGAACACGTCATAATAGTTGGTGGTGTAGGTCATAAGCCCTCCCGCCCGCACGTGCTCATGGTAGGAGTAGACGGACGGCAATTTGTTCTTGATCATTTCGTTGGCGATGCGGCCGCGCTCGCCCGCCAGAAACGGATCGGCCACGACAAGCACGGCATCGGGACGTGTGCGGCTCAGCGCCAGAAACGCAGCGTCCAAGCTTCCCGCATCCGATGCCTCCATGAGATCGAACTGCAGACTTAACGCTGTCGCCCCACGTCGTGCCTCCGCGACGGCGATAGCGCAATAAGGATTGGTCGGGTTTGACAGAACCGCGACGCGCGAAAAACCGGGAAGCAGCTTCTTGAGCAGCTCCAGTCGCTTGCCCTCCTGCTCGGCCATTTGCACCGACATGCCGGTGACGTTGCCGCCCGGACGCGCCAGGCCCGCAACAAGACCGGCGCCGACCGGGTCTCCGGAGGACATCACGATCGGTATCGTGTCGGTGGCTTTGTGCGCGGCCAAACTGGCCGGGGTGCCCCAGGACACGATCACGTCGACCGGCAGATTCACCAGCTCGGACGCGAGCGCAGGAAATCGCTCCGCTTGCCCTTGCGCGAAACGATACACGAACAGATGAGTCTTTCCTTCTACGTAGCCGAGGTCGTTGAGCCCGTGCCGTAATCCCTCGAGCGGCGGCCAGGACTCGTTCGCGAGGACACCGATTTTCCAGACGCGACCCGGCGCCTGCGCAACGGCAGCGGCCGGCCATGCAACAGCCGCGCCGCCGACAAGCTTGATGAATTCACGGCGCCCGAGTTGGCCCAACTGCATCTCATCTCCCGGCGATGATGGCTCTCAGTGGAGCATATCGGATGGCGGTGGATCAGTCATCGGGGCTGCCAGCCGCCACGCCACTGGATTTGGCGGCGAAGCGCAGCGAAAGCCGAGTCGCCCCAATCATGGGGTCGGTCGCCTTGTCTCGCCCCGACGAACGCAGCGCGGTTACCCGGCTACTCGATCACCTCGTCGGCGGCCGCGAGCAGCGTCGCGGGCACTGCGAGGCCGAATGCCTTCGCCGTGATCAAATTGATGACGAGCTCGAACTTGCTGGCGCGCAGAACCGGAATATCTCCCGGCTTCTCCCCCTTGAGCACGCGCCCGGTATAGATTCCGACTTGGCGATGCAGTTCGGTAAAGCTCGACCCATAGCTCATCAGCCCGCCGGCCTCCGCCCAAAAGCGTGCCGGATAAATCGCGGGCACTGCGTGTCGCGTCGCCAAGGTCACGACTTGGAGCAGACGGTTTGCGAACAGTGGCTCAGTATTGATTAAAAGTCCCTGGATGCGTTTTCACTACTGCTGCCGACGGCGAGGACGTCGATTTGCCCCGTACTCTTCGCAACCGCCGCTCGCAGCTCTTCGGCAACAGAAGCCGCTGTTAGACTGCCCGACGCGACGAGTGCGGCAAAGCGCGTTGCTTGCGGAAGCAGCTCACGCAGGAGCCCGAGCCGCTTGGCCGCAAGCTCCGTGTTCATGCTGGTGACTCCCGTCACGTTTGCGCCGGGGCGATTGAGGCTCTCGACGAGACCGAGCTGGACTGGGTCAGCGGCGGTGCCGAAGACAATCGGAATTGTCGCGGTGGCGGCTGTCGCTGCGCGTGCAGCGAAGGTGTCGTTAGGGGTGGCAAGAACGGCCACCCGGCGCCGCACCAGGTCGGCGGCCAACTCCGGCAGCCGGTCAAGGTCATGGTTGGCCCAGCGATATTCGATCGCGACGTTGCGGCCCTCGACATAGCCGGTTTCGCTCAAGCCGTTGCGGAAGGCCGCGACCCAAGCTGCTCCCGTCTGCTCGGGCGAGCTGGCGAAGAGCGCGCCGATCACCGGCAGCGCGGGCTGCTGCGCCCGCGCCGCGAGCGGCCACGCGGCAGCAGCGCCGCCGCCGAGAAGCGCGATGAATTCCCGCCGTGCGATACCCGTCATGGCCGGGCTTGTCCCCGCAGGTCGGGCTTGCCCGACCTGCGGCACATAAATATGCGCAACTCGGGCAAGCCCGAGTTGCGATGCCATCCACGTCTTCGCAGCAGCCCGGACCAAGTCCGGGCATGACGGATCGCGAGCGCCCGGGCGGCAATGCATGTCCGGTTCTACTCCGATCGCCGACATCGCGCGTTATGCCGCTCAGTCCAAGATCGATTGGTAGACCAGTGCATTGATCATCTGGCGATACTTCCAGCGGATCGAACCCGGCGAGTGCGCCATCCACACCACGACCAATTCCTCGCGCGGGTCCACCCACCAGTTGGTGCCGCTCGCGCCCGGCCAGGAGAAATCGCCGACCGAGCCCATCATGCGAGCGATGCCGGGCGTCGTGCGAACCGCGACGCCAAGCCCGAACCCGTAGTCGGCGCGGGTCGGGTCGCCGGTAATCCCGATCCTGTTCTGCACATCGGGCGCGAGTTGGTTCGACGTCATGTATTCGACCGTCTTGCGCGCAAGAATGCGATGGCCATCGTACGTGCCCTTGTTCGCCAACATGAGCGCGAAGCGCATGTAGTCGCTGGCGGTCGAGGCGGTACAGCCGCCCCCGCACGCGAACTTTGTCGGCTCGGTGAGCGACCGCAGCGACTGCGGCTGGCCGGTTTCCGGGTCGACTGGAAGCGCCTTGGCGTAACGCGCGACTTTGTCAGCCGGAATGACGAAATGGGTATCCACCATGCCGAGCGGCTTCCAGACCTGCTCCTCGAGATACTGGCCGAGCGCCTGCTCGGAAAGCGATTCGACGATCAGCCCAAGCACGTCGAGGCCGAAGCCGTAGTCCCAGACCGTGCCGGGCTGGTACAGGAGCGGCAGCGAGCTCAGCCGGTCGAGAAATTCAGCGCCGGTCATTGCGACGGCGGCTTGCGTGCTGCCTTCCGGATAAAGCTTGTGCACCGCCGTCGCGCCGCGGCCGCCATAGACGAGACTCGACGTGTGCCGGAACAGATCTTGAATCGTGATCTTGCGGGTGGTCGGAACGCGGTCGACGATGTTCTCCTTTTTCGCGTCCATCACGGCGACCTTCATGTCCGCGAACTTCGGGAAATATTTCGCAAGCGGATCGTTCATCAGCAGCCGTCCCTGCTCGTAGAGCTGCAGGCCTGCCACGGCCACCATCGGTTTGGTCATGGATGCAATATTGAAGATCGCGTCGGTGCGCATCGGCGTGCCGGCCGCCTTATCGAGGTAGCCATAGGCCGCGAAATGAATGAGCTTGCCGCGGCGCGCGATAGCGAGCACGCCGCCCGGCAACTGATCGCGCGCGATTTCCGAATCGATGATTTTGCCGATCAGCGCGAGCCTTTCGGAGGACATACCTGCTTCCTCCGGCTTGGCGCGCGGAAGCGGCTCTGCGGCCTTGGCCAACAGCGGAATGCAGACAACGCAGGACAACACCGATGCAAGAGTTCTTCGCGCGATGCGCATGGTTCGATCCTCCCTGCAGCTTTTCTTCCGAAACGATAACAGCTCAGTCGGCAGCGCCAAATGCCCGCGTTCGACAAAGTCCGCACCACTCATTCGATCACCTCGTCGGCGGTGGCGATCAGCGTGGCCGGCACGTCGAGGCCGAGCGCCTTCGCGGTCCGAAGATTAATGGCCAGCTCGTATTTGGTCGGTGCCTGCACGGGAAGGTCAGCCGGCTTCTCGCCCCTGAGGATACGATCGACATACGAGGCCGAGCGCCGAACGATGTCGATACTATCCGGACCATAGGAGATCAGCCCGCCTTCCGTGACGAACCGTCGAAAACCGTAGATGGCAGGGAGCCGATGCCGCTCCGCCAGCGACATGATCAAGCGGCGGCGGGTATTGACGACCGCATCGGGCGCGGCGATCAGGCCGCTTGCGGACCCGCGGGCAAACGCGGTGATCGTCGCCTCGATCTCCGCCTCGTCGCGCACCGCCGTTGCGGAAACCTCGAGGGCAAGCGGCGCCAGCCCCGCGCCGAATTCGCGCAGGAACACCGGATAATAAGGCGAGGTGTCGGGACCGAACAGAAGTGTCGCGCGTCGCACGCCCGGCGCAATCTCCTTGAGCAGCTCGAGCCATTTCCCGATCATCGGAAAGTCGACGAAGTAGAAGCCGGTGATGTTGCCGCCGGGACGCGGCAGGGTCTTCACCAAATCCTGTCCGATCGGATCGTTGACCAGGCTGAACACGATCGGGATGGTGCCGGTCGCCTGTTTCAGCGCGGCAATCACCGCCGTGCCGCTGCCCGTTATGACGTCCGGTGCCGAACGCACCAGCTCCGCCGCATACGCTTGGATGCGGGCAAAATCGCCGCCGGAATAGCGATGCTCGACCCGGATGTTGCGGTTCTCGGTCCAGCCGAGGGCTTCCAGTCCTTGGCGAAACGCGGCGATGCGCGGCAGCACTTCGGGGTCGTTCTCGGCGTATCCGTGCAGGAACGCGACGCGTCGCACGCGCTCCGCCTGCTGCGCGCGCGCCGCAAGCGGCGACGCAGCTGCTCCGCCGAGCAGCGTGATGAAGTCGCGGCGCCTCATGCGGGCTTACCCTAAGGCCAGGATTACAGAATTAGTATAACAGGTCGGGGCCATGCGTCGCCGGTGCCGTATGCCTTAGGTTTCTCAATCGAGCTTCGGGATGTGCGACCGCTCAATCACCTTGGCGAAGCGTGCAACATCCGCCCTGAACTGTTCCGCAAACTCCCCGGGCGTGTTGCCGACCGCGAGCTGACCAGTCGAGCTGAGCCAGTCGTGTACCTTCGGATCGGCCAGCGCCGCTGCGAGGTGTCGCTGAACGGCCTGGACGATATCGTACGGCGTGCCGCGCGGCGCAAACAGTCCGACCCAGCTTCCGATCTCGAGGCCCTTGAACCCCTGCTCTGATGCGGTCGGCACGTTTGGTAACGCCTCCATTCGCGCCGTGCCGGTGACGCCAAGCCCGCGAATGAGATTGGCCTGGACGTTGGCGATGCCGTTGGCCTGCGGCAGAAATGCAAGTTGGGTATCGCCAGTGATCAGTGAAGTGACCATCGCCGCATCACTGCGATAAGGGATATGGACGAGGTTGACGCCGGCGATACTGTCGAACAACTCCGCAAACAGGTGGAGCGTCGAACCGGGACCGCTCGAGCCGTAATTCAAGGCGCCTGGCTTTTCCTTGGCAACCGCGACCAGCTCGCGGAGATCGGTGGCAGGAGTTTTCAGTGAGCCAGCGATCACGAACTGCGTCGAGACCACCATCGAGACCGGGATGAAGTCACTGACCGGATCGAAAGGCAGTTTGCTGTAGAGCGAGGAGAGGCTCGACATCGCGCTGGTGTGAAGCAGAAAGGCGTAACCGTCGGCTGACGATTTGGCGACGATCTCGGCTCCGAGCGTACCGCCAGCGCCAGGGCGGTTGTCGACAATAACGGGCTGCTTCATCAGCTCCTGCATCTTGGTGCCGAGGGTCTGCGCGAGCAGGCTCACCCCGCCGCCCGGCGCGTAGGGCACGACAATACGAACGGTGCGGTTCGGCCAGCTTTGCGCGCTGGCGGGTTGCGCGGCCCCGGCCGCCGCAACCGCGAGAGAAACCGCAAGCCAGAGCCGTCGAACATGTACAGGCATTGGGTTCAGCCTGTTTCGGATTTCATGCATGCGACGTGCGCTATCGCCAAAGCTCTCTGCTTGCCAACTCGGCGCCTTGCGCCAACGCCTGCAGCTTGGCCCATGCGATCTGCGGATGGATTCTCCCGCCCAACCCGCAATCCGTGCCGGCTATGACGTTTTCCCGCCCGACCACCTGGGCGTAGCGCACGATCCGATCGGCCACGACCTGCGCATGCTCGACGATGTTGGTGGCGTGGCTCACCACGCCGGGAATGAGCAGCTTGCCGTCGGGCAGCTTGGTCTCTTTCCAGACCCGCCATTCGTGCTCGTGGCGGACATTTCCCGCCTCGACCGAATAGGCGCCGGCATGAACGCTCAGCACGAGATCGACGATGTCGTGGAGCGGAATATCCGTCGTGTGCGGGCCGTGCCAGCTGCCCCAGCAGATGTGATAGCGAATGCGGTCGTGCGGCAGGCCGCGCAAAGCGTGGTTGAGCGCCTCGATGCGAACGCGCTCGAACTTCTTGAACTCGCCGAGCGGCGGCTCGGGATTGATCATGTCCCAGTTGTCGGGAAGGCTCGGGTCGTCGATCTGCAGGATGATGCCGGCGTCCACGATTGCCTGGTATTCTTCGCGCATGGCATCGGCCGAGGCGAACAGGAACTCTTCCTCGCTGCCGTAGTAATAATCCTCGCCGCGCGCGAAGCTGCCCGGCCCGATCGAGCAGATAAAGCCTTCGTCCGTGCCGGTTGCCGCAAGCGCCTTCTTCAGATTCGCGATGTCGGCTGCGAGCGCGGCGTGGCCGGTATATTTGATCGCCCCGGTGCAGGCGGGGCGCTGCACCGGGCGGCGCGCGGCGCTGCCCATCAGGCTGCCGCTCGATTCCGGGTCCTGATAAAACTCGCCGAATTTCTGCCAGTCGCGGCGGTTGGCAAACGACGTCAACGCCACATCGGCAACGCCCGATTTCTTGTGTTTCGATTGGCCGCCGGTCGCCGGCGCGAATCCGGATAACCGGGCAAAGGCATAATTCCACCAGGCGCCGTAATCGTAGCTGCCCGCGACCGGCTTGCCGAATTCGCCGTCGTCGGGAATATCGATGCCGAGCTCGCGCTGTTTGCGCACCACCTCGGCGACGGAATTGGCGAGGCGGTGCGCGTACGCCGCGGCGTCCTGCCTGTCTCCCGCGGCGCGGGCCCGGCCCATGGCGATGAGATCGGCAGGCCGCGACAGGCTGCCCGCATGCGTCGTCAGAATCCTGTCTTTGCTGGATCGCATGCTATCGTCTCACCGGCATTTCTGTTGCGCGGCGAACATCAAACTTGGCGCGTGCCATAGCCGTCAACATCCGGTCGCGTTTCGCACGGAGCAACGCGGCCCTCGACCGCTCGTTCCCGCGTGAGCGGTAATCCAGAAGCAACGGCAGGCTGTGTGGCCCCGGCTTGCGCCGGGACGAGCAGAAGGATCAAGGTTTCAGCAAGCTTTGTCCACTCACCATAAGGATATCCCATGCCCAAGACCCCGGACTATTTCGTCGGCAAGACCATCGTCATCACCGGCGCCGCGAGTGGCATCGGCCGCGCGGCAGCGATGATTTTTGCGCGCGAGGGCGCTAATGTGGTGTGCGCCGACATCAATGGCGAAGGTATGCAACAGACCGCCAAGCAGATTGCGGACGGCGGCGGCAAAGCGCTCGCGCTCAAGACCGACGTCACCTCGCGCGGTGAGGTCGATGAGATGGTGCGGCACGCCATCGAAAAATTCGGCAGCGTGCAATTCCAATTCAACTCGGCGGGCGCGGCGCTGCGCCGCTCGAAATTTCTCGACATCGACGACGCGCTGTTCGACGACACGTTTGCGCTCAACGTGAAGGGCACGTTCTACTGCATGCAGGCCGTTCTGCCGCACATGCTCGAGAACCGGCACGGCGTGATCGTCAACATGGCGAGCATGGCGCACCGGCGCGGCGGCCCCGGCTCTTCGGTGCATTACGCCGCCGCCAAAGGCGCGGTCGTGACCATGACGATGGGCGTGGCGCGCGAGTTCGCGGATCGCGGCATCCGCTGCCTGTCGATTTCGCCCGGCCCGATCCGCACCGCCTTTCAGAGCGCGGCACAGACCTCGCCCGAGCTGATGCAGCGCTTTCTCGATGACGTGCCGATGCGGCGCTTCGGCGAGCCCGAGGAAATCGGCGAGCTGGTGCTGTTCATGTGTTCCGACGCGTGTGCGTTCATGACCGCCGACACGGTCTATGCGAACGGCGGCGGTGGATGGCGGTGAGCGGCCGGCAGGTTATGACCCGATTCGGCTCAAGGGAGTGAGATTGGGCGAACGCATCGGAGTCCTGATCGCCATCGTCTCGAGCGCGCTTGGCGGAACCGCGGCCGCGGTCACGCGCTACCTCGTCGCCGATGCCGATCCGCTCACGCTCGCCATCCTGCGATGGGGCATCGGCTTCCTCTGCGTGCTGCCGCCTGCGCTCCTTTTGCGCGTGCGCTGGCCCAAGCGCCACGATTGGCCCGCCGTCGCCGCGTTGGGCATTTGTTTCTTCGGCCTGTTTTTCATTTTCTACAACATCGCCGTCGCCTACACGACGGCGGCGCGCGCAAGTCTTGCGCTCTCGACCTTGCCGCTGCAGACGATGCTGGTCGGCGCGCTGCTCGGCGTCGAACCGCTCACCGCGCGCAAGTCCGCAGGCGTCGGCATCGCCATCCTGGGCGTGTTTGCCGCGCTTGCCTCGGGCCTTTCCGCGGCTCCCCCCGGCGCGTGGCGCGGCGAATTGATCATGACGGCCGCGGTCCTCTGCATGGCCTTCTATAATGTCTTGTCACGCCCCTTCATCCAGAGGTCGAGCGCGCTCGGATTTTTGACGGTCGGCATGGGCTGCGGCGCGGCGGTGCTCACGCTGGCCGGCCTCGCCACCGATCGAATCGCGATCCTCGGCGCGTTTGGCCCGCCGCAATGGATTGCTGGCATTTATCTCGGGATTGACGGCGGCGCGCTGGCGTTCATTCTCTGGGTGCTGGCGCTTGAGCGGGCGAGCCCGACGCGCGTGGCCAACACCATGACGGTCAATCCGATCGCCGCCGCACTGCTCGCGGCGCTGCTGGTCGACGAGCCGATCACGCTCAACCTCGTGGTTGGTCTCGTCGCAGTCTTTCTCGGGATTTGGATCGCAACCACGGAGTCCGTGAAATCGAAGTGAGCAACTCGGTTTGGGAGTTTGAATCACACGCTGCCGGCCAACCTCAGCGGGCCCTTCTGCTTGTCGCCCGGAAGCTTAGGTCCGCTTTGAGGGGCGAAGCGGACATGAACCGGCAGCCAAAACCGGTCGACTCTGTCGAAAATGACTCTGACCGGATATGAGCGGATAGCTTTTGCTGCGATGCCCGGGCCTGACCTGCTATAGTGAGCGCATGGTCGTGCGGCTTGGAGTCGGCCGGATGAAGCGACGCGAGGTCATATCGCTGCTCGGCGGCGCGGCCGCATGGCCGCTCGCGGCACGCGCGCAACAGCCGACGATGCCGGTGATCGGATTCCTCGATCCGACCTCCCGCGACACCTATGCTCCCTATCTCGTCCCCTTCCGCAGTGGTCTGGAGGAAGCAGGCTTTGTCGAGGGCCGCAATGTAGCGATCGAATTTCGCTGGGGCGACGACCGTTACGACCAACTTCCCGCATTTTCCCACGATCTGGTGCGCCGCAACGTGCGGCTGATTGTTGCGACCGGTATTACTGCGGCAAGCGCCGTCAAGTCTGCGACCACGAGCATTCCGCTCGTGTTCCATACCGGAGGCGACCCGGTCAGGTTGGACTGGTTGCCAGTCTCAATCGACCCGGCGGTAACGTCACCGGCGTCGTCTCGCTGGGAAAAATACTGGTGGTAAAACAATTCGAGTTGCTGCACGAACTGGCTCCCAATTCCGAGGCGTTTGGGTTTCTGATCAATCCGAGAAATGCGGTCGCCGAGTTGGATATCAACGACGCACGGGCGGCGGCGAGTGCGCTGCGCCAGAGATTGATCCTTTTCAATGCCGGCACTGAGGGCGAGATCGACGAAGCGGTCGCAGCCGCAGCTAAAATGCGTGTTGGCGCCTTGCTGATCCAGGTCGATCCGTATCTGCAAGCCCGGCGCAATCAACTTGTCGCGCTGACAACGCGCTACCGCATTCCCGCGATCCATTACTATCGTGATTTTGCCGTGGCCGGCGGCCTGATGAGCTATGGAGCGAACCTGCGCGATGCTTTTCGCCTCGTCGGCAACTATGCCGGGCGGATCCTCAAGGGCGAACAACCAGCCGACTTGCCGGTCCAGCAATCGGCCAAACTTGAACTGGCTGTCAATTTGAAGACCGCGCGCGCCTTGGGTCTCGACATGCCGACCTCGATCCTACTGCGCGCCGACGAAGTGATCGAATAGGCCGCAAATTGCTGCGACGCATATGTCGGGCTTCCGGCACGAAGCCGGCATACGGCAACGCCATGAATTTATCTCCGCTTACCAAGCGAACCGGAGATAGCCGGATATATTGTCTCGGTGGGCCGCGCCGCCTCTGACCCGGACATTGGCCAGGCGTCCGACGAAGTGGTGCGCTACGGTCGCCGCTTGCAGTCGCGCATGAAACGGTAGCGCTTTACGAGATGCAAATGCTGCTCACGCGCCTGACGCCTGCAATCTTCATTTCGCTGGGCAATGCGGTTGCTCTCCGCCGCAATCTCTTTGGGGTGTTTTGGTGTCGTTGACTGGGCATAAGCGACCGTAGCGAGCGAAAATGCCGCGAAAGTCCCAATCCCAATACGCAAGCACAACGCCCTCATGATTTTCCACCCTCACGTTTCGTTTCCGAAACCAGCCGCCACCGCACCGTTTCTGCCGCACCAATGGCCTACCTGAGCAGAGCTCCGATGGATCGGTTGGCAAAGCTGAGCCGTTCCGCCATCACCCTGATGACGTAGGTGAGCAGAGCCTGGCATAAAGCCGGATTGGTCCTTCTGATGCGTTCGAATGCATGGGCTTTAAGAACGTAGAGCACGCTTGGCACTTCGGCCTGGATAGTCGCACTCCGCGGTTGGCACGTGATCAGACCCATTTCACCAATCGTAGTATGCCGTCCGAGACTGCGCAGCCGCACCTTGCGACCGTTGCCCCCGTCCACAACGATGCTGACCCGACCCTGAAAAATAAAATGCATCGAGTCGGCGGGCTCGCCCTCGACAGCGATGATCGCTCCGGAGGCAACCTCCAGCCGCTCGCACTCTTGTGCTAGATGAGCGGCGTGTTCGCTACCGACCACGTGAACCAGCCAGTCGTTGAGCGACTCAGTTTCGCTCCCGGACGGTTGGTCCGCCTTGATAATCGCGTCCTCGCACAGTTCGAGTGCGTGATCCAGGTCGCTCGCGACAGCAACATCCGCCGAGATCAGGCCGGCGTTTCGAAAAATCCGCTGAATCTCCAGCGTCATGTTCACGAGCACCAATCGAGCCCCATGGCGATCCGCCGACTGTTTGATTTGCCTGAAGCTGTGCGTGGCTGAAGAATCGATCCCGGTCACCAACCTTAAGTCGAACAGGAGAAAACGACATTCGGGGCGCGCGGCGAGCAGCGATTTGATGTGCTCATGCAGGCGGCTTGCCGATCCAAAGAATAGATAGCCCTGAAGGCTCATGCCCTGCAGTTCACGGCCATGATCTGTGAGTATTGTGAGCTCCTCGGGCCCACGATCAAGGGAAGAGTGGTACTCAGACCCATCGAAGCTGAATTTGATCGCGGGGATCCGGCTTGCGCTGAGCGCGAACGTGGCACAGCCAATTACCACACCAATCAAAAGGCCGGCGACGAATCCCCACTCGACAATGATAAAGGCAATCGAAAGCAGTGACAGATATTCGAGGAACGCAAGCCGGCGCGCCGATTCCACCAGCCACCGATAGAGCAGATCGGCACCAAGGTAGAGTAACAGCCCGCCCAACACGGATTTGGGGACGTAGCCGAGAAAGCTTGGATTGACGACAGTCGCCGCCGCCGCAATGGCCGCAACCGTCATCGCCGAGAGGCGGCCGGTTGCGCCCGCCAGATAATTGACGGTTGTTCGGCTCATCGAAGTGATACTGACGTAACCGCCGAGGGCCGCGATCAACAGATTGGCAATGCCGTGCCACTTAAGTTCGCGATCGAGGTCCGCCTCGCGTTGGGTGGCGAGTTCGATCGCGCTGGTATTGAGCAGCATCGTTATTGTGGTCACAAACATGACCGACACAAGGTTGCCGAACAATGAGGGAAGCACCTCCCAGGGGAATCGACGCAACTCGTCACTGTGCCAGGGAGATGTGAGCCCAACGTGCGTCTGTGGGCTAAAGAGCCAGCCATCTGCCTGAGCCTCGACAAGTGTGGTGCCGGACGACAGTAGGCCAATATGGACCACAGCTACGCCCGCCAACAACGTGCCCGGCAGCGCGAAAGAGCTTGGCAGGTACCGTTGAGCGAGAAAGAGCGCGATCGCGAGCGCTGCGCCTGCTAAAAACTTTGCACCGATCAATAAATCGAAAAGCGCGCCCAACGTATTGTCGGTGACGCTCTGGCCCGTCGCCAGTTGTGCACCGGCCACGACGATGAGCCATCCGGTAGCTCCGAGGAATCCTGCAATGACCGGATACGGCACGAAGCGAATCGCCCGCCCAGCACGCGTAGCCCCCAAGGCAAGCAACAACGTTCCCGTCAGCGCTGTACTGAGAGCCATCACGATGATCCCGCGCTGTAGGAGATCTTCAGTCGCACCCTCCGCGACGAGCCGCTGGACGAATGCGGTAACGAGCGCTGCCATGACCACGGATGTCGAGCTGTCAGGCCCAGCAATTGTGAACGGCAGCGAGCTGCGCAACCCTATCACGAAAGTTCCAACCGAGGCCGAGAGAAGAGTCACGACCATCCCGTAGCCAAGCCACTGTGACAGGGGACCGGAAAAAATCAGGGTCGCATACGAAAGCGAGTAGGCGATTGACAGAACGCTGCAGATTGCGCCGGCAGAGAGATCTTCCAGCCGGCCGCGCAGGATTCGAGTTCTTCGCCGACGCTCAATCGCGAGAGTGTCAGTGTGCATTCGAATTTCGGTCAGTGTTAGTAGTTAGGCTCAACGAATTGCGTCATCCCCCGCCCCAAGTGACCCATTTTGAGATACAATTATAAAGCGTAGCGCAAAACCCGTCGTCGTCATGTACGTGCTATTCCTGACGAAAGCTGCAACCCTCGCTCGCTAAAGTAGAGGGAAGGCAAATAGACAATAGAGAAATCCAGAGAAAGACCGCTCTAGGCGCGACTTTGTTGGCGCCGAGAAATCGGGCCAAAATGACAGGAGCAGCATCGTGGCAGGAGGTTTGTTTGCAAACTGGCACTTCGCCGCTCAGAGGAAATTCATATTGCTGGCAGTTATGTGCTCTACGATCTGTTTCGGATCGAGAATGGAAAAATAGTCGAGCATTGGGATGTCTTGACGCCCATACCTCCGCGGGATCAGTGGAAAAACTCGAATGGACCATTCTAGGCAGCCCACACGCAGTGGTGTCCTGAGTTTGCGTCCGCTGTCGGGGTGAACCGGAAATAACTCGACGTGTGGGCTTGCTTTAGTCCAACGTTGACTGACATTGGTCCGAGCTTGGCGTCAGTCATTCGACAATATCGAGACTGTCGCGCGGCGCTGAAAATGGTCGAGCCCTGAGGTGATCCCCGTCTCCTCAGGGCTCGTCGCACAACGGTTCCCGATCCGAAAGCCCGTTGCACAAGCGAATTGTATTCAAACAACTGGCGTTACGTGTGGCGTTTACGCCACAGGTCCAAATGAATTCGCTTAGCAGGCGGTAGCAACATACGGAAAAGAGGACCGGGGCACCGCCATCAACCATTGCAGACGACGAGGCCATGCGACGGCCGGAGAACCGTCGCATTTAAACCATCGGTCAAGATGAATGACTATTGATCAGGGGCGATCGATGAAATCGGGGGCGGGGGAACATGGGGGCTCCGGCAAAACGCATCGACGGCATCGACTTCTGGCGCGGCTTTGCGCTGTTGACGATATTCATTGACCACGTGCCGGAAAACGTATTTCAGCACGTGACGCAGCAGAACTTCGGCTTCTCGGATGCGGCCGAGCTGTTCGTATTCCTATCCGGCGTATCCGTCGCGCTCGCCTACGGCACGCGTTTCTTCAACGGAGAGACCGTCGGGGCGGTACGCGCCGTGCTTCGCCGGGCGTTCACGCTCTACTGGGTGCAGATCCTGATCTCGTTGCTGATCATAGCCATCTTCGCCGGCGCTGCTGCCCTGTGGGACGAAGACGATCTCTTGGAAGATGCCGACGCGGTGGTGTCTAACCCGCTGCAGATGACCGCCGGCATTTTGGCGCTCCTGCATCAGCTCGAGAACGCCAACATCTTGCCGCTCTATATCGCGCTGTTGCTGGCGACGCCGTTGCTGCTGGTGCTGGCGCGCCGCGACGATCGGCTGATGCTCGCAGCCTCGGCCGGGATCTATCTGGCGGCGCGCGTGTTCTCTCTCAATTTGTCAACCTGGCCCGTCGAGGGAACCTGGTGCTTCAACCCCATTGCGTGGCAGCTCATCTTCGCCATCGGCATTTTCGCAGGACGCCGAGTTAAGCGCGGCGGTGTCGCCTACGACGCGCGGCTGTTCGTTGTTTGCCTCGCTGTCGTCGCGATCGCCGCGGTGGTGCGCACCAATGCCTTCGGCTATGCGTCGGGGCTGTGGCAGCACATGCGCGACGTGCTCGACTGCGGCAAGACCGATCTCGGATTCGCGCGGCTCGTGCATTTCCTGGCGCTTGCCTACGTCATCTACCATTCCGGACTCACCGGACTGATGCGGCGGACCCGGGCATTCCTGCCGCTGTGCCTGATCGGCCGCTACGGTTTGCCGGTTTTCGCGACCGGCACCGTGCTCAGCGCGATGACCGAGCTCGTGGAGACGCGCTCAGAAGCTTTAAGCCACGAGGTGGCGTTCGGGGCCGCGATCGTCGGCGGCGGCATCCTTATGCATTATCTCGTCGCCCGCGGCCTTGCCGCCTGGAGAGATAAATCCAGAGCCCAGCAAAGCATGATGAACCGGGCGCACACCTTACAAACGGCTGCGCCATTGTCCTTGCGGAAGTCTGCAACCGTCCTGTGGCCAGGAACAAGCCCGCCCATCAGTCCCATCTTTCCTTCGCAAAAATCACATCCAAGCGTAGCAGTGATGCAGTCCGGACAAGATTGGTGTGATGACGATCGTCGCAGATCGCTCGATGTATCGTCCTAGCGGCGCGCCTTTGCCCGACAGGATGACGTCTGGAGGGCGGCGTTCACGTTACGGCTCGCATCGTTCTGCTGCCGCGCATTGATATGTCCGGTATTGGAGCGGAGCGGACATGCGCCGCCGCCGAGTGTCACTCCAATCGCGTTCCGACCAGCGCTCGCGTCGCCGCGAGCTGTTCGTGTTTGATAAGCCTTTTCAGCTCTGCTATGCACGACCCACAGTTCGTGCCGGCGCGTAATTTTTTACCAATCTGCACGAGCGTGCTCGTCTCGCCGCAAGCGATGGCTTTGCGGACGCTATCGAGCTTGACCTGAAAACACGCGCAG
>Ga0182034_10000688_pt1 | contig 15766 bp, 17 predicted proteins | sample flu12Cox44000172_FD_125972 | JGI IMG/M metagenome (GOLD analysis project Ga0182034, IMG submission 125972) | Lab enrichment of tropical soil microbial communities from Luquillo Experimental Forest, Puerto Rico - flux4day.12C.oxic.44.000.172 | ecosystem: Environmental > Terrestrial > Soil >... | reverse complement strand
CTGCTGGCTTTATCTGTGCGCTTGCAGGACTTCAGCACATCGTCCGCATATCGGATTGAGTTCCATGGCGCGGCGGAACTCCTTTTCCGCAGCTTCGGCATTCCAGGTAGAAGCCCGATGTGGTTGTAATTTGCCTATTACCAGTCTCGCGCGCGTTTTCCTCTTTTCGGATCGGGAATTCGATCTGAATGTGCGTGTGGTCCAGTTAGCTGGAACGGCGTTACACGTTCGGCGTTATCCCTTGTTCACAAAAACGTCCGCGGGAAGTTTAAAGCGCTTGCTCAATTTTCGGACTTGCTCCAAAGTGAGCTTGCGCTGCCCCGCGAGAAACATGGAGACGGCACTCTCCGATCCGAATTCCGGAACAAGGTCGCGCTGTGTGAGGCCCTGATGTTCAAGAAGGAAGCGGACGACGGAAACTGCGTCAACCTTAGGAATCGGATAGGACGTTTCCTCGTATCGCTCGATCAGGAGCGTCAGAAGCTCGATGGCCTCTTGCTCCGCACGGGTTGGATTCTCCAAGGCGGTCAATCGGAACAGGGCCTTTGTGTATGCTTCTAGTTCCTCGTCATTATGGATGACATGCGGAGCGCCTTTCGTGATCATTTTTGCCGGGTCGGCTAGTACGGTCGTCATTTTGTGGCAAATCTCCTATCCCAGTTCGCCGGATTATCGTATTCCTTGTGTGTCAAGAAAGAGCGGATGTAAACGTGTCCCTGGGTTCGCCTCACCTTGTCCGTTTTCGCATAGTGAATCACCGTGATCAGTCTGTGTCGATTCTGGCGAATGTTAAATATCACGTATCCTTTGACGTTGTCGGCGTCCTTGAATGTGTTGCGAACCTCTAGGAAATTGTGCCATCGAACCTCTTTCACGATAGTTGCCCAGGCACCGATCTCGTTTGCAGCATCAGGATATTGCTTCGCAGCATCGTTCAGATGCTTGCGCGTAACGATGTGCACCTGCTCATTGTGCTTCACAAAATGTGAAGTTGCAAGATTTGTGAGGAAAATCAGAGGCCTTGTCGCCGGCTAGATTGAACGAATCGGGCTGTGACGGCTTTCCCATCCGTGCAAAGTGTGCCTGCATGTCCTTGACGCCGAGAATCAAGGTGTGCGCTGGCTTTTGCTGGTGTCCTTCCGCCGCCTCGCGGATCAAGTTGCCCAGTTCAGTGGGGTTGCCGCTCATGCATCGTAGCCCACGCTACGCCTGCCGGTTAGGCAAGAACCTTCGCTTCTGAGGTAACCGTAGCGAGCACTCAAGTAGCTTCGAATCCACTTTTGATCTCCATTCTCAATTGGGAGGTGCTTTCGCAGAATCTGGAGCTGGCTCAGGCTGTGTTGCATCGGCAGGCTGTATGGAGAGAACTCGCGTATTTTCAACGCCGAAATCTTCGTAGGGCTCATTGAGCAGGAAAGTAGTAACCCTGACGCCAGTGGGTTCTGAGGGCGGAAACGCCGCTCGGTTGAGCAACCTTCTTCATCTCTTTTAGAGCAACGTTGACGGCATCGAGCATCGCAGTCAGGCCGCCAGCCTGAGCCGCCTTCAGCGCATTCTGAATTTGATCGGCGTGGGATGTAAATCCGACGGAGAGCTTGGCGTTGTCGAACTTACCGCAGGGATCATGCATCCTGCTTACTGGCACTTTTAACAGTTTCAGCCGGTGCGGGCCGCCGACTACCCTGCCGAGGCGGTTTCCCGGTTGCCCAGCAGGGTTCGTCCGCACAGAGCGCCCACCAGAGCCAAATAGCTCGAAGGAACGTTCACTGCAGTCGATTACCAATTGGGAATAGAGCCGGTGACGAGCAGGGACACCAGCCCAATGGAATCGGATTCAACGTGACACGCAACAAGGCACTGTGAATTCAACTTAACTAACTTAAGGAGGAGTCTCGTGAAGCAGAAAATCGTGGTCCTGATGGTCTTGGCTGGCATCTGTATTGTATACGGCCCGCAAATCCGTGCCCAGGCCGGTGGATCATCTCAATCCACCGCTAAAGCGCAGTCGGGCATCGACCAAAACATTGAATTACTCCGGAAAGACATCCGTTCTGGGAAGAAACAACTGCTCGCCGCTAATCTAAAACTTAGCGATGACCAGGCAACCAAGTTTTGGCCTGTCTACGACCAGTACACGGCCGAGCTGACGAAGATTGGTGATCAGAAGAAGGCACTGCTAAAGGAATATGCGGAACAGTGGGGGACGATCAGCGACGAGCAGGCGTCGAGCCTGATCAAGCGCTCTCTTTCATTGGATGGGCAGGTTGACCAATTGCGGGTCAAATATCTGCCGATCTTCAGCCAGGCTGTACCGGGTAAAGTGGTTGCCAGTTTTTTTCAACTCGATCGCTACATTCAGGCGCTGATTGATATCCAAGTGGCCGGTCAGATTCCAGTTGTTCAAGACCAGGAGTAGGTGTCCATCGCATCGACTGAAGCGCGCCGTCCGTTACCCTCACTCCGAGGATACGCATCGGCAACACAACCGCACAGGTCAGCGAATAGACATAAAAAAGCGATTCTCGCCGGATTCGTCCTGCTGGCGTTCGGAAAGGCTGCATTTGGCCAGCACCGTGGAGAACTCTCGTACCGTTCCTCGCAAAAGGTGTGGAGACCATTCCCCACCACTGCGTGATTTTTTCCATTTTTTTCCGTTCAGCCAAGCCGGCCTCTGCACCACCGTTCCATCCGCACTCGGCGCTTAACTTAACAGATGCGGACCCCTGCGCCGATGTAGTCTCTTTCGGCGTATTCTGTTTCAACGGGTGAGGTTGAGAATTGAGGTAAGATCTACGGCAACGGTAAGGTTGAAGTCTTATGACCCGCCTGTTCGTTGCAGATCTCCAGAGACACCGGCCCACGCACACCTGGATTACTAACGGGTACGAGTCATGTATGGCCGGTAGCAGCGCCGGCCAGGGATTCGCCTAACCATCCATTCTCACAATTTGGCCAGGCTGAATGGACTCAACGTGCTTGAGGCATACGGACGCGAGTGGCAACAGGTCTTTTAGACGGTTCGACTTGGTTCGAGAGTCTCCCCGCCTACTCCCCCGCTGGATCGTTCTCGTCGCTACACGCGAATTCCGCTGATCCTTTTCCTGTGCACGCTTCCGCTGGTGAATCCCATCGTCCACGGCGTCGGTTAGTACGCGTACGTCCGCGCTCCGCTCATTCAGCACAATCTGCGTATCGAAACCGGATACGTGAGCAACCAGTTTACGGTCCTCTGGGCGCCCTTCGCGCCTTTGCTGGTTGCGGGTCAGACTTTTGTCGCTTCGCCGCCCAAGTCCGGCACCGCGCGTAAGGCATCATTGAAGCGGTTCGTGAAATTGGCTGCGCAAATTACCAGCGTCAGCTCGACGATCTGTCCTTCGTCGAAGAATTTCCCCAGCTCCGTGAGCGACGCGTCCCGGATTGCCGACGCACCTCGCGTGACGCGCTCGGCATGCAAAATCACTGCCTTGTCTTTCTCGTCGAACACCGGGCTACGCTCGTAGAATAACAGCGCGCGAATTTGCTCTTCCGTGATGCCAATCCGCTTCGCCGAAGCGGTGTGCGCGCGGGTTCAATATTCGCAGCCATTGATCAGTGCCGTTTTCAGGTAGGCCAGCTCCTTGTAGCGCGGCTCGACGGTGCCCCCTTCCATCACGGCAGAATAAAATGGTAGAAACTTCCCAAGAACATCGGGCCGGTGCCCCATCAACCCAAAAATGTTGGGCATCTTGCCGAACTTCTTTGCCAGGGCGTCGTAGACGCCCTGCACGTCAGCAGCAGCTTTTTCTTTTGAGAGTGGATTTACAACGCTCATTGGATCCTCCAAGATGAGTTTGAAACCTGATTCCGGCTATACCTGCGAGTGGCCGACATCGGATTGAACAGCAATGGCGCCGCCTTTTCGAGCTTTGCCGCCGAAGTGCGCCATCACCTTTTGGCATTATTCCAGCTTCGAAGCGCCTCCTACTTTCGCACTTTTCCAAAATGCCGCACCGCTGCTCAGCATCGTCGGACAAGCTACTCTAGGTCCGCTGGTTTGAGTTCGACTTTGGCGCTGAAAGGGCTCTCTCAAAAAACGGTAAGGCGGCGATTCTTTGAGCTTGGACCAGGCGGGCAAAACGAAAGTGTCGACCATGAACTTGCCGTCGGGCCCATTGAGCACGACCACCTTTCCGCCGGGACCGGAGAGCAAGGTGAGGTTGTCGGCGAGCGTCTGTGGGTGGATAGGATTGGCGGCCATCTGCGCGCGAAACGCGGCAACTGGGTCTGCCGGAGGCGCGCTTTGCTGCTGCGCCGGGAAGGGAACCGCAGCGCGCAGCAACGAGGCAGGGAAGAGTTGCGCCAGGAAGGCGCCGCCCGTGAGTGTGACGGTCGCGGAGCATCGCGCGGCGCGAAGCGGGCATCAGAAAGGGGTTGGAATGCATGGAGTTTTCATCCTTTCCCTTGGTGTTGGTTTGCTGCAGCGTTTGAGGAGGAGACTATACCTCAACGCTGGCCAGAACTCACCGCTGGAATCGAACTTGTTGAATTTAGTATCGGTGTACACCGCGGAAGATACGATCTTGTAGTCGGCTCTATTCATAGCGCAGCGCGACCATCGGGTCGACAAGCATGGCGCGGCGCGCGGGAATCCACCCGGCCACAGCGGCCACGGCTGTGAGCACGACGGACACCGCAACCAGAGTCACAGGATCCTGTGCGGGAACTCCGTAAAGCATGTTGGCGATGAGCTGCGACGTCGCCAACGCAAATACAAGACCCAGGGCAATGCCGATGCTTGTCAGCCCAAGCGTCTCTCGCAAAACCATGGAGAGCACTTCTCTTCGAGCCGCTCCCAACGCGATGCGAACGCCGATTTCCTGAGTGCGCCGCGTGACGTTGTAGGCCATCAACCCATACAGACCAATGCCAGCCAGCAGCAACGCGAGCCCACCGAAGAAGACCGAAAGAATCGCAAAGATACGCTCTCGCAAAATAGAGCGATCGATGGTTTCCACGATCATATGAGTTTTGGCTACGTACTCGTGGCCCATCGAATCCACCGTTTGCCGCACCTCGTTCGCCATCGCTGCGGGGTTCGCCTTGGTCCGCAGCATCATTTGCGACCAGCCCATGTACTCTCCAAATTGCGTGTTCGGCAAGTACAAGGTCGGCGGCGCGTGCTCACGAATGTCGTAGAGGCTCGCGTCGGAAGCAATGCCCACAATTTCGACCTCCTGCCACGACGGCTCCGACGTAATCTCAAGGCGCTGGCCGATAGCTTCGCGATCGCCAAATAGCCTCCTCGCCAAGCTCTGGCTCACCACGGCAACGCGCGGGGCCTTGTCATCATCACGCCAGTCAAAAATCCGCCCTCTTTCCGGATAAATTCCTACCGTGTGAAAGAATCCCGGCATGACCAACGAGAAATCCACTTTCACGCCCGCGTTGCTCGCCTCACTGCTTCGAACATCCTCTTTCCATGCCCTCCATCCCAGCGACATCTTTACAATTCCCGCAGACTCGACTCCCGGAAGTCGAGAGATGCGCGCAGTTAGTTCTCGGTAGTAATTCACCCAATCGAGATTCTTATAGCCGCCTGGCTTCGGATAAAGGGACGCATCCAACACGCCCTGTGCCTGATACCCCGGCTCGATGGTGCGTAACTTTCTCAGTGTACGAATAAAAAGTCCCGCACCCGTCAGCAGCACAAGCGAGAGCGCCACCTGCGTCACGATCAGGTTCTTGCCGAGCCGTCCGGTGCCTCGCGAGAACTTGTTTGCGCTCTTTTGCAAAGCAAAATTGGGATCTTCGCGAGTCGCGCGCCATGCTGGCGCCAAGCCGAACAGCACGCCCGTGAAGATAGCAACCGTTGCCGTGGAGACCAGCATGCGAATATCAGGTGCCAGGTTCAACTGAGCAGGCGCGTTGAAGAATTGGCTCAGGATGAAATCTGCAAGCGAGCGGCTCCACCAATACGCGAGGAAGAATCCCGCAAGCGTGCCTGCCACGGATAGCATGACGCTCTCGGTGAGCGTCTGACGGACTAGCCGCGTCCGACTTGCGCCCAGCGCGATGCGAACCGCGATTTCCTGGCTGCGCGCGGCGGCCCGCGAAAGCATCAGGGTTGCCAGGTTCACGCAAGCCACCAGCAGCACCATGCCGGAAATCGCCAGCAAAACGTACAACGGTTTCGTGAACTGTTTGCGCAAAACGGAAGTGCCTTTTTCGCCCGGCTCTACTTTCATATGCAGCCCAAGAAAGCGAGCTCGCTGTGCGGGTGCCAAGTTTGAGGGCACGAGCCCGTCGCGAATCGCCGGCCAAAGGGAGTCGAGTTGCGCGTGCGCTTCTTCAATTCGTGCGTGGGGTTTAAGCCGGCCTGCGGCTTCGAGCCAAAAAGCATCCGCTTGCCAAAGGTGCCGCATGTCGCTATCGCCGGTCAGCAGCGGTTCTGCGGTGAACGGGATAGTGATCTCCGCGGGGCGTTCCGTGCTGATTCCGGTGAATCCTTCGCGGCTCACACCGATAATGGTGAACGCCGCGCCCTCAATCTTCAGGATTTTTCCGACGACGGTGCGGTCTCCGCCGTAATGACGTTGCCAGAAATTGTAGGCCAGTACTGCTACCGGCGTCGGCGAGGCTGCTTTCAGGTCGTCGTCTCCTGGTTCGATCAGACGACCTAACTCCGGTGTCCCACCCAGTGCCGGGTAAAAGTTTCCCGTAACGGCCCAGATGTTGTTTCTGGACAGAGCGCCATTGATTTCCAATGTGGAAAGCCTGTCGCCCAGCCATGCGAAGGTTGAAGAGAACACCTCTTGGTCCTTGCTGATTTGCTCGAACAGGGGCAGCGACAAGGCCACAAAGGTTTCATCTCCGCTTTGTGCGCCGAAGCGGACCAGTTGTTCGGGATGAGGCACCGGGAGAGCCCGCAGGGCTAGCCCGTTGAGCAAAGAAAAAATCGCCGTGTTCGCGCCGATGGCCAGCGCAAGGCTCGTAATCCCTACGATCGCGAATCCACGATTCTTGCGCAGGACACGTGCGCCGTACCAAACATCCATGAATAAGTCATCGAGGATGGCCCAACGCCAAACCCCGCGCTGACCCGAGAACAACTGCTTTGGCCACCTCATAGTTCACGCGGCCCCAACCCTCGCGCAATCTCTTCGAGCATCATCCACCGCCAGACTAATGTAGGGAGACGACATGTCGTGCCCTTCTTATACACCGAGCCACTGCCAGGACACCGACGCGCTTTTTCAAATATACGCTGTTTCTGGGCCGCGATTAGTTGGACGCGCCGCGGGTCCGGCGGTTATCGCATTCAGCTGTGGTCTCCGCCAGTGTTTCAACAAAAATGCTGCGCAGGCGTCTTGCCTCACCGCATGGAGTTGGAATAGGCACCTGCCTAGAATGAAGCCTACAACTGACTTTATCGACGCTGTTTCTGACCGGGGTACGAGTTGAAGGGAGGAAATTGGACGGTTGCAGGTGGCAAAGACTACGCGGGAAAGCCCTGCCCCGCTGTGATCCTCCAAGACGACCGTTTCGACATGACGAATTCCGTCACGGTGTGCGCATCCACCACTGACCCAACCGTTGCCCCTCTGTTTCGACTGCCGATTGAGCCGAGTCCGGCCGTCTGCCGACTGATGGTCGGTCCGCTCTCCTCCGCTGTTTCCTTGGTTTCATCGCCATTTCGTTAGTTCAAGGAGCTCCGCTGCTGTTTAGGGATGGGCACTACGCCCAGACGATACTTTGAACGAACTCAAGTACCCGCGATGCGATAGAGATAGAAAAATTGATCAATCAATCGGCAGGTTACTGGCGCTTCGCTGGGCGTTTCGATGGTCGTCTGTTGCCACGACCATTCTCAAGCAGTTGATCCAAGAGCTTCTGCGAACGAACGCGCACAAGTTCGCGCAACGCCTGGCGAAACGTCTCATCCCCGAGCGCCTCACGTGCTATCTCCTCCGCTATCCGGTCGACGGCCACGCTAACGGTGCCAACGAGCGTCAGGCCGACGCGTTCGTCAACGATCTTCTCCAGCAGAGTCGCCATGGAGAGATCTTACTACACCCACATTGTTCTCCCGAGAAGTACATCCTGCCGATATGAGCGACCTGCGAGATTCGAACAACTCCGACCTTCTGGTTCGTAGCTGTCAACTCCTTGCTGATTCTGCGTAACTTGGCTCCAGATTTCACTTTGGTAGACCAGAACGGGCAGCCCCATTCGCTGCATGATTACAAAGGGAAGAAGAACGTAGCTGTGGCTTTCTATGTCTGGGCTTTCTCGCCGAATTGAACGAAAGAAATGCGCAGCTTCCAAGAGAACGTAGCCAAGCTGGAGGCCGCAGACACCCAAGTTTTGGGTGTGAGCATGGACAGCCCGTTTGCCAACAAGGCGTTCGCCGACCAGAATGGTGCGACCTTTCCCTTGCTCGGTGACATAGGTGGAAAAACCATACGCGAGTATGGTCTCTACAAAGAATACGACAAATTCTGCACGAAGATTCCCGCTGCCCGCCGCGCAACCTACCTGATTGATCAGGCGGAAAAGTTCTTGAGGTGCAGCTAGACACTGATGCTGTTGACCCGACGAAAATAGTCACGATGTGTGAGCGGAGAAAACCAAAGGCATGACTCTATTCAACTCGACAGAGGCAATAGAGAAACTGCTGTGTAGTACCGAACGGAGTTTCGTGCAACTCTTTTAGGCTCTCCAGCAACCGAAAGCGTACGCTGAACTCCGCGTGCAATGACTCGGCGTCATATCGAACTACTTCGAGGCCACTGCATTTCGTTGGGCCTTCGGGGCCGAACGTACTGACGAGCACGTAGCCGCCTTGCTTAACCACACGTGCCACTTGGCGAGCGTATCCGGCACGCTGCTCCTCCCCGGTAAGGAAATGAAACACGGCTCCCACACATCGTAAGCACTAGATGGCAATTCCACACTCGTAATATCGCCGCCAGCGTCGATTCCCCGCCGCCAACATCAATGATGGCAACGGAGCGGTTTGGCGCAACTCTCTCTACGATTTCGAGTGATTTCTCTAAATGGGGACGGTACCAACTGACGGCTTCTGGAGCCTTGGTCGTGTACACATTTTCCCAATGTGACCTTGCGTCCATCACAGAACAAACCTAGTCGCCTTGAGCCAATCAAGTCAAGGCAAGGTATCATGGTAACGCTTCGTCGATAGCGCCAAGAGAATAGCCATGTCCTTCTATAGAAACCGAGTCTATCCCCACATCGTTTCGGTGCTCGGCAACCCGGAACCAATTCACAAGATTCGTCAGCAGATTGTCCCGCTGGCGCAGGGGATTGTCCTCGAAGTCGGCGTCGGCCCCGGAGTCAACTTCGGTTACTACGACCCTGCAAAAATCGAGAAGGTCTATGCCCTCGAACCCAACCAAGGAATGATGGGAAAAGCGGACAAGCAGAGGCGTCGAACAAAACTGAACGTCGAGTTTCTTGGCTTGCCCGGAGAACGGATTCCACTGCCGGATGCCAGCGTTGACACCGTTGTCAGCACGTTCACGCTGTGTACGATTCCCGGCGTGGTGGAAGCCATTCGGGGTATTGCCCGCGTATTGAAACCGCAGGGACAGTTCCTATTTTTCGAGCACGGACTCTCGCCGGATAGAAAAGTGCGTCGTTGGCAGGAACGCACGGAGCCTCTCTTTCAATGGGCATTCGAGGGTTGCCACGTGACTCGTGACATTCCTGCGCTTATCAGGCAGGGAGGCTTTCGAGTCGAAAAGATGGACACGGGTTACCTAGCGCGATTTCCGAAATCCGGGTCGTACTACTTTTGGGGTGTTGCACGCCCCAAGCATGGCTCTGCGTAGCTGTCGCTGTGGCGGATGGGAAGGCAACTTTTTGCGGCAGCGAGAGAAGCCACGCCATTGCATTTCAGGATTTTTCGCAGTGGTACTATCCGCGAGAGGAGAGCCGAAGTGAAACTCACCTACGTTATTAAGTTTGTTGGCGACATGAACCGCGCGGTGAAGTTCTACCGCGACGTGCTCGGCTTCCAGTTGAAGTTCGAGTCCCCTGAGTGGAGCGAATTCGTGACCGGGGAAACGACGCTTGCCCTGCATCCGGCGTCTCAGAAGAACCCTGCTGGGGCTATCGAGTTGGGCTTCACCGTTCCCGATGTCCAAGAGTTCCACAAGGAAGCGACCGCGAAGGGCGTGCGGTTCACCCTGCCGCCGACGAAGCAGGACTATGGCGGCGTTCTGGCGCAGTTCGCCGATTTGGAAGGCGGATTTTGCAGCGTCGGTCAGGAGCAGGCGGCAGCACAAGCCTAGACTTGCCACTCCCGGACCGCTTCGGTTGGAGTTTTGAGCGAGGCGACCCATCCCGGCGCATCGAGAGCTTGGTGACCGGGGAGCACTCCATCGGCTCGATGAACTCGGCTTTTCGTTTTGGAAGGGTTGATAAGCGATTCGTGCGAGGCATTCTTATTCAAGCGCGGTTCGCAGCACGTGCTCATCTGGGCCCCGGCCCGCGCAGCATCCCGCGAGCTTACCGTCAATCACCACGGCTGGCACACTCCGAACGCCGTATTGCTTGGCTCTGGATGCCATCTCGGATTTGTGCATATCGTGGATTACAACCTCATGGGATGAGCCAGCTAACCGCTTCACGAGTTCGATTGTGTCCTTGCATGTCGAACAACCCGCACTGAATACTTCGATTTTCTTTTTTGTTGCCATGATGTTCTCCTCAAAAGCTCCTTTCAATCAAATCCCCAATCAAATAAGTTTTGCTTGTCAGCGAGCGCAGCTTGTTTCCTCACGGCGATTGTAGCGTGACCATGAGTTCCATACGGAGGCGACGACCAGCAATCCGACTGCACCGTACAAGATGTACTTGGATTCCCACACAAACTTGCCCAACACTGTGCCGAGTGCGCCGAACAGTCCAACAAGAAATGGTCGGTACCCATTGCGTTTATTCGCTCTGAATGCGAGGCCACCCAAAGCGAGAATCAGAAATACAAGCGTCAAAGGCAGCAGGTAGACCTCCGATATAAGAAAACCCAGACCGATTGAAGAAAGCAAACCGGTGTATGCAGGCCAGCAGGCTGGACAGGCCAGCTTGGGGAGCATTGAAATGCCGACGCCGGGTAATGCCAAGAGTCCTCGCTTCCAAGTGCCGTTCACGTTTCTTCTCCGTCGAGACATTCGAGTATTGGGCACTCGGCGATTGGGCCACAACCCGCACAGACCTTTGTCAGTCTTCGCAGCGTCGTTTTCATAGAATCGAGGCTCTTAATTTTTGCGTCTATATCAGCAATCTTTGTTTCTGCTCGCTTGCGAACATCCGCGCTCTTCGCGTTCGCCGATACGCGAAGCGACAGCAGTTCTCGAATCTCTGTAAGCGAAAAGCCAAGTTCTTGGGCACGGCGAATAAATCTGAGCCGACGCGCAGTCTCCAGTGGGAAGAGCCTATACCCGGATGCACTCCGGGGCGGTCTCTGCAAAAGGCCCCGGCGCTCGTAGTAACGGACGGTTTCCAGATTCACTCCCGCCTCTTTAGCGAGACGACCAATGGTGAGCGACTTTCCCTTCATACGAGGTTAGTCTAAACCCCGGACTATGGTACGGGGTCAAGTCCTATTTTAGCAGTGCCCTTAATTTCCCTTCCGCGTTTCGTCTCGCGGCGTTCTTCCGCTTGATTTTATCCATCCGAGCATTTTCCCGACGTGAACCCGATGTTGCGTAGGTTCCTCCCAGACTTCGACAGTAACCCATCCTTGGGCGCGATGCCCCATGCTTGCTGACTCAACCCCCTCGTCGTCTTCTGCCGATTGATTGAGCTTGCATCTGCATAGGTCTGCGCTCCCAATGCGGGACGGCAGGGCGCAGAGAAGGGCGGGCTAGGTATATTCCGGGTCCCACGCGCCTTATTGCTTACTATTGCCTGGCTTCGAACCGGCAAGCACTGCCAACTCCAGCCATTTCCAGTAACAATCGACGTCCTCGGCCAACCCGAACGGGCTGCCTCCTGAGGAATTCTCTGTGACGGCGCACTCACACCAAGAGCCTCGACCAGACCCAGAAATGCACGGTCCCTGTCCCTGGGGAGAGTCTTCCTTTTCCAGCCCGCTTTCGACCCCGAATTCCGTAAGGATGGTCATCATCTGAAGGCCGGCGGATCCAGGGCTACAATTGCGAATTCGCAAGCTTCCCGTGGGGCGTGTGGCTGGAGCATAATCTCGGGCGAGAGGGAACATGGCTGGCGAAGCATCTCCGCGAAACAAATCACGTGAGCAGAAAGACGCGGATCGAACAGAGTATCTAGGGTTCACTCGCGCGCAGATCTGGGGGACACTGTTCCTCGTTTACACGGCGACCTTTTTTCTTTTCTTCAATTACCGATACCTTGACGACCTGGCGCGAGAGCGCGTTGGCACGTTGGGGATGCGGTTGCTGGAGGAAGGGACCGGATCCTACACGGCGTTTGTTCTGCTGCCACTCGTGCTTTGGATGGCGCGTTTTTATGTGCGGCGGCGCCGGGCTCGGATCCGGGTCGTTCTCATGCATGTCGCCGGGGCTGTGGTGTTTTCGGCGGCGCATACGACGCTGATGGCGGTGAGCCGGTGGGCGATCGCTCCGCTGGTGGGGCTGGGCAGCTATGATTACGGGATCATGCTGTTCCGGTATCCGATGGAGTTTTCGATTGATTTTGTATTTTACACGATCACCGTGGCGGTGTTCTATTTCTTCGAGCGGTTACGGATGGCGCAGGCGCAACAACTAGCAGCCGCGGAATTGCAGACCAAACTGGCGGAGGCGCAGTTGCAGAATTTGCGGCTACAGTTGCAGCCGCATTTTCTGTTCAACACGCTGAACACGATTTCCTCGGTGATGTACGAGGACGTGCGGGCAGCGGATGCGATGGTGACGCAGCTGAGCGATTTATTGAGGATGACGCTGCGGACGGCCAATTCGCACGAGATTCGGCTTTCGCAAGAGCTGCAAATCACGCGGCTGTATTTGGAGATTATGCAGAAACGGTTTGAAGATAAGCTGCGCGTCACGTATGCGGTGGATGCGGGGCTGGAAAATTCGCTGGTGCCGCAGTTGGTCTTACAGCCCTTGGTCGAGAATTCGGTGCGGCATGGGTTGAAAGAAAGCACTGCGGGGATTGACATTTCGATTGGGGCAAGGCGCGAGAACGGAAACTTGATTCTGCAGGTTGCGGATACGGGCGCGGGGCTGGGGACGCTGGACTCGGAGGCGGCGTTGAAACGGGGGCTGGGATTGGCGAATATCCGCGGGCGGCTGGAGCAGCTTTATGGCACGGGCCAGGCATTTTCGATTGCGAACCGCGAGGCGGGTGGCGCTGAAGTGACGCTGCGCTTCCCTTTTCATCTCGCGGAGCCTTGCTGAGCATCAGTGGCGGATCGCGAAGTATCGGGAGGAATTTTCGCCGAAATGAGCCGAAAGTGCGAGGGGGAGGCAGGTTGGCGATAACGGGCGCAGCATGCTGCGCCCCTACCGTGGCGAGGAAAGCTGGACCGAGGATGAATCTAACAACGAAACTTCGCGTCCTGGTAGTGGACGACGAGGCGCCGGCGCGCCGGAAAATTCTGCGGCTGCTGCGGCAAGTAGAGGATGTGCAGGTGGTTGGCGAGGCCGATGGCGCGGAAGAGGCGATGGCCGCGATCGGGAAACACAAGCCGGACCTGGTGTTTCTGGATGTGCAGATGCCGGGAGCAGACGGGTTTGACGTGGTGGCAGGGATTCCACCTGAAAACATGCCGCGAGTGATTTTTGTGACGGCGCATGACCGGTTTGCGCTGCGGGCATTCGAAGTGCATGCGTTCGATTATTTGTTGAAGCCATTCAGCGAAGAAAGGTTGCGGATGGCATTGGAGCGGGTGCGGAAGGAGCGGGCGCAATCGAGCGATGGATTCGCGTCGCAGCTTCAGCAGTTGCTGGAGCAACTGCGACGGGAGCGATCGTTTCCGGATCGAATTTTGGTGGAGGAAAACGGGCGAGCGCATTTTGTGGCGGCGAGGGACATTGCGTGGGCCGAAGCGGACGGAAACTATGTGCAGTTGCACTGCGGAGCGAAGACGTACACGGTGCGAGGTACGCTGGATTCGATGAGGGGTGTGCTGGATCCGAAGGCGTTCGTGCGGATTAACCGGAGCAGTGTGGTGAAGCTGGACGCGATTCGCGAGATGCAACCATGGTTCCATGGGGAATACAAGGTGGTGCTGAAGGATGGAACGGAGTTGCGCTGGAGCCGGAGATATGTGAAGGAGCGGCCGGAAGTGTTGAGGGCCCGGTAGAGGGACGGCGGGAGAGCGACCGCAGCAGAAAGCGGGCCCAGCAGAAGTCCAACAGCAGGAACAGAACAAGTACACCCTGAGTGCCCGGTGGTCACGGAAATAGGCCCGTTTGTCCCAGAGTTGTTGCAACAGTTCGTTGTCCGCCGCTATTTTGCGGACATGAGCGACAAACGGTTTCTCCATAAAATGTTTCACATGATTTGTGTCGTGCCGGGATTCGCGGCGATTCGTGTCGTGGTGCTGATGGCACTCGCAGCGATTTGCGCGCATTCGCAGACAGCGGCTGGCCCGGGATGGCCGACGTACGGCAATGATCCTGGTGGGACGCGGTATTCGCCGGCGAAGGAGATTAATCGTGACAACGTGGCGAAATTGCAGGTGGCGTGGACGTTTCGAACGGGTGCGTTTCCGTTTGACGAGGAGCTGGATCACAAAGCGGCGTTTGAGGCCACGCCGATTTTGGTGGATGGGAAGTTGTTCCTGAGCACGCCGTACGATCATGTAATCGCGTTGAATGCAAAGACGGGCGCGAAGATTTGGGAGTTTGATCCGAAGGTGGAGCATCCGTATGGGTTTTCGGAGGTGACGTCGAGAGGAGTATCGGCCTGGCGCGACGCAGCGGCAAAGGCGGGCAAGCCGTGTTCGCTGCGAATTTTCATCGGGACGCTGGATGCGCGGCTGATTGCGTTAGATGGAGAAACCGGTAGGCCGTGCGCAGATTTTGGGACTGATGGCGAGATTGATCTGACAAATGAAGTGAAGCTGCGCGATCCAGGCGATTATCAGGTGACTTCAGCACCGGCCATCGCGGGGAGTTTGGTCATCACGGGATCGTCGGAAGGCGACAACCGGGCGGTGACGCTGGAGCGAGGGATTGTGCGCGCGTTTGATGCGCGCAGTGGGAAACTGCGATGGACATGGGACCCGATTGCGCCATGGGCGTACCAGTCCACTCCAAGAACGGGCGCGGGAAATGCGTGGTCGACGCTTTCCGTGGACGCACAGCGTGATTTGGTCTTTATTCCGACAGGAAGCGCAAGCCCGGATTACTACGGCGGGTTTCGCAAGGGCGACAATAAGTGGGCGAACTCGGTGGTGGCGTTGAAGGCGTTGACGGGCGAGTTTGTTTGGGGATTTCAGGTGGTGCACCACGATTTGTGGGATTACGACGTGGCATCGCAGCCGACGCTGTTTGCTTGGAAGGACGGGACGCCAGCAATTGCGATCACGACGAAGATGGGGCGCGTGTTTTTGCTGAACCGGCTGAATGGGAAGCCGTTGTTGGCGGTCGAAGAGCGACCGGTAGCGAAGAGCGACATCGAGGGCGAGGAGTCCTGGCCGACACAGCCGGCATCGACGATTTCGCTGGTACCGGAGAAATTGTCGGCTGAAGACGCGTGGGGAAAAGATGATGCTGAAAAGCAATGGTGCGCGGACAAAATCAAAGAAGCGCGTGCGGGAAGCATTTTCACGCCG
>Ga0182034_10000684_pt1 | contig 15786 bp, 14 predicted proteins | sample flu12Cox44000172_FD_125972 | JGI IMG/M metagenome (GOLD analysis project Ga0182034, IMG submission 125972) | Lab enrichment of tropical soil microbial communities from Luquillo Experimental Forest, Puerto Rico - flux4day.12C.oxic.44.000.172 | ecosystem: Environmental > Terrestrial > Soil >... | reverse complement strand
GTAACCTACCGGTGAGCACAGCTCGATCGACTGAAATCCCCCAGCAGCAAGCACCTTGATGGTGCCGGGAAAATCCTTGGCGATCATTTCCCGGACCGGCCACGTCTGGCATCCAATCGGCAGGCCCAACGGATTTGCCCGCAGCTCCAGCGCGCCCGCGCAGAGCGCGCCAGCCACTGCAGCGTGTTTCGTAGTACTTCTCACGAACTCTCTTCTCGTCATGACGGACATTTGTCCCTCCAGACAGGGTTCCAAGATACACCTCCTCTCGCGCTCCGGCGAAGTATGTTCGTTAGCGAGATCGTAAATCCCATAATCGGACGACGGCGGTCGGATAAGGGTGCCTGCCTTGCACCTAATCGCAAGACGGCAAGGAACTTACAGCGCCATACGCTAAGGCATCCGAGCTGCCTCGAAACCGTGGTCGAGAGAAGGCTGATCCATGCGCAATTGTCTAAACGACATTCGCTTTGCTCTGCGGACGCTTGCGAAAAATCCCGGCTTCGCGGTCCTCGGAATGGTGACCCTCGCCCTCGGTATGGCCGCAAACACCACCGTTTTCAGCGTCGTCAACGGTTTTCTGCTTCGGCCTCTTCCCGTGCCACATCCCGAGCAGATTACGGTGCTCGCACTGAAGCAATCCTCCGTCGCCGGCACCTATCGCTTCTCCTACCCCACTTACGAAGATTTGCGCAACCAAACGGACTCCTTTCGTGACCTCTTCGCTTATCGGGTATCGCTAAGCGCGCTCACCGTGGACCACAAATCCGACCACTGCTTGATCAGTCGGGTTAGCAATAATTATTTCACATCGCTCGAGGTCAAGCCCGCCTATGGGCGACTCATCCTTCCGAGCGAGGGCCGCGTTCCCGGCGGCGATCCCATCCTTGTTCTCGGGTACTCCTACTGGCGCAGGAGATTTGCTGGCGATCCCAAGATTGTCGGCCAAAGAGTGCAATTAAACGACCGCCCCTTCACGGTGGTCGGAGTCGCTTCACGCGAATTCCACGGTACGTATCCGGTTATGGATATGGATGCCTATGTACCGTTGAGCGCGGAAACCGGTGAGGATCCGGACAATCCGGCAGAGAGAATCTGGACCAGCCGCGGCTATCGTAGCCTTACCGTCATGGGTCGGCTCAAACCCGGCGTGACCATCAAGCAAGCGCAAACTTCGCTCCCTGTCGTCGCGGATCGCATTGCCGAGGCTCATCCGGACACCGAGAAGGGGATGAGCGTCGAGCTCTACCCGGAAAGGCTGGCGCGGCCTGAGCCAGATGCGGCAAACCCCATTCCCGCTACCTCGATTGCTTTTATGTCCCTGGCTCTGCTGGTCCTTTTGGTTGCTTGTTTCAATATCGCCAACGTTCTCCTGGTGCGCGCGACAGTCCGCCAGCGCGAAATGGCCATTCGCGCCGCACTGGGTGCAGGCCGGGGTCGCCTGATCCGGCAGTATTTGACGGAAAGTCTCCTGCTGGCGCTTTTGGGCGGTGGTGCAGGACTGGTGCTCGCGTCCTGGGCTTCCGCGTTCCTAAGTTCGCTTTCTCTTGGCACGGATCTACCCTTGAGACTGGATTTTCGGCCTGACGCGCGGGTCTACCTTTTCGCCTTCGTTGCGGTTTTGTTTACGGGCTTGTTTGTGGGGATGATGCCGGCTTTGCGTGCCGCTCGCGCGAATGTTAGTGCGGTCCTTCATGAAGCGGGGCGCGGGTCGTCGTCCGGCCCACGCCGTCAATTCGCAAGAAGCGTCCTGGTTGTTGCGCAGGTGGCGGGTTCCCTCGTGCTGCTGATCGTAGCTGGTCTTTTCATCCGCAGTCTCGACAAGGCCGAGAAAATGAATCTTGGCTTCAATCCCGACCATGTGCTTGATCTCGCAGTGGACGTCGAGCAAGTGGGGTACAAAGAACCTCGGGCTCGCGAAGCCTACCGCGATATCGACAACCGAATTCGCGCCCTTCCCGGCGTCGAGTCCGTCGCCGAAGCCTTCACCGTTCCCTTGGGCTACGTGGGTGCCGATGACCGCATTTGGATTCAAGAACATCCCTACGTGGCTGGCCAGCAGCCTGAAGAGATTGCCTTTAACCAGATCACTCCGGCTTACTTCGACACATTGCAAATGCCGCTCCTCGGCGGCCGCAAGTTCTCCGATGCCGACGCCGAAAAAGCTCCGCCGGTTGCCATCATCAACGAAACCATGGCCAAGAAGTTCTGGCCCAACGAGGATGCACTTGGCAAACATTTCGGCACCAAAGGCGCCAGTGGCCCGTTCATGGAGGTCGTCGGCATCGTTCATGACGCGAAGTGTCAGAGCCTGGTAGAGGACCCTCGAGCTTTCTACTATGTGCCTTTTGAGCAAAGTTATAATTCCTTGCGCACCATCCATGTGCGCACAAGCGTGCCTCCTGAGTCTCTGGCTCTCCAGATTCAGTCGGTCATCCACGAAGCCGTTCCCGATGTGCCCATCACCCAAGTAAAAACCATGAACGAAGCCCTCCAGGGCGCCAACGGTTTCTTTCTTTTCCGATTTGGGGCGCAGCTGACCTCAACAATGGGTCTTCTCGGTTTGATTCTTGCGGTCGTTGGAATTTACAGCGTAGTTTCCTACGCGGCCACGCAGCGCACGCAAGAAATCGGTATACGCGTGGCTATGGGCGCTTCTCCCGAGGACATCCTCAAAATGGTTTTGCGCCAGGGGCTGACCGTGGTGGGTGTCGGTCTGGCGGTGGGCTTGGTTCTGGCGTTGGCAGGTACGCGAGTGTTGAGCGGGCTTATCGTCGGCATTAAGCCGACCGATCCCCTAACCTTCGCGGTCGTCGTTTGCCTGCTCACCGCGATTGCCCTTTTTGCGTGTTGGGTTCCTGCGCACCGCGCCACTCGCATCGATCCGCTCACAGCCCTGCACTACGAGTGAACATGGTTCGACGAACAACAAACGAAATCATCTTGTTAAACCAAGGCAAAACCGCATGGAGGGTCGGGTCCGGGCGGACCCGCTCCCTCTGCGCGTTTTGTCGTCTTCGGGTGCGTTAAACCCCAGGGAGGTCTTTCGAGCCACGGTTTTAGCAGTCGAATGAAAGGCCGACCATCGCCGTTTTTCAAAACAGCTTCCCGATTACCAAGCATTTTGGCGCCCGCTCCATCGAGATGGGTTGCACGTCTGCCGCGCTTGGTCTTTCATTTCACCATCGCGGCCGCAGCGGTTTATTACCTTGCAAGCCGGGTGCTCCTTGTAATGGTTGGGCACGTCGGTCCGTGTAGGCTGCTCTACGGCGAACTTGTGTTCCTCTTTATATTCGCGGTCATGCGGGTCTCTGCTCTGGGGCCCGCCCATTTTTCCGTTGCCACCTACGTCACCGGACCCATTGGCCACACCTTTCTGGTGGGACCCTCGATGGTGCTTCCCGTGCGGCGTTTTGCCGTAGCGAGAATGGACATGAATGGGAACCGCTACGGATTCGATGCCCTAGATGCTCCGGAGTGGCCCGCCGTCGTTGCTCGGCCACAGGATCCCTCGCTACGTTCGAGCTGACGGACGGCCTAACTTAAGCAGCTCGTTTAGTGCAACTGCGAAACGTGCGATACGTTGCATGGTGAGCCGTCGAAAGGTACGAGTCATTGTATAATCCGAGGTTGCTTAATCCTCACCTGGAGGCCATATGTCGGAGCCAAGCTATGAAGAACTCAAGGCCCGCGTCGCCGAATTGGAAAAGAAAGGCGTTAGCCGCCGGACCGGCTCGCTCGAATTTCGCGTGGGTGAAAAAGGCGGTGTCAGTGTCTATGGCCTTGGGCGCTTTCCCGTGACCCTGTATTACGAGCAATGGATCCGGCTTCTCGATGCGTCTTCCGACCTGCGCAAATTCCTGGAAGAAAACAAGGCGGAAGGCAAGCTGAAGCTTAAAGAGCGATAGCTTCGATCTGAAGCAGCGGCTTCTCGACGAACCACAGTGTTAGCGCCTTCTCTCGTCCTTCTTCGAGCCGAAAGCTTCCTATTTTCAGTGTGGCCACAGAAAACAGTGGTGCCCCTCGGGGGAGAGGGCCCCGGGCGTCTGTGGGGGTAGGCGCCCGGAGCCGAGGCGAGTACTACAGGGGGGAAGCGAAAGTCCCTTCAAAAACAAACCCCGCGTGCTTATTTCGAAGACTGTGCCACCAGTAAACAGAGCCGGCGCAATTCCTCGTAGGTAAAGACGACTTTCTGGCCCTTGTCGTCGTTCTCTAGGTGACCCAAACCGGAGGCTCGGGAGTAGCGGCGAAGCTCCGATTCCGGCAGTCCCAAGAGCACCGCCGCCCGACGCTCGTCAATTCGATCTTGCATGTGTCCGTTCATGTCAAAGGCTAGGCCTCCAAACGCCTTGGCCAGGCCCAACCGGGATGAACGAGAGCAAGCGAGAGGCCAAAACACGTAGCCTGCTAAGTCTTTAGTTCTCAATGGGAAAGCAGGGGGTTTCGCGTGGCTGTCTCTTTTTTTGCACTTTCCATGCCCAGTGGAACCCATCGTGTGCGGAAAATTTCCCGCCGGGCAGAAAACCAAATAAGTGTCGGTCGGGTGATTGCTTCGGTAGGTGTACTCCAATGAGCTAGGGCAGCCAGGGCAGGGCGCTGAGATCGACGTTTCCGCCCGAGAAGATGACGCCGAGCTTGGGCAGGGTGCCGTCAGGGCGAGGCGGCAGGTTGAGAGACTTCACGGCGCCAGGTTTAAGCAGGGGAGCAAGCGCGACGGAGCTCGAGGGCTCGATGATGATTTTCATGCGCTCCCAGACCAGGCGGGCGGTGGCAATAATTTCTTCTTCGGTGACGAGCAGGATGCGGTCCACATGCTTGCGCAGGATCGCGAACGTGCGCGGGGAAAGCGAAGCGCGCAACCCGTCGGCGATAGTGTCGCTCGACTCGATGGATTGCAGCATTCCGGTCGTGAGAGAACGGTAGGCGTCGTCGGCGCGGGCAGGCTCGCAGCCAATGATTCGAATGTCCTTTCGAATTCCTTTTGCGCCGAGGCAGGTTCCGCTGAGTAGTCCGCCACCGCTGACGGGAGCGAATACGGCGTCAAGGTCCGGTATTTCTTCGAGAAACTCCTTGGCGGCTGTGGCTTGGCCAGCGATGATGCGGTCGTCGTCATACGGATGAACGAGATAGGCGCCGGTCTCCGCCTGCACCCGGTCACAGATCTCCTTTCGCGACGAAACCTTGGGCTCACAAAAGGTGACCTTGCCGCCGTAGGCTTCGATGGCCTGGATTTTCACTTTCGGCGCGTTTTTCGGCATGACGATGTAGGCGGGCACGCCGCGCCAGGCTGCGGCACAGGCCACTGCCGCACCGTGATTGCCGCTCGACTGCGTAACGATACCGTGGGCGGCTTGCTCGGAAGAAAGCGACAGAATGGAGTTCGCGGCGCCACGAATCTTGAAGGAGCCGGTCTTCTGGAGGTTCTCGCATTTGAAGAAGAAATGGGCTCCGGCCAGCGTGTTAAGGGAAGTTGAAGTGAGAATGGGCGTGCGGTGAATCCGCGGGGCGATGAGAGCATGCGCCTGGGAAATGGTCTCCCAGGCCGGCGGCTGATAATTCGCGGCCTCGAACGAAACAGCTGTGCTCATGAGACTCCCTCTCTAAAGAAGCTCAATTTTGGCTACTCGTTCAGCTTTATTGCCAGACGCCGTGTTTAGCGCAATTTCCTGTCAAGCAAAAGAGGCATTATGGCCTAGTGGGGAAAGGAGTGAACGCCGCGCTTTACCTTGCATGGAATAGATAGAAGCCGGGTCCGACGCGCATGCTGTGATGCCAGGCGATCGGAAAGGCCCACCACACGATGGAGCCGAGAACCGCTTGCCACATGGTAAGCGGAAGAATGTTGCGTTGCTCAGCGAACAACCAGGCCATTAAGGCGCCGCCGATCAGAGTGAGGGGGACGAGGACGGGATTGGGCCAGTGGAGCAAGGCAAAGAGCGCGCCGGCGAGCAGAGAAACCGTAACCGGGCTGGATACGGCGGCGAGGAGACGATTGGTGACCAGAGAATTTAAGCCGACCTGTTGCAACAAACAGAAGGACATGTAGCCGAAGAAGCGCCTGGGAACGAGAACGTGATGGAGCGAGTGACGCGCGCCGCCAAGAAACAAACCGGTAACGGCGATCGCGATGGCGCAGGGGAAAAAGATGAGTGACGAGCGTTTCGTTGCGTTCCACAAGTTGTCAGCACGCCATCCAAGCGATTGCGGCGTGTCCTTATTCGCCCCGAAGCTGGCTATCAGCCAAACGGGGAACACCATCCACGAGTATCGAGAGACATCCTGCAGCCGCCAGATGAACCACCCGGCAAAGGCGGTGAAGGCAAAAGCTTCGATGAGCGGCAGGAGACTTGAAGTTTTTTGCGTCATCGCGCGGCTAGTCCCTGAGATTTTCTTCCCCGGGATGGCTCAGATCGAGAAGCTGCAGGGCGCTTTCGAAGAGCTGGTCGATTTCTTTTTCGCTGACTTCCTGGGGGGCAAGGAAGGCGTGAAGATCGAAGTCGGGAAAACCGCGCGTGGTGACGCGCGCGGGAAGAAGCTCGCGCAAGCGGCGGGAATCGACTGAGCCTAGCTGGCAAATCTCCTCGAAGACCACGCGACGCAGAGGATCCTGAAAAACGCTGGGATCAAGCAACCGGCAGATTTCGCCGCGCGTTCCCCCCTTAATCAGGACTGAACACAAGAAGCGGAGGGTATTTCTTTCAAGTAAAGTTCGACTCGCCGGTTCAGATGTAGCCATAAACTCAATCTTGCTTCGCGCTTGCCGGGGCAACGTGCTGCCGGATGAGCGCTTCAACTCGCGACCACGCAGCGGGGTTGCAAGCAATCTGCGTGTGCGTCTTCGCAAAGCTCCAATCGTACCAAGGGTATTCGGGACAATAAATGGGGTGTTCCTTGTATTCGAAACAAAAAGTTCGCAGGGATTTCTGAGCGATCGGCAGCGCGGATTTCCCCGCGCCCATGGTCCATGCCGTCGGGTGGATCGCAATTCGCTCGGCGAGCGATGTAGGGAGGAATCACACGATCATCCACGCCGAAGCGCCTCACGCTGAACAGCAAGAAGAACGAGAATCCTGTTCTTCTCGAATTTGCGGGCAAGCTCGACCATTGCCGAACCGCCCCGACTGTGACTATAAAGAATGATGCGCGCCTGCCGGTTCTGATCTTCTGAGAGCATCCCGGACCGATCGGCGCCCAATTGTGTGAGCATCGCCTGGATGGCTCTTTCGCGAGGGCCATGCTCGGAGGTTTGGGCGCGCACACTGACGGGACCTTCGGTCCGGAGATGCTCGGCAAGTTTCACTTCGCTGCGGATGGGATCGTCATGCTTCACTACGCCTCCGACGAAGCCAACAACGATCAGCTATCACGATAAATGAGATGATGGTCTTTCGAATGGGGTTGCGCTGAGGCGGGGAAATGGAGCCAAAACATAACGTGGTCATTCTCGGCGGAGGATTTGGCGGACTTGCGGCCGCGCAGAAACTGAAGCGGGTGCCAGTGCAGGTCACGCTGATCGACCGCAGGAATTTCCATTTGTTTCAGCCCCTGCTGTATCAGGTGGCTACCGGGTCGCTTTCCCCTGGACAAATTGCAGCGCCGCTGCGGAGCGTGTTGCGACGACAGAAAAATGCTTGGGTGCTTCTCGGCGAGGCAGTGGATGTGGATCCCGAAGCGAAGCGTGTGATCCTGCGCGACGGGGACACGTACGCGTACGATTCGTTGATCGTGGCCACCGGTTCGCAAACGTCCTACTACGGAAATGATTCGTGGCGGGAATGGGCGCCGAGCCTGAAGTCGGTCGAAGAAGCCACGGCCATCCGGCACAAGATTCTGTATGCGTTCGAACGTGCCGAGCGAGCAGCGACGCCAGAGGAGGCGCGCGCCTGGTTGACGTTTGTCATCGTCGGGGCGGGGGCCACCGGGCTAGAGCTTTCCGGTGCGCTTGCGGAAATTGCACGGGAGACGCTGCGGCACGACTTTCGGAAGATTCGACCCCAGGAGGCGCGCATCCTGTTGCTGGAAGGCGCGCCGCGGGTGCTGGGGGGATATCCGGAGGACTTGTCGGGGAAAGCAGAGAAACTGCTCACGCAGCTGGGCGTGGAAGTCATCAAAGGGGTGATGGTAACTCAAATTGCCGCGGAAGGCGTAACGTTCAAGCGCGGGGAATCCACGGAGTCGCTTGCTGCAAGGACGGTGTTGTGGGCCGGCGGAGTGACGAGCACGCCTTTCGGCGAAAGACTTGCGCAGCGCACCAAAGCGGAAACCGACCGCAGCGGGCGCATTAAGGTCAAGCGAGACCTGACCATTCCGAATTACCCGGACGTCTTTATTATTGGCGATCTGGCTCATGCCGAAGACGAAAAGGGGCAGCCGTTGCCGGGAGTTGCGCAAGTGGCCATGCAGGGCGGAGCCTATGCGGCGAAGACAATTCGAGCGCGCCTGGAAGGGAAGCCGCTGGTTCGCCCGTTTCATTATTTCAACAAAGGCGACCTGGCGGTCATCGGACGAGCTGCGGCGGTCGCCAATATTTTTGGGGTGCATATCTCCGGATGGCCCGCCTGGCTCATCTGGCTTTTTGTCCACCTGATGTACATCGTAGAATTCCAAAGCCGCGTGCTGGTTTTCATTCAATGGGGGTTCGAGTATCTGACGTTCAGCCGGGGCGCACGGCTGATTACGGGCACCGCAGCTACCGACTCGGTGATGAAAGTGGAAGCGCTAGGAGATCGTGGCGACGGCAGATAAGTGTTCTTTAGAAGCTGAGCCTCGTGCCCAACTGAATCTGACGCGCGCCAGTGCTAAAGTCCGCCCGCAACGTTTGCGAAGCGGAGTGGCCGAAGACGGTTGTGTCGGCCAGAAGATTGTCGGGCTGAGCAAACTGCACGCGGTTGAAGAGATTGTAGAATTCAAAACGCACGTCGAGTTTCCGACCTGCTTACCCAGGACCACATCGAAGTTGTTGATGCCAGGTCCGCGAAAGTGATTGCGGCCCAGATTGCCGGCAGAACCAAAGGGTGCAATGGAGACCAGGGCGATCGAGGGACCGGTTTGCGTGCGCGGATCGGAGCTCGGCGGGATGGTCACTCCGGTGTTCAAATTCGGCCGCGAAACGAGCCCGGCGTGCTGGGTATCCTCGGGCGTGAAAATATCAAACGGCAGGCCGCTAGAAAACGTCGTAATTCCGGAGACGGACCAGCCGCGAATCAGCGCACCGGCAACGCCTCCGGGCGAGTGGTCGTTGGCGCGCCCGAGAGGAAGCTGCCAAGAGTAGTTCACAACCAGACGATGCGTGACGTCGAATTCGGAGTTGCCGCGCTCGGCGCGCAAGTCGAAAGAGTCTCTCGGATAGGGCGGGAAGAGAATGTTGTTGGTGATGGGAATGAGCGGATCTGCCCCGTCATCAATGGCCTGCGAATAGGTGTAGGCTCCTTGCAGCGAGAAGCCGTGTGAAAGGCGTTTGGTGATGTTTAGTCGAAGGGCGTGATAGATGGAGGTTCGCAAGGGAGCTTCGCAGAGGCGGATTACCGAGAAACGCGAGACCAAAAAAAAACTTACAATTCGAATTCAAACTTGCGGAAACGGCGTTCGAGTTCCCATTGCTGCGCCGCTTTTTCGCTGGACTCCAGGAAAGCAGCGCACGACCTAGAGGCCTTGTCATTTCCCAGAGAGTCTTTCGCGCAAGCAGGTACGACCGCCGTGAAGTTGTCGGGCGCGCGCCACAGGCTTTCGCCGGGGAGAAAACTGTGCTCGATGCTTGTGCGCACGATCTGCTTTAGATCGCGGTAGTTGAGTCCATACGTTTGCACTGCTCGCACATATTCGTGAGTCAGGTCGATGCGCGAGACGCCTTCGTCGTCGGTCGAAGGCGCGACAGGCACGCCGAATTGGCGATACAGCGGAAAGGGATGATCTTTTCCGCTTATGCCGAGGATTAGATCGTTACTGGTGAAACTGATTTCCACCATGATGTGTCGTCGCGCCATTTCCTTCAGCAATTCGTGAGGGCGATCTTCGTACATCACGTCTACGCCGTGTCCGATGCGCTCGGCCTTGGCTTCTTCGACGGCGAGGTGAATGTGGCAACAGAGGCCTTCATAGGGCACGAGGCCGGGGGCCAATTCGCCTGCGTGCAGGGTCAAGTGAATCTTTGGGTAAAATTTGTGCAGAAACGCAATCATGCGCATGTGCAGCGTGTAATCGGACATGGAAATGTATCCGTCCTCAGGCATGACAAAATTGACGCCCACGAAGCGCGGATCAGACATGGCCGTTTCAAAGCAAAGCAGCGATTGCGCAAACACCTGCTGCTTGGGAAAGCCGCGTAGCACTTGACAGAGATAACGAATCTGGACGCGGCAAGCCGAGGCGCCGTCCGGTTCTCCGCAATGTTCGCGCTTTTGGCGAAGGGCTTCCGCCTCGTTCATCGCGTTCGTTGCCGTAGCGACTTCGTCGCGCAAGCCGTGCGCCATCAGTCCGTCCCGAAACTGGGCAAAGTCTTGCTGCCAGCCGATTTCTGACGCGATGGCGGCGGCGTGGGCAAATTCCGGCGTATGCATCAATTCGAGATATTGTTCGTTCTGCGCGTTCGCGCGAACGGCGACTTCGTCGAGCCACTCGCCCAAGTGACGATGATCGGTGCCGCCAAACTTTGCGAACGTATCGAAGAAGTGGTCGTGTCCCGTTACGCCGGGAGAAGGAACGAAACCGCGCATGGAGAAGGCGTCGATCAGCGCGTCGAAGAGATGCTGATCCTCGTAAGCGTGGGCTGCGGCGACCTTGCCGCTTCCGCAGTTTGCTTCGGAGGAATCCTTTTCGGACCGAGCTGGCGGTTTCGCGAACGAAAGAGATGCAAGGTTCACGCACAGATGATCTTCCGCCGCGGCACGGATCCAGGATTCCGCATACACGGCGCCGCTCAAATGATTGTGCAGGTCCGCGCCCTTGGGCATTTTCTTGAGGAAGTTGCGGAGTTCCAGGGGATTTGTTCGCGCGGCTTCGAAGCTGAGCGTACCGCGACGGTCGCCTTCGCCCGGGGCCGCGGCGGGATGCCGGGTTTTCGTTTGCGCGCAGGCCCCGGGGGCGCAAAGGAGCAGAACGCCGCCCAGGCAGACCGTTAACAAGAGGAGTTGGAATGAATCACTGGAACCAGTCCTTGGGAGTCCCGTCATGTTCGTTTCCTCTTGCACTTCCTGAAGCGCGGCAGAATTCCAATGGGTGACAGCCCTCTTCGATGTACACTCTCGCTCGCGAGGCACAGCATATCAGGAGACGGGGAGAGATTCCGCTCGGTTGAACGCATTTTTCACGTCAAGGAAAACCAGACCACCGTGCGCCGCGAGTTGCTCGCGGGTCTGACGACTTTCATGACCATGGCTTACGTCGTGATCGTGAATCCGCAAATTCTTGCGGAGAGCCGGATGCCCGTCGACGGAGTGCTGTTCGCCACTTGCATTTCCTCCGCGGTGGCAACGCTGGTTATGGACTCTGGGCGAATTACCTGATTGCCCTCGCTCCTGGAATGTCGTTGAACGCTTACTTCACCTATTCCATTGTTCTTGGCCGCGGCGTGCCATGGAAGACAGCGCTCGGAGTAGTATTTCTCTCTGGAGTCTTGCTTACGCTGAGCAACATTCGCGAGCAGGTCGTCAACGCCATACCGGATTGCCTCAAGCACGGAACAGCCGCCGGCATCGGCTTGTTTATCGCGTTTATCGGCTTGCGCAACGCAAAGATGATCATGGCTAATCCCGCTACGTAGGTCGGGTTTGGAAGGATTTCCGATCCGGAGGTCCTGCTTGCGGCCACGGGTCTTGTACTGATTTCCATTCTCATGGCTCCACGGTTCAGCAGCGCGATTCCCTTGGGAATCGTCGCGATCACTCTCGCGGGCATTTCGCTCGGGCTCAGTCATTGGCCGACTCGCTTATTTTCTCTGCCACATCCTTCCGGTACTTTTCTGCAACTCGATTTGCGAGCGACCGCAAAAATCGGCCTCGGCGAGCTGATCACTGTCTCTCTTGGGGCTCGGCTGGAGTGAGCATAAACCGCGTGTAAAGTTTGGATCTGGGCAGCCAACGGATAGGGAGGAAGCGCGCCTCAAGAAGCTGGCGGGCAAGGTTGGAGGCCTCCTGACAAAGACCACCTGGAGGCCGAGTTGCAGCACAGCCGAATTGAGCTAATGTTTTCTCTCGTTTCCCCGTTCAAGGGCAGCCGGCTTTTTGCCACCGGACGGAGGCGGAATACTGGTGTTGACCGGGACCACCGGACCCAGTGCTGAAAGCGGCTTATCAAATTCCGAGCTGTTGCCCACCACGAGCACCGGGAACTGTTCCTTGTGCAGGTACTTGGCGGCAACCCGCGCCACATCCGCGATCGTAACCTTCTCCACGCCGGCACGGTACCGCTCCAGAAAATCCGCGGTATAGCCGTAGAACTCGTAAGCCATTCGCTCGCGCAAGACTTTTTCCGGGGTGTCGAAGTTAAAAATGAAGGAATTCAGGATGGCGTCTTTCGCCCGTTTCATTTCCGCTTCATCGATCGGATGTTTCTGCACATCGTCAATGACCTGGTAAAGCGCTTGTAAGGCCTCGACAGTGGTCCCACTTTTAGTGCCCAGACGCATCTGGAGAAGGCCAGGGTGATCAAAGGCGGTGCCAATGCCGCCGCCTACCGCATAGGCCAGCCCGCGCCTTGTGCGGATGTCCTGAAACAAACGCGAGGAAAAACCTCCGCCAAATGCATAATTGAAGACTTCGATTGCGTAATAGTCGGGATTGTCACGCGTCGTGCCTAGCCCCACCATGCGAATGTTGGACTGGTTCACGTCTTTCTTATCCACCAGGTAATACGCGGGCTGGGCAGGATGAAATTCAATATGCGGGTTCCGCCAGGCCGGGCCTTTGGCCCAGGAGCCAAATGCCTGCCGCAGGCGCGCCTCCATCTGCGCCAAATCAAAGTCACCCGTTATTCCAAGAATGATGTAGTTGGGATAAAGATGCTGCTTGTGCCAGCTCATCAAGTCCTGTTGCTGGACGGCGGCGATGCTGGAATATTCGGGCTCGCGGACATAAGGGTTGTCAGCCCCGTAGGCGAGTTTGGCCGCTTGCCGCGCGGCAATCTGCAAGGGATTGTCGTTGCGTCGGGAAATCGCATCAATGGCTTCCTTCTGCGCCAAGTCGAGTTTGTCGGGGCGAAAGGCCGGATCGCGAAGCACATCCAGGAAGACCTTGAACACGTCGTCGAGATCTTCCTTGAGGCAAGACCATCCAATTGTCGTTGAGTCGGTGCCGCCGCCCGTTTCCACTCTGGCTGCGCGGGCTTCCAGGAAATCGTCCAGCTGATCGCCGGTCTGGTTCTTGGTGCCGCCCGTGCGCCAGGTTTCACCATAAAGCTGAACCAAACCGGCCTTGTTGGCGGGTTCTTCCCGCGATCCTCCGCGGATCCGAGCGATGCCATCGATCAGAGGCAATTCATGGTCTTCGGTTAGAAAGATAACCATCCCATTCTGCAGCTCGATACGTTTGGGCTCTTTTGGACGGAAGGTCGGCAAAGTGGGAATTGGAATCTGCTTCCAGTCGGTGACTTGTGCAGCCGCGGCCGATACAAACATCACTGCACCGGCGATCACAGTTAGAATAAGAAGAGAAAGGGTTTTCACTGGGCATCTCCCTTGCCGTCGCCGGTCTCGACGGCGGTTTCGATGATGCCCACTGTGCGGTTCTCCTGAGTGAAAGTCTGATTCGCGACCCTTCGGATATCTTCTTTGCCGACCTTCTCCAGACGGTCCACTGAGCGAAATAGCTCCCGCCAGTCGCCATAGCGCGCTTGGTAAAACGCCAGCTGCTGAGCCAAACCCGCATTATCGGAGAGTCCGCGTACCAGAGTTGCTCTGGCCCGCGTCTTTATCATCTTCAGCTCCTCGTCAGTGACGTCTTCTTTTTTCAGCCGCTCAATTTCTGCTCGGATCGCCTGCTCCATCTCCTCGGGTTTGTGGCCTGGAATCGGAAACGCATAGAAGGCGAACAGGTGCGGATACTTGTTGCCCGGCAGACCGGTAAAGCCGGCAGAGTCGGAGGCGATCTTTTTGTCGCGCACGAGCGCGCGGTAGAGACGCGACGTGCGTCCATTGGACATCAGGTCGGCGATGGCGTCATACACGGCATCGTCTTTGCTTAGGTAATCAGGTCTGTGATAGCCCTCGATGTAGAGGGGCTGCGACATCTCCTGCAGCACCACGCGGCGCTCAGATTTCTGCGGCGGCTCGACCGTGTTCCGCTCGTCCGGCTTGCCATGCGCAGGAAGGCGGCCGAGGTACTTTTCGATGATGGGCATCGCCTCCGCAGGTTTCACATTTCCTGCCAACCCGATCACCATATTCGAGGGAACGTAATATTCCTGAAAAAACTTGTCGGCATCGGTCGCGGAAAAAGAATTCAGGTCGGACATCCAGCCCACGGTGGGGCGGTGATATTCGCTGGCCTGAAACGCCGCCGTCTGGAATTGCTCGAGCAGCCGCCCGATTGGATTGCTGTCGGTGCGCATGCGACGCTCCTCGATGACTACGTTGCGCTCGTCGTAGAATTGGCGCATTACGGGTTGTAGAAAGCGTTCCGATTCCAGATAAGCCCAAAGCTCGAGGCGATTCGCCGGAAACGAATAGTGGTAGGCGGTCTCGTCGTGATTGGTAAAGGCGTTCATGCCCTCGCCGCCTTCCGCCTCCACAATCTGTCCAAACTCATTCGGTTTCACGTACTTGTTGGCTTCCGCAATTGCGTCTCTCCAGGCTTTCTCGAGTTGCTTCAGCTTCGACTCATCGCGATCCAGTCGCTTGTCACGCTCGCGCAGATAGATCGAATAGGCCTCCTCCACCTTCTGGAGAGCAACCTTCTCGGCGGCGTAGTTGGTGGTGCCGATCTTCTCGGTTCCCTTAAAAGCCATATGCTCGAACATGTGCGCGAGTCCAGTTTTGTTCAATGGATCCTGGACCGAGCCGACATCGACGTGCGTGAAAAAGGAAAACACCGGTGCTTCCGGGCGTTCGTAAATGACTACCGTCAGCCCATTCGGCAGCTTGTTGAGCGTCGCGTGCTTTTCGAATGTCGCCAGATCTTGAGCCACGGCCAAGGTGGGCAGCAAGAACAAAACGGCTAGAATGCGGATGCGGTGAGAGTTCATCGGACCTCCACTAGCGTCAGATCATCAAAATGACAGAAAGGAATCGAGGTTACAGCATAGTCGATAACGTCTCGCTTTGTGAATCCGGCAGCGGAATAGAAAATGTTGTCCAGATTGGAGAGCCCTAAATTTTTTCCGCCGAAATAAACTCGGCCTTTCCCGCTCGGTACGGCCAAACTCACGACAGGTTGACCTTTGATGGTTGACACACAACAACAGAGAGATTCGGAACAATGGTCACCTCCGTTGCGATCAATACATGTAAGACCAGATACTCTCGCTCGATACAGGGGAGGATGGCGACAAGCACTACTCGGTGAGTGCGTTCACGGATCGCGCCGACTATTCCATTATGGACGCGCGCTTGCGGCAAAAAGAGAACCTTGCGCCTCCCGCCGAGCAACGGCAGGGCGCATCCTCGAGATGCCAAGCGGATCGTGATACGTGGCAGTGTTAAATGAGAGATCAGAAAGGCGGGACCTGGTGATCCAGATGGCGGCCGATGGATCGCCAGTCATTCAGGTTCTCCGACGAGGGCGGCAAAGTGGTGAGCCAGCTGCCAACCGAGTAAGCGCCAAAGATGCAGCACCTTCCGGTGGGCGCACTTCTCGC
>Ga0182034_10000676_pt1 | contig 15840 bp, 14 predicted proteins | sample flu12Cox44000172_FD_125972 | JGI IMG/M metagenome (GOLD analysis project Ga0182034, IMG submission 125972) | Lab enrichment of tropical soil microbial communities from Luquillo Experimental Forest, Puerto Rico - flux4day.12C.oxic.44.000.172 | ecosystem: Environmental > Terrestrial > Soil >... | reverse complement strand
GAAAGTGCGGGTCGCTTTTTGCACCTAGCCAGTGAAGACAGGTCTATTCACCGTCAGAACCTCAGTTTCCTCTTCAAGGCAAATCGCTTACCGAAACGCCGTCAATCCCCCGCGCGGCAATCCTTCTTGCGGGATGGGGGCCGGCTGTGCCGCCAAAAGCTGTGCGTCCGGGGCCCTGGTTGGCGGAGAATGTGCATGGATGACCGGAACCCAAGGGCAATACAATAGAGAAAGCCATGAAAACGAGACGATTTTTCATCCCGTTACCACTTTTCGCGCTGGCATGCAGCAGTTTCGCTCAAGTGGACCATCCGCAAATCAAGAATAAAGCCGACGCCCCATTGCGGATTACTGAGGCCCATTGCGGCCAGAACGCGCAGGGGAGCTACTGCTCCGCCGTGCTTGAATTCGGAGACACCAAGGAAACCTGGGATGGCTACGGCCTTCTCTGGACTCTAACGTTTGGGGACGGTAGCAAGGCGGCCGGCCGCCAGGATACCGACCGGAGCATCGAACCGACGGGAGACCGCAGTGGCTCTTATAAACCCAGCGGCCGTTTTTACAAACCCCGCGAGATAGTGGACATAGGGAACGCGGTGGTCGGCGGGACAGGGTTCGGGATGAAAGACCGGGACGGAAAAACACTTCGCCTTACTGATGCTCAGGTCGAAGTCGAATTTGTGGTGAACACAAACGGAACGGTATGGGGCGACAGCAAGTCACCTACCTATCTGAAGATGTTGACAAATCGTAAGGCGGCCAAAGAAGGATCCCAGAAGAAAAGCTGTTCGCAGTAGCAGTCCTGCCATTCCAATCGCTCCCAATCCGGTCACTACATCATCCAGCTGCTCCCCGTCGCAAGCGGCGATCCAGTACTTCAGCAGAAATACCGCATCTTTGTTCTTCAGGACATCTTGGCAATCTCGACTCGGCGACAGGGTGATGTGGTAAATTGGCGTCTCACTTTAGGCGGTTGGCAACGTCATCAGATTCACGTCTTAGTCAGGTAAGCAAACGCGCAGCCCTCCTGGTATCAAGCTTGATTCGACAGAGGCACGGTGTAACTGCATTGGGGTGCGAAATGAAGCTATTGTCAAAGGACGAGCTGGGACGGATGGACTCCACGAAATGAGGTCACCCGGATAGCTCCATTTCCCATCGATCCGGAGTGTCACCATGATCGACGAACTGTATGACCTGATTGGCGGAAGACAAACAGTCTGGGCGGCCACAGATTCCTTCTACCGAAGAGTCTTGGCCGATGACAGTGTCAGCCGCTTCTTTAAGGGTACCGATATGGCGCACTTGCTCGCACGCCAGAGTATGTTCATCTCCATGCTCCTCGGCGGACGCGTCGTCTATACAGGCAAAGATATTACCGCCGCCCATGCACATCCGCGGGAGCAGGGCTTGAACGATGCTCACTTCGATGCCTTTCTCAAGCACTTTCGCGCGGCGCTAGAGGAAGTGGGCGTCAAGGCTGACAAGGCGGAGAAGGTCATGAAACTCTTGGAAGGCAAGCGCGGTGCGATCCTGAACCGCTGACTTGTCTCTGGCAGCGCCAGTCATCGTCCCTGACAGTCGCGACGTGCATCCGCGTCCGGCGGAGGCCGAACCGTTCACGACTGTCAGTTATCGTGTATAGCCGAATAATTAGAGCCTGTTTTTGGACAACGGCTTATGTTTTGACCAACAGGTGAGCCTCCACAAATCGCAGGCGCTCGCTGCCGGTTAAGACCTCGCAGGTGTGATGGCCACTTTGATGACGTTGTCGCGGCGCTCGCCGAAGAGCTTGTAGGCTTCGGTGATGCGATCCAGGGAGAACCTGTGTGTCAATAACGGCTGCAAGTCCAGACGACCGCGGCGCACGAGTTCCATCAAGCGTTGCATGCGCTCTTTGCCGCCAGGGCAAAGTGTCGTGATAATTTTGTGATTACCGAGGCCAGCCGCAAACGGTTCGAGAGGAATGGAGAGCTTCCCGGAATAAACGCCAAGGCTCGACAGCGTGCCGCCCGCGCGGAGAACGCGCAGGCGCTTTCAAAGGATCTAACTGAGTTACAGTGTGTCACGCTGTTGCTTTCTCACCTCAAGCACCACCGGCCGCGCCACCGACCTGACGTCCGGATCGTAGTATTCATACACACGCGACTGGAAGGTTCGGGCACGAATCGGGTACTTCGCTCGAAGGCGGAACTTCAGTTGCACCGTCTCGCCGGCCGCGAACGCGTTGAAGTATAAAATTGCCTGAGTCGCAGTCTGACTGAATTTTTCCAGTCGTCCGCTTCGCATGCGCGACGATTTCTCCTGATACTCCTGTAGGTCCTCACTCAGCAAGTCGAATCCTGGCGGAATTCCCAGGTCCACCATTATCATGTTCGCGCTTTTCGGCAAATTGTTTCGCATCGTGGCGGTTGCCGTCACAATGTCATCCTGCGCCAGCTTCGTGCGGTCGTAGTTCACGGAAATCGACAGCGGCTCCTTTTCGCTTTCTTGCTCCCACGGAATAAAGTATTGTCCCGCGGTTTGATACCCAAGCGTCCCTTTGCCGTCGTAGCGAATCTCCACCACGTTCGTCCCGCTCCCCGCAATCTCCTTGAAGACAAATTGATGCAACAAATCATTATTCTCCGGAGTCAAGGCCAGCTTTTCCGCGGTTTTTCCATTCACCACAATCTCCACAGCGCCCCGCAAATCGGCCGTTCCTTTTTCGGTGGCTAGCAGCAGCGCGCGCAGCGCCATGATGGTCGCTTGGGTGCTGCCCCAGGCGCCGCTCGCGTCTTTTTTCGCCGTGATGTACGCTAGCGCCTTGCGCGTCACTGCTGCGGCTTGTCCCCATTTCAGCAGGGCTTGCACGGCGAGCCCGGTGGTTTCCACGCTCGCGCTCGTTCCCGTCGCGTAAACGCCCGTTTCTTCCGTGCTCCACCAGACCTGCTCATCCTTTTCCGTGCGTGCATCCAACAGCATCTGCATCAGTTGCCGCGTGAACTCGCGATCTTGTCCGGAATCCACGGCGAAATTCGCCAGCACGGCCAGCGTGTACGCGTCGGATTTTTCCGAAAGATGCTTTTGAATGTATTCACTGGCCCTTCGAACCGCAGGTCCCTGATATCCGGTATTTTCGAGCGACCATGCAATGTAGGCTGTAATTCGCAGCACATCCTTGTTGTACCGTTTCGTCGCTCCTTCATTGATGAACTGCGTATCCGGCTTCCAGCCGCCATCCGGTTGCTGCTGCGACGCGAGCCACTGCTGCGTGCGCTGAATCACGCGCGGGTCCACGTCATGCACTTTCGACATGTCGTAGAACTCCATCAGTCCATACGAGGTCAGAATCTTGTTGGCCGGGGCCTGGCCGAACCAGGAAAATCCGCCGCTATGGACCTCAAATGTCAGCAACCGCTGATATCCATTGGCAATAAATCCTTCCGCCTTTGCATGCACCTCGGGCGTGAGCTTCTTTGTCCGCTTCATGTAGTCTAGTGCCAGCACGTTCGGATACGTGCTTGAGGAGGTCTGCTCAAAACACCCGCCCGGCATCCGCAAGAGCGAATCCATCCCTTCTATGATTTGGCTCAGCGGCCCGGGATAAAGGCGTACAAAAATCTTGCTCGCCCCGTCAATCGCCGTCCGTGGAAATTCCACCTGGAGGCTCACCGCCGATTCCAGTTGACCGTTAAATACGATGTTTTGCTCCCGTCCATTCGGAACGACTTCTATTTCCCGCACCACCACGTCCGCCCGCTTCGTGCTCCCTTGCATCCGCGCGGAAAGGGTCAGCTTAAACTTCCCAATTCGTTTCGCCTCCAATGTGAATTGCGCTCCGCCTACATGCTGCGCATTCACTTGCACGGACTTCTCTCCGGAGTCATCCACCAGCGCAAACCAATCCTCGTCCTTGAGCTTCAGCTGCACTTCGCCTTTCGTATCCGTGTAGTTGTAGATGGCTACCGGCAGCGACACTTGATCTCCCTGCGTCAGCACCACCGGCAAGTCCAAATCCACAAAGAAATCTTGAAACACTTTCAAACTCGAACTTGCCGTGCCCAGCGTTCCGTTTTGCGTCGAAGCGACCATGGACATCCGCCACGTCGTGATGTTGTCCGCCAGCGGAACAGAAATCTCTGCCAATCCATTGCGGTCTGTGATGATCTCGGGATTGATGTACAGTGTCTCGGGAAAGTACGATCGCACGTGCACGTCCGCCGTTTCCTTCTTGTCGGCATCTGCCGCTGCCATGCGCGTGACTTTCCGGCCGTTCTCCCGCAGGCCCAGCAACATCATCCTGTGCATAGGCTTCGCTGCGGGAGGAGACCACGCTTGCCCGCCAACGACTCCACCCATCATGTCTCCGGCCACTCCACCCGGGGCTCCGGCCCTAACGACTACTGAATTCGCAGAAACCTCCACGCTTTCCGAGACAGATCCAATCTCCAATCGCGCCGTGATTTCTGCCCTGTCGCGTGCCTCCAATTGAAAGGTATCTTCCGCTTGCCGGAAACCCGGGCGGGTCAGCGTCACCTTGTAAATCCCCGGACGCAGCGCCGGCGCATGAAACTCCCCTGACGCGTTCGTGTGTACGGTCTGCGCGCTTGAAATCGTCAAATTTCGGATGGTTACGACTGCATCCGGAATCCCGGCGCCGCTCGCATCGATTGCCAACCCCGAAATTTCCGCGCGATTGTTGTTCGGTCCGCGGTCGTGCTCAATCTCCACACCCAGTTTGATGTTTCCATCAGCTGCGTTTGCCACGATCCGGCTCCGCCGGAAATAGAGCGTCGCTCGCAAATCGTCTCCGGTATCGAAAGCCTTGTCTGGTCCGGCGCTGCGAATCGTGTACATCGTCTTAAGGTTGTCAGAGGTAATGCGCTCGAGTTTCAGTTTCATTCCCCACGCATCGCGAAATTCCGGCTTGCCGGAATCTGCCAGCTTCCTGAACGCTTTCTCAAGGTTGTTCTCATGCGGATCGCTTGCAATCGCATGCCGCAACACACCAGCGAGCTTCTTCACGTCCTGGTGAAACTGCGCCTGGTATCGGTTCCAGTAGTCATAGTATTTGGCTTGCGGAATCTCGCGTCCGGCCTCGCCTTCGAATCGGTTCTGCCTCGCGATTTCCGTGGCCGAGAAAAGTGCGCGTGCGGCAACTTCACGTTGTGCCTCCTTTTCGTCAGAAACCGGCTCGACTACGTCCGGCAGCCCGACGGAGTGAATCTCGTACCGCGGCTTCATCGCTTCCTGCTCGAGGTAGAAGAACACTTTCGCGAATCCAGGCTTCTTTTCCGCAAGCGCAAATACCGCCTCGTCCACAATCTGCAACCCCAATGCCGCGCACACCCCCGCTCCATTTTTGTCCGTAACGTGAAACTGGATGTGCGAATCGTCACCCGGCTTGTAAACGCCCCCGTCCGCCACCGTCGCCACCTTGAGCTCATCGGCAGGTTGCACGAACACCAGCCGGTGGTCCGCCATAGGCTGTGCATTTTGGCCGAACAGGTAGGCATTCATATCCACGGTGCCCGCCAACTCGGGACCGGCCGCCAGCGTCAACTCTCCTTCGCCTTCCGTAAGGTCCAAATCTCGCGTAAGAATCGTCTGCCCGTCTTTCACCACATCGATGTAAACCGTTCCGCGCTTTTTCGTCGTCAGGATCCTCAGTCGAATCGAATCACCCGCGCGATAGATCGCCTTCTCCGCTCGCAGCAACACCTGCTCATCCCCTGCGCGAACCTCGAACGGCACTGGCGTGGAAACCTTTTCTCCCTCTTTGTCTGTCCCATCAATGTGCAGGATCTCGTCTTTCTGCGGCTTCTTCACGGTGATCACCGCGAGACCACCGGTATCCGTCTTGACGGTTTGTTCTTCACCGGACTTGGACCGCACCCTAAGTCTCGCTTCCGCGGGTGATCCGTCGGGATAGGACGCCACCAGGAACACCTGGTTTTCCAGGCCGGGAACCAGCGTCCCACCCTCCGGAATCGCCGTCAGCAAGAATGCAGATTCGCTGACCGTAATCGGCTCGCCGCGGCTCTCGGTATGCCCTGCCGTGTCTTTTACCGTTGCCTCGATCAGTACCTTTGCCGCGCCTTTGTCGGGTGGCCTCCCTGCCAGGTAACCAGGAAGCCGCAGATCGAAGTGATAGGCACCATCGTGGTCGGTTTTCCCCTCAACCGCAGCGGCGTTGAATGTCGTAACATCCATCCCTTCGGCTTTCACGGAAACTTCCGCGCCATCCAATGGCTTCCCAAAGAAATAATTTGCTTGCACCGTCCCTCTCACGTGGTCACCGGGCCGGTAGCCGTGTTTTTTCTTTCCCTCAGAAGAGCCAAAATTCAGTTCCACCTTGAATTTCGGCAGAACGTACTTGTCCACGTTCAACGTAATCTCCGCGGCATTGGCCGAGTCCGTGCCGGACGCTCCCAGGATCGCGCGCAGATGATACGTCCCCAGATTCACTTCGCTCGCCAGTGCAAAATCCGCCGCCGCGATTCCAAACTCATCCGTCGCCGTTGCCTTCTTGAAGACCTTGTTCCCGTGCGAATCCTCCACCTCAAAAACCAAATTGCGTTTTCCAGCCGCGCGATGGTCCGTACGATCCAGCGCGAGCGCCCTTACGTGAATCATCTGTCCCGGCTGATACATGGTCTTGTCGCTTGTCAGAAGAATCCCCACCTTGTCCTCTAACGAGATCCCTTGCGTGTATTCCGTTGTTCCCAGGGCCGTATCCACCGTGTAATGCAAATTGCAGTTGCCGGTAATGCCTTCAGGAAAAGAGAATTGGGCCTCCGTCGTGCCGCGACGATTCAAATGCCCGGTGAAAAGTGTTCGCCGTTCCTTTCCTTCGGCTGCTAGTGCAATGCGCACCCATCCCCGTCCGGGAATCGCATCTCCTTTCGAATCGCTAACAATCACGCGCACAGCCGCCTTGCTGCCAGCCAAATAGGTTTGCTGGCCCAGAACACGAAGCACCGGCAGTCGCAAAATCTTCGAGATGGAATCCACGCCCTCCAGCGTTTCCCCTTTGGCGTCGTCATAGCGAAACTCGTATCGCACTCGGTGCCAGACCAACTCCTCAAGCGGCACCGGCTTTTCCAACTTTAATTCCGCTCTAAACTGCGACGCCCCCTTCGCCACTTCTGCGGGCTCTTCGGTTTGCCCAAGGATGTGATTCTCAGGGTCCAGAACTGCTACGGTCAGCCGCCCCGCACCCGCTTGCGCCGCGCGATAAGGAATCACCACGCGAAGCACTCCATGGGAGTACGTCGCCCATTCACCGTCCTTGTCCGCCCCCGCAAATGTCTTCACCATGGCAGCCGTCATCAACAGAAAGAGCGCCGAAACGGCGCTCTCGAGAATTCGTCCTCGCGTCGTTTTTCGAAGGCTGGGCCACATGTGCTCCTCCTTGGCCGAGCTGGACGATGACACGTGTTATCTCCAGCGCTTAGCCTTGGAACGAACTCGATTTCAGTTCTTGCACGGATGTTTCGGGGGGTGCGGGAACCTGCCGACCTCTCACGGGCACCGCTCTATGAGATTCGGTTCCCTCTTTTGTTTCTTGAGATGTTCGACTTGGGTTGCCTAGTTGCCTACACGCGGTGTTTCTGAGCTCTGTATATCCGTCTTCCAAAAGCCATATGACTGAACTAGGTATGCCGATAGCCTCTCCACGGGCACTAGGATTTGTGCAGGTGGTCAGGCGTCAACTTTTTCCTGAGCGCCAACACGTGAGGCGAAATCCTCAATACGAAATAGGAAAAAGCCTCCCGTCACGGGGGCGCTCTTCAACATTGGCTGCGCTGCTCGAATGCTTGCCGCGAGGTCGGGCAGCCTTCACTTGCGATCGTGCGTGTTCCTAGGAGTTGAGGTACTGGCATGAAAATGGCGGCTGTCCGAGCCCGTGTTGTATCATGCCGCGGTCTTAGCCCTCGTCTGCGCCATTGCGCCAGCTTTCAATCATCCTCTCCTTTTCTGCGTCCGACCTGCCGGAGATTGGAGCCTCGCCTGTCAGGGTGTTCTTGTGCAATGACTCGATGATGCCTGAAGGGTTTTCTCGGCGATTGGTTGCTTCCACGGCGTATTTGATTCCGCTTTCAAAGGCGGCGACAAGACCAATCAGTGTCTTTTGACGCAAGCGGTGTGAATCTTTGGCATCCACAATCTGGTCCGCAATGAATTCGATTTCGATTTTTTCGACTGGCCCTATTGTGTCCAAGAACTTGTTAACGAATCCTCGACGCACATTGCCTACTAGTGATTGAACCACGCCGCTGAGGAATTCCCCGAAGCCTCTCCGCGCTTCGGCCTGCCTTTCGGGTGGCCAACTCTTTATCCGTTCTTCCAAATATGGGTTGACATTATTATTCACGGCAGCGCTCCAGCATTCGGACTAGCATAGTGTGGCGGGCCGGGCGGAATGAACCGCCAGCCTGGATTTTGGCCGGGAAGTTGACGATGCGAGAATGCTCTCACACGTGCAGCCGCCGGGTAAAGGAGACTCAGGACGGCCCGAAACCAACCGAACAACCGACGTAGCCCAGGATTTTATAGGCGTTTCCGTTGCCGCGCAGGCGGTCCATTTCAGTTTCACCGCGTGTACCGGAATTTACGGCAGTTCATGATTCGGTAGTCGTCCGGAGCAGTATCGCCGAACAACTAGAACCCGGTTTTGGACAGATGCTTGATTCTAAAGCACTTATTCGAGTTCGTTTTGCAAATCTCGTCTTGACGCGCGGCCATCGTAGCAACACGCCATTGGAAAGTCGTGCACGGGAGTGAAGCCCTGACGGGCTTACCCTGAGGGCATCTGCTTCGCTGGCAGACGCTCTATCCAACTGAGCTACCGGCGCGTCAATAAGGCCAATAGTATCACTCGGTTAGGAGCAGTTGTCTAGCAGCTTCTTCCTGCTCGTCTTCACTGTGCCCAATTTTGTGCCCACCCAGGCGCTCGATGGCGTTCTGGAGCGCATCATCCGAGGGGTGGACGTAGCGGCTAGAGACCGCCGTCGAGCTATGGCCGGCAACGCGAGCCAGCGTCCAGGGATCAGCGCCTGACTCAGCCAGCCGCGTGAGGAAAGTGCGCCTGAAGGAGTAGATGACGAACGGAGTAACCGGCGTCGCGGCAAGCGCGGCTTCGTGCTGCTTCCGGATGCTCGACGGCTCGATGTGACCGCTACGTGTCGGCGCGGGCCATACCCAACCTTCGGCCGGCTTGCTGGCAGCATGCCACCGTGATTCCAAGACTGCGCGAACACGTGGTGTCATCGGGATAGGGCGCCTCGCTGCGGCGGTTTTACCGCGCGTCACGAACAGTACGCCATAGCGGCCGTTCACCCAGGTGATCGATTCCCAGCGCAGGCGGAAGCTTTCCTCTGGACGCATCCCAGTATCAGCCAGAACCACAGCCACGGACGCCAGGGGTTCGCGGGTAGTAGCGGCGAGGTACAGCGCCTCTTCCTTCCTGGTGATGACGCGATCGCGCATGTGTTCGCCACGGAGGCCGGCCGGAGATTGCCCATTAGTCATGACTTGAGGTTCTTGATTCAATGGAAGAGGTCGAAGACAGGAATGTTGTTATGGGTTGGTGCGGCCTGGATTTGGAATGGTCGCGGTTGCGTGGGACAAGTCAACGTGGGGCAGTGGATTCGAATCCTTCGTACACTACGTGGCCTTTATGCTGGCACTCTCCAAGTTCGTCGCGCGACACCCTTACAGAAGACGGCTCGCCCGCCGGGACAGACACGCAGCGCATGAATTCTTCATAACCAGGATCGGAAAAAACAAACGCGAGGTTGATATTCTCATTCCCCGTATTCTTAAGACTGATCCAGGTGTCGGAAGGGATGAAAACAATCGCTCCGTCGTGAACGTCACGTTCTTGCGTGCCCAGCCAAACGTGCGCGATGCCTGTTTGAATCAACAGGATTTCGTCCTGACCAAGATGCTTGTGCTTCGCGATAACGCCGCCGGGAGGAATTTCCTCCGTACCTAACCACATCTTCTGCGAGCCGCCATTCTTGCGATCGATCTTGATCGTGAACTGGCCGGTCGGTATGGGAGTCTCCCTGGGCCTTCGAATGCGATGCTCGCCATCGCTTTTCTCGAGAATGAGCGGAGTTGTTTTCGTATCTCCGGCTGTTTGGGAATGTCCACCGTTCGGTGCGATTCGATACGCGCCGAAGAGTATTGTAATAAGGCCCAACATCGAGATCCAAAATCGCATAAGTTCCCTCCCAGTTGCCTCATGCGCGCGCACATTATAGCGCCGCAATGTGCGATCCGAACGCGTTAAAGCAACTGGGGAACATGGTCAACAAGCTTTGAAGGTCTTCAGGTGCCTGTTTGCATGCACCGGTTGAGACCTGTGCATACCGTGCAATCGTGCATGCATGCACACTGGTGCACATGGGCCAGCCTAACCTTCTGATGAATAAGCTCGTTGCGGGAACTAGCAGCGAAACGCGAAAGCACGGTAAAGCACGGATAGCCTAAAACGCTGTACGCTTAATCGGTAGGTCACGCAGGGGGCGATCTGGATTGACCCGACTGTTTCCTCTCGCTAATAATTGGCCTCTGTTATGCGAAACCTTCTAGCTGTTCTCGCGTGCTTTGTCCTGGTTGTCCCTGTCCTGGCGCAGCAAGATAAGTTCCCGCTTACCGCCAAAGTCATTTCTTCCGGCGAGGAGACGGTCCCAAACACCGGCGGTGTCACTAAGGTGGATACCCCTGAGCAACTACGCAAGCAGTTTCCTAACGCGCCTAAGAGCAGCACGAAACGCGTTGCGCCAGAGACGTATATCGCCACAAAAGCGGAAATTGGCGACCGTGTCTACGTGTTTAGTGGTGGAACGCTGCTCGATCCCGGCGACTATCCGGCCAGCATCGACGGCCGCACAGTGCGACTACTGACGAAAGACAAAAAGGGCAAACCTAAGGTCCTGAAACTCTACGTGCTGTCCGTGGCGGCGAAGCAGTAGGCGGTTCCGAGGACTGCGAAAAAATCGACCGTTTTTGACGCAGTGCTCACGAAGAGAAAACAGCACTCAACAAGAAGCACTTAGCGTGAGGCTCTGGCGAACCGTTTTTTTCGCAGTCTCGCGTCGCGGCCCAGTCATTGTTGCCCCTTAGAGTACTAGCAGCTAATTGTCCGATTCGGCTAATCGGGACCTGGTCAATGCAAAGAGTCACCTACTCTGTTAAGACGGCCTCCTTTGCAATCCACCAGAAAGGGCTTTGTTCGCCGTTTAGAAGTCAAGGCCGGAAGCGCACCGAGTTTGACCGAGACAGGTTTGCCTTCGAAGGCCTCAGTCTTGACCGTGTTCGGTGCAATCAGGTGAAAGTCAGCTTTCGATATTCCTGGCTCAAAATAGTCGTCGAGCGAACGTATGATGCCGTCTTTTCGACTATAGAACTGAGTCGGTGCATGCCACGGTTGGTGACCCCCGGAACTACTGAGACTGAAAACAAAATAGTGCGAGTCAAGCGTCCATTCAGCTTTTACAACCCCGAAACCGTGTTCACCATCTTCGGAAGAATAATCGAGAGCACAAAGTAAGTCGTTATCGGCCGAACGAAACTCGATGCGGCTTTCGGAATCAACATTTCCAGTTTCTTTTCCGACGGGAACAACCACCACACGTGCCCGGCCATCCGGGGCAAGATATTGGCGGCTTTTTGCGCTTGACTGGTGTAGAAGCACACCAATCCCCAAAATGACCGTTGACGCGACGATTGGAAAGAAATCTGTTTTCATCTTCGTTGGGAAGCCCAGGGATTCTCACAGAAATCATACACTGCGCATCCAGAGGCAAGCGCGAGCACCTACTGCCTCACCGACATGTTTTGCGCTGGTGAGCGGAGATGCCACTGGCTGCAAGGCAAGGTCCTTCTCATCCCATCTGGGCCAAGAAAACGCACTAGAGACGATTTACAGCGATTTCCAGAGACGGGGTGATGATAGACGTCATCCCGTCTTTTTGCGTTTAGCGGCGCTAGGGTTCCATCCCATGGCGGGCGCACCCAGGCGCACCTCGAATCCGACTGAATCGCAATGAAGTTGCGGTTCTCAACCGACATCAAGCGAGCCCGAGCGTACTCGAAACGAGACGATAACGGAACGATAACACGGGTAAGTGCTTTGTTTTGGGGTACGACCCCCTGGCCGACGCCCCGACTGACGCTGTGCCCAAAATTGTGCCCACCCACAGGCCAGCACGAGCGAGCAGGAGTTACTAGCGAGGCGAGGAATGCCGCGACAACCGAGGGTTTTCTTCACTCTCGCACACTGCTGCTATATCATGCTAAGTAATTGATTCTTCGTGAAGATAGGCTTCGCTGGCAGACGCCAAATGCCATCCATTGTGGGCGTTCCTTCTGTAGGTTTTAAGGCAAGCACCGGACATTAGCCAGATAGTATGCGGGCTGCTGCAACAGGCAACACACAAAAAAGCCCCAGGACCACTCGCCACCTGGGGCTTTATGAATCGAACGAGACTGGGTCGCCGAGGTCTTGCTCGTTCGATTCCCTTCTTGTGCAGATCCTAATCTTGCAAAAGTAGGCTGTCGCTGCCTCAGAGCAATCTCGCTTAGGCAACCACGCCCGTCGATTGCGGTCTCCTGCGCCTTCCGCGCACCACCGGGCATGTCAGGGCGGCACGATCGTCAGCCGCGACTAGGCCCCGTCGTATTGCTCCTTGCGTTGATTCCGGGTGCGGCCGGCATTCCTATTTATGTTTTTCTTGGGCGGTTTTTCGCGGGCCGCTTGCTCCAGCCGGCAAATTCCTGGACCTGTACTCGCAAGTCTTATGAGAATTGTTCGTGGGTGCGGGCAGAGACCCGGGCGGCTCAATCAATTGACATTTGCGCTTGGCGCAATCCGAAGGAAAGTCACGGCTTCCGCTTAGGGGCGGGTCTTTGCTGCTGCAACTCCTGCTGCCACGGGAGAGCCAAGCCATTGATCCGCGCGTAGCAAATCGCCTGGCCCAAATGTTCGCCCAAATGCCGGTCCACCATGAACAACGCGCCGCGTAAGGTGGTCTGTCGGTTCATCATTCTTTGCGACTTATCTCCGTCGGCGTCGCTCATTTCCAGAATGCGCCTGCGGAGGTGAGCGAAGGAACTCTTCAATTCTTCCAAAAGTTTCGGTTTGTCCTCGGCGAGAGCGAGAATGGTCAAGGTAGAATGGAGGCCCGCGGGTGAGGTGGGAAGTCCCTGATCCAGAGCTTCGAGGGCTTTGTAGTTGTCGATTACCACGTGCGCAAGCAGCCCGCCCACTGAGCGCATCCCCTCGGCCGGGCGCCAGGAGTACTTTTCCGAGGGCATGGCTTCCGCTAACGTCAAATAGCGTTGTTCGCAATACTTTAGTTCTTCGAGGAATTCCGCGCGAAAACCGGCGGTCGGAGTCGCTCCGCCTTGAGGCTTAGCAGGAGATTCGCCGTGGCCTCCTGCCGCGCCGGCACGGCTTAGAGCAGAGAGCGCGAGGGCCAGAAAAATGAGCGAGGTGCGGAGCATGATAGCCTCCTACTGTGGCAAAAGCTCATCCATACCACCAAGCCATTGTTCCTAGGTTGTTCTTTCTCAAAGGATAACGCAAACGGAACAGTATGGGGCGACCGCAAGTCACCGGAGTCATCAGATGATGCTGGAACACCGCAAACAGGCCAAAGAAGGAACGCAGTGACAGCCGCGGGTTCGTTGCCGACTATGGAATGACAACCTTTCCGCTGCCAGAAACCCTTCACTGCCTCAAGACGGAGAGTGAATTGGTGCCTCGGCACCTTAAGGAATTTTAATTTCTGTTTAAGGCCCTGCAGCCAGCCTCCGGTATATGAAGACGCCAGGGCCCACATTTTCATTTCGCCATGAGCGGCAAGATCGGGGGAATCGATGCAGGGGCAAGTGAAGTGGTTCAACAATTCAAAGGGGTACGGTTTCATAGGGCGCAATGCCGGTCCGGATGTCTTTGTCCATTACACAGCGATTATAGGAGAAGGTTATCGAACCTTGAAGGAAGGTGACGCGGTCGAGTTTGAAATTATGCAAGGGACAAATGGCCCCCAGGCCGCCAACGTCGTTGTACATCCAAACACCCGATCCGGCGGCAATTAGAGGCGCATCTCCCCCGGTTTTTCCAGTGCCCTGGTTGCGAGGATGTCCGGTCTCATTCCAGTGGGAGGCAGGGTTTTTCAAGTTCAACTTTGGCAAGGGGACAGGCTCATCGAACCCTAGAGATTCCAGGCATACCAGTCTTCGCAGCCACACGGTCGGCGACGCTTACTTTGGCTGCGACGTTATTCTGCACTACGACGGGGCAGAGATTGCCTCGGACAACGCCAAAGTGGTAGTCCTTACGGCAGATGGCCAGCGCATCGCTGCCGATTTCGATCTCGCGAAGCTTCCGTAAGACTCCTCAACTGGTGAATCAAAAATGATTCGCGCAAGGTAGCTCGTTTCGGCTCACAACAATTTCGGCAGCTCCGCCTTGTTCGTTTCTTCGCGGGGATGCCGCCCCTGTGATTTGATCCACCGCTTTAACCTCTCGATCATTAGTATATGCGTCGTCGGCCCTCCTTTCCCTTCGTCGTCTTCATCAGGCAATGTGAATTCAATTCTTGTCTGGTTCATGATGTGCATGAGGTCTTCGACTTCTTTCGGGTTGATCAGACTGCCAAACGATGCGCATGCCATCATCGCCAACATAAGTACCTTTAGCCATTTGCGCTTCATGGGATACGCTCTCAGCCAAATGTGAAATCACACGAATCGATTGAGTTCGGACGGCAAGGTTTACAGCGTTGTGCGCGTCCAGATCGCACAGTGGGCGGCTGCTATGACGAGTTATCGTGCTGGAGGAGGTCGCGGTGAGAAAGCAGGTTGCTCTAAGGCTTGCTGCGGATGATTTTGCTCGTCAACATGGGGCAGGAGAACGAACGTCGCAATCGGAATGAAAAACCACAAAGTGTCGAGGATGGCGAAAGGGTGGCTGACTCCAACTTGTGTCAGCGCGGCAAGCAGCACCAATACCGCGCAGAGCAAAACAGCCACACGGCGATTCGAGGGTGCCGCACGCATACCTGCCTAAATCATACGACATTTCAGGGATGGAACTCGGGCTGGCATTTGGAGCGCCCGGTGGAAGCGTGCAGGCAGATGCCATCGTGCGAAACATGGCCCCCGCCGAAGGCACTCGCATGGCCTTGAGAGGACAAAATCTTACTGCAAAAAGTTGATGAACAGGTGCTGCGCTTGATTGCGTGAAGCAGGACGAGCCAAGCGTGGTTGAAGGACTTTTCTCTCGGCGCCCACCCTAACCGGCCCCTTTTGATACGAAACCGCTACGCAATCGCCGCTAATTGCGTTCCTCTGTTCCCCGTTCGACGAGAAGTTGGGCACCCAAAACAGTGGGGTCGTCCATCCTCGGAGGGTGGGCGGATTGAAATGTCCGGGTGCCCGGCTCCAATCAAGCAAGCCGTGCACCAAACCTCTGATCCCGTAAGTGGTTTGTCCTCAATCCAGTCGGCCAGGCGGAGGGCTCTCGGTCCGTGGTCGTTCAACTCAGGTTGGGCGCGTCCAACTACAGTTTCCAAGAATGCCGAGCCGTAATCTCTGCGACGGAAGCGGAAGAGCAAGTCTACGCGAGTCGTGACAAGTTCAATCCAGCATGTCTTGCCTCTTTTTCGGGGCCAAACGACCTCCACGGGCGATCGAGTCGTGCCTAGTGTGGCACACCGGGAAGCCCCTTTAACAAGGGCAACCGAGTGGCGTTGTGCTAGGATGCCGAGCCAGCGTGAATTCCGCACACATACAATGGGTTCGGGCCTGTATCGGTGGTTTGCTGGCGGAGATAGCAGT
>Ga0182034_10000674_pt1 | contig 15860 bp, 14 predicted proteins | sample flu12Cox44000172_FD_125972 | JGI IMG/M metagenome (GOLD analysis project Ga0182034, IMG submission 125972) | Lab enrichment of tropical soil microbial communities from Luquillo Experimental Forest, Puerto Rico - flux4day.12C.oxic.44.000.172 | ecosystem: Environmental > Terrestrial > Soil >... | reverse complement strand
TATTTTTCGAGGTTGCGCCGCGTTACCGCCACCCGCTCGCCTTTTTTCATTAGGATGTCTTTGATGGCCTTGCGCGTCAGATTGGCAATCTCGCGCTCGAGGTTACGAACCCCGGCCTCTCGCGTATAGAAGCGAATTATGTCGCGAACCGCGTCGTCGCTGATGCTCCATTCGTTCTTCTTCAGCCCGTGTGCCGCCATCTGCTTGGGGATCAGGTGGCGACGTGCAATTTCGACTTTTTCGTCCTCGGTGTAGCCGGGGATCCGAATGATTTCCATCCGGTCCATCAGCGGCTGCGGTATACGCAGCGTGTTCGCCGTCGTGACGAACATCACGTCGGACAGATCATAATCCACTTCGAGATAGTGATCATTGAACGTCGAATTCTGCTCAGGGTCGAGTACCTCCAGGAGGGCTGAAGACGGGTCGCCTCGCCAGTCCGCCCCGAGCTTGTCGACCTCGTCGAGCAAGAACAGCGGGTTCGATGATTTAGCCTTCTTCATTCCTTGCAGCACCTTACCCGGCATCGAGCCGATATACGTGCGCCGATGGCCGCGGATCTCGGCTTCGTCGCGCACGCCACCGAGCGACATCCGGACGAAATTCCGTCCGGTAGCACGCGCCACTGATTTGCCGAGCGAGGTCTTACCGACGCCCGGCGCTCCGACCAGGCAAAGTATCGGGCCCTTCATCTTCTTCATACGCTGCTGAACGGCGAGATACTCGAGAATACGCTCCTTGACCTTTTCGAGCCCAAAGTGGTCAGCGTTGAGCACCTTTTCGGCCCCTTTAATGTCCCGTTTTATTTTGGTTCGGTTGTGCCACGGGACCGATAGAAGCCAATCTAGATAGTTGCGGACTACCGTAGCTTCCGCAGACATAGGACTCATGCTCTTGAGCTTCTTCAGCTCCGCCATAGCCTTGTCTCGTGCTTCCTTCGAGAACTTGGTCTTATTGATTTTGTCTTCCAGTTCGGACATCTCGTCGCGGCCGTCTTCGCCCTCGCCGAGCTCTTTCTGAATAGCCTTCAGCTGCTCATTTAGGTAGTATTCGCGCTGCGTCTTCTCCATTTGGCGTTTGACACGGTTTCGGATCCGTTTTTCGACTTGGAGGACGCCGATCTCGCCCTCCATATATCCGAATACCTTTTCGAGCCGATCGGCAACCGTGGCGGTCTCAAGCAGTTCCTGCTTCTCAGGGATCTTTAAGGACAGATGTGAAGCAACCGTGTCGGCGAGTTTGCCGGGATCCTCGATCTGATTGATCGAAACCAGCACCTCTGGCGGGATCTTCTTGTTGAGCTTGATATATTGCTCGAATTGCGAGACTACGGTCCGGGCCAGCGCCTCGGTCTCCTGTTGCGCGCTGGTGCTCTCTCCGATGGTTTCGGCAAACGCCTGGAAGAACAAATCGTTGTCGGCAAAGCGCTGGATCCGAGCGCGCTGCCCACCCTCGACGAGCACCTTAACCGTGCCGTCAGGCAGCTTGAGTAGCTGGAGCACGGTCCCAACAGTGCCCACCATGTAGATGTCCGAGGTGGTCGGGTCGTCTTGCGCGGCGTTCTTCTGGGTGACAAGCAGGATCTGCTTGTCGTCCTTCATTACGTCCTCGAGTGCTCGCACTGATTTCTCGCGCCCGACAAAAAGCGGCACAATCATGTGCGGGAAGACGACAATGTCGCGAAGAGGTAGTACCGGGTAGAGAGCACCGCGTGCAGGTTCTAACATGAGCCCTCATCTGCAAAGGACCATCCCGGGAGGAGCCGGAACGGTGAGAACGGCAACCGCATCTTAAGGTCGGTCTCGTCTCGCGCGCAGTCAAGTCGCGAGACGGTGGTTGCGCCCCACTGTTGCACGGCGTGTTCAGTCACCGGCGCCAACATCGTCCCGGCGATCGGAGTATATATGGAGCGGTTTTGCCCGGCCTTCGACAACCTCGCGATTGATCACGATCTCACTGACTCCAACGAGGCTCGGCAACTCGAACATTGAATCGAGGAGAATCGCCTCGAGGATCGATCGTAGTCCGCGAGCGCCGGTCTTGCGCAGTATCGCCTTGTGGGCAACTGCTTTGAGCGCCTCCTCGTTCAATTCCAAGCGAACATCTTCCATCTCGAATAGCCGCTGGTACTGCTTGACGAGAGCATTCTTTGGTTTGGTAAGAATGTCGACCAACACCGTCTCATCGAGATCATCGAGCGTCGCTACGACCGGAAGGCGACCCACGAACTCGGGGATCAAGCCGAACTTTAGAAGATCCTCCGGCTCGAGATCTCGTAATACCTCTCCGGTTTTGCGCTCGTCAGGTCCGCGCACTTCGGCGCCGAAGCCGATCGAGGTGCCCTGGCGGCGTTGAGCGATAATTTTTTCGAGCCCTGAAAAGGCCCCCCCGCAAACAAACAGAATGTTGGTGGTATCGACCTGGAGAAATTCTTGTTGCGGGTGCTTGCGGCCCCCTTGCGGCGGCACAGAGGCGATTGTCCCTTCCATGATCTTGAGAAGCGCCTGTTGGACACCCTCCCCTGATACGTCTCGGGTGATCGACGGATTGTCCGACTTGCGTGAGATTTTATCGACCTCGTCTATATAGACGATCCCGCGCTGTGCACGCTCGACGTTATAATCGGCGGCCTGAAGCAGCTTCAAGATTATGTTTTCGACATCTTCCCCGACATAACCCGCCTCGGTCAGCGTCGTCGCGTCCGCCATCGTGAACGGCACGTCGATGATCCGCGCCAGGGTCTGTGCAAGCAGCGTCTTTCCGGATCCAGTCGGCCCGACCAGCAAAATGTTTGACTTTGCGAGTTCGACATCGTTGCTTTTCGCGCTATGAGCTAAGCGCTTGTAGTGGTTGTGCACGGCCACCGAGAGGACGCGCTTGGCATGATCCTGACCGATCACGTAGTCGTCGAGCACCTTGCATATGTCGCGCGGCCCAGGGACCCCGTCCCGCGACTTGACAAGCGTTGTCTTGTGCTCCTCACGGATAATGTCCATGCAGAGCTCGACACATTCGTCGCAGATGAAGACGGTCGGTCCAGCAATTAGTTTTCTGACCTCGTGCTGGCTCTTGCCGCAAAACGAGCAGTAGAGTGTGTTTTTCGAGTCGCTACCGCTGGATTTGGTCATCGCCACTCCGTCGCCGGCGACCTAGCCGCCGGTCCCACCAAGTATATGTGCTCCTGGCGGATCAACAACCAGTTAATCATACGAAGCGGGCTTATAACGCACTCGTCGTCAGGCGTACGCCCTCAGCTATTTGAAACCTTTCTCCGGATCGTCGCGGCCGGGCCGGTTTTCCACCACCTCGTCAATTAGGCCGAACTCTTTCGCCTCGAGGGGGGACAAAAACTTGTCGCGCTCGAGCGCGGACTGGATCGCTTCGAGCGGCTGGCCAGTGTGCTTGACGTAGATCTCGTTGAGGCGCGCCCGCAAGGCCAGTATCTCCCGCGCTTGGATTTCGATGTCGGTAGCCTGCCCCTGTGCTCCGCCTGAGGGCTGATGAATCATGATTCGCGAGTTTGGCAGTGAATAGCGCTTGTCCTTGGCGCCGGCCGCGAGCAGTAGCGAACCCGCGGACGCCGCCTGACCGATGCACACCGTGGCTACCGGCGAACGGATGTACTGCATCGTATCGTAGATCGCGAGGCTGGAAGTCACGACGCCGCCCGGCGAGTTGATATAGAAATTGATATCCTTGTTCGGGTTGTCCGCTTCCAGGAATAACAGCTGGGCGCAAATCAGGCTGGCGACAGCATCGTGGATCGGCCCGACCAGAAAAATGATCCGCTCTTTAAGCAGGCGCGAATAAATGTCATACGCCCGCTCGCCACGGTTGGTCTGTTCGACGACCATCGGGACCAAGTTGTTCATGTAGTGTTCAAAATGCTCGGACATTCAAGCCCTCCTCGGCAGAACCGCGCGGCGGGCGCTCGGCTCGGATTGGGTCAACTCGGTAACGCATCCTCACTAGGCTCGGATTCACCCAACAACTCCTGTGGCGTAACCTTCCGTTCTCCGATTTTCGCCAGCTCGACGATAAAGTCGATAACCTTGTCTTCAAAGATCGGTGCCCGCAGAGTGTCGATGGTCCCCGGGTTCTGGCGATAGAAATCAATCACTTGGCGCTCGTGACCGGGATGGCGACGCGCTTCGCGGGCAATCGCTTGGTTCACTTCGTCTGGGCCAACTGTGATGTTGTTCCGGCGCCCAACTTCTGCAAGCAGCAGGCCGAGCCGAACTCGGCGCTCCGCAATCCGGCGGTATTCGCCCTTTACCGCCTCATCGCTCTGACTCATGCCCGGCGCCGGGGTGGCCGGGATCGCATCGGCGCCGGCTGCACCGGCGGCTGGCATTGCGTCGGCGTCGGCAACGGCGGGTGGCAATGCCTTCTGGGTCTCATATTGCCTCCAGATATTGTCAAACTCGAGATCCACCATCCCCGGTGGGACAGGGAAGTCGTACCGCTCCGCCAGCTTGTCGAGCAGCGACCGCTTTAGGCGCAGACGTGATGCCGCATCATAGTCACGCTGCAGTCGCTGCCGTAGCTCCTGACGCAGTTCTGCAAGGTTCTCAAGGCCAACTGCTTGACCGAGCTCGTCGTCTATGGCAGTCGGCAAGTGCCGACGGACTTCCTTCACATCAACGTCAAAGTCCGCGTCCTTACCCGCGAGATCCGCAACCGCGTAATCCGTCGGAAAGGTGACGCGGACCTTGCGGTGTTCGCCGGCAGTGGCGCCGACTAGCTGGTCTTCGAGGCCCGGAAGCGAGTTGACCGTGCCCAGCACGATCCGGCGATCCTTGCCGCCGGCACCCGGGATCTCATGCTCGCCAATCCTCCCCTCGCTATCAACGAGCAGGATGTCGCCCCTTTCGGCAGGGCGCTCGACCACCTCCGATTTGCGCTGCTGCTCGGCGATCCGCTCGACCGCCCGGTCGACCTCCTCGTCCTGAACTTCGACAACGAGGCGTTCGATATCGAGGTCGGCGAAGCTCGGCTCCGGGATCTCGGGCAACACCTCGACCGCCATTTTGTATTCGAGATCGGCCCCCTCACCGGCAGATAGGATATCCACCTTGGGGGGCAAAGCCGGCCGCAGCTGACGCTCGTTGATCGCTTCGGCCGAGCTGGCCTGGAGGGTGCTCTGCAGTACCTCGCCGCGCACCGAGGGCCCGAAGCGCGTGCGCAAGATCTGCATCGGCACCTTGCCGGGCCGGAACCCGGGCAGCCGGACCTGTCGGCCGATTTCACCCAGCCGGCGGTTAATCTCCTGCTCGAGATCGCCAGCCGGCACGGTGATCGTGTATTCGCGCTTGAGCCCGTCAGCGCTGGTTTCTGTCACTTGCATGGAGCAGAGCCTATGATGACCAACTGGTTGCCCGCGTAAGCCGCCATGGTGCGGGCGGGGGGACTCGAACCCCCACGATTTGCATCGCTGGAACCTAAATCCAGTGCGTCTGCCAATTCCGCCACGCCCGCCGCGCCTGCGGGAGCGGCCGCGCGAGCCGCGGGCGCGTTTTTAGCACAGCCACCCCCCTCAACATAGTCGAGCATGGTCGAGCGCGAAAAGTGGCTGGACCGCATTGGGGCTAGCAACGGGACGGGAGAGATGTTCAGCTGACTCGCAACAGGTTGCGAATCGCGCTCGAAGCGGCGACCCGCCCCTCGCCCCGATAGGCCTCGTGATTGACCTCGATTTCAGACAGGCGATAGAGGTAGTTGACCATGATGCCGGCCGATTGTTGCAGGCCTTTGGGCGAGGTATCGCCCAGCCAGTTCAGCCGCTCGACCCGCGCCCCGTTGCTGAGATGAAAATGGGCGACCGGGTCGAGCGCCCTGCCTGAGGGCGTCCGTTCATGCAATAGGTAACGAGCGCAGAGCCGGATCAGCGGATCGCGTAGCGCCGCAGCAATCTTCGGGTCGGCATAGCGATCCACCAACGCCGCAAGATCCCCCTGAGGCGCGCCTGCACTAACCGCTTCGATAGCCGTCCGCTCGGCCGGCAGCAGCAGATCGCTTTGCCCAGCACGGCTCAGCCCCTCGAGCCAGGCGCGGAAACCGGGAACCGGCGACAGCGTCGCGAACACCTTGAGGCGCGGCAGCTCGGTTGCCAGCGCATCGACGACACGCTTGATCAGAAAGTCGCCGAAGCTGATCCCGACGAGGCCACGCTGGCAGTTCGAGATTGAGTAGAAGATCGCGCTGTCGGCCGAATGCGGATCGGCGATCGGGGCGGCCTCGTCGAGCAGGGCGTGAATGTCGCCGGTCATGCCGGAGACCAGTGCCACCTCGACAAAGATCAGCGGCTCGTCGGGCATACGGGGATGAAAAAAGGCAAAGCAGCGCCGATCCGCCTCGAGCCGGTTTTTCAGATCCGTCCATCCGCGGATCTCGTGCACGGCCTCGTAGGCCATCAGCTTTTCGAGGAGTGCCGCCGGCGATTCCCAGGTGATTCGCTTAAGTTCGAGAAAGCCGATGTCGAACCAGTTGGCGAGCAGCCCCTTCAAATCCTCATCGAGGCTGGCGAGCAAGGGATCGCGTTGCCCGAGATCGATCAGTTCGGCCCGGCGATCGACAAGGAACTTCACCCCTTCAGGGAGCGCGTTGAACTGGCGTAAGAGGGTGATGCGCGGCGGCTCCAATGCGGTGCGCAGCGCCCGCTCGGTGGCGGCGCGCCGGTCGGCGCCGGAGGCGTTGATCAGAGCGTTGCAGCAGCGGTCGATTTCGTTCCGGTTGACATCGAATTCGCCGGCGAGCAGCCGCAGAAAACGCTCGCGCCCCTCGGCATCCAGCGAGAGATAGGTACGCCCGAGATCGGCCGCCCGAGCGCGCGCCGTGACTTCGCCGCCGCGCCCGTCGAGGCAGCTCAGCATCTGTTGACGCAACTGGTCGGCATCGCCGCTCGAGCTCTCGGCTCTGGACGCTCCCGCCAGAACGCCGCGTGCGGATTCGGCGATTTCGCGCCACGCGCTCCGGAGATTCGTCAGGGTTCGGTCGAAGACGCCTTCGAAGAAACGAGCGGGAGCAGGAGTAGGCTCGGTCATGGTGGCTCTGGTGGCCCGCGGATCGCGTCGGACGAGACGCGAGAATGCGAACGCCGTCAATCCCCAAACGAGGTTAGCGCGGTTGGCGGCAAATTCCCGGCACCGATGAATACAACGAAATCCGCAAATGGCCTCTTTGCGCGCCGGATCAGCGCCGCCAACATACCATTGAGTCAACAACTTGGGGCTCAAATTCCCTAACTTAGCGAACAGGGAAATTGTCGCGCCGATCAGCGAGGCCGAGGCGCCGGAACAGGGATCGGGCTCCGCCGTTTTCGGCCGATCAGGGAACCACCAGGGAACGGCCGGACGACAGGTGGCGCAGCGCCGGCCCCAGCGTCTCGACGAGATCCTCCGAGATCAAACCAGGCCCGATGCGGCCGGCGGCGTCGCCGTGAATCCAGGCCGCGGCCGCGGCCGCCATGAACGGATCCATGCCTTGGGCCAAGAGCCCCAGCACAATCCCAGCCAGGACATCACCGCTGCCGGCGGTGGCGAGCTCGGGCGGCGCGTTCGCGTTGATCGTCACACGGCCGTCGGGAGCGGCGATGACGGTATCGGCGCCTTTCAACAGGATCACCGCGCCGCTTTGCCGTGCTGCGCGTCGCGCCCGGTCTGGCTTGGTGCCGCTCGCCTCGAACAAGCGCGCGAACTCGCCCTCGTGGGGCGTCATCACGCAGGGTGAGCGGATCGCCGCGAACAATGTCTCGGGGTCGTCGGAAAACGAAGTCAGCGCATCGGCGTCGAGCACGGCGCGCTTTCCTGCTTCGAGGGTGGCCAGCGTCCTGTCGCGGGTCGCCGCTCCGACCCCGGCGCCCGGTCCGATCAGCACGGCATTGCGCCGCTTGTCGTCGAGAAGGGCTTGGAAATCGCCGAGACCGGCGACCGAGTGGACGATGACACCGGTCAATGCCGTGGCATAGATCGGAAACGAGGCCTCGGGTGCGGCGAGCGTGACGAGCCCGGCGCCAATCCGAAGGGCGCTCTTTGCCGCCAGCCGCGCCGCGCCGGTCATCACCGCGCCGCCGGCAACCAACGCGTGCCCGCGGGTGTATTTGTGGCTTTCGAGCCTCGGCCTGGGAATTTCTGCAAGCCACCACGAGGGGTCGTTCGCGGCGGTATCGGGCCCGACGCGGTCGAGCACCGTCTCGGGGATACCGATTTGCACAAGGATGGTCTCGCCGCAATGGCTGCGTCCCGGCAGCAGCAGATGGCCGGGCTTTTTACGGAAAAAGGTGACGGTCGCTGCCGCCCGCGGCGCAATCCCGCGGACCTCTCCGCTCGCCCCGTCGACCCCGCTCGGGACATCGATCGCAATGACCGGCAGCCGTCGCTCGGCCAGCGCCTCTATGACTGCCCGCGCGGCGCCCTCGACCGGGCGTGTCAGCCCGGCGCCAAAGATGCCGTCGACGGCGAGGTGAGCGCCATCGAGGGTGCTCGGCGCCAGGGGCTCGACCGGACTGTGCCAGCTGGCGGCAGCTTGGGCCGCATCCCCGCGCAATGCCGCCACCGAGCCGAGCAGGGCGACGCGCACCGGCCAGCCGCGCTCCGCCAACACACGCGCCGCGACAAAGCCGTCGCCGCCATTGTTTCCCGGACCGCAGAGCACAACGAGCGGCTGTGGCGGCCAACGCCGCGAGATCGCGTCGGCAACGCCGCGGCCGGCTTTCTCCATAAGAGCGCTGCCGGCAACCCCACCGGCGATCGTTAGCCGGTCGGCCTCGCCCATCTGCGACGGGGTCAGCAACGCGTGGCGGCGCCAGCCGTCAGCGGAAATCGTCATCGGCGAGATTTAGGAAGGGTGTCGAGCGCCCCAAAGCCCCAAACTCGGTTGCCGAGGATCAACCACGAGCCGTCACGGCGCCGCCGGCTCCGGCGGCAGCGCCGGGCGAATGTCGGTGTGGACGAAGTCATCGCCCTTGAACAGCAAGGGGTGGCCGGTCGCTGTGGCAAGCGCATAGGCGAAGCAATCACCGATGTTGAGCCGCGCCTGATGGCGGCCCCGCCCGAAGCGGCGAAATGCGTCGGCCGCGATCTCGGCTTGTTGCGGCGTAACGCTGACGATGTCGAAGCCGCCATCGCGGAGCATAAGTTCGACATCGGCCCGGCCGGTCTCACCCTTTCGGCCTTCGATAACGAAGGAAAGCTCGACCCGGCTCACCGCCGAAAGCAGACGAACCCGGGCGTCGGCGAGAGCACGGGCGATACGAGCCGCCTCGGGTTCCCCCAGAAGGATCGCGATGAGAGCCGAGGTGTCGACGACCATTCAGCGCCACATGCCGGTTTCGTCGTAGCCGATGATCTCGTCCGGACTGCGCGTGTCGACATCCGGCAGCGCCGAGCAATGTCTGCCAATTTCCATCAGTCGGTCGGCGAGGCGCGAGAATTGGCCCCGGCGCAGGCGCTCGCGATCCAGCCGCTCGGCAAGCGCTTTGCGGATCGCGACCGTCAATGTCTCCCCAGTCAACGCAGCGACTTCGCGAGCGAGGCGGTCGGTCTCCTTGTCCTTGAGGCTCAGTGCCATACCGTATCCTGTCTATAATTCGAGATCAATTATATACGTAGAGACGCTTCGCGTCGAGGCACCCTCGTTCTGTCGGGCGAGCCACGACCGAGTCACGCGGCCGGTGTGGCAGCTACGCTTGCGCCTTGATGTTCTGGAACCGGTCGGAGCCCGGCCTTGACGCCCCGCCCGCGAGTCGTTACCTCCAGCGGCCGGTGGCGGGTGTAGCTCAGCTGGTTAGAGCGCCAGATTGTGGATCTGGATGTCGTCGGTTCGAATCCGATCACTCGCCCCAATAATCCAAATACTCACGAGAGCGATGGTTACCAAAGGCTGCCCTAAAGCCGGGTACGAACTTGGGTACGGCACTTTACCTCAGGCACAAAATGAGCTCGTCATTCTGGCTTCGTATTGCTGCGGCGCTGTTCGCGTTCGCGGCGGCCGGGTTTTGGTTCGCGTCGGCGTGGGACGAGTTGCCGCCGATAGTCCCATATCTTGGCTTTACACCACCCGATGACCCGTTCACGCTGGCGCTGGCCTACTCCGTAAGTATCAACCGGTACGCTGCCATCGCGGCCGGTATCGCGGCAGTTCTCGTCGGCGTGGGCGAAATTACTACCGCCCGTCGGAGCCGGTAAAAAAAGGAGCCCGCCGAAGCGGGCTCTAGTCGGGAGGAATCTCGAATTTAGGGCCGCGGCCGCTTCGCCCTTACGTGTCCGTATCGCTCGTAGATCGTCAGCTTGTCAGGCAGCTCAAGCTGTTTCTATAGGGTAAGGGCACGCTCCGGCGTCGGGGTCCCCGGCCGGATCGGGTTGAGGACCCGGCTACTGATCACATGCCGGTGGACAGGTCGGATCGCGCACAGCAGCCCGAGCGCTATCCCTAGTAGACCGAGGCTGGCGGGCTCGGGAACGGCAGCAGCGCACGACTCGAACGGGGGAAAGAACGTCCCTCCGCATGCTGCAAAACCGGTCGGGGAATCATCGACGGCAAATTCAAACGGCGCGTTTTGGTTTACCCAACGTACGGACTTAAGGGGATCATCCGCCGCCGAGAGATCATTAGCGAAGGTGATGAATAGAAAAATCCCTAGGCCCATGATTGGGTTGTCGCCAATGATCTCATTGGCCGCGGCCCCGTCGAGGCTGTGAACATATATCCCCGCGTAAGGTGCCGGCCCAATCAAGCTGAATTGGGTAGCGTGTTGTGTGCAGCATCCCGGTGCCCCAGTGACCGTTGACTCCGAATCGAAACCGAAGGACCCAGTGATCTGTTCCGTAACGCCGTTGAGCGTGGTCGAGGCATTCAAGCCGTACTCGAGCGGGATCGCCGAGGCGATGGATGGCGAGACAATGAACGCGGCGGCGAACGCTACTCCTATTCTTGACGGCAGAGCCATTCCTCCCTCCGCTTGTCGGCTAGTTGATGTACCAAAGGAAAAATCCCGCTTCCGATCGCGATCAGCCATCCCCGGCGGAAACCTGCCCACCGGCGCCGAGACGGCATCGGATCTGAACGTCGCAGCAAACCTTGGCTAGCCACGGTAGGACTGCACCAACCCGGAAATGCGAAGGTTTATGGCATCCTCCCCGACGGCGGATCGGCGCCTGCCGCCAGCGCGAAAGGTTGGTCCGTCAGTTTTGATCGATATTAGACCGGGCGGACGCAGAGGGAACCGTTAAAGTATAGTTAACGGAGCAAATTTCGCCTCTAGGTCATCGAGGGCGGTAAAAAACACCCGTCGTCGTATCATCGGCTCGGGTCGTCTCCCGAAGCGCCAACCTAACCGAACCGCAGCTCCTTTACCGCGCAATTATCCGAAAGACGGAGAGGAGGCTGAAGACTCGGCGTTCGGAAAGCCTTAGAGCAGCACTATGGCCGGCTAGGCCAGCTCGAGCTCGGCTTCGCGCCGCTCTTCTTTCTCGCGCTTGCGCCGGTCCTCGACCGGGTACTCGCCAGAACGCGCCTTCGTCATGCTCTTGCGGGCCCGGACCCGTTTGTGGATCTGGATGTCGTCGGTTCGAATCCGATCACTCGCCCCATTAATTCAAATGGTTAGATCCAGCCGGCGGCGCCGGTTAACACAGCAAGAACCGCTTGGGGAGCACGGCCCCGAGCCCAACGCGTGGCGTTGGCTAACAACCGAAGCTACGGCCTCATAACGATCGCTGATGCCTTCCTGCATCGGCCTGCAGGCTCGGCCGCAAGCGTTCTGCTTCAGCCAATGTGGCGGGAATATCGGCCGATGGGACCTGCCGGAGGCCGCCGATGTGGTGGGCGTCGTGGTGCCCTGGGACCAGGTGCTCGATGTCCTCCAAGAGAGCCACCGCAAGGGGGCGGGATCGGCGATCGTGATCTCGGCCGGCTTTGCCGAGCGCGGCGTCGACGACCGGCGTGATTTGCAGGAGGAATTGGGTGCCTTTGCCCGCACCTCGGGCATGCGGATCAGCGGCCCCAACTGCCTGGGGCTGGCGAATGTCAAGCACGACATCTGGGCCACCGCTTCCTCGCGCGGGGCCGAGGGTCTGACCGGGCCGATCGGCCTCGTGTGCCAAAGCGGTGCTACGGCGTCCGGGCCGTTCCTGGTGCGGGCGGTCGAGAACGGCATCGGCTTCAGCTATATCATCTCGACAGGGAACGAGGCGGACCTCGACTTTACGGATTTCGCCCGCTATCTGCTGGACGATCCGGATACGCGGGTCATTGCCGGTTTTGTCGAAGGCTTCAAAGAGGCGACAAGTTTCTCGAAGTGGCCTTAACTGGCGTCGGAGGCCAGCCGTAGTCGCCATTAAAAGGTGATAAGGTTCCCAGTCCAGTGGAGCAGCGATCGTGGCACGTGAGCGGGGAGAGTGATGCCGGAGCAAGCACGTCTTAGGGTGCATGGACAGGGAGACGTTGAAGTCGAATTGGCGGCCGCCTTCCTCGGTGATTTAAAGCACGCATACGATTCCGTTTTGCTGTTCGACGCGACAATCGACGGAATGCGCCGCGCCGCACGTGATTTTCCATTTCCTCGGTATCCCTTCGGCTTGGATTTTGGATGGCCTCCGGGTCGCCGAGCCGTCCGGCGCACTCGGGATTGGCCGCCAACAGCCGAGGAAGTCGCATCTTTTGTACCACACGCAGAACAGCTCGTTCTCTCTGCCGTTAATCTCGCGTCGCCGGGCTTTTGGGAGTTCCTGGGAACACTCAATCCACTCGAGGTCTTGCGTAAATATCTGAACGACCGCCACGAGAGACGGAAGGATCGCGAGTACCGGGAATTGGCCGAACGGCGACGGCTGGAACTGGAGAACTTAAGCCGGGAGAGCAGGTTTCTTTCTGAGCGCATCAGGATCGCGAAGGAAATCGGTGCCACGGATCGCGATCTCGCCCCGTTGCTTAACGAGCTAGTTTACAAGCCGCTCGCGCTGCTCGACCGCTATCAGGATAAAAACGTGATCGAACACACTGAAATCCCCGCGGAGCGTCACACAGGCTGAAGCGTTCCCCCTTTTCCTCGATCAACCGCCTGCGCTGAGGGATTACCCGGCGGCAGCACGACGATACTGACCTCGAACCTTAGCAGGTTCGTGAGTTTCTGAATGTCGCGGTCAATGATGAGTTCGGCGCACGCGCGGCAATAATGATCCCAGCTTCGACCATTGCTGACCTTGAGACGCAGATCGCCCTTATCGAGCCGATGCCGCGGATTGGCCTGGCAGTTGTGTGCTTTCCCGGCTTTGTCGATCTGCACTTGTGCAATGAGTGATTTAATTCGTGCCATTGAACACCTCAGCAATCGCATTCGCAATAATGGTTGGAAACGCCTGATCGATCTGGTCGAGCTCGGCGCGGGAAAAATCATGCCGCTGCCTTGTGGAACGCCCGACTGTGGCGTTTACTTGGCGGTCGAGAGCGGCCTTCATCACAATGAGATTGCTTCGCTCGAGCCGTTGCCGATCCAGCTCGTGACCTTCGGGATTGATGCCCCGCTGTCCTAAAATTTGCGCAGCCTCCGTGCGGACGCGCATGTCGAGGCCCAGGCGCCGTGCCTGGCGCTGGCGAGCCTTGGTGGCGGGCACTGGCTGCAAGGTTTCATAGGCGGCGTTGACGTCGTCGGCGGTGTAGCCGCGTTCCTGCAGCAGGCGGATGGCGGCCAGGGCGGCATCATCCTGTGATAGGGGGGATCTCCTGCAGCCGAACGTCGGACTGCGCGCGAACCTCCATTCCATTTGCAAAACCAGGCAGTATGGGTTCGATTTCGCGTTCGGGCCGTGGGTCGTCGGGATCTATCCCTTCAAGTGGCAGCAGCTGATCGAAATATTCGCGGTCCGCCTCGCTGTAAGTCTGGAAGTCGGTCCACTGCCGGGGGATGTTGCCGCCGGCATGGAAGACGACGACTCCTTGATTGAGAACATGGCCCGGGGCGTTTTGCTGGATCACGCGCATGATCCGGCCGACGAACTGCACGAAGGGCGAGAGATTGCTGAAGATACTGAAGACTGCGGCAACCGAAAGGAAGCGATGGTCAAAGCCCTCACCCAGCTTGCGAACCTGAATGATGACGTCAAGCTGGTGGTTTTCCAACCTTTGCATGACGCGCTGATTGGCGACACTTCCCTCGCGCGAATGCACATAGTCGGCCCGGCGCCCACGGGCGCGGTAGGCTTCAACGATCTGTTGGCGATGGTGGTAGTTGAGCGCCGATGCGATGATCTTCAGGCGATTGTCGCCGGTCTCGGTGCGCAGGCGCTCGAGCTCGCGGATGGAGGCGTCGACGATCGTGTTCAGCGTCTCCCGTGACGTTACGATGCTGCGGCGGAAATCGGCATCATCCTCACCGAGGCGCCGCACTTCATCGAGGCTCACTTCGATTTCCTGATCGTCCTCGCGCCGCACATAACGCAATGTCCGGGGGTTGAGCTGAACCGCCTTCAGGCGCTTGACATAGCCTTCCTGAATGGCGCGAAAGATCGGGTAAGAGTAGACAACGCGGCCGGCCATGACCTGGCCGTCGGCGCGCTCGGGCGTCGCACTGAAATTGACGATGCGGGCGGCCGGAAACTGTGCTTTCAGCAAGGCATAGCTTTCGGCGACGCTATGGTGGCCCTCGTCGAACAGGGTCAGGTCAAAAAAATCCGAAGGCAAAGCCTGGAGCCAGCGGTTTTCTCCGCCGCCCTGCAGCTGGCCGATATTGGTGATCACGACATGCGCCTCATCGAGATCCGCACGGTTGGTCGTGGTGCCTCGAATTTCGACGGGCTCGGGATAGGGCCCGCCAGCGAGCACGCGGCATTTCTGATAGAACATGTTGTCGTCGGACGGGTCGAAGTCGGCGACGAGCTGCCCGGCGATCGAAACCCCGGGGGCAACGACCAGGGTCCGATTGGCGCGAAAGGCAAAGGGCGCAAGAGTGATGCACCCGGATTTGCCGCACCCGACAGGCAGCACAACGCCGATCTCGCGTTCATCATCGTCAGCGGACGCGGCTGCGTAGTTGCGCAACGCGTCGTAGGCTTCGCGCTGGGGAGTCCGGATCAGAGGGTTTCCATCAATATGTGGTTCGCGGGTCTGAAATGGATTTGTCATGATGCTCGTATTCTGAAAGCAAGGTTTGTCCCGCCTCTGCAAGTGGTTAGATCAGAACTTTGTGGCAAGAGTGGGGTGGCGGGGTTGTTATCCGCCGGCAGCAGGAGTGCTATATCTTGGGGCGAGGCGTCTCTCCGGCCGCGTTGAGATTGCGGGATTTTTGCGGCGCGTCCGATAAGAATGGATTAACCGGCGAGGTGGTCTTTGGCCCAAATTAGAGCATCGAGCCGTCAACCCGGCTCGCAAACAACGACGCTGCTCGGCCAGTGCGTTGAGGTGCAAAATTTGGCCGGGCCCCCGCGGGCATCTCTACGTGACAATCAGGATTGGCTATGCCCGCGTCCCTACGTTCGGGGCAGACCCTCGACAGCCAGCTTGAGCAAATCTCCTCGTCCGGCATCGGCCAGCAGGCTCTGACGCAAGCCCTCTGCTTCAGCCAATGTGGCGGGAATATCGGCCGATGGCAGCCCCGTTCGTAGATCGTAGGCTTGCCGACCGAGTTAGCCGAGCCGATGGGGACCGCGTTCTTTTCAGGGGGGTGTCATGGAGTTCTGGACAGAACCACAGATGGCGTCGATCCACAAAATGCTCAACCCGCGTTCCATTGCGATCGTCGGCGCCACACCGCGGATGCAGTATGGCGGGCGGTTTCTGGCTGCCGCACTCAAGGCCAAAGACCGGGTGCGGGTTTATGCCGTGAACCCGCGTTATGACGAAATCATGGGGGTGAAGTCCTACCCGAG
>Ga0182034_10000672_pt1 | contig 15904 bp, 14 predicted proteins | sample flu12Cox44000172_FD_125972 | JGI IMG/M metagenome (GOLD analysis project Ga0182034, IMG submission 125972) | Lab enrichment of tropical soil microbial communities from Luquillo Experimental Forest, Puerto Rico - flux4day.12C.oxic.44.000.172 | ecosystem: Environmental > Terrestrial > Soil >... | reverse complement strand
GACCGGGCGAGCTGCTGCTCGGCAAAGGTGTGCTGCGCTTGGAGCTGCGCGACATTCGCCTTGTTGTTGTCGACCTGCGCCTGAAACGGCGGCTGTTCGAGCTGATAGAGCAGATCGCCCTGTTTAACCTCGGACCCCTCGACGAAGAGGCGTTTTTCGAGAAACGCGGTGACCCGAGCGACCAGCGCCACCCGTCCGATCGATTGGATGCGGCCGATGAACTCATCGGTCTGCGTGATCTGTTGGCGCTCGGCGCGCAAAACGCCAACCGCCGGCGGCCCGCCGGGTGCCGGCTGCGCCTCCGCCGTCAGGGGAAAAATGCCAAGGATGAGGGCCAAAAGGAGATGCTTCATCGCCGGCCTTATAAACCATCGGGTTCCCCGAGACAGTGCCCCCGATATCCCGCCATCGGGTGAACGAGCCCCCTCAGACGAGCGCGGCTGCCCCAGGCCGCAATTCTACCGCAAAAAGGTCACAGGCAAGAAGATGCCGGCCCATATCGCCTTCGGCATTGCGACTTGCACCTGCGTGCGGTCCGCGCGTCGAGCATATTTTAGTGCCTCAGAAATGGCGGCTTGGGGCTCATCATTCGAACCCCATCGGCATGACACGTGGCGGCTTCAAAATCGGTCTGGCCAGATCTCGCCCACAACCTCACGCTGAACGGTACCCCCAGTTTGGGACAATCGCGCGACGCAAATCTCGCGGCGGCTTGTGGCGGTAGGTGCATCCGTGCATGGTTTCGCCTATGCTTTCCTCATCTCTCGGCCGCCTCGCGAGCCTTGTCATCCCGCTACTGTTGGCCGTTCAGCCAGCAACTGCCGACGACTTTCGATCGGGCCTGTCGGCATACAATCGCGGCGACTACATCGCCACGTTCCGTGACTGGTATCCGCTTGCTCTACGCGGCGATGCTCAGGCACAGGCCGGTCTCGGTTTCTTGTACCACAAAGGTCTCGGCGTCATTCAGGATGATATCGAAGCGGCATCGTGGTTTGAAAAAGCCGCCGTTGAGGGCCAGGCCGAAGCTCAGCTTCTCCTCGGGACGTTGTATTTCTTTGGCGAGGGCGTAGCGCAGAATTACGTGATGGCCTTCACTTGGTGCGAAATCGCACAGTCGAACGGCCAGTCTGATGCTTTGGAATGTCGCGACGCCGCGTTGGAACACATGACAAGTGCCGAAATCAAGCAGTCCTTTCGCCTCGTTAGCGAGTGGATGGGACGCCATTCGCGCCCGGCTCCTGACCAACAGTCTCCACCGAAATCTCGCGAGTGAGAAATTGCAGGCACGGTTCCGGAGTACTGATCGCCTGAAGCGTCGGCCTCGCTCCAAGTCCCTCTTGTGTACCCGCCGCTCCCCGTGCGATAAAATCGCAAATACCTCCCGCACGCCTTCGCGATGGCCGGCAAGCGCGCGTTTAGGTCGCGGGAATATACCTAACTGCCTGACAGGTTAGGGAGCAGCGCCATGTCCGACAGTATTGGATCGACGACCGAGTCCGTCTCGACAGACGGTCTGTTGACCGGTTTCGCTCGCAGCCCGACTTCGCGCCGGGCATTCATCAAAGGGGTGATCGCCTCGGGTGCGGCGGTTCCGGCCGCCGGTTTCGTGATGCGCGGCTATGGGGTCAGCTCGGCGCTGGCGCAGACCTCGGGCGCGGTCGAGCGGCTGGTGACCCTGAACGTCAACGGCCGCGATCGGCGGGTCGACGTGCTCCCCCAGGAGACCCTGTCGCACACGCTGCGCTACAAGATCGGCCTGACTGGGACCAAGCTCGGGTGCGACCATGGCGAGTGCGGGGCGTGCACGGTGCTTGTCGATGATCTCGCCATTTATTCCTGCTCGACGCTGACTCACGCAGTGCGTGGCCGCAAGATCACCACGGTCGAGGGTCTCCAGGGTCCCAACGGCGAACTGCACAAAGTGCAGGTGGCGTTCGTCGAAGAATTGGGTCCGCAATGCGGCTTCTGCACGCCTGGTCAAGTCGTGGCGGCGGTGGCGTTGCTGAAAGCGAACCCGAAGCCGACGGTCGAGGAGGCGCGACTGGCGATGTCGGGCAATCTTTGCCGCTGCGGCGCCTACGACCATTACCTCAGAGGCGTCATGCGCGCAGCGCAGGAGGCTTGAGATGGCATACAAGCTGATCGGCAAGGATTTCACGCCGTACGATGTGGTTGCGAAAGTCACCGGCAAGGCGAAGTATGCCGAAGACTTCCGCGCCGACGGCATGGTGTTCTGCAAATTGTTGAACAGCCCGATGCCGCATGCGCGCATCCGCAATATCGACGCCTCCGATGCGTTGAAGACACCGGGCGTGCTGGGAATTTTGACGGCAGACGACGTACCGCAATTCCCGCCACCGCAGCCGCCGATCCTCGCCAAGGACGAGGTGTTCTACGTCGGCGAGCCGATTCTCGCGCTCGCCGCCGAAGACGAAACCACTGCCGCGGACGCGCTCGAAAAGATCAAGATCGATTTCGAGCAGTTGCCGCACGTGCTCGATCCGCTCGACAGCCTCTACCCTGGCGGGCCGAATGCGCGCTCAAACGGCAATGTGGCAGCGGCGCAGATCAATCTGCAAACGGTCAAATGGGACGCCGCCGACTTCGCCGACGACAAGGTGCTGCCGATGGGCAAGCCAGCCGAGCAGTGGACCTACGGCGACCTCGAGGCCGGCTTCAAGGCCGCCAAGGTGATCATCGAGGAGAGCTTCGTCACCGCCGGCTACTCGCATCACAGCATGGAGCCGCGCTCGGCCATGGCCTATTGGCAGGGCGGCAAGTGTTTCCTCTACGGATCGAACCAGAGCCACACCGGTGCGGTGCCGAACATCGCCCGCCTGATCGGCATCGAGCCCAAGGATCTTGTCTTTGTTGCCGAGTATTGCGGCGGTGGCTTCGGCAGCAAGATCCCGGGCTATCCGATCATGGCGGTCCCCGCGCTGATGGCCAAGAAACTCGGCCGGCCGGTGATGCTGCGCATCACCCGGATCGAGGAATTCGCGATCGGCAGCGCGCGCCCGACCTTCCAGGGCTACGCAAAGCTGGGGTTCCGGGAGGACGGGCGAATGACTGCGGCCGATCTCTACATTGTGCACGAGAACGGACCGCATATCGGCGGGGGCGATTTCCGCTCGGCCGGCAACGCTCTGTCCATCCTCTACCAGCCGCTGGCGATGCGCTGGCAGGCGATCCCGGTGCTGACCAACACGCCACCGCGCGGCCCGCAGCGCGGTCCTGGCGAGAACCAGCTGGTGCCGGCGATCGAGCCGATGATTGACAAGGCGGCGCGACAATTGGGGATCGACCGCGTCGCTATTCGCAAGATCAACGCCCCCGATAACGGCGGCAAGATCGGCAACGATCAGGGCCCGGTAACCAGCGCCTTCATGAAGGAGGCGCTCGACAAGGGGGCCGAGCTGTTCAACTGGGAGCAAAAGAAGAAATTGTCGGGCCAGCGTTCCGGCAACAAGGTGGTCGGTATCGGTGTCGGCCAGGGCTATCACAATGCCGGGACGAACGGCTTCGACGGTCTGTTGAGGATCACCCCCGATGGCAAGCTGCATGTGCATTCGGGGGTCGGCAATCTCGGCACCTACTCGCATTCGGCGACAAGCCGGGTTGCCGCCGAGTTGCTCAATTACAATTGGGACAATGTCGTCATCGAGCGCGGCGACAGCCGGCTCGGGCTGCCATGGAACAGCGTCCAGGCGGGCAGCCTGACCGCTTCCACCCAATCGCGCACCAACTATGTCGCGGCCCTCGACACCAAGCAAAAGCTCCTCGAGATCGCCGCCCAGATACTGGGCGGCGTGCCCGATGAATACGACCTTGGCGACGAGCGCGTCGCCCTCAAATCCGACCCGGCGAAATCGATCAGTTACGCTCAGGCGGCGCAGAAGGCGATTGAGCTCGCCGGCAAGTACAGTGGCCAGACGGTGCCAGAGGATATCAACCCGTTGACCAAGGACGCTGTCCAGATCATTGCGGGCACCGGGTTGATTGGCGTCGCCAAGGACACCCTGCCGCGCAATGGCGTCGTGCCGGGGCTAACCGTCACCTTCGCAGAAATCGAGCTCGATGCCGAGACCGGCAAGTTCAAAATCACCGACATGCTCACCGTCGCCGATTGCGGTACCGTGATCCATCCAAGGGGCCTCGCGCACCAGCTGCGCGGCGGCAATGTGATGGGTATCGGGTTGGCGCGTCTGGAACGGCACATATACGACCCCAAGCTCGGCCTGCCGGCTGCTGCGCTGCTCTATCAGGCCAAGCCGCCGTCCTACCTCGACGTGCCTGTGGAGATTGGCTGGGGTGCCGTCGACAAGCCCGACCCGCAGAACCCGGTCGGCGTCAAGGGGGTAGGCGAACCGCCGCAAGGCTCCGGCGCGGCGGCGATCACCACGGCGATCTCGGATGCGCTGGGCGGCCACCTGTTCAACCGAACACCGGTGTCGACCGACATGATCGTCAATCACTTGGCCGGGCGGCCGCAATCGCACAAGCCGCTTCAGATCAACTCGGTCTGAGGGAGGGTGGTCATGATCGTCAAAGACATGATGCCGGGTTTCGAGCTCTATCAGCCGACGCAGCTCAATGATGCGCTCGCCTTGCTCGATCGCTATGGCAAGGACGGCTGGAAGATGGCCGGCGGCAATGACAGCCTTTCATGGTTCAAGGAGCGCGTCAAACGCCCCAAGGCGGTCATCGACATCAGCGGGATCGCGGTACTCAAGGGGATACGCGAGACTCCCGACGGTGTCGAGATCGGGTCGTTGACAACCTTGACCGAGATCGAGCGCAACCCGGTGATCCGCGCAAAATACCGCGTGCTGGCCGATGCGGCGCGCCGCGTGGCGAGCCCGCAGATCCGCAATACCGGAACCATCGGCGGCAATCTCGCCCAGGACGCTCGGTGCTGGTATTATCGGTACGGGCTGCCGTGCTATCGCGCCGGCGGCAACACCTGTTTTGCCGACACGCCCGAGGGGGTGAACCGTGAGCACGCGCTCTTCGACGCCGACCGCTGCGTGGCGGTGACCCCCTCCGACACCGCGCCCGCGCTGGTGGCGCTCGATGCGAAGATGGTGATCAAGAGCTCGAAGGGCGATCGGGTCGTAGGTGCCGAAGAATTCTTCATTGGGCCGAAGACCGACATCACCCAGCTGACCTCGCTAAAGCCCGAGGAGATCCTGACCGCGGTCAGGATTTCCAACAGCTGGGCAGGTGCTCGTTTCTATTTCGAGAAGGTGGCCGATCGTGACGCCTGGGATTTTGCCCTCGTCAACGTCGCGGCTGCGATTGTCCTCAGCAACGGCGTCGTCGCGCGCTCGCGGATCGCCTGCGGCGGGGTCAGTGCGGTGCCCCGGCGTCTGACCGTCGTCGAGGAGGTGATCCAGGGCAAACCGGTGGAAGAGGCGACCGCGAAGCTGGCCGGACAATCGGCCGTCCGCGGTGCGCGGCCTTTGAACTACAACCAGTTCAAGATCCCGCTGATGGCGAATTTGGTGACCCGGGCGGTGCGAGACGCCGCCTAACGGCGATCCTCCGATACGGACCGATGGAGCTCTTTCGCTTTGCCAGCAGCGTCTATGGGCAGCCGGTGCTGCTCGGAGCTTCCTGGGGCCTGTTGGGATGGTTTGTCGGCGCCGGTGTGGCGTTCATCGTTGTGCACGCAACATACAAGGCGGTCACCGGCTGGCGCGGACCGTAAGATCGTATGGTGAGGGCGACGCAACTCGAGCAGGTAGTACGGCATCGCCTGCCCGATCGGCTCTATCACTGGACGATGGCGGTAGCAGTGCTGACGCTGCTGGGTACGGGTTTTCTGCCAATTCTGGGCTGGAAATTCGAATGGGTGACGGCGCACTGGATTGCCGGCCTGGTGCTCGCGGCACTCGTTGTACTGCACATCGTGCGCGCGTCCTTCTGGCTGGATTTCTGGTCGATGGTAGTCGACGTCGACGATGTGTACAGCGGATGGCGTGCAATCACCGAGGCATTCGGCCGCAGAGGACCACCACCGCTCAAGCCCGGGAAATATTCGCTGCTGCAGAAACTTTACCATCTCGCCGTCGCCGGGGTCATCCTGGCGCTGGTGGCGACCGGCCTTTTGATGCTGCTCAAGATCGACACACCGCTGTGGCGCCGCAATCCGTATTGGTTTTCGGATCACGCATGGGGCGTCGTTTACGCAATCCATGATCTCTGCGCGATGAGTGTGATTACGCTGCTGGTGGCGCACGTCTATTTTGCGCTGCGTCCTGAAAAACTGTGGATGAGCCGCTCGATGATCCACGGCTGGATTTCGAAGGCGGATTACCGCGCCCACCATGATCCGGCGCGGTGGCCGCAGCAGCAAGGTGGACGATGACCAGCAAGCTGCCAACACTGGCTCAGCGGATCGAGGCGATCGAGCAAGCTTACGAGTTTATGCTCGCATATGCTGCGCAAGGGCGCGAGGACGAGGCCGGCGGTTCGGTTCGCCAGTTTCTCGAGCGCGCCGCCGACGCGCTCGACGGGCTTGCGGCGGCCGCAGCATCGAGCCCCTCGGGTCAGGATGTGACATCCCATCCGGCCTTCGCCGCCTTCCTCGAGGTGATGGAGGCCGACGCCCGCAAAGCGGGCGCGGCGCTCCGAATTGTCTTGGCGCAGAAGTCGATCAGCTCTCAGCTGGTCGACAACCTCAACGCCTCGATCCACCTCCGCGCACTGTTGACCGACGTTTTTCTGATCGATGAGGTGCTCAAGCGCAGCGAGGGTTGATATGGCGCAACTGAAGCTGGGCCTGGTCGGACTCGGAGCGATGGGCTCGCGCATCGCAACCCGGCTGCTGCGCAGCGGGTTTTACCTTGAAATCTACGACATCGCCGATGTCGCCTTGCGCATGTTCAACATGGATGTCGGCGGGGTCATCACAGGCTCGCCGAAGATGATGGCGCAGGCTTGCGATCTCATCATCACGGTACTGCCTTCGGCGGCCGAGGTACGTGAGGTCGCCTTCGGGTGGGAAGGTCTCGCCCGCGGCTTTGCCAGAGGTGGTGTGCTGATCGACATGGGCTGCTCAGATCCGTTGGCGACGACCAGGCTCGCCGAAGAGCTGGCCGGTTGTGGCATCGACATGATCGATGCTCCGGCGTTCGGCACAACCGAGGACGCGAAGGCCGGCAAACTCACCATCGTCGTCGGCGGTCCAGCGGCGGCCGTCGAGCGGTGCCGGCCGATCTTCGAGGCTTTGGGCGAGCGAATTTTGCGCGCCGGAGCGACCGGTTCGGGCCAGGCGTCAGCCGCACTCGCCGACTTCCTGCGAGCAGCGGAGATGCTCGCCGCGACCGAGGTCCTTCGGATTGGTCAGCGCTTTGGTCTCGAAGCCGGTGTGCTGCTCGACGTTGGCGAAGGATTGGGCGTCGTCGGCCCCGTCCTGGGCGGGGTATTGCGGCGCCAGGTCCTCACGCGGCAATTCGACAGCGGGCTGGCCCTTGGCCATCTGCTGAAGAGCCTCGAAACTGCCTCGAGTGTCGCACAGGCGTCCGGTGTGCAGGCGCCGTTGCTCGCCGCATGTCGCAGTGCGTGGGCGGCCGCCGAAACCCGCCTTGGCTCGGGTGCCGACCAGTCGGCGCTGGTGCGCTGGCTGGAAACCCTCGTACCCCCTGCGCCAAAGGCCGGGGCTTAAATTTTCGCCTGCGCCGGGATTGCGGGGAGCGCCGCTTCCACGGCGACTCATCATGACCCCGAGCGCCCTTCTCAAACGCCCTAGTCGTGTGCGCGACCTGCCGCCATTGGTGAAGGTCACCCGTAAGGAACCTCTACAAAGCCAGCTGCAGTGATCGCGGTATAATGTTTGGCGGGGTGGATTGGTGCTCAGATTTGAGATTGCATCAGCAGTCTTGCGGCTTACACCAGTTACATGGCAGATGTGATGCTATTCAATGCCTCGGTAGGCTTCGGATCGTCACAGCCTGTGGCATTGGGGGTGCTCCTGCTCGCGGAGGTCGGCACTCCGCGGGTACCCCCTCTGACCGCCGTGATACAAACCTCCGCACATCACCCCCTCCCGCCCCGGTGGTTGCGCGGGTAGCTGGACTATGTTAGGAACCCCACGGGTTTGACGGGGCAGCTTTGCGCTGGCGGCAAGTTGCCGCGATCCGAAAGCAACAATGTGGGACTGCTGCGGGGACTGGCGCCGGAGCGGGCATGAGGACGACTTCTCATTGGCTTCTGAAACAACAGGCCTCACCAGCGTGGCGGAGCGATACGCAACGGCGTTGTTCGATCTTGCCGACGAACGCAGCGCGCTGGATGAGGTCGCCTCCGATCTACGGGAGCTTCGGGCGATGCTGCTCGGGAGCGGCGACTTTCTACGGCTAATCCGCAGCCCCGTCCTGTCGCGCGAAGAGCAAGGCAAGGCGATAGGAGTTATTGCAGAACGGGCCCATCTGTCATCACTGGTCCGCAATTTCCTTTCGGTTGTGGCGGCCAACCGGCGGCTGTTTGCCGTCCCGGCGATGGTAGAGGCCTTTCTCGCCCAGCTCGCGGCGAGGCGCGGCGAAGTCACCGCTCAAGTCACTGCTGCCCGGCCCTTGAGCGAGGTCCAACGAGAGGCGTTGAGCGACCAACTGCGCCGCAGCGTCGGCGGGAGGGTATCTGTTGACGTCCGCGTCGACCCTGGGCTGATCGGCGGCATCGTCGTCAAGCTCGGCTCCCGCATGGTCGACGCATCGATAGAGAGCAAGCTGCGGCGTTTGCAGCTGGTGATGAAGGCTATTGCCTGAAGAGGTCTTCATGGAAATTCGCCCTGCGGAAATTTCGGCCATCCTGAAGGACCAGATCGCCAATTTCGGCACTGAGGCCGACGTCGCGGAGGTGGGCACCGTACTGTCGATCGGTGACGGCATTGCCCGCGTCTATGGCCTCGACACCGTCCAGGCCGGCGAGATGGTCGCGTTTCCCAACGGCATGCGCGGCATGGCGCTCAACCTCGAGAGCGACAATGTCGGGGTCGTCGTGTTCGGCGAGGACAGCGGCATCCACGAGGGTGACATCGTCAAGCGCACCGGCGCCATTGTCGACGTGCCGGTCGGCCGCGGGTTACTGGGCCGCGTCGTCGATGCGCTCGGCGAGCCAATCGACGGCAAGGGTCCGCTAACCGACGTCCAACGCGCGCGGGTGGAAGTCAAGGCGCCGGGGATCGTGCCGCGGCGTTCGGTGCATGAGCCGGTGCAGACCGGGCTGAAGGCCATCGATGCGCTGGTGCCGATCGGGCGCGGCCAGCGTGAACTGATCATCGGCGATCGCCAGACCGGTAAGACCGCGCTAATCATCGATACCTTCCTCAATCAGAAGCAGATCAACGCCGGCACCGACGAGAGGCGCAAACTTTACTGTATTTATGTCGCGGTCGGTCAGAAACGCTCGACCGTCGCCCAGATCGTCAAGACATTGCAGGATTACGGGGCTCTCGATTACACGATCGTCGTGGCCGCGACCGCCTCAGAGCCGGCGCCGCTGCAATATATCGCGCCTTATGCGGGCTGCGTTATGGGTGAGTATTTCCGCGACAACGGTATGCATGCGCTGATCATCTATGACGATCTCTCAAAGCATGCGGTGGCCTATCGCCAGATGTCATTGCTGTTGCGGCGCCCGCCCGGCCGCGAAGCCTATCCCGGCGACGTGTTCTACCTGCATTCGCGCTTGCTCGAACGCGCGGCGAAGATGAGCGACGAACATGGCGGCGGCTCGTTGACGGCGCTGCCCGTCATTGAAACCCAGGCCGGCGACGTGTCGGCCTATATCCCGACCAACGTCATCTCTATCACTGACGGACAGATCTTTCTCGAGACCGAGCTGTTCTTTCAAGGTATTCGGCCGGCAATCAATGTTGGCCTGTCAGTCAGTCGGGTTGGATCGGCGGCGCAGATCAAGGCGATGAAGCAGGTGGCTGGCCGCATCAAGCTCGAACTCGCGCAATACCGCGAGATGGCCGCCTTTTCGCAGTTCTCTTCAGATCTCGACGCGGCGACGCAGCGCCTGCTCGCCCGCGGCAGCCGACTGACCGAGCTCCTGAAGCAGCCACAATTCGAGCCGGTCCCGGTGGAGGAGCAAGTGGTGGAGATCTTCACCGGTACCCGCGGGTATCTCGATGCGGTAGCAGTCGCGGATGTGGGCCGGTTCGAAGCCTCGATGCTAGGGGAATTACGCGCTGCCCATCCGGAACTGCTCGAAGCGATACGCGCTGCCGGCGAGATCTCTCCGGAGGTCGAAAAAGGGCTGGAGGAGTTCCTCGACAGCTTCGTCAGGACTTTCGCTTGACGCGAGCGGAGCCCGCTTAGTGCCCAGCTTAAAAGCCCTGCGGCTGCGCATCCGCAGCGTCAGATCAACTCAAAAGATCACCTCGGCAATGAAAGTGGTCGCCGCTTCACGCTTGCGCCGTGCGGTGCAGCAGGTCGAGGCAGCCCGTCCCTACGCGCAGCGGATGGAACGCGTGCTCGGCTCTCTCGCCGGCCGGATGGCGGGCCTCCCAGGAGCGCCGCCGCTGCTCGTCGGCACCGGTAAGGACGAGACCCATCTCCTGGTCGTCGCGACCTCGGATCGCGGTCTCGCCGGCGGCTTCAACGCCACCATTCTGCGCGAAGCGCGACGCCGGATCCGCGAGATCGAAGCGGGCGGTAAGACTGTCGTTATCTTAATCATCGGGCGCAGAGGGCGCGACGGATTGCGGCGCGATTACGGCCGGCTGATCCGCGACAGCTTGACCGAGGTCGGCCAGCGCCGGCTTTCCTTCGACGAGGCCCGCGACATCGCCGAGCGTATCCTGGTCTTGTTTCAGGCTGGCGGCTTCGACGTCTGCACGATTATCTACAACCGCTTCCGGTCAGCGATGACGCAGATCGTCACCGTGCAGCAGTTGATCCCTTTTGCCGAGGCCCCGGATCGAACCGAACCCGGGCCGGAAGCCGGCGTGCGGGCAGGTGCGGTCTACGAGTTCGAACCATCAGAGGAGGAGATCCTCGCTGAATTGCTGCCCAAAAACCTTGCGGTTCAAATCTTCACGGCGTTGCTCGAGAATACCGCGAGCGAACAGGGTGCACGGATGACCGCGATGGACAACGCAACCCGCAACGCCGGCGAGATGATCGACCGCCTCACCCTCAACTATAACCGCACGCGTCAGGCCGCCATAACCAAGGAGTTGATAGAGATCATCTCCGGCGCCGAGGCTCTCTAAGCCCTACATAGGAATCCCGAAGACATGGCCAGGAACAGCATCGGCACGATCACCCAGGTCATCGGCGCTGTTGTCGATGTCCGCTTTGACGGCGAGCTACCGGAGATCCTGACAGCGCTGCACGTCGATCAAAGCGACCGAACCCTGGTCCTCGAAGTGGCACAGCAGCTCGGCGAGAACACCGTGCGGACGATTGCAATGGACACCACCGACGGGCTGGTACGCGGCACCCAGGTCGTCGATACCGGCGGCCCGATCACGATGCCGGTTGGCCCGGAGACCTTGGGGCGTATCCTCAACGTCGTCGGCGAGCCAGTCGACGAACGCGGCCCGGTGCAAACCAACCGCCGATCGCCGATCCACAAGCTGGCGCCCGAATTCATCGACCAGTCGACCGAGGCGGAGATCCTCGTCACCGGGATCAAAGTCATCGATCTGCTGACCCCTTATGCCAAAGGCGGCAAGATCGGGCTGTTCGGCGGCGCCGGGGTCGGCAAGACCGTGATCATCATGGAGCTGATCAACAACATCGCTAAGGCGCATGGCGGATACTCGGTCTTCGCGGGGGTCGGCGAGCGCACCCGCGAGGGCAACGACCTCTATCACGAGATGATGGAATCGGGGGTCATTAACATCAATGGCCCCGGTTCCAAGGCGGCGCTTGTCTATGGCCAGATGAACGAGCCTCCGGGCGCACGCGCCCGCGTCGGGCTGTCGGGCCTCACTCTGGCCGAATATTTCCGCGACGAGGAAGGCCAGGACGTGCTGTTCTTTGTCGACAATATCTTCCGTTTCACGCAGGCCGGCTCCGAGGTCTCGGCGTTGCTGGGCCGCATTCCTTCGGCGGTCGGCTACCAGCCGACCCTCGCAACCGATTTGGGGACCTTGGAAGAGCGCATCACAAGCACCAAGAAGGGGTCGATCACCTCGGTCCAAGCGATTTACGTGCCGGCCGACGATCTGACCGACCCCGCACCCGCCACGACCTTCTCTCACCTCGACGCGACGACCGTGCTATCCCGACAGATTGCCGAGCTCGGCATCTATCCGGCGGTCGATCCGCTCGACTCGACCTCGCGCATGCTCGACCCTCGGATCATCGGCGAGGACCATTACCAGGTCGCGCGCGACGTGCAGCGAGTCCTGCAAACCTACAAGTCGCTGCAGGACATCATCGCGATCCTCGGAATGGACGAGCTGTCGGAGGAGGACAAGCTGACGGTAGCGCGAGCGCGCAAAATCCAGCGGTTTCTATCACAGCCGTTCTTTGTCGCCGAAGTTTTCACCGGCACCCCCGGTGCCCTGGTCAATCTCGAAGACACGATCAAAGGCTTCAAGGGAATCGTCGCCGGTGATCACGACGACCTGCCCGAGAGCGCCTTTTATATGGTAGGCAAGATCGAAGAAGCCGTCGCCAAGGCGCAGAAGATGGCGGCCGAGGCGGCCTGAGCTTCGGCAGATGCGATGCCTGAGCGCGTACAATTCGATTTGGTCACCCCCGAGCGTCTGCTGCTCTCGGAAATGGTCGAGATGGTGGTGGTGCCTGGCACCGAGGGGAATTTCGGTGTGCTGCCCGGTCACGCGCCGCTGATTTCGACGATCCGGCCGGGGATGATCGAGATTTACCAGGGGCAGACCGTGACAAGGCGGATTTTTATCGTCAGCGGCATCGCCGAGGTAACACCGGAGGGCTGCACTGTCCTCGCTGACGAAGCGATGGCGCCCGACGAAGTCGATCGCGACGCAATCGAAGCTGAGCTGCAGACGGTCCAGGGTAACCTGCCGAGCCTGCGCGAACGGGTTGCTCGCGCCACCGGCAGCGAACGTGACAGCCTCCTGGTCGAGCTCAGTCGGATGGAGCGGCGGGAAAACGTACTGCAAGCCGAGTTGCGAGCGCTCGGCGAGATCGCACGTTAGTGGCTGATCCCAGCCAAGCCTAGACAAATCCATATCGATAAAATACGATTTTCACGATGCTTAATTCGCGATGTAAATTGAGTCCAATGTAAATTGAGTCCAATGATGAGATTCCCCTGGGCGGCGTGGTATTTCTGATTTACGCATTTCTCGCCTAAGAACACGTAATTCGTTCTGATAGGTTGACGTTCCCGGTTGAGATTGACGTGGACCGCTGACGCGAGCACGGTCCTTGGCGCGGAAGAGCGCGACCAAGGAGATACGCCAAATGCTGTCGAGTGCCCGCACCCAACAGAGACTGGCGCAGCGGTCGATCGCGCTGGTTCTCGCTGGCGGCCGGGGCAGCCGCCTCAAACAACTCACTGACCGACGCGCCAAGCCGGCGGTGTTTTTCGGCGGCAAGTTCCGAATCATCGATTTCGCGCTTTCCAATTGCCTGAACTCCGGGGTCCGGCGGATCGCGGTGTTGACCCAATACAAGGCGCACAGCCTGTTGCGTCACTTGCAGATGGGCTGGTCCTTTCTGCGTCCGGAAATGAACGAATTTCTAGATCTGCTTCCGGCGCAGCAGCGGCTCGATGAGGCCACCTGGTATCGCGGCACGGCCGACGCGGTGTATCAGAACTTCGACATTTTCCGCGCGGCCGGGCCGGAATTCTTCATCGTCTTGGCGGGTGACCATGTCTACAAGATGGATTATTCCGATATGCTTGCCGATCACATGAAGAAGGGAGCCGACTGCACCGTCGCCTGCGTCGAGGTGCCGCTTCCGCAGGCTTCGGATTTCGGTGTCATGGCGGTCGATGCTTCGATGGCAATCACCGATTTTCTGGAAAAGCCGCAGAGTCCGCCGGCGATGGCCGGCAAGCCCGACCGGGCGTTGGCCAGCATGGGTGTGTATGTGTTCAGCGCGGAGTTTCTTTATGCCGAGCTAGAGCGCGATCATCGGGATCTGACCTCCAATCACGATTTTGGGAGGGACGTAATTCCGAGCTTGGTAAGCCGCGGCTTGGCCGTTGCTCATTCTTTCGAGATAAGCTGTGTCAAGACGACGCCGGAAGCCGAGGCCTATTGGCGCGATGTTGGTACCATCGACGCCTATTGGTCGGCCAATCTCGATCTCGTCCGGCCGACACCATCGCTCGACATTTACGATCCGAATTGGCCGATCTGGACCTATCAGCAGCAGTTGCCGCCAGCCAAATTCGTGTTCGACGATGACGACCGGCGCGGCATGGCGGTCGACTCGATGGTCTCAGGCGGGTGCATCATCTCCGGCGCGACTGTCCGCCGCTCGCTTTTGTTTTCCAACTGCCGCATCAATTCATACGTCCAGACCTGCGAGGCGGTCTTGCTGCCCGATGTCCTCGTTGGCCGCTATGCTCGGCTCAACAAGGTGGTCGTTGACCGTGGATGTCGCATTAAAGAAGGGCTGGTAATCGGCGAAGATCCTGAGCTGGATGCGACTCGCTTTTATCGGAGCGATGGAGGCGTGACTTTGGTGAACGCGGAGATGCTCGCCGCGCTAGACTGAGACACCTCGCGCTGCCGATTGGCGGTTATCAGAAAGCCCGCGCTGCGGTTCACCGATCCCGAACCCAAACCTGGGTCTCATGGTCTGACTGCAACGCGTCACGTACCCGCGTCTGCCGCGTCGAGCAGACGCCTGCTCCTTGTCGAGATAGGCACCGCAGATCGAACCGCCGAGCGTGATCACGCACTTCTCCTAGCGGCCGCACCGGCACATCTCAACTCCATCACTTCCACTGTGACGGCATCAGTCGTCATTGCAATGCCGGTCTCCAATCGCGTCGTGGCCCCTGGAGAAAACATGATGCTGCGCGCGACTTAACTAAAAATGTATTTGTTACCAGCTGACACAGGATACGGCCTTGTGGCCATAAGTTCGCCGCATTCCCTTCGCGTCGACCAACCGGGATGATCACGAGCGACAGGCGTTAGCCGCTGATGAGAGAGAGGAGAGGAATGAGATCGCAACCGGCGGCGCCGTCCGACACCCGGTCAGAGACAGACGGCGCCCAAAATGGCGGTGTCCACCTCAATTATGCGCGACCAGAGAATATCGCTCCCCCGCTGGGTCGCCGTGACACACTGATTGGACATCGGGGGAGTGCTCTGGAAGCAAAAAAATCGGCGCTGGTACGCAAGGCGACCGCACTGGCCGGCGAATTGTTCGACGAAGAGAGGCGGGCGGCTGCCACGCGGTTCATCGCCGAATTCTACGAACATGTACCCCCGGCCGACGTCGCGGATCGTGCCCCGCGCAATCTTTACGGCGCCGCCCTGTCGCTGTGGCGGTTCGGCGAACGGCGTCGTCCGGGCCAGGCCAAGGTCAGGGTGCACAACCCCGATCTCGTCGCAGACGGCTGGTCATCGCCGCATACGATCGTCGAGATCGTCAACGACGACATGCCTTTTCTCGTCGACTCGGTGACCGGAGCCATTAATGCTGGCAACCGTGTCGTTCATCTGATCATCCATCCGATTTTGACGGTGGCGCGCAACCCGGATGGACAGCTCTGCGAACCTCCCGATCCGGCCCTGCCGGAAATCCGCGAGTCGTGGATGCAGATCGAGATCACGGCAGAATCAGATCGGGCCGAGCTGGCACGCCTGACGCAAGCATTGTCGAACGTTCTTGCCGATGTTCGCGCGACGGTAGAGGACTGGCCGAGGATGCGCTCTGTGCTGCGCGATATCGTCGCCGGTCTGTCCGCGCAGTCGCCCCCGGTTCCAGCT